>Ga0208410_1000290_pt1 | contig 30452 bp, 22 predicted proteins | sample ETN02SmetaG_3_FD_185787 | JGI IMG/M metagenome (GOLD analysis project Ga0208410, IMG submission 185787) | Marine microbial and viral communities from oxygen minimum zone, Eastern Pacific Ocean - ETNP2014F10-02SV257 (SPAdes) (version 2) | ecosystem: Environmental > Aquatic > Marine > Oceanic ... | reverse complement strand
CCGTTCCCTCCACGCATCGTCCCTCGTCCCGTTCGCGTTCACTTTTCCGTCTCCGTCTCCGTCTCCGTTCGGCGGCGCCCTCTTCGAGCCCGGCGGCGCCTTCCTCTTCCGTCCTCGATCCGCCTTTTTCGCGAAGTGCGCCCCCGCGAGAACGCACCCAAAGTGTCGAACACACGCCTCACTCTCCTCCTCGTCCCCATCCTCTCTCGCCCGCGCGCGCAAGCGCGCGTCGACGTCCCCGAGCACATCCATCGTGAGCACCGCGTGTTCACCCTTGGACGTGGGCGCGAGCGCGCACGGCGTCGGCGTGCGCGCATCGCTCGCGAAAACCACCCCACATCGCACAACACGCACTCCCGCGTCACTTTCACTCGCACTCGCGCGCGCGCGCGCCCTCGCGCGAACGTCGAACCCGACGCCCCATTCGCCCATGGCGCCCAATGGCGCGCCTCCACGTGACGCCACATCGCGACGCGTTCGTCATGTCCACCGACGCGCGCGGCGCGTGGGCGCTCCCGGAGGGATGGCTCGCGTGTCCTCGCATGTCCGACGTCATCGCCGGCGTCTTCCTCGCGAGTAAAGCGCCTCTGCGCGAGGCATTTTACACCGACGTTCCCGCGAGCGATTGGTATCGACCCGAGGACGCGCTCGCGGAGGCTGAGCGACGCGGACGAGGGATCGCGCTCGTCGTGGACCTGACGAACACGTCGAGGTATTACGATCCGAACGATTTCGAGCGGTTCGGGGTGGCGCATCGTAAGATTCGGTGCGCGGGGAGGGAAGGGGCGCCCGAGGCGAGAGAGGTGAGCGAATTCGTGTACGTCGTCGGGCGGGCGCTGGCGGAGACGGCGAACGATCCGGCGTGGGCGGATCGAGCGAGACGAGGGTATCGACCGGCGATATTAGTGCACTGTACGCATGGGTTTAATCGAACGGGCGCGATGTTGGCGCATTATTTACAACGGTCGAGCGCGTGGCCGGAATTGAACGCGCGCGTGGCGGAATTCGCGCGGGCGAGACCGCCGGGAGTGTACAAGGCGGAGTACCTGCGGAGTTTGTTTGAGTATTATCTCGAACGGAGGTTCAGCACGACGAAGGATCCGAAGGTGCCGAGTTGGAAGAGCGATGATTTGAGCGATGCGCCGCCGTTGGCGGATGAAAAAGTGCCCGAGGGTGATTTATTCGATCCGAGGGCGAACGCGGCGTACAGACGGACGCTCGCGCACAGTCGAGCGCCGATTCCGGGGGCGAGGCGTCGGGCGCCGCGTGCGATGGCTTCGGAGGTGGGTTCGGAAGAAGAGGCTGGACCCATGCATCATGAGGACGTCGTGGGCGAGGAGGTGTACGAAGAGATGGTGTTCGAGGTACAAAAGCTGTGCGCGTGGGCGTGCGCGCCGGACGACGCGGGGGTGAACGCGACGAAATTTCCGGGATCGCAACCCGTGAGTCTGAGTCGAGACAACATGAGTCTGTTGAAGAGTCAGCCGTACAGCGTGACGTGGAAGGCGGACGGAACGCGGTACATGTTGTTGCTCATGCGCGACGGCGCGTACTTGGTGGATAGGAAATTCGACGTTCGGCGCGTGCAGATGCGATTTCCGTTACCGCACAAAAAGTTTGGTACGTCGGTCCATCACTGCACGCTGATGGACGGTGAGATGGTCGTGGACACGGATCCGCAGACGAAGAAGGAGACGAGACGGTACCTGGCGTACGATCTCATGGCCATTAACGGCGAACGCGTCACCCAGCGTCCATTCTTAGAGCGATTAAACATCATTCGCGAGTTCGTCGTGGAACCGAGAAAAGTGTTTCTCGCGCAAGCCGGACCGAGCGGAGCGTACGCGGCGCACAAGGAGCCGTTTTCGGTTCGTACCAAGGAATTCCATCCGCTCAAGTTCGCGCGCACGCTCGTGGAAAAGTTCATCCCGGCTCTCTGCCACGAGAGCGACGGTTTAATTTTCCAACCTTCCAACGCGCCGTACGTCCCGCAGACGTACGAGGCGTTGCTCAAGTGGAAATTTCCCGAACTTAACTCGGTCGATTTTCTGTTACGCGTCTCGAGAGGCAACGGATTACTCTTCGTGGGTGAAAAGGGTGGGCAATACGCGCGTCTCGAGGACGAATTCGTGTCGAGAACCGACCCACTAGACACGCTGGATGGGAAGATCGTCGAGTGTTCGTGGGACATGGAGGCGAAGACGTGGGTCTTCATGCGCACGAGAGCGGATAAGGACACGCCGAATTTCATCACCGTGTATCAAAAGACTTGGCAAAGCATTCAGGACAACATCACGTCGAACGATATCCTCGAATTCGTGGAGCGCGAAGTCATGACGGCGGAGCAGACGAAGGAGTAGTTTTTGTAAAAAAAGCTTGCATTAAAAAACTAATATGCGAATGAATCGTTTACTTTCCGCGACCGTACATGTCCTTTATCGGTCCGGCCGCAGCCTTCTTCGCAGCGGCGGCTTCCTTTCTCTCCTTGGCGGTCAGCTTTTTGTTATTCTGCGCCTCCTTCAGCGTCGCCGTCTCCGCGTCGACGCCAGCCTTGAGCGCGCGTCTCTCAGCCACGGACAACTTTTTCGGAGCCTTGCCCGGGACGGCTTCCGTTTGCACGACGCCGTCGCCGACGCGCCACAATTCGTCGCACACCGCGTGCACGAACGGCTCGTTGTGCGAAATCGTGATTACGCCGCCCTTGAAGTCGATGAGCGCCTTGGTGAGCGCGGCTAACGTGTCGTTATCTAAGTAGTTGGTGGGCTCATCGAGCGCGATGATGTGCGGGTTGGTCCACATCGCCGCCGCGAGGACGAGACGACTCTTTTGCCCGCCAGACATGCGCTTAATCTTACCCATGGCCAAGTCTTGATCGATGCCAAAGTTTTCGAGGTGAATGCGAACCTCTTCCTTGGTGAGCGGCCGGAGATCCATACCGGATTGCATCGACTTGAGCTTTTCGTCAAAGTTGCGCACCATCTTCATGACGTACGCGTCCTTGCGCTCCAACGCACTCATCATCTCCCAATCCGTGTCGCTCTCATCGCGACCGGAGCGACGCACCTCGTAGAACAAGTGCTTACCGCGTTGCTGACGACCGACGATGTCCAAAATGTTCCCGCGCTCTCGGGCGAGGGCGAGCTCATCCTTGGACAAGTTGTGAGACGCGCGCTTGGCGATTTCCTTGTCTCTGCCTTGGTAGAATCTATTCTGCAAGTACTCGAGCGGCGTGTTCTCCAGGGAGTCTTCCAAGTGCTGCATGGAGTGCTGCGCGATGTAGGACAAACGCAAATTGTGGTGACGCCACACCTCGCCGACGCCTTCGTCGGTTTCGAGTTCGCCGATGAGCAATTTCAAAAGCGTCGTCTTACCGGCGCCGTTCAATCCGACGAGCGCCGCTCGTGAGTTTTGCGTAATCTTCACCGTGGCGCCGTTGAGAATCTTCTTGGACGTGCCCGGGTATCCGAACGACACGTCCTTCATGTACATGACAACCTTGGCGCGCGACTTGACGCCCTCCAAGTCACCCGGTTCCGGGAAGCGAATCGGCTTGATGTGCGACGGCTGGTTTTCGCCGATTTGATCGATAGCGAATCCACTACCCTGCGCCGCCTCCTTCGGGGCGGCAGCGGGGCCGTTATCCTCGATGTTGGCTTGCTTGGAGATGGCGTTGTCGTTGGAGGGCAAAGCGGCGACGATTTCCGGCTTCAAGGATTGGAAATCGCGGAAACCCATCGGGTAATACGTCAATGTCTTTTCGCTCAAGTGAATGACATCCGTGAGAACATCCGCCAAGAAGTCGTAATCGTGCGACACGAGGCAGATGGTGGTGTTGGTGAGAGACTTGAGGTAGTTGGAGAGCCACGCGATGGCGCTCGTGTCCAAGTGGTTCGTGGGCTCGTCCAACAAGAGAACGTCGGCGTTCCAGAGCATGGCGCGCGCGATGGCGAGCTTCATTCGCCAACCGCCAGAGAGCGACTGAATCGTGGCTGCCATTTTTTCATCGTCGAAACCAACCTCCTTGAGCGTGTTGACGACCGTCCCGCGAGAGACGCCCTCGGGAACCATTTGCACCATGAAATCGACGATGGTTTCTTCCTTTTCGCTCGTGATTTCGTGTTGAATGTAGTACACGGAGACGTCTTCCGGGAATCCGGCGATGTCCTTTGCCGCGACGCGATTGAGAAGCGTCGTCTTACCCGTACCGTTTTGACCGACGATGCCGTACGTGCGACCTCGTTCGAGCGTAAAGTTGGTTCGCTGCAGCAACACGCGACCGGCGAAGGCTAAAATGATACCCTGCAAGTCGACGATGTAATCCTTCGTGCTCTCGTCGAGAAGCGCGGACTCATCGAGTCCCTTGTACGCCATGACGGAGGCGTTAGCGATCGTTTCGATGGAATCGAGCTCGTTCGCGAGCGCGCTCTCGAGAATCGGCGTGAGCTCGCGCTTGATGTCGTTGGACAAAATGGACGGCGGAATGCGCATCGGCGCCGAGTCCATGACCCAACCGCCGAGCGCCGCCGCGTACGCCTGCGTCTCGCCGTCCACGCGCACGCCGGCTTCTTCGATGGCGCGTTGAACGATGTCGGATGCCACCTTGCGCTCGTCGTTTTGCGTCGAGTCGATGCCCTTCATGAGGCTCGCCTTGGCGCGCGCGGCGGCTTCTCGCAAATCCGGGTGCGAGTGCTCCTCCGCCTTTTCCAACTCGGGCAACAAGACGGGAATGAACGGAAGCAAATCGCGCGTGTCGTCCACGAGCGCGCAAATGTTCCCGAACGTCGTCGCCGCTTTTTGTTTCAACTCCTTGGTGCGCTCGCGCAACCCTCGCAAAATCACCGGCAAGACGACGGCGAGCGACGGCGCGTCCATCGAGTTGACAAACGTCGTCTCCATGAGCTTATCCAAACAATCCTCGGTCGCCTTTTGCGGCGTGCGAATGGCGTCCAAGATGAGATCGAGCATGCCCAAAACCTCGGCGTTCTTCACGCACGCGCAAATCGTGGGGAGAATATCTTGACACAGCGCCGACACCTTGGGATGGGTGTCGAAGAGCGTGTCGAGGAAAACCGGAAAGAGCTCGGGAATGGTGCGCATGAACGATTGCGGCACGCGATTGGCGAGATCACCCATGATGTGAAGCGATCCGAGCTTACTCTGCCAATCTTTGTGCGTCATCCCGGCGATGAGCGCCGGGGATAAGAGCTTCATCGCCGTCAACGGTAACGCCTTGACGACGGCGGCTTGGGCGAGATTGGCGCCCTCGCGAACGTCGCCGTTTCTGTCGCCCAGGAGCGTGAACACGATCGGCGCCTCGCCGATGGCGTACGGCTCGAATCCGCGACCGGCGGTTCGGCACATGTGCGCGTACGTCAAGAGCGCGCCCGCGCGAGCGATGGGATCCTTCTTATCCTCGATGGCTTTTTTCACGTCCTCGACGACGTCGGCGAGCGCCGCCACGCCGACCCCTTTACAAATCCCCGCCATCGCCGCCGCGCCCTGACGACGCTCGGAGACGTCCGTGCCCGTGAACGCACTCTTCTTCAGTCCCGGAAGCATCGCAATCGCCGCGTCGCGCACGTCCGCCGCCAAATTACCGACGGCTCTCGCGCCGACGAACGCGCCGGCGTCTCGCACGCACCGCAACGCCTCAACGATGCGCTCAATCGCCGCCAATTTCCCCGCATCATCGCAAAACAACTGCGCCGCGTGCGCATACAGCGCAATCGCGGCACCACGCGTGTGATCCTCGCCGTGAGACGTCGGTTCACTCCCGCCCCGTCCCGTCAAATACGCCGAAAACGCGTCGACGCACTCGCCGCCGCTCGTCTTATCCGTCACGTCCGACAACGCCGCGCGCCCCACCATCAACGCCGCCTCACGAACGTCCGCCGAAACATCCCCCAGCGCTCTCGCGAGAGTCGTATCGATGAATTCCCCTCGACGAACCGCCGAGACGAACGCCTCTCGATCGCTCGCGAGCGTCGCCTCCTTGGCCTCGCGCACCTCATCCTCCGAGCGCTCGTCCACCGTCTCCACGGACGCGCACGACATCGAGGACATCGAGGCGACGCTCGGGATGCGTCCTCGACGCTCGAGCGTGATGCCGCTCATGACGAGAGTCGCGCGAGAGAGAGAAGAGAGGGGAAGATGTCGACGCTAATCCGTCCCGCCGCCACCGATGAGAGCGTCGAAAGATGCGCGCGTCGACGCGTGCGCGACGCTCGATGCCGCGACTCGGCGCTCGAAAAAGATGCGCGAGACGTCGGTTCGCGATGGAGTCGCGCGCGTGGGGCGATCGACCGCGCGAGTCGTCGTGTGCGGGAGGATGATGGGTGGATGACCGATGGCGGGGAGATCTCGGGGACGCGCGCGCGGCGCCGCCGGGACGAAGACGTCGGATGACGACTGCGACATTGATTAAAAAAACTACCGCGCGCACGAACGAACGCTCATTAATAATACTTTTGTGTCGTCGTCGATGTGTGTGTCGTCGTCTCGCGCGCTCACAACCACGGGATGGCCGCCGCGTTGGTGGCGACGTTGACGTGCCACGGGTCGGCGATGTGGCTAGCGAGCGTCGCGACCGGACCCGCGCCCGGGTTGGCTTGGTTTTGCGCCATGATGCCCAAGAAGGCCAACATGGCGACTCTGCCGTTGGCGAGTTCCTTGCGCTTCAAGGTTTCGAAATCCTTCCCCTTGGAGAGTCCCGCGGGGTCAAACTGACCGCCCGGGTACAAGCGTTCCTCGGCGGACGCGGCGCCGCGGCGAGCCTCGACGTACGCCATCAAGAGCGCGTTCACACCGATAACGGCGAACAAAGGCGCGTGCGTCTCGTTACCGAGGTACTTGGCCGTGCCATCCCACGTCGTCGGCTGCGCGTCGACCCAGGTGCCGTACCCCGTCGCCTCGACGGCGACGGCGCCGGCGACGCCGAGCATGGACCAGCGCGCGTGCATGAGCTCAGCCTCGCGGTACCGCGCCAAGTTTTCCGGCTTTTCACCGAGCTTGAGCGGATCAAACCCGTAATCACTGCGCGCGCGCGAAACGATGCACATCCATCCATCGATATCGTCAGTCTTCCTTCGTCTTCCTTCGTCTTCGCGCGATATCAATCATATCTCGGCGATCGCGCGTCGTCGTCTCGCGCGTCGACGCGTGCGTTCATCCTCCCTCCCACGACCGCTCGAGCGCATCCCGCGTCACGCATCCGTCGTTCCCACGTCTCTCCTCGAGTCACACGCCCCCCATCGTCGACGCTCGCGTCGTCATCGCTTCAATAAATCAGAAATCATTCGAGCGAGCGCGGGACACCGAGGGGAGCGAATCTCCACTCTCGGATCAAAATCACACTGTTTGCCCACACGACGCACCACGGCATGGATCCATCCAAGTAGGCGGGCACGTCCGAGCCCGGGGACCAGTTGGGGCGCGCGCTCGCGCTCGTCTTCGCGCTCGCGCCTCGGCGCTCGGTCGCGGTGGGCGTCACCGCGCGGGTGAAGGCGCGTGCGGAGGCAAACATCTCGCGTGGACGCGGTCGCGGCGTCGTGTGACGCGCGATCGGGGCGGATCGAGGTCGAGGTGGGGCCGATTCGATCGATTCGATCGATCGATCGCGGGGTACCGAATGTCCGAAGAGTGGTGCGGTGTGTCGTAGTGAAGTGGGTTGGAGCGGTATGAAGGGTATGTTTTATGTCGTCATCCCGCGCGGGCCCGGGCCCGCGATCGCGGGGACGATTCGAGCGGGGCGCGATCGAGGCGTGTGTCCCTTGGTTTCACCGGTCGTGACTCGTCACTGATGCGAGCCATGTGTCTTTGTTGGTATGGCGCGACACATGGCGTCCCTGATTGGAGTCTATATGTAGTTATGTATGGTGTGAAGGGTCGTGACTCGTCACCGTGTGGGTCTCGTCCCATGCGCGTCATCATCGGCATCATCATCGGCCGACGCGTCCGATCGGCGTCGTGACTTGGCGTGGGACATCGCGCGCGCGCGTCGCGTCGCGAGCGAGGAGCGACGTCCGTCGTTCGTCATGGACGCGCGTTTCGGACGGGTTCGGGACGCGGATGTCGAGCGCAGACGCGACGCCCATCATCATCATCACAATCGACTTCTTCGGCACCGCGCGTCGACGTCGACGCGTCGACGCGCGCGCGATGGGAGGGAGTGGAGCGCTCGGACGCGGTGGTTGGCGCGATTCGTCGCGGCGTGCGCGTGCGTGTGGTTGGTCTCGGGGAGTGGGTCGCGACGGGGAGGGGAGGGGCGCGCGACGGACGGCGGCGGCGGCGGCGGAGGCGGAGGCGCGAGTCGACGCGAGCTCGCGAGCGGACGACCGAGGGCGACGACGACGGTGGGTGGAATGCGACGAGAGAGCGAGAGAGCGGCGGTGGAGACGGCGACGCGCGCGGAGGCGGAGTTGGAAGCGTTGAAGAGGGAACACGAGGCGAAGGAACGCGCGCGCGTCGCCGCGGCGGAGCGAACGGCGCGAGACGCCGCGCGCGCGCGTCGCGATGCGTCGTCGACGATCGGGACGCGCGGGTCGGTGTCTGTGGATGATCCTCGCGCGCGAGGTGTGGTGTTCCCACCGAACGTCGTCCCCGCGGACGATGACGTAGGAGGGGAGCGAAGAAGAGAAGATGAAGAGACGCCGACGAGGGACGCCGCCGACGCCGACGAAGAGACGCCAATCGGACCGATCGAGGATGAATTACGAGCGATTCGTGAATCGTCTAAACCGACGACGTCATCATCCGCGGACGATCGCGCGCCGACGCTCGCGATCGATCCGACGCGCGTGCGGACGATTTCGTTAAACTCGCCTCGCGCGTACGTGTACGAAGGATTTCTCACCGAGGAGGAGTGCGACCACATGTTGGAGTTATCGCGGGGTCGGATGACGAAATCCGGCGTCGTCGACATCGCCACGGGTGGGTCGACGACAAGCGATATTCGCACGTCCACGGGGACGTTCATCTCGCGTAAACGTGACGATGTCATCGCGAGAATAGAAAAGCGCATAGAACTGTGGTCGCACGTGCCGGAGACGCACGGCGAGCCGTTTCAAGTGTTGCGATACCAGCACGGTCAAGAGTATAAGGCGCACTTTGATTACTTTTTTCACAAATCGGGGATGCGAAATAATCGAATCGCCACGGTGTTGCTCTATCTCTCCGACGTGGAGGAGGGAGGGGAGACGGTGTTTCCGAACACGGACGCGCCGACGAATCGCGACGCGTCAAAGTTTTCAGAGTGCGGTAATCTCGGACGCGGCATCAAGGCGCGCAAGGGCGACGCGCTGTTGTTTTGGAGTATGAAACCTGGCGGGGAATTAGACCCGGGAAGCTCGCATGCGGGGTGTCCCGTCATCAAGGGTGAAAAATGGACGGCGACGAAGTGGATGCACGTCAACCCGCTCGGCGCTCCGGGCGAAGACGTGCACAAAATCTTTTACGACGGCGGCCCTTTACCCACGCCGGGGTGCAACGACGCCAACGAGGCGTGCGCGGGATGGGTACAATCGGGCGAGTGCGATAAAAATCCGGGTTTCATGCACAAATCGTGCACCATGTCGTGTCGTTTGTGTCAAGGCCATTGGCGAGACGGCGGGTACGAAAAGCCAAGCGTCACCGCCTCGCCGACGACAAACGAAAACTAGCCATTGTTTACATACTGAATACTGTACAAATAATGAATCATGCGTCGCTCGACGTACGACTCGACGTCACGTCGTCTTTTTCTCCGTCGCCAATCGTCGGCGAGCGACCAAAAAGATGTTAAATCCGAGGAGAAAGCACTGCGCGCCGCACACAGTCGCGCGTTCCCAAAACACATCATCCTTCGTCACCACGAACGCGAATCGCCACAATAAATACGGTTGCCACACGAATCGCACCGGCACGAGCGTCGAGACGTACAGGGCGTGCCAGACGCCGTGCGAAAACGTCCCTCGAACGGCGCGGCGGCGTAAAATCAACGCGAGCGTGTTTCCCTCCACCAAACCATTTCTGCACGTCTCCAAGGCTCGATCCGGTCGTGTGACGACGTGTAAGAGGAGCACCAACGCCACGCAGTGATGAATGACGACGACGCGCGCGGCGCTGGGCACGGCGCGCGGAAAGCACGCGATCCACGCGCCGTCGATGACCATGTACGCGAGAAAGACGCGCGTGACGAAAAGTGGATCGACGACGCCGACGAGGCCCGCGACGCACAGAGAGGTGATGGTGAGGAGACACGGGACGTTCGCGGCGTCGTGCGCGGCGGAGCACGCGCTCGAGGGCGGGCGCGATGGGGGCGGCATGCGCGCGTTCGTGTGGGGACGGTTGGGCAACTGTTCGACCGCGAGACGACGGGCGAGGACGCGCGGGGATGCGAACGGTCGGTCGGATCACAACGCGCGCGCGAGTGCGGTATCAGTCGCTATTTTCTAGAGAGTTGTCCTCGGCGGCGCTCTTGGCGTCGCGTACGCCCGAAGAGCTCGGCGCGGCGGCGGAGGGCGCGTGCGACTGCGCTTTTCCGGCGGACGCCGTCGGCGCCATCTTGTGCGCGCTGACGGCGGCGTGAGTGCCCTGTGAACTCGCGCCGGGGTGAGCCTGTCGCATCCACGCCGATGGATCCATGCCGATGCCTCCCATGGTGTCGTCGTCGACGCGTCCCGGAAGCGTTCGTCGCGGATCTTTGCCTTGCATGTACGCGAGCGCGGCGGGTCCGAGGGATCGGATGTAATCGATGCGATTCGTCACCTCGGTTCGCGCGCGAATACTCATCGCGGATGCGGTCTCAGAGATCTCGGGCGCGCTGTCTCGCGCCTCCGAACCCGCGGGCGCGGGCGTCGGTTTTGCGCGCGGAGCGCTCTCGTGCCAAGAACCGCCATTCAACAACTTTTCGCGCGCTTCAGCGGGTAAAAAGTCCGGAATGGAATCGTCTTTGATGATGTTCACGCGGTCTTTGGACTTTTTTGGGTCGAATTCGACGCGAACGCGCGTCCCGCTCGGCTCGCTCGACAACAACTCTTTCAACTTTGTCAACACCAACGACGCGCATCGCAACGCGACCTTGACATTCCATGCACCCTTGTGCTTGGCGACGTATCCGGGCAGTTTCAAAGTCTCTAACATTTGTGTTTTCACCACCTTGCCTCGATCGTCGCGAAATCCGACCATGATGCGTCGCACACCGAGCGCGAAGGATTGCGCCCACCACTTGAGCAATTTTTCCTTTTCAAAGCGCTTCACTTGACGCTCGTCGTTCATCACTCTCGACGTCTTCAACTCGACGTAATTCGCCAACTCTTGATCACCATCGACGCAATCAACCTCACCGCACATCACGACGTTCAAATCACCCAGTTTCGTCTTCACCACGCAACAGAAACACTCCATGCAATCCACCGGTTCCTCAAACGGGCGCTCCGAGCACACCGCCTCCTCGAACGCGTACCCCCAGTAACACATCCTCTCGTCGCGCTCATCGCGAGTCAACGCTTTTCTCAACCCTTCCTCCGTCTCCTTGACGTTCAGGACGATGGTTCGATTATTCACGAGCTCCGCCTCCATCGTCCACGATTCGGAGAGGTTCCACGGACTCGTCAACAATTTACTCATGTTCCCTCTCCAAGTCACCACGTCCGCGTCCTCCAACACGTGCGTTCGCTCGCTCGCCTCGAGCGCGCTGAATATCGAGTGTACGGGAGCGGGATAAATCTCCCGTCGATCGCGATCACGAAAAGTACCGAAACCTCTGTTCAAGTCGGCGCCGGCGCCGGCGTTCGCGCCTCGCATCCGCCGTAAATTCGACGCGTCGTACGTCGTCGATCCCTCGTCCCTCCGTTTGCTCACCTACACGCGAGATGACGACGCGCGCGTCGCCGTCCATCGTCAGTCTCTCCGAGCGTCGTCGTCGTCGTCGATGGTTCGCGCGGCGGCGCGCGGCTCGGCGGTTGCCGCCGTCCCCGCGCTCGATTCGTCCCCGACGTCTCTCGTCGCGTCGTCGCGCGTCATCGCGCGCGCGCACCTGTCCACATTCGAGCGGTTCCTCGTATTTCGGCGCGCTCGTGCTCGCCTCGTCGAGCGAGCGCGCGTTCACGCGCACGAATCCCAACAGACACTGCGAGGGACCCGAAGAATCGTCGCGAACATCGGCGCTGCTCGTGCTCAATCGCGCGCGTTTCCCGCGTCCGCGCGCGCGATTATTGCTCGAAAGAACCTCGGACGAGGCCGAGACGTCGCGCGAGCGCGCGCTGGATTCGGGCATCGCGCGCGGGTCGACGTGTGCGGGTCGACGCGACGCGAGCGCCGAGGTACGCGCCTTTATTAGTATCGCCTACAACGCGCGACGGCGAGACGCGTCGACGAGACGCGCCCTCTTCGCGACGTGACATCCAACGTGAACGAAAAGACGCGGTCGAGCGATGTTTAAAACTTTTCCAGCGCGCGCGCGCTCGCCAACGCCTTGGTCCGCGATACCGCCGCGCCTCGCATGTACGCCGCGATCGTCGCCGTTCCCGCGAGCGCGAGATCGTGCATGGAATCAAACGTCTCCATCGTCGTTTTCCCTCGCTCCAATTCCTCGGCGATGATCTCTCTGGAGCGTACTTCTTCCTCCGCGCGCTCGTCGTCCTCCGCCTCGTCGCCGCCAACGCGCGCGCTCGCGCCCACCGCGCACACCAACAACTCCGGCCCCCGTCCTCGCTCTTCCTCTCGATTCAAATCCACTAAAACCTCCCCGTCGAGGTATCCACACGTCACGCAGCTCGCCGTGTCTCGCAGCGGCACCCCGGCGTCCGCCAACGCCAACACCGCCGCGTTCGCGCTCGCCGCCCGCGCGCCTCCGTCGTCGCACAACACCGTCACCCGCACGCGCAGCGCGCACCTCGGCATCAAATCCACCATCACCACCGCCTCCAGAATCTTCGCGAGCGCCTCCGCGCGCGCGCGCGCGCGTCGATCGACGCGTCGAGCCGCGCGCGCGCCCTCGGTCGCGAACGCGCTCGACCCGTACGACACCTCGCACTCGCACGCCTCGCTCGCGCCATCCTCGCGCGGTCCGCGTCGCTCGCGCGGACCGTGCACGATCGCCTCCACCGCGGTGTTTCCCATCTCGAGTCGACACGACCCGTCCGCGGCGGCGTCGACGGCGAATTCGTGTCGCATCCGTCGACATTCGTGACGCCGTCGACCGTCCAGGCGTAAGCCTTCGAACGAGACGTACTCCATGACGACGGACGATGCGACGGAGAGAAATTCTCTCGATCGTTTCCGCGACGCGGGGACGCGCGCGCGCGACGAGGACTCGCGCGCGTCGTGACGTGACGATTCGACGCCGCCGCCGGGCACGGGAATCACATCTCGACGCCGTGACGTCGTCGTCGTCGTCGCGATCGCGCGTTCGACGCGCGCGCGCGATCGATGAAATCGGTGTCGATCGCGCGGGCGCGCGACAGAGCGCGCGCGATGGCGATGGGGACGACGACGACGCGATCATTGATTCGCGCGCGATGGGACGTGTTTTGGTTCGTCGTGTGGTTTTACGCGACGCGAGCGCTGGGCGGGCGCGCGACCGCGCTCGAACGCGCGTTCGCGCGGGGATATTCGCGCGTCGTCGTGCGGTCGAGCGCCGGTGGCGCGCGGGGTGGGGGGAGGGGACGACGGCGGTCGGCGGCGGCGGAGCGGCGGCGGCGAGACGCGGGCGACGAGTGTTACGTCGACGGAAGCGTCGATCTCGGGAAGGGACGGTCGGGAGTGGGGGTGTGGTACTCGTTCGGGCACGAGTTGAACTTTGCGGGGCGAACGACGCGGAGATCGATGGATAATAACGTGGTGGAGACCATCGCGGCGTTCGCGGCGCTGAGTCGCCACGACGTCGACGAAAAGGTGACGATACATAGCGATTCGAGGTGGGTGTGTCGAGCGATGGAGCGCGTGTGCGAGGGGAGATTGCGAGAGGTGAGTGGGGTGAACGCGGTGACGGTGGCGACGGCGTACGTGTTGCGGGCGAGGCGTGGGAGGACGGTGATTCAAAAAGTGCGCGCGCACGTCGGCGGGCCGCACGCGGATAACGCGCGCGCGGATCAATTGGCGCTCGTGGGATCGAAAGCGTCGGACGAGGACGCGTCGTCGGCGTTCATTCCATTTGTATGGTCATCGTCGAGCGAGGGCGAATCCGGCGATGGGTTTTGGCGCGCGGTGAGAGAGTTGTGGCGACGAGACGTGGCGCTCGGTCTCGCGCGATGCGTCGCCGGAGACGAAGTCGTCGGGAACGGATGCATCGACGGCGCCGCGTCGTGGGACGACGCTCGGAAGCGTTCGCACAGAGACGCGTACGCGAACGTTCGACCGATGGATCGCGACGAGCGCACGCTCGAGCGACCGAAACCGTTCAGCGACGATTGTTCACAGACGGAGGTGGTGGCGCTCGATTGCGAAATGGTCGGCGTCGGCGACGGCGGCCTCGAGAGCATGCTCGCCCAGGTGTGCGTCTTGAACGAACACGGTAACGCGCTGTATTGTTCGTACAGTCGCGCGTACAAAAAAGTGACCGATTATCGCACGCACGTGTCCGGTATATTGCCTCGACACGTCGATTCGTCGGCGCCGGAATTCGCGAAGGTGCGCGCAGACGTCGCCGCGCTCATCCGAGGTCGCATCGTCGTCGGCCACGCCCTCGAGAACGACTTCCAGGCGCTCCAACTCCACCATCCGCGCGACGACGTTCGCGATACCGCCGTATGGCGTCCACTGCTTCGTCCACCGCGATTCGCCAGGCCTCGAAAACTTCGCCATCTGGCGAGAGATTTTTGCGCGCTTCGCATTCAGAGCGGCGACGCCGCGCACGACCCCGCCGAGGACGCCCTCGCCGCGCTCACCGTGTACAGAAAGTTTAGAGAAAATTGGGAGGGTCAGGTGGCGAGCGCAAAGCTCGGTCGACGCTCGACCGCGCCGCCGTGATCGCGTCGGCGCGCGTATTGTGTATTTCAACGCGCATTCGCAACCGACGCTCGAATCCCACCCATCCACACTTCGGCGCGCGCATGGACGTCGAGCGCGGTGGGAGCCGCGGCTCCCACGCGCGCGCGCATTCGCGCTCCCACGCGCGCGCCTTCCCATCCCGTCCGATCGTCTTCACCGCCGTCCTCTTCGCCTTCATCGTCGCCCTCGCGTCGGTTCGTCCATTTCTCAACGCGCGCGACCACGCGAAGAGACTTCGCGCCGCGACCGAACCGCTCGCGGGAGACCTCGGCGTGTTTCGCGACATCGGCGGCTTTCTTCGAGACATCGACGGGGCGAGCGTGCCCGCGGAGTCGCTCGCGCGTCCGGGCGCGCTCACGCTGGTGACCAACGTGGCGTCGAGGTGAGGCTATCGAGACGCCAACGTGGACGGATTCGGTCGACTCCACGACGCGTTCGGCGATCGATTGCGGATATTAGGATTTCCCACGGACGATTTCGGGCGTCAACAGGGGACGGAGGAGGAGTTGAGAAGAGATTTCTCGAGGGTGCTCGACGTGCTCTTCGAGCCGACGACGACGAGCGATAATCCCGTCTTGAACCGCGTGCAGCGCGAGGATCGAGGCGGGGCGCCTTTGGAGTGGAATTTCGTGAAAGTTTTGATCGACGATCGAGGTCGGGTGATTCAGAGGTACGGCCCGTCGATGGATTACGATAAAATCGCTCGGGACGTCAAGGAGGAGCTCTGACGCCGCCGAAGAGACGGAATCGAAACGACGACGACGCGAGTCTCGCGTGAACTCGCGCGCGGAAACGATCGTCGCGCGGCGACATCGACGCGCGCGAGGGATTTCATTCGCTCGTCAGTGAAGGTCACCCGTAACGATGTACGATACTACCATTTTTCAATTTCGGTTACGCGTCCCGACGCGCGTCCCGGCCCCTTCGTCCACACTGCTCGTCTCGCCCTCGGAGACGATGCGCTCGAGCGCGCCGCGCGGGCTCGTCACTCGCGTGGGCGCGACGTCGACCGCGCGTGCGCTCGATGCGCGCGCGTTCTCGCGCGTGAGAGCGCGACCGACGAGGAATCTCTCGCGCGTGATTCTTCGTTCGCCCGCGCGAAGAATCATCCTCGTGCGCGCCGACGCGACGAACGCGACGAGCGATGACGGCGGCGATGGGAAGGAACCTTTGCTCGGCGCGGGTAGGAGCGATGGACGCGCGTCGAACGCCAACGTGGGGGCGCAGAGAACGGGTTCTTCGTCTGGATTGGAGAAACGGACGACGGCGAGCGGCGACGCGAGAAACCGCGACGGCGACGGACGGTCGAGCGATACGCTCGCGATAGAGAAGAGGCGCGAGAACACGACGGCGATTGCGCCCGTGATCGCGAACGATTCGTCGACGGAAGACGAGGGTGGTGACGAGAAGACGACGACGGCGGAACCGGCGAGGAGCGCTCCGACGAGTCAGACGGCGCCGAGATTGGCGCTGAGCGAAGAGGAGCTGTTACCGCCGTCGAAGCGAGAGAAGAGAGGGAAGATGAGCGATGACGGCGCGGACGGCGTCGCGGGCGCGAAGGAGGGCGCGGAGAAGCCGGATGTGAACGGTGAAGCGCAGGCGACGACGAAGACGAAACCTAAAGTCAACGAAGAGACGGGGACGGGGGAGAAGGTCGCGACGCCGAAGAGTCCGCCGTTGACGAGCGGAGGATCGATCAAGTCCGCGGCGGGAACGACGGTGTCAAACGAGTCCGAACCCGTGTTGGCGGGCGGTGAGGGTGGCGGCGACGACGACGCGCGCGGGAAGAGAGGAGGCGGAGGCGGAGGCGGAGGTAACGACGATGATGAGAGCGAAGAAGAGGAGGAGGAAGAGGACGACGACGAAGTCATCGTGTTCGATCCTTGGTATAAGCTCGCGTGGTTGGAAACGGAGCGAGAGTTGACGAAAATCATGCAGCAGTTGTTGAACATTTGGATCACGCGCGATCCGAGCAAGACGACGCGGCTCGTGCTCTTCTCCATTCTCGGCACTGGATTGTTCTTCGCCTCTCTGTTGCTTTATCCGGAGAACCCGTTGGAATTTAGTGACGATGGGCTATTTAGCGCGGTCTTCGGTAGGAACCCACGATGGGTGATCAATCGCGAACTCGGTCCCGTGCAGCCGACGCTCTTGAGCACGACGTGCGCGTGCGCGGTGGCGTTCGCCAAGGTTCGTCTCGGTACGAACATGTTCAGACTGTCACCGTTCATGCACGGTGTTTTAGGTCTCCCCATGGGTTTCATGCTCGTGTTTAGATGGAACAACGCGCACGAGCGCTGGTGGTACGGCCGAACGTGTCTCGGGAATATTTTGTTTTACTGCAAAAATCTCGGCGGGACGTTTTGCACGTGGGTGGCGCCGGATGATCCCATGCTCACCGCGCGAATGTTAGGTCTCATCGGAGCGTTGAAAGAGACCGTGGCAGATCGTTTGAACGGCACGGTGCTCAACGACGGCGCCATTCTAAGCCAACTCACGACGCCTCTCGACGCGGGAGATTTGGAAGGTTTGTTCCTGGCCGACAACAAGGTTCTCTTCTGTCTCGAGCAGCTTCGAGCGTGCGTGGTAGATGCGTTTAGAAAAGGCTACGTTCCACCCGCCATCGCGAGTACGATGCACTGCGAAGTGGGCGCGATCATGGATAACTACGGGAGCTGCGAAAAAGTGGTCAACCAGCCGCCTCCGGGCTGCATCATCACCCACTTGAAATCGACGCTCATGGTGTACATGTGCTCGTTACCGATGATTTTAGTGCACGAGGTCGGCGTGTGGGGTGTCGTTCCCGTGACTGCGATTCTTTCGCTCGCGCTTTTCGGTATCGAAGCCGCGGCGGAGCAAATTGAACAACCTTTCGGTAATAGGCCGTACGATTTACCCGTCCGAGCGTTGATGAACAGCAACGGACGCGACTTGGAACAGACAAGTAAAAAGGTGCTCGGGATGACTGGCTTCGTGAATGGCACTAAGTTAGCCTTCGTGCCGCCGGAAACGCCCGTGACGGCGCCGATCAAGATTGCCGGAACGGACGTGGCGCCTTCGAAGATTTTACCAGTGCCGAAGACGCCCACGAAGGCTCCGGAACCCGAACCGAAGCCGGCGACGACGCATGCGTTCGTGGCGCCCGCGAAATCATCGCCAAAGGTTCCGGAGACGACTACGTCTGCGACTGCGGTCGTTATTCCCGGGACGCCGAGAGATAATACAGTGTCTTTAGCGAGCGAACGCCTCGAGGCGTCCTCGGTGAGCTCGCCGGCGAAGGATAGCCCGTTCGGATTCACATCCGATCCCCCGGCGCAGACGAGTGGAACCGACGCACCGTCATCGCCGAAGACGGACAGTACCGCGGATCCTGCTCGTCCGTCCACGCCGACGCCGACGACGCCGATGAAAGGCAAGAGCTCGCTTCAAGCGGCGATGGACGCGGTGTCCGACGTTCCGAAATTCCGCGCGCCACAAACCACATCCGTCGATCTCTCGTCTTTCCGCGCCGCGGGCGCGAACATGTCCGAGACGACGTCGTCGTCAGCGCAACCGTCCGTGCGAGGTAAAAGCGAACTTCCGGCTTGGAAGGCGCAGAGCCCGATTGAAATTTACGATCAGGTGCTCGATGAGCGACCGAGCACCGACGTTCCCGACAGCCCGAGGTACCACACGCAGAACAGCATGCGTAGACGCGACTCTTACGGACATCAATTCTTTGAGATGTTCACGAGTCACAGGAATTCGGGCGGCAGTTCGTCGAGCTCGGAGCAAGGCTCGCCCACGCACTCGCTTTTGGAGAGGGCGCGCTCCGCGCAGCTTCCGCGTTCTAACAGCATGAATAGTTTCCACGGCGGGAGAGACGACGGCGAGCGCGACATTCGCGACATGCCGTTCTCGCGGAACCCATTCGGACGCTCGCCGTCCAAGTCCGATATCATCGCCGAGGAGGACGGCGCCGTGCCCATGCACCGCGTCGGCTCCATGAACCGCTCGAGCTCCGCCACCGACATGAGCGCGCTCGAGGAAGCCATCAAGCGCGCGAGAGAGGCGCGGAAGCGGAGCTCCGTCCTCGGTTCGTCGAGAGGAGACGATAGAAATTAAACGAAACGCAGCGATGTACTGTAACACTAAAAAAGAGCGAGCGTCTAGAAATTCATCACCATCGCGTCCTTTGGCACGCCGGCGTCGCCGAGGAGCGCGATGACGTCCTCCGCCATCTCCTTTTGTCCGCACAGAACCGCGAACGTGGCGTCGACGTCGATCTTTCCGCTCGCGATATCCTCGCGAAGCGCGTCTTGCACGTGCGCGCCGCTCTCGTCCGAGTACACGCGCACGATTTCGCACGGCCACGTCGCCGACTCCTCCGCGAACGCCGTCGCCTCGACGTCTCGCGTCCCGTAATACAGCGTCACGCGCTCCTTACCCGCGAGAGCGCCGCTCACCAACAGCGCGCGCACGGGAGAAATACCAGACCCGGTGGCGAACAAAATCGCTCGCGATCGATCGCTCACGGCGCTCAGATCAAAACCTTTTCCCATCACCGGCGACGCCTCCACCTCGGCGCCGACCGCCAACGCGCAGATATCGCTCGCCGTCGTTCCAGGTTGCGCCTTCACCAATAGTTCCAGCGTCCCCGCTCCCGCGGCGCTCTTCCCAGGCGCGCTCGCGACGGCGATGAAGGCCGGTTTACCCTCCTCGGACGTGCGTATCTGGATAAACTGTCCCGGGACGGCGTACGCCGCCGCCGCGTCGGCGCCGACGTCCAGCGCGATCGATCGAAGCTCACCCCCCTCGGTCGACGCCGCGCGCTCGTTCGACGCGATCGTCGCGCGAGACCAGGCGAAATCGTTCCATCCGGCGCGCGCCGGGATGTAATACGCGCGGCGTCGGCGCGCGGGGACGAGATGGGTCGGCGAGCGAAACACGCGCTCGAGTCGAACGTTGGCGCGCGCGCGAAGGAGCGTGGACGCACCGCGCGCGGCGACGCCGGGGGCGTGCATCGGGATCGCGCGCGTGTTTCCGGTCGACGAGGAGGAGGAGGACGACGACGACGACGCGCGACGAGGAGTGTCGAGGTTTCGAGGTTGGTCTCGTCTCTCCGCGCGCGGAAACGCGGAAACGCCGTCCATCTCTATTCCTCATCTAACGCCTCCACGGCGATGGCGGCGAAACCGCCGCAGGGATAATTTTGGTGACCGCGCCTCGCTGCGGCGTGCGCCTCCATCTCATCGTCCGTCATGCGTAACCCGCAGATGGAGTGCACGTCGAGCCTGAACGCGCCGTCGGATTCCGCGCGACGCTCGTCGAGATCCGTCTTGGCGCTTCCGGCGACGGCGAGACCGAGAAAGACGACTCGATTGGCGGACATGCGCTCGTGATCAAACATGGCGCGACCTCGGTGGGTTTGCGTGAAGGATTCTATGGGAATGACGACGTCCGCCCACTCGCCCGCCGGCGGCGAGAAGACGCGCTGCCACACGTCCTCGGCGCTGTCCCCCGTCATCCAATTCTCCGTGCGCACGCTCGCGATGTACGATCGACCGTCTCCTCGCACGCGATAACTCAACGCATCGAACGCGTCGAAATCCATCGACGGATCTGGATTCATAAACGTTTTTTCCAAGGGTTTCGTCCTCGCGCCCGCGAAACCGCTTCGCCGCAACCGCGCGGACGCCGACGCCGGGACGCCGCAATCGATCCTTCCCACGAGCGACGCGTACGATCGCATCAGCGCCTCTCGACGATTCACCCCCGTCGTCTCGTCCTCCCCCGTCGTCGACGTCGACGCGTCGACCGTCGCGCGCGCGACCCCGTCCCCCGCGTCCCGCGCGTCGCGTCCCGCCTCGAGCGCGCACGCGCTCGCGCCTCCGTGTTCGAAATCCCCGAACGTTTCCCACCTCGCGCGATCGCTCGCGCTCGCGAACGCGTACAGGAGCGTCACCGCGCGTCCACCCGGCGCGGCGGCGTACCACGGAGTCGTCGTCGCGCGCGCGCGCGCGAATGTCATGGCGCGCCATTCGAGGGACGACCCGTTCGAGCCTTCTCGCGTCGTCGTCGCGCGTCGTCGGGCCATCGCGAGGACGTCCTCGAACGACGCGCGCGATGAAGTCGACGACGCGCGCGCGACACGCGTCGCGCGAGACGCGAACGCGCGCGACATGACGATTTTCGTTCGTTCGATTCGATTCGATTCGATTCGATTCGGGACGTCGCGCACTGACGCCTCACGACCGACGCCCGAGTCCCAGACGGCGGTGGAGGCTTACGAACGCGCGCGTTCGTTTTTCCCCCGCGTCGCGAGACGCGCGAGACGGATCTCGTCGCGACCGCTCGACCGATCGCGCGCGCGTCTCTTCGCGTCGCGCGCGCCGATCGAGTTCGCGCGCGTCTCGCGCGCGAACCACCGTCGAGCGTCGAGCGACGGACGGCGAGAGACAACGACGACGACGCTCGCGATCGGTCGAGCGGTCGAACGCGTCGAACGAGTCGCGCGCGGCGTCGGCGAGCGTCGCCGCGAGGCGCGCGCGTGGGCGCATCATCTGTCATGGACAGAGATACATAGTGAAGCCAATGAAAGCCCATCTGTTTCCATCACGGTTTAGGGTTCCGCATCATCGTTAATGGACAGAGATACATAGTGAAGCCAAGTAGAGCCCATCTGTTTCCATCACGGTTTAGGGTTCCGCAGCCCCGCGTCTCGCGTCGTCGTCGTCGTCGACACACGCGCGCGCGCGCGCTCGCGACCCGCCGATCGTCGAACGAGACGCGACAACAAAGAAGACAACGTTCGTCGCGCGCGCGGTCGCGATGGAGGAGGACCGCGAGGAGTACGGCGACGACGACGTCGACCGGGACGACGCGATCGACCACGACCTCCCGGACGAGGACGAGGACGCGGACGCGGACGCGGACGCGCGCGAGGTGATCGACTCGGATGAACGACTCGATGGACGCGGACGGCGAGGACCGGGTCGAGCGGTGCCGAGACACGAGCGCACGACGACGCCGTACATGACGAAATACGAGCGGGCGAGAATTTTGGGGACGCGCGCGTTGCAAATTTCGATGAACGCGCCGGTGTTGGTGCAGTTGGAGGGAGAGACGGATCCCTTGGAGATCGCGGGAAAGGAATTGAGAGAGAAGAGAGTGCCGTTTATCGTGCGACGGTACATGCCGGACGGATCGTATGAGGATTGGGGATTGGAGGAGTTGATCGTCGCGGACCCGGACCAGAGACGCGCGGGGTGACGGGCGAAGAGCGTCGGGGGCGAGAGATTGGCGATTAGCGCCTCGTCTTTCCTTTGTTCGCACGGATTTGTTGTTAATTTTGAACCCTATCTCCTCATAGAAATGTTACACGGTTCACTACTGCGACGCGTTCGCGCTCGCGGCGACGACGTCCGCGCGGCGGGACAAAACGCGCCCGAGCGACGCGTCGTCCAGCGTCGTGATTCCGAGCGTCGTCTTGAGCGCGTTGAGACGAGATAATCCCTTCATTCCGTCGCTCTGTAATGCATCGATGAGATCTCGCGCCGTCGAGGTCTCGCACGAGAGCGCGCTGACGCAATCGACGAGCGCCTTGGTCTTGGCTCGGAGCGCCGCCGCGCCTCTCGACGACGACGCGCACTCGGCGAACGCGTCGGCGTGCGCCACTCGATCGCGATTGAATTGTTTCACTCCCGCGCGCGTAAACGTCGCGACGCACGCGACGCGCTCTAACACGACGCGCGACGTCTTACTCGCCATGGCGCGCCAACACTTTTCAAACGCGGCGGCGCCGAACGCGTCTCGAGCGTCTCGCGTTCTGTCTCGAAGCGGTCCCAACGCGGCGAGCATGTACCCACTCGGCGCGTGGTTTCGTTCGATCGTTTCGTCGTCCTCATCGTCTTCGATCGTTTCGTACCTCCCCGCGTGCGTCGATCCCGCGTAAAAGTCCCCGATGACCTTATCGGCGAACTGCGACGCCGCCGCGTCGGCGACGGCGTCGATCCATCTCTCGACGAATTTTTCCATTCTCCTCGCGTATTCCTCGAAGAACGCTTCCCCACCGAACGCCAACACCTCCGTCTCCTCGGCCATCGCGCGAAACGCTCGAGAGACGAATGTGCACGCGTTCACGGCGGACGCGATGGTCGCCGCGCCGTCCGAACCCGACCGCCAGCTCCCCGTCGACGCCACGAGCGCGCCCAACCCTCTCGACCCCACGGCGCGCGCCTCGCACTCGTCCAAGAAGTCATCCAGCGCGGGAGCGATGACCCTCTTGACGAAGTACGAGCGCCAATCCGTTCTAGATAATCCACACGCGCTTTCGAGGGCGTTTTTGGTCTCGGTGACGAGGGTTTGCGCGACGTACGGCGCCTTGACGTCGTCGCCGTCTCCGCGCGCGCTCGTCCAATGTTTCGATTCTCGCCAGATTTTCGCCGCGCGCGACGTCGCGTGCTCGCGCTCGGCGTCGAGCCAGGCTTCGGCGTGCGCGTGGTCGCAGACCAGGGCGTCGATGAGCCTGGGTGTGGACTCCGGATCGTGGTAGGCGAGCCGAGAGACGCGCTCGTCGAAGGCTCGACATTGGTCGGCGACGTGTAACCACCAGGGATCTTCGCTCTCGGCGCACGCGACGCACACGTGCGAGCGCACGACGTCGGAGGTTGCGTGCACGAGCATGGAGAGATAGTTGCGAGCCGTCGTCACGGAGGCTTTGGGGTCGTCGGCGAAGACGACGCGATCGAGCTCGGCGCGAAGGACGCCGGGCGTCGTCTCGGCGAGTTCCGCCGCGCACGCGCACAGACGCTCCGGTCGTCTCGGATCGCTCAGCGAACCCGTCGTCGCGAACGTCACGCGAAGCGATTCCGCCAAGTCTTCCACGAAGGCGAGCGCGACGTCGTCGTGCGCGAACGAGGTTTCGCCCGCGAACGCGCTCCTCGCCGCCGACGTCGCGCGAAGCGCTCGAAACGCGCGCGCCAACGTCCCATCCCCTCTCGCGCCCGACGACCCCGAGCCATCACCCAGCGACCACGAAAACGATTTCAACGCCGTCGGGCGCAAACTCGGAGGCCAACCGGACGCGCGAAGACGCTCGCGAGACGCGTCCCACGTCGCGTCTCTCGTCTCGTCGCACGCCTCTCGACCCAATCTCGCCACCTTCTTCACCGCCGACGCTCGATCGAACCCATCGAATCCATCCATCGCGCGCGCGCCCTCGCCTTCCGAAGTCGTCGACGTCGACGCGAGCGCGTCGCGAAACAGCGTCGCCGCGTTCGCCGCGTTCGCCGCCGCGCGCTCCGACTTGCGCGTCGACGCGTCTTCGTCCTCAAATTCGCTCACCGAACGCGCGCTCGCGGCGGACGACTCGAGAAGACGCGCGACGGCGGCGAGCGCGTCGACGTCGTCCGCCGCGAGCGCGAGCGCGCGAGCGTCGACGTCGGCGTCGCGCGAATCATCGTCGTCGTCATCATCATCACGCGCGCGTTCGAGACGGTCGGCGTCGTCGCCGGACAACGCGTCGCGCGCGCGCGCGATCGACGAAAGAAACGCACCGCGCGCGTCCTCGCGCGCGACGCGCGCGACGTTCGCGGACGCCGCGGACGTCATCGACGCGCGCGTCGATGTCCCGCGGGTAACGAACGACCGGACGCGGGACACAAAACATAAACATTTCCACACTCGGACACATAGATCGTATTCATATACACAGTACCACCAGAATACCCGAAACGGCCCAATATCTATGGAATCTCCACACGGTCCCAATACCATCGTTGTATGCAAATCGAGGGTTTATGTGCCCCATCTCAGGTTTTCCGCTGGATAAAGGGTCCCTCGCGCGCGTCCCTCGTCGTCCGCACGCGCCGACGCCCTCCTCTCCCGAGGTCTCGCGCGCTCGTCCGGCGAACGCGCGTCTCGCGTTCGTTTCTCTCTCGCTCGCTCTCGCACCCGCGCCTCGCGCGTCGCCGCGCTCTCGCGCGCGGAGATGATGCACGCCGCCGCCGCCGCGGTGGTGGTCCCGACGGCGCGTCTCTCCTCGCGCGCGCGCGTCGTCGTCGCCCGGACTCGCGCGCGGTCGACGTGTGTGCGTCGTTCGCGTCGCGCCGTCGGGACCACCGCGGCCGCGACCGCGGTGGACGCGCGCACGGTGACGACGAAGAGTGGATGCGTGGTGGAGGCGTCGGACGCCGGCGAGGGCCGCGCGCGGCTGCGCGTGCGCGTTCCCGAGGGATTGCTGCAAAAGTGCTACGACGTCGTCGTCGAGGGATTCAACGATACGGTGAAAGTGCCCGGGTTTAACGCGTCGAAGAAGGGATCGAAGGCGAAATCGAAGATTCCGATGCAATTGTTGATCAATCACGTGGGGAAGCGGGAGTTTCAGAGCGCGTGCGTGGAGGAGGCGTTGCAGAATTCGTTGCCCGAGGCGATGGAATTGGTGGCGGCGACGGCGTTGCAGGATTCTGAGCGAATTACGACGCATTTTATGGATATGTTTGCGTCTTTCGCGGGCGTGCACTCGGCGCCGAGTGAGGAGATGGTGTACGAGGTTTTGGTGGAGATGGAGCCGACGATCGAGTTCACCGGAGACTATAAATCCATCTCGGTCGAGGTGCAGTCGCCGGGAGATGATTCGACGGTGGAGGGTGACGTGGAGAAGTTTGTGAATGATGCGCTGAAGGATATGGCCACGCTTCGCGTGCTCACGGATCGTGGATTGAAGGCTGGCGACGCCGCGGTGGTGGATATCGACGCGTGCCGCATCGCCGAAGACGGCTCGGACGGCGACGCTCTCGGCGGTATGAAGCAAGAAAATTTCCAGCTCGATACCGACAGCGAAAACATCAAGCTTCCGGGATTGCTCGACGCCCTCATCGGCATGGAAACCGGTGAACGCAAGACGTTTGAGATTACGTTTCCGAGCGACTGGCCGCAGGAGTACGTTCGCGACGTCAAGGCGCGATTCACCGTCACCGTCAAGGAGCTCTTCGGCCGTGATTACCCGGAGCTGGACGACGCGTTGGCTGAAAAGATTTACCCGGGTTCTACGTCCGTCGCCGACGCCAAGGCGAAGATTTCAGAGAGCATCAAGGCGAAGAATGAGTATGACCTCAATCGCGCCATCGACGAGGCGTGCGTCGACGTGTTGGCTGACATGTGCGACGTCGTCATCCCTCGCTCTCTACTCGAAGAGCAAGGAAGAAACATGTACTCCGAACAAATTCTCGCCATGCAAGTCAAGCAGAAATTAGCCCCGAAAGCGCTCGAACAGTTGGCGTCGGCGAAGATGGTGAACGAGTACCTCGAAAAGCAAAAGGATGAAATCGAGCGCGTGTGCAGACGCACCGTCGCGTGCGAGCACTTATCCAAGCTCGAAAACCTCGAAGTCAGCGGCGACGACCTCTTCGCCGAGGTCGAAAAGGCCAAGGCGGAATTCGAAGAGTTTGGCACGCCGTACGACGAAAACCAGCTCTACGCCCAAGCGCAAGAGACGCTCGAGGCGAAGCTCGCGTTCAAGTGGTTAAAAGAAAACTGCGAAGTGAAGGTTCTCCCCCCGGTTCGCGAGTAGTCGTCGTCCATCACCGCGACGTAAAGTTAACAAAAACAATTTGGCTATCATCATTGCATCCGAGTCCTCTCCCGAATCACCTCGCGCGAATCTCATCCGCCGGTCGCGCGCTCCCGTCGCCCATCGCCTCGAGCGGCGGCGGCGCCATGTCCCTCGAATCCAACGCGTTCGCGAGTCCGAGGTACCCGATCGCGAGCGCCACGCTCACGATCCCGGTAACGATGGCGGTGAACTGTCCCTCCGCCTCGAGCGGTTCGCCCGTGAGCGGATTGCGTCCGTACTCGGGCGTCGACGTCCCGGACGTCGGCGCGTGTTCATCGTCATCATCCTCTTCCGTCGTCGTCGCGCGCGGTCGCGGTGCGCTCGCGCGCGATCGCGGTCGCGATCGAGAGACACCGCGACCGCGCGTCATCGCGAGTCTCGCGCGCGTCGGTGCGAACGCCATGGCGTCGCGCGTCGAGGTCTCGAGATGGACACGAATTCGTGACCCTCATCATCCCGCGCGCGCGATGACGTCCCGCGATGCGTCGCAGACGCCGCCGTCCTCCGTGAACTGGAACGCGTTGTTACAGTGGTGCGTTTCCCGCGCGTCATCGCCGACGCATCGCGCGCGCGGCGTCGCATTCGCGCGCATTCGACTCGACCGCTGACGAGACGTTTTCGACGCGCAGGTCGCTCGCGCAACAGGGCAAACACGACGAACAGGACGCGAGAGACGCGTCTCACGCGCGTCAATTCACCGACGAGGAGCGACGATGGTTTTACGAGGCGATGGAATCGGGATTGGTGAATGAGGTGTCGAAGATGAAGGAGGACGTCGAGACGCTTCGGCGAGGCGCGGGGACGACGTCGACGGACGACGAGGACGCCATCGAACGAGCGCTGGAGGATCTGATCGAACGAGTGGAGAGCGTGGATAACGCCGGGGATTTACACGCGATCGGTGGGATGGAGGCGTTGGTGGGAACGTTGACGCGGGAGAGGGCGACGATTCGCGCGGCGGCGTGCGAGGCGTTGGCGACGACGACGCAAAATCATCCCGAGGCGCAGAGACACGCGGTCGAGGCCGGGGTGATAGGGGCGTTGGTGAACGTGGTGGAGAGAGATGGGTGCGATGAGGTTCGAGCGAAGGGGCTGTACGCGCTGAGTTGTGTGGTCAGAGGGTGCGAGGAGGCGCGGCGAGCGTTTTCGCTGGGCGGAGGCGCGCGCGCGTGCGCGCGTTTGATTGGGCATCCGGGCGCCGAGCGCGTGCGGGTCAAGGCGTTGACGCTCGGGAAACATGTCTTCACGCAGAGCGAGGGGGACATGGCGTCGGCGATCGAGTTCGGGGCGGTACCGAACGCGGCGGCGTGTTTGGCGTCGGACGACGTCAATTGCAGAGAAGCGGCGGCGAGAGTGCTTCTCGACATCGCTCGGTGCGTGGATTTCGAAAAGTATCCGAAAGCGGTGGATGATTTCAGGTCTCAGGGGACGATCGCGCGCATCGCGCGCGCTCGAGAGACGATCGCCGGGATGAAGGATCCCGACGACGTCGACGCGAATTCCGAAACCAAGGTGGCGCTCGACGCGCTCGACGCAATGCTCGCGTGACCGCGCGGGCATGGAGCGCCCACGACGGAGACGACGATGGAGACGAAGACGTGCGCGTACGCCGCCAGAGGACTACTCCACATCAAACGCGCGTTTTCGGAGACTGAACTGACGCGCGTGTACGAGTGTTTGGACGGCGAGGGATGGTTGCGCACCACCGACCAGGCGATGTGTTTTTCGCCTCTCCCCGCGTGGGTCGTACGACTCTCGACCCGGCTGCGCGATCTCGCGTCCACCGCTGGGTACGTCGCCGACGCCGAACGTCACCTGTTCGACTTCAAGCAGTGCATCGTGAATCAATACGCGCCGGGCGACGGTTTAACGCCGCACGTCGACCTCGACGCGTTCGGCGACGTCGTCGCCAGTCTCTCTCTCCTCTCCACTGTCGCCATGGAATTCGTCCCCATCGTCGACGCCCTCGGCGGCTCGTTCACCGTCAGACTCGATCCCGGAGACGTTTTATTCCTTCGCGACGACGCGCGATGGCGCTGGACCCACGGGATACCGTCTCGCGACGTCGATGTCTTCGCCGACGGTTCGCGAAGCGTTCGCGCGCCGAGAATCAGTCTCACCCTCCGCACCATGGCTGACGACGACGGACATCTCCTCGACGTCCCGGCACCGATCGACGCGAATGTGTAAAATATTACAATTTTGTACAATGTCTTCGACGGCATCACGCGTGTTGTTTACAAGGCTTTCCGGGACCGTAATGCTCAGAGGTTTTCCCCACGACCCGCCTGCACGCGGCGCAAAAGGAGGTGTTGCACGACCAACATCGAACGTGGTTGTTTCCATCAAATCTGGCGTTGGCGGCTTTGCACCGAACGCACCTGACGACGTCGGCGGCCCGCTCTCGCCGGCGCTCGCCGCCGCCTCGACGGCCGAGTTGCAGCGCCGCCATCTCGTTTTCCCACGCTTGCACGGCGTCGAGATCGAATAGTTGACACGCGCTCACGCCGGGCTCGCCGTTGACATTTCTGTAATGCGAGTACCCGTCGCCCGAGAGTTTCGCGCCGCAGGTCCAGCACATGAAGCAGCCACACGTACACGTCATCTTGTTGCATCCCTCGGTTTTTTCTATGCCCTGACGACAGTCTGGACACGTTCGACCGTTGCGAGCGACGTACGCCGCGGCCGAGGCGTCGGCCATCTCTTCTCTGAATGTACGTAAAGCCTCCTCGGACATTTGGGAGTCGCCGCGCGCGCGTCCCTCCAGAACGGCGAGTCGCTGCGCGGGGCTCAAACACGGTTCCGATCTCGCGTGCCACGCCGATCGACACAGTCCACAAAAGGTGTACAGACACCCGGGACATCTGCCACAGTGGTCCTCGTCCTCGATGGTCGGATGTTCGCATCGAGGGCAATACACTAAATCTTGCATCGCGTCGAGCGCCTTCGACAACGCGATTGCTTCAAACTTTGCGAATTCTTCGTCGTCTAAAACCTCTCGTAACGTCTGCGGATCCATCGAGGAAGAACAGTCGGGATGGGGACACACGAGTTCGTTGACGGTGCCCTCTCGAACGTGCACTCGCGCCATGCGCGTGACGCAGTCCACGCAAAAGCGATGCCCGCAACTCGCCGAGACGCGACGCATTTCGGCGCCTCTCACGTCGTCGGCGAAACACGTCCCGCAAACGTTATCCTCGCTCGCTAAAAATTCTCGTCGGCGTCCGACGGCATCCGCGCGTAATATAGAAAACTCAGCCTCTCTCGCGTCTCGCGCCGTCGCGATTCCGCGCGGGTCCAACTCGAATCCGTCGCCGGCCCACCCCGATGCCTTCTTGGACAGATTTAAGACGCCGTCCGCGTTTACGAGCGTCTCCTCCATCGCGGAAATTTTCAACCACTCGGTCCAATCGTACACGATGGGTTCCCCGATAGCGCCGCTCGCCCGCGAGGCGTCCCACATGTCGTCCAATCTCGCGCAAAGCGCACTTAGATGACTATTCGACAACCAGTCGCACGTCAAGACAAACGCGGGCGCGTCTCTCGTCGGGTATTTTTCCGGCAGAATAAATTCCAAAAAAATCCTTGGCATCCATCTCGCGCGAATTCTCGTTCGTTCGTCATCACACGCGTCCTCTCGAGCCGTCTCCACGACCCACTCGCCCGAAGACGACGGCTCCAACTCGATCTCCAACTCGAGTCGAAATCTCCTCGTCCTCGTCGTCTCGTCCTCGTCGTCGTACAGCGTGCCATCTCGAGCCGCCTCCGCGTCTTCTCCTCTCGCGCGCTCGTCAAAAATACTCGTCAGGATCGTGATCTCATCTCTCTGTGCCCGTCTCGCGTCCTCGGCGTCGGCATCGCTCCACGTCTCGTCGCGTCCCGGGTCTCGTCG
>Ga0208410_1000288_pt1 | contig 30493 bp, 39 predicted proteins | sample ETN02SmetaG_3_FD_185787 | JGI IMG/M metagenome (GOLD analysis project Ga0208410, IMG submission 185787) | Marine microbial and viral communities from oxygen minimum zone, Eastern Pacific Ocean - ETNP2014F10-02SV257 (SPAdes) (version 2) | ecosystem: Environmental > Aquatic > Marine > Oceanic ... | reverse complement strand
TTTCACCATTATCTTAGAAGAAATATCTTATGGATATGCTGTCTCTTTTGCAAGAATTGACTCTAATTCTGAAATATTTACACGACTCTGAGCCATGTCGTCTCTCCTACGAATTGTAACTGTATTGTCCTCTTTTGTTTGATGATCTACAGTTATTGCAAATGGTGCTCCAATCTCGTCTAATCTTCTATATCTACGTCCAATTGCACCAGAGTGATCCAAAAATGAATCAAATTTTGTTCTAATCAGTCGATAAATCTCATCTGTTTTCTCAGAAAGTCCATCTTTTTTCACCAATGATAAAACTCCTACGTGTGTTGGGGCTAGATATGGTTTAATTGATAAAACCATTCTTTCATTTTCTTTATCTTCTCTTAGTGAGTGTTCTAAAATTGTGTAAAGGCTTCTATCAATGCCCATTGAAATTTCAAATACATGAGGTAAAACTTTCTCATCATTATCCATAACTTCAAATTTTTCTTTACTCTTTTTTGCATGACTTGATAAATCATAATCAGTTCTATAGTTACATGCCACTAGTTCTAACCAACCAATTGTTGTGTTAACTTCAAAATCAAATGCAACATCTGCATAGAATGCTTTTTCTTTTTCTCCAAGCTTTCTAAATCTACTTTTACTCATATCAATACCTGTTTTCTCATAAAATTCAGTTAACAAACCAAGATAGTATGCAACAAATTTGTTTGGAATTACTCCTGTGTCTACTGCTTCTTTACATGTCATAACTTGAATATCATCTGAAATTTGAATTCGTATTGTAGTATTCTCGATCTCTGAAAATTTTTCTAATTCATTTAATTTTCCTGGATTACAAAAAACCTCTATCTCTGCTTGATAAAATTCTCTTAGTCGCAAAAGACTTTGTCTTGGCGCGATCTCATTTCTAAAACTTTTTCCTACCTGAGCTATTCCTAATGGAAGTTTTCCACGCATAGTTTTGAATAATCTTGGAAAATCAACAAATATTGATTGACATGTCTCAGGTCTAAGATATGCTTCTTCATCTTCAGGACCGATTCCAACTCTAAACATCATGTTAAATTTCTTAGCAGAATCAAATTCTCCTTTACATTTTGTACAAACAATATTTTTTTCTTGAATCATTTTATCAAAATCTTCTAAATCTGCACTCTCTGGAATTTCTACATTGGCAACTTCAGCAATTAGTTTGTCTGCTCTAAATGTTAATCCACATTTTTTACATTTTATTATTGGATCTGCAAAGTTACCAAGATGACCTGATGCTTCAAATACCGATTTTGACATTATTTGTGAACCGTCAATCTCAAGCATTCTGTCTCTTCGTACTAATTCTCTTCTCCATAATTCAAGGAACTTGTTTTTTACACTAACACCAGTTGGCCCATATTCCCAAAACCCTGCTTGCGCATCTCCATAAACCTCACAACTAGGAAAGTAGAATGCTCTTTCAAGTGCAAGTTTCATAACACTTTCGTAATTCATACTAAAACTCTAAAACAATCATGGAATAAATGCGTAATTACTCACGCAAGTGATTTTGCCTTTTTAATATTCTCAAAATGATCTCTAGTATCATCAATTGGTGTTTCTAACACAATTGGAATCTTATTTTTGTTCATGATTTTTACAACCTCACCCAATCCTTCATTTCCAATCTCTCCTAATCCAATGTGGTTATGTCTGTCTAAATTGGAATTTAATTCTCCTTTTGAATCATTCAGATGTAAAATTTTCAAATTTTTTAATCCCACTGTTTCATCAAACTCTTTCATTGTTTCTTTTACGGCTTTTTTTGTTCTCAAGTCATATCCTGCAACAAATGCATGGCATGTGTCTAAACAAATACCAAATTTTTTTGCAGGTTTACATTTTGCAAAAATTTCTGCTAATTGTTTAAAATCAGAACCAACAGAATTTTTCTGTCCCGCAGTATTTTCAAGTAAAATCATTACATCTGCTTTTGTCTTTGCAACTTCATTTAATGCACTGGTAAGTCTCTTGATTCCATTTTCTTCTCCTGAACCTTTGTGACTTCCAAGATGTGTTACTAAATATGGAATTCCTAATTTATCACATCTTTTCACTTCTTCAATCATAGACTTGATTGATTTTTCATATCCTTCATCTTCTGGTGTGGAAAGATTTGGTAAGTATGGCATATGTGCACATGTTGCCATTCTGTCAATTTCTGATGCTTCTAGTTTTTCTCTGTACTTTTTTGCTTCATCCAGATCTACTTCTTTTGCAAACCAACTTCTTGGGCTTCTTGTAAAAACCTGAAATGCTGAACATCCTATTTCTAATGCATTGTCAACCCAGCTATCCATAGTTCCTGATTTGGAAATATGTGCACCGATCTGCATATTTTATCAAAGATCTATTATAATTTAAACTAGAGATCTGCAGAAAATACTAATTTTATAATTGCAATTTTTAAACTAAGTTGGTGCACTAATGTTATGGTTAATCTTGGAAATGACGAAATTGTAAAGTATCCTTTTCTAACTGAAGCAGGAAAATATCTGAACGATAAAGGATTTTCTCTAGAACAATTTGGGTCAGATCCTGATCTAAAAAAAATTGTTGATAATGCATTTGAAAGAATAATTACTTCATCAGAAGGAAGAATTTTCAAATCTGATCCTTCATCAAATAATTCTGCATTACCTCTTGAGATATTCTCATTTTTAATTGCAGTAATTTTACTAAAACTCTCTGGAATGAATACTTTAATTCGAAGATTTTCACTAGCCGAAGCACGTCGTGCAGAAAAATTTCTCGAAAAAGATTTGATGAATCATCAAGATGCTACAAAAGCAAAACTTTCACTACAAATACTTCAAGAATTATTTTCTGTAACAGTAGAAAAAACTGATGAAGAATTTACGATTTTGATAAGCGATTATCTAAAACATTCTATAAATTTTCACGAACGTGAATGGAAATTAATTAATCGTAAAGTTTCAAAAGGAAAAGTTCACCTCACACCTCATGAAACTGTAAGATTAGTTCGAAAGGAGCTTGACCGACACATCTATACCAAAATTAATTCATCATCAACCCCACAAATGATAATTGGCTTTGAAACCTATGTTGATAAACTAAAACAACTTGCAAAAAAATTTGAAGTAAAAACTGTCGAGTCGAAAGAATTTCCTCCTTGCATTAAACATGCAATAGAAGTTTTAGAAAAAGGAGAAAACTTGCCTCATTCTGGAAGATTCATGCTTGCAACATTTCTGTTAAACAAAGGGCAAACAGTAGAACAAATTGCACCGTTATTCAAAAATGCACCTGATTACAATCCAAAAGTTACAATTTATCAATTAAATCAACTTTCTGGAACATCTGGAACTACTGAATACAAATGTCCATCATGTGAAAAAGTAAAAAGTCAAGATCTTTGTTTTCCTGTTCCGGCATGTGATACAATAATCAATCCACTTCAGTTTGGGAGAAAGAGAGTATGAATGCAAAAGATATTACATTTCTAGAAGATACTTTCAAAAAATTCTATTTTGAAAATTTTGATCTTCTACATGTTCCTGATGATCCTAATCAAAGAGAATTTGGTTATCAAAAATTTAATGGTGGTATGAATAGACATATCTCTCTCAAATCTGATAAAGAACTACATTTGCTCTTAATGCAAAACAAACCTTCTGATGTTTATTGTTCTAATGCACGATACATGTTTCCGAATCTACCTATGGCTGAAAAAGATTGGCAAAATGCAGAATTAATCTTTGATATTGATGCAAAAGATCTAAGAAAAGAACATCCTAAAGATAACACACTAATCAAATGTTCTGACTGTAATGAAATTTCTCAACTCAAAGAATCGTGTCCAAATTGTCAATCAACAAAACTTTCATTCATAACGCTAACCTGTAGTGATTGCATAAAATCATCAAAAGATGAAGTAGTAAAACTAAACCAAATTCTCACAGATGATTTAGGCGTAAACGAGGAAAACATTAAGATATTTTTTTCTGGAAATGAGGGTTTTCATATCTATGTCCCCAAATCCGAATATGAAAATGTAGGTTCAAAAGAAAGAGCAGAAATTTCTGATTACATTATGTTCCGTGGAAGCATTCCTGAAACATTTGGATTTAAAAAATTCAATATGAACAAATCATTTCTTCCAAAGTTTGAAGATGCAGGATGGAATGGAAGACTTGCAAAACATTTGTACGGCACAAAATCAAATCGTCCAAAAATTTCTCAAGAAGTTATTTCAGGTGGTTATGCTTTATTCCAAAAAAAATTAGAAGATTTCAGAGACTCAATTGGAATAAAGATTGATCCAAACGTTACACAAGATATTCATAGAATTTTTAGACTGCCTGGTTCTATAAACAGTAAAAGTGGTCTTACGAAAATTTTCGTAGAGGATCTGAAAAAATTTGATCCTTACGTAGATGCATGTTTTATTGATGATGAAGAAATAGAAGTTGCAGCAAATTGTCCGATCGAGTTTTCATTAAAAAAGAAAAAGTTTGGACCATTTAACAACGAACAAGTGTCTGTTCCAAAGTTTGCAGCTGTCTATATGATGTGTAAAGGCATAGCATCACGCGTATAATGATAGATTTTTTGTAATTCTACCAATAAGGTATTAATTTAATGAAAATCGAGTTTATTTCAACTTGTATAGTGCAAAAAATGAAGATAGTAGTCAACCCCCACCAGATGCTGGAAAATTCATCAAACTTGGTATTGTTGCAATAATTGGAATTATCATTTTTGCACTAGCTGGAAATCAAGCCGTAGTTTTGTCAATGAATGTGACAGAATTTGCCGACGTCTTTACAAAACCATTAATGTTTTCACTCATTGGTGGTGTCTCACTTGCAAGTGTTGCTTTACTTCGAGTTAATGCTGCAAAAAGATCATCAATTTTTTGGTTTTTCATAAACACCGCAATTAACATGATGAATCGTGGTCCTCAGGATCAGGTTCAACAAACTGTTCCAAACTTTTCTGAATACAAATTATCTGGAGGACACTTTGCACTTTGGCAAGTTACAAAGATTCTCCTATTTGGTGCATTCTTTGCAAATCTAATGTTTGGATTTGGTTTACTCTATGTAGTAGATGGAAATGATCTGGGAGTTGAAAATATATCGACACTATTCTCACTGCCATTTGTAACTCCACCAAATGATCCATCGTTTGCAATGGATAACGTTACACCAATGATTCCAGCACTTTTAATTCTCATTCCACCAATCATTGGTGCGATTGGTCTTCGTTTAATTCTCTTTGTAGGACTACACTACATCATCAAAGTTGTAACTCTATACCTTCATGATACCAAAGAAGGAAAGCCAAGATATCTTAACTACATGGCAACAATTGAAGCTGTAATTGGAATTGGAATTATTTGGGCCGCCTTTAACATGTTCTTTACAGATACTATTGATTATAACACAAGATATGCAATAGGTGGAACCTTTGTAGTCGGCTTTGCTCTAATTGCATTTTCAATCTTTGATAGAATGCGTGCACGTGTTTTAACTCACATGTTCAAACGTGATGTATACATTCGTGTTGCAACAATTATTGCAATTGCATTAATTGTAGGAGTTGCAATGGGTGTAAACAACAGTGTAGCAGACGCAAAAAAGATTGAGTATCTTGGACCATACACAGCACAACAAATTGGAGTAAATCGTTATCTTGCAGAACTTGATATGATTAACGAAAATACTCATGAAGTACAAATTACATCCGTCAATCCTAATGTGATTGAATCTTACATTGATCAAAATGATGATGTATTAAGTAAAATTCGTGTCTGGGATTGGAACGCAGCATTTGCAAAACTAAAACCAGAAATTGGTTTAATTCCTTATGTAGATTTTGAAGACAATGATATTCTAAGATTTGATGATAAACTATACTGGACAGCATCTATGAAGCCGATATTGCCTTCATCTGTAAGTCTTGAAAACCAATGGTATAACGAACATCTTGTATACACACATGTACCTGATGGATTCCTTACACTAGAAGCAACAGAAGGAACAATTGTAGACAGCTCTGAACTATTTGAACAAAGAGCAATCTATTATGGAGAAGGTGGTTTGCTTGATGACACGTGGTCTGGTTATCCGGTAAATAGAGTAGATAGTGCAGAACTTAATGGCGCAAAATATGATGGAACTGGAGGAGTTGACGTACCTCCACCACTTTCATGGATATTTGAACCAAATTTCATTCTATCATATCCTGGTGAATCACTTCACATTATGAGATACAAAGATGTAAACGAAAGAATGCAGACACTTTATCCTTATTTCTTGTATAACATGTTTGGAAAAGAACTTGATAGTTATCCTGTAACTGATGGAAAGAACACTTACTGGCTTGTTCCACTGATAGTTGGCTTTGACACAAGAGACGTTCCATATTCTGCAGGAAATCCATATTTGAGATTAGCAGGATTTGCATTAGTTGATACGTACAATGGTGATATCAGTTTAATCAAAAACGGAGATGACTTTTTCTCAAATATGTTAATGGCTCAATATGAGGATGAAATTATTGAGGCGCCTGCATGGCTTGATGAACAGATACGTTATCCACAAGAACTATTCAATTGGAAAACTGAAATGTACAACATCTATCACGTAGAAGATGTTGAGACATTCATCCAAGCAAATGAGTTTTATGAAATACCACGAGGATTGGACACATATTACATCCAAGCAAAACCACCTGGATTTGAACAAACTGAGTTTGTTGGTTTATTGTCTTTAGAACTCCGTGGTTCACAAGGACGTAACTTGGCAGGATACATGATTGTAGAAAATGATATGAATAATCTTGGTAAGATGACCTTCTACGAAGTTCCATTAGATTCTGAAACAAAACTTTTGGGACCAACATCTGTTAGAGAGGCACTTGACCGTGATCCTGACTTTGCACAACTCAAAACTTTGTTGAGAAATCCTAGAATTGGTGATAATATTTTGTATCGTGTAGGTGATCAAGACACTTACTTTATTCCTGTATACACTGCAGGAGCAGGTGGTTCTGTAGCACAACTAGGTACAATTGCTGCAGTTGGTGCTGCATTTACTGGAGAGTATTATGTTGGATTAGGAGAAACACAAGAAGATGCATTTGAAGCATATCTCCAGAAGCTTTCTGGTGTTGTTACAACAAGTAAAACTGGTGAAACTATAGTACAACTTGACAAAGATGAAAGATTTGACAGAGTCATGGAAATGATCAATGCTAGTGGACTTGCAATAACAAAGCCAACTGCAATTCAAATTCCACTGTCATTTGAGGAAGGCCAAATTGTATTCTTTAATGAATCTGATGGTCCTGCAACTCAAGAAATGATTGATGAGTTTGTTAGTAACTTCGCTACAGGAACAACCTCTAGAGTATTGATGTGGGAAGAAGATACCTCGCTTTACTTTGGTGTAATCAACACTGTAGATGGAATTGCTGAAATCCATTACATCAAGATACAGATTGGAAAGAACTAGGCGTGTTACTTCTAGTTGATAACGGCTCTGTCTTTACAAAAGATATAGCCAAAACACTTTCAAATTCTGGAATAAAATTTGATCAAAAACCCTCTGATCAAATCAATCTTGATGATATTTCCAATTATGATTCATTCATTTTGTCAGGTCGACGAAATAATGATTCACAAATGAATGCAAAAAACTCTAAAATTATTCTACATGCAGTAAATGAAAAAAAGAAACTTTTGGGAATTTGTTACGGCGCAGAAATTTTGGCACTTGCTCTTGGAGGAACTATTCGTAAATCATCCACAATTAGGGGTGAACAAGAAATTATTTCAAATGAAAACTTACTTTGTGATGGGAAAAAGATTGTTTTTGAGAGTCATTCATATGAAATTTCTAAGCTTGGAAACATGTTAGATGCTATAGCAAAATCTGAAAATTGTCAAAATGAAATTGTGAAACACAAAGAACTGTTCATTTATGGAACACAATTTCATCCAGAAATGACCCAAGATGGTCAATCAATGATTGAAAAATTTGTAAAACTTTGATGATATTAATATGATAAAATTATTGTACTAACATGAGTGAAGATCCTGAACATGAACTAGTTTTACCACCAATTTCTGATACTGACAATATTTGTTTACCACTTTCAGTAAATGCTGTAGCAAAATACTGGAATATTGATCTTCCAATCTCTGAAGCAAATGAAATAGCATCAAAATATGCAGGAATGAATGGTAGTATTTTGATTGAGGGAATCAATCTTGCAGAACGTCACGGACTTTCTAGTTTAATTTTACATTCTACCCTTCAAGAGCTAAAACAGGTAATTGACATGGGAATTCCTCCAATTGTCATTTTACCAGGATTGCATGATGTTGTACAACATGCATCAATCATTTCTGGATATGATGATAATGAAAAAACAATCTTTCATTATGTTCCTGAACAAAAACCATCTGAAGAAGGAATCCAAGTAGGTGTTATTCCTGAAAAAAGATTTGAAAAACTATGGTCTGAAGATGGATGCTTAATGGTTCTATTGGGACCATCTGACATTATTTCCGCACTAAAATCTGATGAAAGTAAAGTAAAATCAAATAGATTGTGTTTTGAATCTGAAAGACTTAGTTTACAAAAACAAACAGTAGAAACAACTGATTCACTAGAAAAAGCAATAGAACTTAATCCAAATAATTCTACTGCATTATGTCTTTTAGGAGGCGTGTTAAATGAACAAAACAATCCTAAATGTGTATCATACTATGAAAAAAGTCTTGAGAAAAATGAAAATTGCTATTTAGCTTATCGTGGTCTTGGAAATTTCTATCTAAAGAATCAAGAATTTGACAAATCAGAGAAAAACTATACTCGTGCAATTGAAATTAACGATTCTAGATTTGGACCTATTTACAAGAATCGTGGGTATGTAAGACAGCAACAAAATAAAATCGATGATGCGAAACAAGACTATCAAGATTATATCAAATTCACACCTAATGCAAAAGATCGTGGAATGATAGAACGTGCATTAAATGAGATGTAATAGGATAATTAAGAAATTTTTAATATTGTTTATTCGTCAAAATGTTTTCCAAAGTATTTGCATTCACTCTTGAAGAAAGTGCGATCATTACATCTACATTCATCATTTTCTTTTTCACAATTAAAACAAGTCATTATCTATCACTAAAAAAATTTAGTAAATTAGAATATTAAAACAAGGATCCTATGGAAAACCTAGTGCTATTACCTTAATTCTTCTTTGGTTTTCTTATAGGTGTTCTTGGATGTTCCACAACTAACAGTTCCTCTTCTTCTTCCATCTGAATCATGGCTTGTTGAAACAACTCAATTAGATGTTGGCAGTTTGATGATTTGCCTTTTGAGTATTCAGAAAAGGTTTCTGCAATTTCATTATAGCTCATAACCATGCTTTATCTTAATTTTATTTAAAATCTTACAATTTAGACTCGATCAGGATTATATACTTTAGATAATTATCAGATCTATGCTTGATGCAAGATGTCCTGAATGTGAAAACGTAGCAAAAGTAAATGATGACCTTACCAAGGTAACATGCCCTCATTGCAAATTTGAGAAAACTTATGATGAATATTTAGAAATCATGAAAGACCAAGCAGTTAACATGGCAACAGATTACATACCAGATAGACCTGGTTTTTAATTACCACACAGAACCTTTGTCTGAACAATCCATATGCGATCCGCATCTAGGACAAATTAAATGGCAAGCCTGAACGTCAAGCATTTTCTCACCACATCTTGGACACTCAACCTCTTCTTCCATGCTTATACTCAAGATAAAAATGAATTAAAGATTTTTGCAAAGTAAATTTGTCCAAAGGTTAATTAGTAGTTCACAAATTTTTGAGATCGCAATGGCTAATTTCAAACTGACAATTTCAGATGTCAAAGGTAAATCCATTACCAAAGAACTCAAAGAAGGAGATGCAAATCCACTAATGGGTCTTGTAATTGGTGCTGAAACTGACGCTGCAATTGTAGGATTAGCAGGAAAATTGAAAATTACTGGAGGAAGTGACAAATCCGGTGTTCCAATGAGAGGCGATTTGCATGGAATGGCAAGAAAACGTGTTTTACTCTCAAAAGGTGTTGGTCTCCAAGATACTGAACATGGATTGAGAAAAAGAAAACTTGTAAGAGGAAATACTGTTTCTGATGAAATATTTCAGGTAAATTGCAAATATGATGGAGAAATCAAAGATGAAGCACCTCCAGCAGAAACAGAAGCTGCAGCAGAAGATGCACCTAAAGAAGAAGAAAAGAAAGAATAATTTTATTTTTAAAAAAACGGATTATAACCCCATTGTAAAAGTGCTTGACGTTGTCGTATTCGACATGAATGATCACCTTTCCTACAATTCTTTTTAATTGCACCAATATGTCTTGGTCCAAACGCTTTCCATCTTTCTATTTGTATTCTATCCATTGCAGGTATGCGTCTACCCATTGTATATCTGCAGTACCATTGAAACCATCCAAGTGGATCTTCTGGAAATATCCATCCCTTTGATTGCCATTCTAATCTTGATTGACCAGACTTAATTTTAAAATAATTCAATTCCACATCAAAACCATTTTCACTCTTTTTTGCTTTTTTGAACCATGACTTTGGATATTCATCTATGTCATTTCCAAAATACCATCCACCAAAAACTCCTAATTCTAGCATTTCTTTAGGTGATAATTCAGGCGAGAAACCTACTTTCATATCTTCTATTATTTTATTGAATTTATAACAAAATCAGTCATTTGTTGACTTTGTAGATACACATTGATTCAATTTTTGTCCAACTGAATTATCAAATTTCAAATAATCTTCCTTACAATTTTCTTCATGAACCGAATTATTCTTGCCACCATAGGCATGATGGCAGTATATTTCCTGATAATGGGGGTTGTATTTCCTGATGCACTGTCACAAACAGAAAAAAGAATTACATCTCCATTTTTCATCACATCACAAGAAACAGAATCAATTTCCAAAGGTGAATCATTTGATTTCATAATTGATGCTGGAATAACTGGTAGCGATTCTGATATGTTGATACTCATCATTGGTTTTCCTGATGCAAAATCTTTTGATGGGATTAAAATTAAATCAAGTGAATTTACACAATCACCAAAATATTTCGAGATAGGTGATGAGGTAAAAACATACTATCCAAGTGATTTTAAAATTGCAGAATATCCATTATTACATATTTTCAACATGCCAAATTCAATTGATAAAAAACCAATCTTACAATTAGAAATCACTCCTGAATCTTTGGGTGAGTTTAGAATCTTTACTAAAGCAAAGTCTGCTCCATTTACAGATGATTCAAACTTCCCAAAAGGTGGTTTTGTTGATGAAGACAATGAATTTGTAGAAAAAAAGGTGATTTTAGTTGACTGAACAAATTTCAAAAACAAAAAATGATTCTCCTTTTTGGAAAATTGTTATCCCTTACATTGTTTTAGGCATGGGAGTTGTACTTGTAACAGGTGGTGGCTCTTGGGATATCAGTAACCACATACTAAACAAACCTGAATCATTTTTTGCAGAACCTCATCTCATTTTGTATAGTGGTGTAGCAATCTCCATTGTGGGTTTTGGTGCGTTATTCATTCCTATACGAAATAAAAATTCATTCAATCTAAAATTTCCAAAATTATTATCTGGTTTAGGAATATCTTTACTAGTAATTTCAGGTCCGTTAGACTTTTGGTGGCACGATATGTATGGTTTAGATGGATTGTTGAGTCCTATACATCTACTGTTAATGACTGGAATGTTACTAACTAGTATTGCAGCTGTTGTAGGAATTGTTAAGATTGAATCCAAATCTGAACGAAAGATTGGTGTTATTTTACAAGGATTAATTTTTTCAGGAGTTTGGTTTTCACTCACTGGATTTGCACATTCGTTTTCACTTCCTTTTTCAAAAACCGATTACTTTGATTTTAATCCTGAACCAACATTTGCTGCAATCTTTGCAACAATTGTATACCCAATTGTAATGGCATTCATTTTGATTACCTCTGCAAAAGTAAGTCCTGGAAAATTTGGTTATCTTAGTACTACTGGTGCTTTTTACATACTAATCATGATCTTGTCTGCACTATTACCCAATCCTGTTTTAATCGATGCTGTTCCATTTTATCTAATGAATTTAATTCCGTTTGTTCTAGCTGATGTAATAATAAATAAGTCACAAATAAAAAAATCTCATTTTGTTGCAGGTGCTATAATTGGTTCAAGTTTCATCTTCTCATATTTTCCATTAATTACTTATACATACAATGAAGTGATGTTCCATAGACTAGTTTGGCCTAGTATGATACCTATGATTTATTCCGAGTTTATTGTTGTAATATTCCCACTTCTTGTTACATGTGGTGCTGTATCAAGTATTCTTGGAACTATAATTGCACTAAAAGTTTCACGTAGAATTATCGTTTGACATTGATTGTCTAATACGATGTTGTCCCATTCCAATTTTCTTGTGTCCTTGTTTAATTAACTCCATTGCACATTTTATTGATTCCTCGTATGTATGATCTGAAAGTTTTCTTTCACACAGATTACAAATAGGATCTGTCATGCCTTGTAATACGCATCACAAGCAAAAAGGGTTACTAATCTCCCAATTTTCATTGAAAAATGTCCAATATGGAAATTATACTATGAATGAATTGTAGGATCCTTTTTTATAGTAATTTTCATTCGATTTTTTATGAGAACAATTGTAGGAAAACTTACAGCATTAGTGTTGATTAGTGTGTTAGTTTCATCAGTTGCAGCAACTCCTGCTTTTGCAGACTGGGATAAAACAAAATATCCTGCAATTCAAGGAACAATTTCTATCGAAGATGGTCAAGACTTTCGAGAATTAAGTAACATCTCATTGGTTGATGCAATGTCTACAGCAGAAGAAGCAGTTCCTGATAGTAAAGCAATTTATGGAAAACTTACTGTGATTAACGGTTATCTTGTATACAAAGTCGTCATGATGGATGACGACCGAGGTCACAACAAAGTTTTAGTTGATGCTGGAACCGGAGAACAACTTTACGTCTCTGATGTTGTTTCAAAGGATTCCTACAAAAATAAACGAAGTTATGATAAAAAACAGAATAAAAAAATGAAGGATTACTTCAAAGGAATGACACCTGAACAGGTTACTGAAAAGAAAAAACAATTCAAAGAAATGGGCGATGCTTGGAAATCACTTTCAATTCAAGATAGAGCAGCCATGATTATTCATTTCATGCAGATGAAAATGCAATGGGACACCATGTCTGATGAACAAAAAGATCTGAAAAAACAAGAAATGAAGGAACAATGGAAAGAATTCTTACCATTGTCACCTGAAGAAAAGAAACAAAAACTTGAAGATTATGTAAAATCTTTAAAAAACTAATCTGAATATTCTTTAATTTTTACAAGTGCATCTTTAATTGGCTCCAAATCTTTTTGTGCCTCTTGTAAATCTCCTAATAATTTCATAAAATATTCTCTACCTGTGTCTTGTGCTTTTATGATATCTGACTGACGACATTCTAATGCTTTTTCTAAAGTATCTAGATCTCCTTCTAGTGATTGAGCAGGTATTGAATCTTGTAATACTTGTTCAATTTTTTTTTGTGCTTCTATAACCATTGGATATCTTTTTTGTGCTTGTGATTGTAAAATAGGTGCAAACATAGCAGCTGCTTCTTTCAATTCTGGACTTTCACCTATTGATCGTAACCGTTTTTTATAATGGGCAAGTGATCTCAAAATTATTTCATATCCTCCTTCGTTTTTAAGAAATATCCCTCCCATCCATACTGCCATACATCTGTGTTTTACTCTTTCATTAAATCTCTTTGTAGGCATAAATTCTCAAAATTTGATCTCAAAGTATGATCTTAGTATTGAAAATCAACACATTATTTTAATAAAATTTTAATCTAAAAAGATCTAGAGAAGTTGTCATTGGTTACTAACGTGTGTAGCAGATGAACATGCAGTTTCCTTTCTTAAACTTCTCATTTTTTAACTAATTCTATTGTTAGATTTTACGAGATTGGTTTTTTAATAAAACAATTTGAGGCTAAATCATGCTTACAACTTTAATTCAAAAGGTATCCAATCGTATATGTTTAAAATCAAATACTCAATTATCAATAATCTCAATTTTAGCAGTAACTGGACCTGTTATAATTCTCATAGCTGGAATTTGGGATGCCATTAATCACATACAAAATGCCCCGGAATTTTTTTGGTCTGATCCTCATATTGTAGTGTATTCTGGAGTAACACTAGTTGGCATTGCCGCATTATTTTCTGTAAATTTGTTAATAAAAAATTCCTTGAATGGAATTTTGAAAAGAGGAATACAATTAGTAATAATAGGTTCCATAATTCAACTTGTTTCAGGTTTTGGTGATTCAATATCTCATGACATATTTGGAATTGATGGTTTGTTATCGCTAACACACCAACCACTTGAAATTGGAATTGTTTTATCTGCATTAGGTGGATTTCTTATAGTAAAATCTCGTCAAAACTCAAATCTAAATGCATTTTTACCATTTGCAATTGTAACTTTTCTATTAATGACTGCATGGCTTGCATTTAATTTTGCATTATATTTTGGTCATTATATCCAATGCATGCCAATTCATTTGATATTTTCATCAGGTTGTTCAATTCTATAATTCTTTAATTTCATATATGATGTGAATAATAGTAAAAGACCTCCAACAAACATTACTCCTGCAGGAATACTTATGATTGATGCATTTGTACTTCCAATTTCAACTTCATAGTTCATTTTTTCTTGAGCAATATTTGTCATAATTATGGTATGGACTCCTGTTTCTTTTACATCAAAATATTTTATTGACATTTTTGTTTCTACTATTCCTTTTGATACTGTATCGTAATTTTCATCTACAATTCTATAAAACACTCCTTGACCTTCAAATTCAGGAATAGTCACTTTATGATATCCTACATCGTTTGCATCAAAAATCATGCTCATTTCATACGTTTCATTTTGTTTTAACAGTATCACATCTGTCACTCTCTCTGCTTCTGAAAAAATTACTCCTGTTCCTGAAGCGCCAATAATTATCAATAAAATACTGATCTTGAATAATGTTAATTTCATTCAATTTCATTCAAAATTTTTTAAATAAATAATTTATGAATCTAAATTGGTAAGCTAATTATTCAATAATGATGTATATCATATATTGTCTCAGAAATCTAAACTTTCTAAACTAAAACACATGAAAATACTCTTAGCTGTTGTTGGTTCTGCAGCAATTCTTGCTGCATTAGATGTAGTAGAATTTTACATGCCAATGGAATTTGATGACATGTCTGTAAACAGACATTCATTGTATGTACATCTAGATCCAGCTTGGGCAAGTTATCCATCAAATATTGTTTTTGATGTTACATCTACATGGAATAAATCAAATGCAATTCTCGATGAATCACAAAAATATGTTCCATTTGATGAAACTATTCCTGAAAACTATGGAAAAAATGAATTAGATATAATGCATGAAAAATCATTTGTTCGTTTATCGCACCAAAATAATCAATGTCAATATAACTTTCAACCTCATCATTATCGTTCAACTGTAGATGTGATTAGACAAAATATTGAACTTGCAATGGGTTTACAATTAACAAATGATCCTTACAATATTCAGTTTCCAAATGTAAAAAATATTTCCTACTCTGATTCTGAACAAGAATCAAAATTACCAACTGCTTTTGCTCATTTCATTCCTATATGCATGATTAATGATGTTTCTAATTTTGATTATAGTATTAGAGTTGATGATAAATCGATTGGTGTAAATCTCTATTTTGTACCATCAATATCTGAATTTGAAAGTTATAAAGAAACTGGAATCTTCTTTTATTACACTGAACCTGGATGTTTTGCTAAAAATCTAATTAGTCATTCAGGAACATGCACCAATGTTTCTAAAGATAGTGGAATAATGATTATCATGCCTGATAATATTAGTCGTTCACTTGTAAAAACTACTGTAAACATTTACGAAAAATCACTCTAAATATTTTTTTTGTAATCTATTCCATTCATTTTTTGCCCATACCAATTCTGCAAGTTTACCTGGTCTAACCTGTGAAACATAACTCCAATACTTTGATTTTTTTACAAATTGTTGTTTTTCCCATCTTGCATTTCTTCCAGCATTTGGTGCATCATTTACATTTGCTAAAATATCGGCAATTTTTACAAGCTTTGCTTTTGTGTTAGATGATTTCAAATCTCTTGCATATTTCATTTCTCTTTGTTTTTTTGGCAAGCGATTATCTTTTGTAACTGATACCACAATTTCTGCTACATTTTTACCAAATCTGTCTTTTATAGAATCAAAATCTACATCCGTATCTTCTATTGTGTCATGTAACCATCCTGCACAAATAATATCTTCATTTGTTACCTTCATTTTTTTCAAATTTTTTACAACATCTTTTAGATGAGAAAATGTTGTTGTTTTTCCATTTTTTCTTAATTGACCTGTATGCTTCTTCTTAGCAAAGTTTCTTGCATCGGCAATATTTGGCACATCTTATTCTAATTTATCGTATTAAAAAATCATCTATATTGTATTACAAATAATCCTAATCATGGGAAATATGTTAAAGGCAATGTCTATGATGCTTGTATCTGTAATTGGTATTGGAATTGTCGCTTATTCAATATCCATCACTCCTCCTAATACTTCAGTAGATTGTGAAGAACAAATTTGCACTTCTGGAACTATTGCTCAGGTGGTCGATGGTGACACCGTAAAATTTCTATCAGATGATGGCCAGGAAATTCGAATTAGACTTGCACTTGTAAATGCACCAGAACGTACACAACCTGGTGGAAATGAATCCAAAGCATTTGTAGAATCACAATGCCCAGCAGGAAGTGAATCTGTTTTTATTTTAGATCGAGGACAAAAACCAACATTTGGAAGAGAAGTTGGTCTTGTTTTCTGTAGCGAAACATCGCTTAATGAATTACTTGTAGAAAACAATCATGGTGAACTTGATCCTCGATTTTGTGATAGAAGTGAGTTTGGTGGATTAGATTGGGCTCTGAAGTATGGTTGTGAATAATTATCCCAAAAATTCTTTGAATGAACTTGGAAAAATAATATCATGATATGCATGAGGTACCATTTTTCTGTTCATTAAGAGTAATTCATGTGCTGCTGAATCAAGAACATATGTGTCGGCCCAGTCACCATAATCTCTAATTGATCTTCCAAATCCTTGTAACAATTTCATTATTGCTTGTGCTTTATACCACAGTGGATATTTCTGCATCTTTATTTTCGTTCTAGTTTCAGATAACATTGGATATGGTGCTTTAGCAATAATTTGAAATCTTGACATATCTTCTTTCAGATCAACTCCTTCCCATAATGATGATGAGAGTAAAACACCATTTGCACTGTCTACATGTTCTTGTACAACTTGATCTTGTGTCTTTCCATCTGCATTGAAGCTGTGACAAATACGAATCCTTTTTTTATTTTCTTCAGAAAGATTTTCTAAAATTTCATAACATCTTGATTTTGATGATGTCAAAACTAATCCTTTCTTATCACTATATTTTGTCATTATATCATCAATTTTTTTGATTACCAGTTGCTCATCATCTCTAGTTGAACTATAACTAAGACGTTTGACATCTGTAAACTCTACCTTTCTATTTTCAATTGGAAAAGGAGACACTTGTGTATCAACAATTTCTACCATTCCCGGATTGAATCCAGTATTTTCACAAAAGCTTTCTTTGTCTATAGTAGCAGACATGAAAATCTGAACTGGATGATCAAAAAACGTACTAACATATTTTGAAATGTCTAGTGGTTTCACCGATAATGATCTAAATTTTCCTCCTTCATCATAATATGGCTTGTTTAAGATGAAATTTTCTTTATTTGAATAAATCTCAGAACGTGCTTCGGCATACTTTTTGTATTTATTTTCTAATGCTTGAACTACCTCGTAGTCAGGATTTTGTGCAAATGCGCTACTATCCTCTAATTCACTAATTTGTCTTGCATATGATTCGGATAATCCATCTGATAATTTCATAACATCATCAATATCTTGTAAGTCATAATTTTCTACATCAATTTTACATTCATTGAGATTTCTTTCGTAAATGTCAATTCCCACAAACTGAATTATTTGATCTTCAATTCTATGTGCTTCATCAAAAATTGCAACTTTTTTGTTCAGATATTCGGCATACTTTTCTTTTTGATATTTCATCATTTGAAAATATGATGCATAATTCCATATTGAATGAGATGAGACTAGACTCTGATATTTTTGTAAATAATATGAGCAATCATCTTGTTTTATTTTCCCTTCTGCAACGTCGGTAAGTTTTGGTTTATAGTTACATTCTTTTTTTGTTTTTTTATCAAAACATGTTCCCATGTCACATGTCCATTTGTTTTGTATGGCAAAATCTGTCTCTGTAAGATCTATTCCATGTTTTTCCATCATTTTGTGACATGCAAAATTTGGCATTCCTTTGTTTGGTTTGAACCATGGCATGTCTTTGGTGTATTGATCCTGAAGATGTTTTGATGCGGTAACAACAAATGAACTTCCAAAATATCCTGCAACACTTGCTGCAATTAATGATTTTCCGATACCTGTTGGTGCTGAAAGCAATACAACTTTTGCACCTGAATTAATTTTTTCTTGAATCTCTTCTATGAGCTTTTCTTGCAACGGTCTTGGGGTAAACTCCTTTGGAAATGAGTTAAGAATTGTACTTTGAGGTGACATATTATAAAAAAAATTCCTAAATTACTAAAGTTAAATCTATTTCAGCTATCTTGATTAACCGTTTGTAAATAATACTGACTGTGATTACTGATACTTCTACCCTAAAATCATTAAATGATTACATATCACGTAGGATCCAAGAAGTTCCATTAGAAATCAAAGAGACATTTTTGGAAACTAAAAAGGTCTGGAAGTGTGAAAATGAGCTTGATTTTCTTTATGGATATTATGTAGGCAAAATTGAAGAAGCCACACTACATTATCTGTTAAAATCTACTCGAGCGTCAGCTGGTGGATATGTTGATACTTTTGAGATTAGAGGTATAATTGAAGAACACAGAGATACATTACAAAATGCAATTGAAACTGGATTGAAACGATTATCCTAAATTATCTTAATTCTAAATTATCATATTGTCTGAAATAGAAACAATTCAACTGGCTCCAGATTTCTCGATATGTAGAATTTTAAATGGAATGTGGCAGGTAGCTGGCGGACATGGACAAATCAATCATGATTCAGCTATTTCACAAATGTTAGATTACAATGAAAAAGGATTCAACACTTGGGATATGGCTGACATCTATGGACCAGCTGAATCATTTTATGGTGATTTTAGAAATGAAATAGAAAAAAAGAAAGGAAAAAATGAATTAGAAAAAATTCAAGGCTTTACAAAATTTGTTCCTAATCCTGGATCTATGACTCGATCAATTGTTGAACATTACATTGATCAATCAATGAAAAAAATGAATGTAGATGTGATTGATGTAATTCAATTTCATTGGTGGGATTATAATGATGCAAATTACATTGATGCATTACATGAACTCACAAATCTTCGTGACAATGGAAAAATTTCCCATCTTGCATTAACTAATTTTGATACGGAGCGAATGCAGATAATGGTTGATGATGGAATACAATTGGTCTCAAATCAGGTTCAATATTCAATAATTGACCAACGTCCTAATGTCAAAATGGCATCATTTTGTAAAAACCATGATGTGAAAATTTTGGCATATGGAACTTTGCTTGGTGGATTACTAACTGAAAAATATCTTGGTGTTCCAAAACCAACACAAGTAGATCTTGACACATACAGTCTTCAAAAATATATGAACATGATTGATTCGTGGGGTGGTTGGAACTTATTTCAAGAATTACTTATCGCATTAGATGAGATTGCAAAAAAACATAATGTACAAATCGCAAATGTTGCAACACGTTTTATTTTAGATAGACCTGCAGTTGCAGGCACAATAATTGGCTCTAGATTAGGATTATCCGATCATATCGAACAAAATTCTAAAACATTTTCACTACAATTACAAAATGATGACTTTGAAAAGATAAAATCTATCACATCAAAGGCAAACAATCTTTTTGAATCAATTGGTGATTGTGGTGGAGAATATAGATAGTTCTTTATTCTTTTTCTGCAATTCTGTATCTAAGATATTTGTCATCTGGTGAAAATTTTGCAGGATGTACACTTTTCGTAGATTTATCACATTTTTTACAAGTTTCTTTTAATGTATATTTTCCACATTCTGTGCATTTCCTTAATTGAAAACGCATTATCCTTCACCAGTTTTTATTGATTCTTCTCTTGTAAAATTATAAACTCCGTTTTGTTTTTTTACACTCTTCTCAATCTTTTCTAAAATAGGCTTCAAGGATTTTTCTGCGGTTTTAAAATCTTGAGAAACTAAACTTAGCCTATATTTTGGTGCGCCCAAATATGTTATCTCTATTTTTGCATCTTCAACATTTTCTGCATCAGACAATGTCTTTTGTATTAGCTCAACTCCGTTAGATTTGTTATTTGAAATTTCTAAAATACCTCTCAGTTCTACTGAAGGAAGTTTCATTTTTGAACATATATCTTCAATAGTTGTCATAACCTTTTTTTGTAATTTCAAATCTGCTATCTCTGTACTTCCTTTAATTGCAATATTCAACATTGCATCATAAACTGAATCATATTTTGACAGAAATTTATCCTCTAACTCTTCAATTTGTTTTGTGGTAAGTTTTGCTTTTTCTTGAATATTTTTTAAGATTCCATGTTCTTTTTCAAATCTCTTAACATCAAGAAGTTTCTTTTTTCTTTGGTCTTTTGAAATTTGTTTTAATGATAAATCAATTTCTTTTCTACCACTTTCAACTTTTTTTACAAGTAGTACTTTTTTCTCCCCTTCTCTAACATACTTGTTTACCTTACGTACCCAACCTGGAGCAATTTCTGAAACATGTAAAAATCCTTGAATTTTATTATATTCATCTAATGTGACGTAAGCACCATGATCACTAATTTTTGTTATTGTTGCAATTACTATTTCACCAGTTTCTGGTAATTCTTGTGTATCTGATACCATTTCTATTTTTTATCTATTCACTAAGGTTAAAAATCAATTCCTTTCTTTGCCTTTATTCCTGATTTGAATGGATGTTTTATCTCCTTCATCTCTGTAACTAAATCTGCTAATTCAACAATCTCATCTTTTACATTTCTTCCTGTTAATACAAGATCAAGTTCAGAAGGTTTCTCTTTGATTATTTTTATTATTTCTTGTACATCTATCAAATCCAGATTTATTGCGTAGTTTACCTCGTCGAGTATAACAACATCATATTTTCCTGAAAAAATTTTCTCTCTACAAATTTTTACTGCTTCTGCAGCATATTTTTCATGTTCTTCTCTTGGGCTGTTGTCGTCTAATATTCCAACGAATCCTTTTCCCACTGGAATTAATTCAAAATTTGGTTCCAATTTTTTTGAAGAATCTATTTCTCCATAATGCCAAGATCCTTTGATGAATTGTAACATGCATACTTTGTGGTCATAACCAATTGCTCTTAATGCCATACCTAATGCTGCTGTAGTTTTGCCTTTTCCATTTCCTGTATAAACAATCACTAATCCTTTCTCGCTCATATCTACACAAAGAAATCATCTAGTAAAAACATTGTAAGTATTCAATTAAATCCATTTAAATAAAAAACAACATTAACAAAAGAAATTGAGAGTTCCAAGATTAGTAATTGCAGGTTCCACTAGTGGTGTTGGAAAAACGTCAATTACAAGTGCAATAATTTATGGTTTAAAAAAAAGAGGTTTTTCAGTACAGCCATTCAAAGTTGGACCTGATTATATTGATCCAAGTTACTTGAGTTCTATTTCAAAAACTGAAACTAAAAATTTGGATGTTTGGTTAATGGGAAAACAAGAATTAATTCAAAGCTTTACAAGAAATTCTAACTCTGATATTTCAATTATTGAAGGCGTAATGGGTTATTATGATGGATTTGGTGGAAAATCAAATCTTGCAAGCACTCATCACGTTGCAACATTACTAGAATCCCCTGTAATCTTAATTCTTGATGCAAGTAAAACATCTCGTTCAATTGCCGCAACTGCATTGGGATTTACAAAATTTCATAGAAATTCAAGGATTGCAGGAATAATTCTAAATAAAATTGGAAGTAAAAAGCATGAAGATTTGTGTAGAAGTGCACTTAGTAGTCTAAAAGTTCCAATAATCGGCGTCATACCAAAAAACCCATCAATTAATTTAGAATCAAGACACTTAGGATTAATTCCTGTAAGAGAACAAAAACAACTTCATAACAAAATAAAACAACTTTCAAAAGAAATTTCTGATTATCTTGATTTTGTTCTAATTGAAAAAATTTGCAAAGCAACATCTTCATTAGAAAAAATCAAATCTGTTAATCCAAAAAAACCAAAAATATCTATTGCTATCGCTCTTGATAACTCATTTAATTTCTATTATCATGACAATATTGAAGCGTTAAGACGTGAAGGTGCAAAAATAAAATTTTTCAGTCCTATTAATGATAAGAAAGTACCAAACTGTGATTTAATTTTCCTTGGAGGTGGTTTTCCTGAAATTTTGGCTTCATCATTAGCAAAAAACTCATCGATGAAGAAATCTATAAAAGATAATGCTGAAAATGGAACACCGATTTATGCTGAATGTGGTGGGCTCATGTATCTAACAAATTCTATTACTTATGGAAATAAAAAATCTAAGATGATTGGATTGTTTGATGTAGATACTGTAATGACAAAAAAAATGACATTAAATTATACTGAAGGAAAAATTAATTCAAATTGTCTTATATCCAATCCACGTAATTTTCGTGCCCATGAATTTCATTATTCAAAAATAATTAATGTACCAAAAGACTCAAAGTTTCTTTATGATCTAAAAATTGGTGAGGGTATATCTTCACATAAAGATGCATTAACTGAATACAATACCGTTGCATCATACTGTCATCTTTATTTTGATAGTGCAAAATTTGCTTCAAATTTAATTAAAAATACTTTGAAAATTTAGTTAATTCCTTGTCTTAATAATTTGTATAATGCATTAATTATTGCAGATGCACAAGGACTTCCACCTTTACGACCAATATTTGTTATGAATGGGATATCTGTTTTTGATAATTCATCTTTTGATTCAACTGCTGAAACAAAACCTACTGGAATACCTACTACAAGCGCTGGTTTCACTAATCCTTCTCTAACCATATCCATTACTTCTAAAAGTGCAGTAGGTGCATTCCCTACAACAACAATTCCTCCGTCTATTTCTTTTTCTGCTACTCTCATTGACATTTGAGCTCTTGTTTTTCCTGCTTTTTTTGCAGATTCCATTAAAGATGAGTCTGAAATATTACAAATCAAGTTATTTCCAAAATCTTTAGGATTTTGTTTATTCATTAATCCAATTACTCCATTTACATCTGTAACAATACTACATCCATTTTTCAATGCATTAATTCCATTTGAAATTGCATCTTTGTGGAATAGTAACTTGTTTTCTCCGGCAAAATCAAAATCTGCAGTTGAATGAATTATTCTTCTAACAATTGGCCATTCCATTTCATTGAATGTATGTGCACCAATTTCATTTTCAATGATCTGCATGCTTTCATCTTCTATTTCTTGTCCTTTCCTAGTTTGCATTTTCTACCTCTCTTGCTCTTTCTAAAATTAAATCAATCATCTTTTCATCTGTGCCCAAATGTTTTGTAACAAATACCTTCTTTAAATTTGCATTTTCCAAAGCCGGCAAAAGATCATTATTAACATCTATTTTCACGTGAGCACCTTCATGTAAAAAGTAAAAAACAATAATCAAAACTTCAGGATTATTTTTTTCACAGGCTTGTATTCCTTCTTCAATAGTCGGTCCTTCTATTTCTAAATAACATCTACTTACATTTCTATAAGATGGTTTTAGCTGATCTACCACATAATCAATTGATATTCCTGAATTTGGATCTTTACTTCCATGTCCGATGATAAGTACATCTACTTTTTCTCTTGGAGCATCAACTGAATTTTCTTTTAATGTAGTAATTACTCTATTATCTACCAATTCTACTAATTTTTTATGCATAGTCATTGGTTTTGAAACTAAAAATTTGATCTTTGTATCTTTTTGATATTTCATTGCATCTGCTACTGCAATTTTCACTTTTCTACCTGGATATAGGAAATATGGAACAATTGTCATTTGTTCTACATCTTTTTTCAAACATTTCTCCATTCCATCTTCAATAAATGGTGGAACCACTTCTAAAAAGCAAAATTCTGTAAAATCATAATTTCCTTTTTCTTTTACTTTTTCACAAATCACTTCTAGCTCTTCACCGGCTTCTCTTTCTCTACTGCCTCTGTCAATTATCATTAATCCTTTTTTCATTTCATCATCCTCGCTATGGCTACTGTAAGATTAGGAGGAAATTTTTGTTTTTCAACTATTAATTCACCTTGTGATGATTTTATTGCAGCAGCTTCAGAGACGCTTGGAGTTCCTTCAAATGCTTGAACTGTTTTTGAAGGATTTGGTGCATTAATTGTCGCTAATTCTTCTCTATCAATGTATTCTACTGCTATTTGCATCTCTTTTCCCAATTCAATTAACCCTATGACATCTTTGTCTTTTTTAATAGATACAAACCTAGCTATTTGATTTTGTTTTAATCCAAATTTTTCTAGCGTTTCATTGACTCCACTTAAAATAGTCTCTTTAGGAGTATCCCAATGTAATCCTATTCCTATTACCAAATCTGGAACTCTATAGATGACCGAATTTTTCAATACATCTTCATCTTCGATTTCGTCATTTGTAATGATCAAATATCCTTTTGAATCTGAATTTTTCAAATCTTCTAATTTCGGAAAAAATGAAATATTCTCTGGTAATTTTCCTTTCCACCATTCTTTTTGACCTACGTTTTGGAAAACTCCAATCTGTTCTTTATTTACCATAAATGCACTAATTCTAGTTACATTACTATCATCGTTAATTTTCCAGCCAAATTCTTTTCCAACAAGATCAACAGCAATAGTTTTGTTCACATCTGCAGCTGTTGTAATTACTGGAGTTGATCCCATCTTTTCTGCAATTTCATTTGAAAGTTCATTTGCTCCTCCTAAATGTCCTGATAAAACACTGATGACAAAGTTTGCATTATCATCAATTACAATTACTGCAGGATCAGTTTTCTTATCTTTGATATGTGGTGCAAGTAATCTTATTACTGCACCTAAAGAAAATAAACAAATTATTCCATCATTCGTTTTGAATAAATCTACAATTTTTTGACTAGTTGATTCGTCATACCATTGAATTTTCTCATTATTATCTGAAAATTTTATTGGAGCAAAAACCTCAAAATCTGGGAAATACCCTTTTAATCTTGATCCTATTTCGATTCCGTTTTTTGTGATTGCTAAAACAGCTATTTTTTTCATATTCTTGAAAATTCTGAATTAATTAAATGCCTTACTCTTTTTCATACTTGGATAATACTTTGCCATCAAAATCAAATAGTATTACCTCTACTGGAATCTTCTCATCTGAGTGTTGTCTCATTTGATTGTATGTTTCTTTTGTAATCTCATCAAAAAATCCATCTACCTTATCTTCCATAATAATTTCCTGAACATTTCTAGCAGTATTTGCTCCCAAAATTCTCCCAATTGTTTCTGAATTTGCATCACATCTTTTTGCAAGCTCAGAAAGAAATTTCATATCTACTTTTCCACCTTTTACATGAGTTTGTTTTATGCCTGCTGCCATTTTTGCTAATTTGCCAATAAATCCTGCAACATATGCTTTCTTCAATCCTTGTCTTGCACACTGTTTGATTGTATAACCTGAAAAGTCACCCATTTGAATAAATGAATGATCTGGTAATTCTATTATCTCTCTAGCAAAATCTTCACTTCTACCACCCGTTGTTAAAACAACATTGTCATCATTCATTGAACTTACAACTGCAATTTGTTGTCGTATCGCAGCAGCAAACGATGCTGTTGAATAAGGAATTACAATTCCACTTGTTCCTAAAATAGAAATTCCTCCCATTATTCCGATTCTTGGATTATCAGTTTTTGTTCCAAGCTCTTTTCCCTTGGGTACTGAGACTGTAACCTTAATTCCATTTTTTTCAAGCAGCTCACTACCCACCTCTTTGATATTTTCTAAAATCATTTTCTTTGGTGTAGGATTAATTGCAGCACTTCCAATTTCTAATCCTAATCCTGGTTTGGTAACTCGTCCAACACCTTCTCCTCCATCAATTTCAATTTCACCAATCTTATCTGTTAATACTACGTCCACAAAAATTTCTGCACCATGTGTGACATCCGGATCATCTCCTCCATCTTTTATTACAGAACATTTTGCCGTTTTTTCTGTAAACTCACATGAATTAATTTGGATATCTAATCTTGTGCGTTTTGGTAATATGATATCTATTTTTTCAATTTCCTTTTGATTGATTATTGATAAAATTCCTGCCTTTGATGATGCTGTGGCACAACTTCCTGTTGTAAATCCTGTACGTAATTTTTTTTTATTTTCTATATTTGTATCCACGTGAAAATTTTTAATTTTTTATGTAATAACTTTTGTTAAACCTGAAGAATTTCGTTGAGAACAATCCATAATGCAACAACACCTAGTCCCCCATAAAGCAACAAATGTGTTGTTTTTTGTGATATTGGTTTTTCTCTATTATGTGTCTCTTGATTGAAATCTCCACCAAATTGTTGATTTTCACGTCTTAATTCCTCAAAACTAAATCTCATTTCATCTCCCATCTTTTCACCTTGAGATTTCCAAAAATTTTGATAATCTTCTCCTGAAACTTGTTCATCTTTATTTGACTGATTTTTTCGATGAGATTTTAGATATTGATACGCTTCTGTAATCTCTTTGAATTTTTTTCCAGAATTATTTTCTTGATTTTTATCTGGATGATATTTTAGGGATAGTTTTCTATACGCTTGTTTAATCTCTTTATGACTAGAATCTTTGGTTACTCCTAAAATGTCCCTGCATTCTTGTGCATTTTTACTAAATTTGACATGGATCTTTGTTGTCATGTATATCTCTGGATATCTTTAAAATAAAATATTTTATCATTTTATTATGAACAAAGAACTAACTGATCGTGTAGTTATATCTGGCGCAAGAGGTTTTGTGGGCAAAAATCTAAAAAAATTTCTTTCTAAGAATGGAATCTCCTCAATTCCAATCTCTCGTCAAAATTTTAAAAATAATAAATTTCCATCATTAAAAAACGCATCACATTTCATTCATCTTGCAGGAGTTGGTTCTGAATCTGTTGATCAAGATTCATTTGTAAAAGTAAATGTCGAGTTAACAAAAACTGTGATAAATCTCTGTAAAAAAAATAATATAAAAAATATTTTTTATTTTAGTGGTCTAGGTGTTTCCAAAAATTCACGCTCATCTTACTTTATTTCTAAATTCAATGCTGAACAATTAATTAAAAAATCTGGTCTACGATATACAATATTTCGACCTTCTTACATCATAGGCGATGATGATTATCTTACAAAAAATATCTCAAAACAAATACTAAAAAAACAAATTGTTATTCCTGGATCTGGAAAATTTCTCCTTCAACCTATTTCTATTGATGATGTTTGCAAGTGCATAAAAGTTGGATTGAATTCCTCAAAATTTTCAAATAAGATAATTGATCTTGTGGGACCACGAGAAATAACATTTCAAAAATTAATCACAAAATCTATACCTCCTAAAGTAAAAATTCAAAAAATAAATCTTGAATTGGCATATAAAAAAGCGCTAACTGATATTAATTTTGAATATGGTGTTGAAGATCTCAACATACTTGTTGGTAATTATGTTGGAAATCATAAAAAATTACAAAATTTATGTAATTTCAAGTTTGAAAAAATTGATTTACTAAATGCCTGATTCTTCTTTTAATTTTTGAGCTTTGTCTGTTTTTTCCCAGTTAAATTCTGGCTCATTTCTACCAAAATGACCATATGCTGCAGTTTTTTTGTAAATTGGTCTTTTCAAATCAAGTTGTGATACAATTCCTGCTGGTCTCATATCGAAATTATTATTCACTAATTCTTCGATTTTTTCTTCTGAAATTTTATTTGTACCAAATGTATTTACCATTAAAGAAACTGGTTCTGCAACTCCAATTGCATATGCAACTTGTACTTCACATCTATCTGCTAATCCTGCAGCAACAATATTTTTTGCAACATATCTGCACATGTAACATGCTGATCTATCCACTTTTGATGGATCCTTTCCTGAAAATGCTCCGCCACCATGTCTACCCATTCCTCCATAACTGTCAACAATTATTTTTCTTCCAGTTAAACCAGCATCTCCGTGTGGTCCGCCAATCTCAAATTTTCCTGTTGGGTTTACATGAATTTTGATATTGTCATTCCAAAGATTACCACAAACTGGTTTGATAACATGTTCAATTAATTGTGATGTAATCTCTTCATTTGTTATTTCTGGTGAATGCTGTGTAGAAAGAACAATTGCTTCAATTGCTTTAGGTTTATCATCTTCATATCTGATTGATACCTGAGATTTTCCATCAGGTCTAGCCCATGGAAGTTGATTGTTTTTTCTAACATCTGTCAATTTTTTTGTTAATTTATGAGCCAAAAGTATTGGTAATGGCATTAGCTCTTCTGTTTCATTACTTGCATATCCAAACATTAAACCTTGATCTCCTGCACCTTGTTCTTTTTCATCGGTTCCGGTAACTCCTTGAGAGATATGTGGACTTTGTGGATCTAACTTTATCATTACTTCACAGGAGTGTGAATCAAATTTCAAATCTGGATTATCATAGCCAATTTCTGTAATTGTTTTTCTTACAATACTTTCAATATCGAAACTTGCTTTTGATGTGACTTCTCCTGCAACTCCCACAAAATCTGTTGTCGTCATAGTTTCTACTGCAACTCTTGAATTTGGATCACCTTTAAGATATTCATCTAAGATTGAATCTGAAATCATATCGCATACTTTGTCTGGATGACCTTCAGTAACCGATTCTGATGTAAATAGATAATTTTTTGCCATTTTTAAAATCAGATTTCGTCTTCTAATTTTATGAATAGTACGTTGTTACCTCTCAAGATAACTCGAGCAAATTTTCCTACTGTTTTTCCTTCAAACAGTTCCTCTGCTTCGGTCATAATCAAATTCATGTAAGAATCAACATTTTTCATTTTTCCTTTATACTCTACTTCATTTTTTAGTCTGACTATCACAGTTTTCTTCACGTTCTTTTGTAAAGTTGTAAGTGGTCTTTTAGCAGCTGTAGTTTGTGACATAAATTTTCTCTTGTGATGAATCGATTTTATAGAGAATATAAAGTCTTGCTTAGATTATGAAGAACTTTTTATTTTTATTTTTATTACTTTCTGTATGATATCTTCACAGATCGGTTCATTAGATAAAATTTTTTCAGGAGGACTGCAAAATGGAACAATTACTGAAATTTCTGGTTTACGTGGAACTGGAAAAACACAACTTGCATTACAATTTGCAATTGATCCATTAAAAAATAATAAAAAAATTTTGTTTATTGACACTACTGTTGAATTTAGACCTGAAAGATTTCTTCAAATGTTACAATCTAGAAATTTACCGATCTCCTTACTTGAAAATTTACACGTTTCAAGAGTTTCTGACACTCATAAACAAATCGGCATTCTAAAGAATATAGATAAAAATTATTTCTCTTTACTTATCATTGATAACATAACTGATCTATTTTCATTTGAGTATTCAAAAAAAGAACATCTAATTGAAAAAAATACAAATTTTGGTAATTACATGATTAATCTTTCTAAAATAACTCAAACAGAAAATATTCCAATCATAATCACCAATCAAATTTTTTCTCATGATGATACAAATTATCAACGTATGCATACACAACTTGAAAATTATGTACATCAAAAAATTAAACTTGAAAAAATCAAGAATAAAAATATCTGTATGATTTCTTCACCATTTATTTCTAATATGAAATTTGATTATAAAATGACAAATTCTGGTATAGAAGAAACTGAATCTATTTAACATCGATTGAATTGATTATCATATGGCAGATATCTTTGATTCTACTTCAACCATTACAGTAATTTTGTTAGCATTAGGTATTGCAGGTGTGATGATTTATGAACGAACTAGAATTAGACAAGAAAAACAACAAGATACTTGATCCTACAATTTCAAAAAAATTCAA
>Ga0208410_1000286_pt1 | contig 30776 bp, 35 predicted proteins | sample ETN02SmetaG_3_FD_185787 | JGI IMG/M metagenome (GOLD analysis project Ga0208410, IMG submission 185787) | Marine microbial and viral communities from oxygen minimum zone, Eastern Pacific Ocean - ETNP2014F10-02SV257 (SPAdes) (version 2) | ecosystem: Environmental > Aquatic > Marine > Oceanic ... | reverse complement strand
AAGAGAAGTTTTTTCTTGTCTAATTCAGTCATTAAGTAAAGGCCTTTTCGCTCTACTAGACCCAATTTTGTACCAACTAGTTCTGAGTTGAAGACCTTCTTGTTTTTGGAACCTTCAATGACGGCAAATGAAGAGACATCAACTGCCTTAATTTTTTTTCCTCCTATTTCACGATCAAGATCTCGTCTAATCGTTTCAATCTCTGGGAGTTCTAGAGGGAGATTCAATTCTTTTCCCCTTTCTCTTCAAATTCAAATTCAAATTCAAAAAAACTGTATGCCAGACTTGCCACTGCTTGTTCAGCTTTCTTCTTGGAAGTCCCATAAGTTGGACCGAACCTGTGAGTGCCTATCTCAACACTCGCACAAAAGCTTTTTTCATGGTCAGGTCCGTCAGCATCTACGAAATAAATTGGTGCTGGCTCTGATATTTGCATCGTTAACTCTTGTAGTCGGGTTTTATAGTCCGTCAAGCCTGGTTCCAATGCTGTTAAAGCAATTCTTTTAGAAAACAATTTTTCTACTACCAGTTTTGCACTTTCTATTCCTCCATCTAGGAAAACTGCTCCTAGAACCGCTTCAAAGGCATCTCCGAGAATGGATTCTTTTTGACGTCCCTGTGCTGACTCTTCACCAACACCTAAAGCGACTGCATTGCCGAGATGAATTTCTTGAGCGACTTCACAAAGAGCTTGCGAACTGACCACACCGGCTCTGATTTTCGCTAAATCTCCTTCTGGTTTGTCTGGATAATTTTCAAAAATATTTTTTGCTACCAATAAACCTAAAACTGCATCTCCGAGAAATTCAAGTCTTTCATTCGAATTCCCTTGGTTTTCTGAACACCACGATCTGTGTCTTAATGCATTAGACAAAATCTCAATGTCATTAAATTCGTAGCCGATTCCTTCTTCGAGCTTCAGTCGAGTCTCTTTTTCAAAGACTGGCTGTTTCCCGATTTCCGGATCAGTTGAAACGAGAGACGACATAGTCAACGGCATCTCGAACTGTCCTAAGGTCTTCTAGGTCATCATCATCGATCCTGAAGCCAGAAGAACGTTCGCTTAATTCCTCCTCTAAGGCTTCCACTAGTTCAATTAAAGCAAGAGAATCTGCTCCAAGGTCATCAGCAAAAGAAGCGCCTTCCGCTATCCCAGAAGGATCTATTTCTAGAATATCTGCTAAACGTTCTTTGACAAGGTCTAAGACCTCGTCGCGCTCAATTGGAGCGCCTTCCATATGGGTTTCTGCGGGCAAAAGAACTCCTTGCTTTATGGCTGGTGATTTCTCCAGCGTGTACTCATCCTAGCCGAGTGTCAAGTTATAAGTTTGTGAAGCTAAATTTATTGAAATAGATCGAAATTAGCTGAAAGAAGATCTCAAGCTTTCGACTATGTTCGCATCATCCATTTCAGCAGCGACTTTTATAGCGTTTTCAATGGCTAAAGCCCCTGAAGAACCATGACTAATAATACAGACACCTTTCACCCCAAGGAGCATTGCTCCCCCATAAGTATCTGGATGAAAAAGTTTAAATAGTTCATCAAGTTCAGGTCCTAAGATTTCCAAAGCCGATGTTGCTTCTGGGCGTGAAGACATTTTTTCCAACATTGTTGAAAAGAATGTCTTCATTGTCCCTTCAATTGTTTTTAAAGCAACATTTCCGGTGAAACCGTCAGTTACTGCCACATCAGCAGCATCAGTAAGTAGATCTCTTCCCTCGATGTTTCCGACAAAAGATCCACCGCTAAAGTCGGCTTTTGAGAAGCTCTCGAAAGACTCTTTGATCAAAGGGCTGCCTTTCCCAGGTTCTTCACCGATTGAAAGTAGAGCTACTCTAGGCTCCTTTATGTCGAGTCTGTGCTGTGCGAAAACTGCACCCATTTGACCGAATTGAAGTAACCATTCTGAACTACATTCAGAATTAGCACCTGAGTCCAATAGGACAGTTGGAGTTCCGCCAGGTGAAGGCAATAACGTAGCAATCGCTGGACGCGCAACGTTTTTTATGCGACCCATTCTCAACAATGCACTAGCCATTGTTGCCCCAGTGTTTCCAGCACTTACCATGGCTGAGGCTGCTCCATCTCTTACTGCTTCTGCTGCTCTTACAAGAGAAGAGTCTTTCATTTGTCGGACACTTGATCCTGGTTCTGCATCCATTTCGATAACTTCTGAAGCAGGCAGAATTGGAATGTCTGTCATTCCTTCCAACACTTCAGGTTTCCCAACTAGCAAGACAGGGATCCCATGGTTATCTATGGCGTTTTGAGCTCCAGCAATTATTTCATGAGGGGCGTTGTCACCGCCCATAGCGTCAACTGCAACAGGAAGCAATTTAATTCCTTTAATCCTTTATTAAACGTTTTGTAAAACCGTGAAAAAGTTCACAATTTTTAATCAACGTCAATAACCTGTCTTCCACCGTACCAACCACAATTTGAGCAAATCCGATGAGGTCTTTTGATGGATCCACAGCGCTCACAAAGACTCCTAGCTGATTGCCCTATAGGCCAAGCTGATGCTCGTCTGCTTCTACCTTTTGCTTTTGAAGTTTTTTTCTTTGGGACAGCCATGACTGCTTTTCCTTGACTTTTGACTTTTTGCTCTACCTTTGGGAGCAAACTTAGGCTAGCGCAACCATGACTGAACTGATACCAGATTCTGAATTCTATTTAGCTCTTTATCTCTACTATTCCTTCAAACGGTCCAAGACTGCCCACCTAGGATCACCTTTTTTACCATTTTGCAGATTTGCCCTATCTTCGACCACTGGGAACTCCTCCGGTTCTGAACCTTCACAAGAGAGATCACATAGGGGTGATAAAGGTAAGGCCAAAAGAACGGCGTCTCTTATTAAAGGTTCCAAATCGAGATCGAGTTCATTAAAAAAATAAACATCTGCTTTCTCGTTTACTTCAGTTTCTTCATCGTCAAATACTTTTCCTTCTTCAACGAAATTTTCACATACATCTAGTTTCAATTCCCCCTCAACAGGTTCAAGACACCTGCGGCACTCCGCTGTCCATTCTGCAAAAAGCGAACCTTGAGCTTTGATTTTATTCCCGTCAGAAATCAATTCTAGATCAACCTCCACTCTTCCTTCATTGATTTTTGAAAGGCCTATTCTCAAATCAGCAAGGAAAGCAACAAGAGAAATTTCTCTTGGTTTCTCGCCACCTCGTCGAATAGCAGTTAAAGGTATGCAAAGGTTTTCTATTTCAGCACTCACTAGCGGTCATCATCATCTTGGTCAAAAAGAAAAGTTTCCGAATGTGATTCTGAAGGGTTTTGAGCTTCTATTTCTTCTGTTGCCAATTTCTCTTTTTCTCGATCGAGTTCTGTCTCCTGAAGACGAAGCCGGCCTGCGGTAACAGTGTCTTTCGTAGTCGCTAAAATTCTCTCAAAATTACCGAGTTTTTGATCGCAGTATTCTTCAGTCTGTCTTCTCATTCGAATAGTTTCTTCTCGTGCAGCCTCAAGCATCTGACGTGCCCTCATCTCAGCACTTCTAACAACTTCAGTTCTTTGGACAAGTCTCTCTGCTCTTGCTCTGGATAATTCAAGAATCTCATCACCTTCGCGTCTTACTTTTGCCAAAAATTCTTCTCGCTCCTTCAAAAGCCACCTCGCTGCCCTTACCTCTTCCGGAAGTCTCGATATGGCTTCGTCTATCATTGCCAAAAGTTCTTCTTGGTTGACCATTGATGATGAAGACAATGGCATAGGTCTAGCTGAAGCCACAAGTTCCCTAATCTGACGGAAGATAGCTTCCACCTGAGGTGGCCTGTAAGGGTCCGGCGTTGTCGGTGTTGGATCGGGAAAAACTGAGTCGTCCAAAATTAAGACTTTCCTTCTAAGTGCTTTTGCACCAATTCAGGAACCATCTGGGACACATCTCCACCGAGTTTAATAACTTCACGAATAAGTCTTGAAGCTAAAAAGGAACTCCGTGAAGCTGAAGGTAAGAACAAGGTTTGCACACCAGATAAAGCTGTATTCATTTGAGCCATTTGAAGTTCAGATTCAAAATCAGAAACGGCCCTGAGCCCTTTTATGATGAAATCGGCTCCTACCTCTGTTGCTAAATCGACAACTAGTCCATTGAACTTAGTAGTTCGGACATTTGGAAGGTGTTTGAGGCTCTCTCCTATTAGAAACATTCGTTCTTCTAAGTCAAACAATCCATCACCTTTCGATGGATTCACCAAAGCTGCTACAACCACTTCATCAAAAAGATCAGAAGCTATTTCTGCGAGCTCAACATGTCCGTTGTGTATTGGGTCAAAAGATCCTGGATATAAGACACAAGCCATTTTTAATAAACCCCCTGACAGCTACTGTCAAATCGTCGACTAAAAGCTAATCGCCACATTATTTATTTGGATCGATTATTACTACTACGCTACTCCCATACTGGCGCATGGAGTCAACATGCCACCCAGGACCTGGATCAATTTCTCTATTTGATTCGATAACCACGATTCCGGGCTGTTTTTGAAGGAGTAAATCGAGAAGTTCCGACCAATTCTCAAAGTCATAAGGAGGATCCAAGAGTACCAAATCGAAAGGTTTTGAATTTTTTCGCAACCAATCAACTGAATCCTTTTTAAAAATTTCTGCTTCTTTTTCAAATCCTGATTTTCTCAGATTCTCTTGCACCAGTTTCAAACTTTTAGACGATTTGTCGACAAATGTTGCTTTTTTAGCTCCACGTGAAAGAGCTTCTATACCTAACGCACCTGTACCGGCAAAAAGATCCAGGACTTGCGTTCCTTCTATCGCTGATCGACTGTGTAAAGAGTTAAAAATCGCTTCCTTCGTTCTATCCGAAGTGGGTCTTATCTCTGCACCCTTAGGGGTTGATAGCCGTATCCCTCTGGCTGTTCCGGCTACTACTCTCATGACTGAACTTTCAAAAAATTAAAAAACAAGGCAAATCTTCTTTCCTTATTTAAATAAAGGTTCCCTCCACATTAGTGGAACGATCGGACCGTTCTTCAAGGTGACCTCACCGGTGACTCTAAAGCCATGTTTTTCATAGAGTGCTACATTTTCAAGATTGCTGGACTCTAGATAAGCAGGCATCTCAGCCCTATCACAAGTTTCCGTGATTTCAGCTATGAGAGCAGACGCTAAACCTTTGCCGCGCACTTCAGGGCGTGTACCCACAAAGGCCAAATACCAATGTTTTGTTTCAGGTTTAGCCTCAAACAGAGGTCCTAGATTTAAAAGACGGTCACTAATCCACTGTTCACCCAGCACGGTTACAGCCGCCGCAATAGCTCCAGAAAAAGAAGAATCGTTTTTGGAGTCTTTTTCAGGTTTCTCCCATAGAGCGGCAGCCGATTTCTCATATCCAGATGGAAGCAACAAAAGGTCAGTTTCCGCCCGAGATGCCAGACGGTTTGCGAAAAAAGCAGAAAGTAATAAAGGTCTGTGCTCTTCGTCTTCGAATAAATACGACAGAACAGGATCTTCCAGAAACGCCTCCGTTAGAGAAGCGGCTGCATCTGGATACTGCTTTGGGTTCGCTACGCAAGTTTGAGGTCTGTCCATTGCATCTTCCTTTCATGACTTGAGAAGATAGTCTGCCTCAGATTCACCTAGAAAAAGGGTCACTTCTTCAGCTAGTTCTTTGATAGAAGCAAGATCTTGCTCCGAGATAATTTCTGAGGCTTCCTTTCTGGCTATTTCAACCCATTCTTTATCTCGACGAAGCGAAGCTAAACGCAGATCATTTCTACCCTTCTGCCTTTCCCCCATAACAGTCCCTTCACCTCTTAGCTCGAGATCAACTTCGGCCAGTTCAAAGCCATCAGTAGTGCGGACCAAGGCTTTTATTCTCTCTTCAGCTTCTTTCGTTGTCGCCCCTCCAACCAAAAAACACTGACTTGGGTATTTTCCTCTTCCTACTCGCCCACGCAGTTGGTGGAGTTGAGCCATTCCGAAGCGGGCAGCATCCAAGATGACCACGATAGAAGCATTAGGCACATCAACCCCAACCTCTATCACAGTGGTCGCTACTAGCACATCAACTTGACCCGCTCTGAAGGCATTCATTGTTTCTTCTTTGTTTTCTTTATCGACACGTCCATGGAGTAACCCCATTCGAAAATCTTTTAAAGGACCGTCACTCAGCTCCTTATAAACCTCTTCAGCTGAATGAACTTCTAACTTTTCAGAATCTTCTATTAGCGGACAAACAACATAAGCTTGCCGACCGCTGTTAACTTCTTCTTTTACTGCCTCCCAAACCGCTGCATCGTCTGCTTCCCATCTCGTGACTATTGGTATGCGCCCTGGAGGCAACTCATCTAGAACTGATACATCTAGATCTCCATAAACGGTCATTGCTGCAGTGCGTGGTATTGGAGTTGCTGTCATTACCAAGATGTCAGGGACTCTTCCATCTCTATTCTTTTCTTTTAAAGCTGCACGCTGTTCAACCCCGAACCTGTGTTGTTCATCTATAACTACAGCTCCTAAAGAATTGAAAGAGACACTTTCCTGTATCAGGGAATGAGTGCCAATAATAAAATCAACACTTCCATCTTCAAGTCCACGATTTATTCTCTTGCGATCGACTGTAGATGTTCGATTTGTTAGAAGATCGACCTGTAACGGTCTATCTCCGAGAAGTGTGGTTGAATCCTCAACTATTAAGTCCCCTAAAAATTTTGAAATAGCTAGATAATGCTGCTCTGCAAGTACCTCCGTAGGGGCCATTAAAGCGCCTTGATGGCCTCCCTGTACCGCTTTTAGAAGTGTGAAAACAGCGATAATAGTTTTCCCTGAACCCACGTCCCCTTGGAGTAACCGATGCATTGGAATTTCTTTTTGCAGATCTTCTTGTATTTCGCCCATCACGCGTCTTTGGGATTCAGTTAGATCAAAAGAAAGTTTTTCCAAAAAAGAGCCCGTCAAGTTCTCTTCCTTCGAATGATTAATTCCAATTGAGTTTTTTTCAATTATCTTTTTTCGCTGCAATAGTTCAAGTTGAATCCTAAAAAGCTCATCGAATACAAGCCTTCTTCTTGCCTCAGCCACTTCGCTCATTGAGTCAGGTCGATGGATCCCCTTATAAGCAGATGAACGGTCAACCAGCCTGTACTTTTTGAGTATTTCCTGAGGGACTGGATCCGCGAACCCTCTTACTTTCATGACTCTTCGAAGAGCTTCAGCGACAAGTCGATCAACATCCCAACTATGCAGTTTCGCAACTCCCGATTGAGGGTAAACCGCCACAATTCTGCCTGTTCTGTCCCCAACTAGATCAACAATTGGATTTGTCATCTGCATTCGTCCTTGGTAAATATCTGCTTTTCCGAAAACAACAGCATCTCTGCCTTGATTTAACTGTTTTTCTCGCCACGGCTGATTAAAGAAAACTAATTTTAAAGAACCAGTTGCATCAGAAGCAGTAACTTCAACAAGAGTCTTTCTAGAGCGCATTCGCCTGCTTCTAACTTTTTCAATATTTACGAGAACCATACCTTCTTCACCAGATTGAAGAGAATCTACAGTCGCCTCTTTACTTCGATCTATATAACGACGTGGGTAATAGCTGATCAAATCGAAAATTGTATTTATTCCTACCTTGCTTAAAGATGCAGCAGTTTGTTCCCCAACACCATGAAGATCAGTTAAAGGTCGATCCTCTAACTCTTTTAGAGAGACGCCAGGGTCCGACACCTAATCACCTATTCGATGCCTATGTAGTAGTGGTATAAAGGCTGTCCACCTTCATGAACTTCAACTTCAAGCTCTTCATGCTCGGCACTAACCCATGCGACTATTTGATCTGTTTCTTTTTCATTGGAATCTTCTCCTGTAACAAGAGTGACAATTTCATGTTCGTCGTCAATCATTTCATTTAGAAGATTTTTGGCAGCTTCTACAATAGTTTCAGCGATCACTGTTACTTTTCCTTTTTGCAGACCCAAGAAATCGCCCTTTTTTATCTCGCCGATTTCACTTTTCGACTCTCTAACGGCTGTGGTTATTTCTCCCGATTCAACCATTTGTGATGCCTGAAACATGCCTGTTTGATTCTTCTCGGAAGTCGCCTCTGGGTCATAGCCAAGCAGCGATGCAAAACCTTCTGTAACGGTATGGGTTCCAACCACACGAACCGTTTTTGAAGTTTGCGAATCTACTTGTTCTGCCACTGCAACGATATTTGAATTGTTAGGCAATATTATTACGTGTTCAGAAGCAGTGGCCTCTACTGCTTTCAGTAGGTCTGCGGTTGACGGATTCATTGATTGACCCCCACTAACTATGAGTGTGGCTCCCAGGGATCTGAAAATTTGACCTATTCCGTCACCATTTGCGACCGCTATGACAGAACATCCGACTGGATCCGCAATGTCATGATCATGATGGTTTTCAGCGACTTCTTCAAATAAGTCAGTTACTCGTATGTCATATGGTTTACCAACAGATATCCCAGCTTCGACAGCTGCACCAATATTGTTTGTATGCACATGACAATTCCAAATATTTTCACCACCTACAACGACTATGGAATCTCCAATTTCTGACCAAGCTTTTTTGAAATCGGGCATTGAATCATCTGGTGCTTCTAAAAAATACATCACTTCGTATCGAGTTCCGCTATTGCTCATATCATCGTGTGTATCGAGGATTAAGGAATCTGCGGAAACTGTTACTACCTCGGGTTCAGGCATAAGACGGTCGTCGATTATGTGTAAAAGTGAATCCAGCATAAGCAGGAAACCACTTCCGCCAGCATCAACAACTCCAGCCCTTGCTAAAACTGGTAAAAGTTCAGGAGTCGAATCTAATGAGCGTTTAGCTGCTTCTCGTGCTATTTCTGCAACCTGCAACAAGGCATGCTCTTCTGAAACAGCTTTTTCTGTCGCTTCTGCTGTCTCGCGTACAACAGTCAGAATGGTTCCTTCAACTGGATTTCCGACTGCCTCATAAGCAGCTGATGCTGCTGCACTAAGTGCTTTAGAAAACAGAGTCGCATCGATATCTTTTTTCGATGCGCTTTTTATTTCAGAAACGAAACCTCTAAGAATTTGAGAAATAATTACACCTGAATTTCCGCGAGCCCCCATGAGCGAACCGTGTGAAATGGCTTCGATAATATTTTCTAGTACAGGATTTTCTTCCAAAGAGTTAATCTCAGACACCACCGAACTAAGGGTGGCAGCCATATTTGAGCCTGTATCGCCGTCTGGAACCGGATACACATTTAAAGAATTGAGACTTTCTTTATGACCTTGGAGGGCATCACTAAAGCAATACATCAAATTAGCAAGGCTCTTTGAATCTAAAGTTTCTAATGCCATAACTGCGATAGTACCCATTTAACGAGCCGCGATGCATTAGTTTCTATTTTTATGTTTGGATATGCCGAATACTCACATACGATCAGGATTATTCACCCGCTTTCTTTTAGTGGGCTAGGCTCCCGGCAGCCTCCAAAAGTTAGATAGGAGAAAAATAGTTGCAAGGCGTAGTCAAGTCTTACGATCCAGGAAGTGGTGACGGCCTCATAGTTCGTGACTCTGATCTTTTTGAATTCGAACTAGCAGACGGAGCTCTTGAAGGCTCTATATTTAGAATGCTTCGTCAAGGTCAAAGAGTAGTTTTTGAATTGGATGAAAACAATAACGCAACAAGTTTAAAACTTGGATCTGAAATAGATATGGGTACACCCAACTTAGACTGATATGAGTTCTGAAAAACCGCCAACTCAAAATAAATCGCTGATCGACTGGGTCTATCAATGGGAAAAAATTTTTGAACCTAGCCAGATTCATTGGTGTGATGGGTCTGAGAGCGAATATGAAAAATTCACTAAAGAGCTAGTAGATTCTGGGACCTTTATACGACTCAATGATGAGCTTCGACCGAACAGTTTTTTAGCAAGATCAGATCCTAATGATGTCGCACGTGTTGAAAGCGATACATACATAGCATCAGTTAAAGAAATCGATGCTGGCTCAACAAACAACTGGCGTGAACCTAGTGAGCTGAAAGAGGAGATGCTCTCTCATTACAAAGGTTGCATGAAGGGCAGAACCCTGTATGTAATCCCTTTTTGCATGGGGCCTCTTGGTTCGCCTATTTCGCATATAGGGATTCAACTCTCAGACTCTCCCTATGTGGCAGCAAGTATGAAAATCATGACCAGGATGGGGAGTTCTGTTCTGGACGAACTGGGTGATGGGGACTTCGTACCATGTGTTCACTCAGTCGGATTACCGCTTGAAGAAAATGAAGAAGATGTTCCATGGCCGTGTAATAAAGATGTCCGGTACATCTCTCACTTTCCTGAGACTAGAGAAATATGGTCTTATGGCTCCGGTTATGGCGGGAATGCCCTATTAGGTAAAAAGTGCTTCGCTCTTCGCATTGCTTCGACAATGGCACGTGAAGGTGGATGGCTGGCTGAACATATGCTCATTCTGGGAATCACACCTCCTGATGGTGAAAAGCGTTATATAGCTGCTGCTTTCCCTTCAGCTTGCGGTAAAACAAATATGGCGATGCTGGTTCCTACTATTCCTGGTTGGAAAGTTGAAACCATTGGAGACGACATAGCTTGGATGAAATTCTCTCCTGATGGGCAACTCCGTGCCATCAACCCTGAAGCAGGCTTCTTTGGGGTTGCTCCAGGAACTTCTAATTCAACTAATGAAAACGCTATGAAAACCCTCTGGGGAAATGCCATTTTTACAAATGTTGCACTTGACGAAAACAACGACGTCTGGTGGGAAAGAATGACTGAAGAAAAACCTGACTCACTCATAGACTGGCAAGGGAATAATTGGACTAGCGAATCTGAAAGTCCTGCTGCCCACCCAAATGCACGTTTCACCGTCCCTGCAAGCCAATGCCCATCAATCGCCCCAGAGTGGGAAGATCCGGAGGGAGTGCCAATTTCGGCAATCATGTTTGGGGGTCGACGTGCTTCAAATGTCCCATTGATAACACAAGCGCGCGATTGGGAGCACGGAGTTTTCCTTGGTTCAATTATGAGCTCAGAAAAGACTGCAGCAGCCGCTGGAAAAATTGGTGAGGTTAGATTTGATCCTTTTGCAATGCTGCCTTTTATGGGTTACAACGTAGGCGATTACATTAAACATTGGATAGAAATCGGTAAATCTACTGATTCCAATAAATTGCCAAAATTATTTTGGGTTAATTGGTTCCGAAAAGATGAAAATGGAGGTTTTCTCTGGCCAGGTTTTGGCGAGAACAGCCGTGTTCTTAAATGGATTTTAGGACGTGTAGACGGAGTGGTTGAAGCTGTTGAAACGCCTTTAGGCCTAGTGCCTGAAATTAACGGAATTGACACTTCTGGTCTAGATATAGAAGTTTCAGCTATTCAAAAACTTCTTGAAGTCAACTCAGATTCATGGTGTGAAGAAGTTCCATTAATAGAGGAACACCTAAAAGCTATCGGAGATCGGTTACCCGAGGAGATGACTTCTCAACTCGATAATTTAAAATCTCGAATCGGTTTTAGCAACTAAATTAAATCGGCCCTAGGATCATCGAGCGAATCCCTAGTCCCATTAAAAAAAGTCCAGTAAATCCATAAAGCAAATACCTTCGATTCTCTAATTGATTACGGTAACCGTAAATTACTCCCACGCTTAAAGCCGCGGCCGACCAGTAAAGCAAATGAAACTTTGGGACTTCAATATTTTCCGATGAAGCTAACGCAACACCTGAAAAAAGGTGAACTAAAACCATTATCTGAGCGATTGCTGTTAGCCATGACAGCATTGACACTCGAAACAGTTTGTTTCTGTGAGCTTGAAGAGACCAGATACCGGCCGCTGCATTCAATACGACCATCAACCATTCGATGACTTCATGGGTTCCTCTAAAGGAAGCTAGGACATTTATCAAACGGAGGTCCGGTCTATGATGGGGTTCTTATTCTGGTTATTTGATTCTTCAGATAAACAGATTCGATTTAAAAGGTTCATTTTCTTTTCTTGCTTCTTTTGGATTTATAAACCATTCGGTTCCGAAAACATTAACAAACTGGTCATTTGGAATCTGCAAAAAAAATGAATCTTCATCTATTTGACTTCGATGAGTTGAAATCGCTGCTCTTTTCTTTTCGATGAAATCGGAAACATTTATGGCGTGAGTGATTTCAGACTCGGCAGAACCAAACGATTCCTCTTCTACTCGTTGCCGCCTCTCTTCTAAATCGTCACCTATTCCAGCTAACCCTTCATCTGGAGCTGTTTCCATCGCTAGCTCAATTGTTTTCTTAATCGAATCCCTGTTAAGGGTCGTCCACCTGATATTTTTTAATCCAATATGATCTGACCAATAAGTTCCCACCCTGTGAACCTGAATATGGTCTGGGTGCCCATACCCTCCATTCGGGTCATAAATGACCAAAAGATCAACTGTTTCATCGCATAAAAGGTCAGCTAATCGCAAACCAGCTTCCTCAACATCTGCTTGCCAAAAACACTCAGGGTTGGAGGTGGAGGGCGAATCGATCATTCCACTGTCCCTGTAGTTTAAGAATTCGACACGTGCCACTCCCAGCAGGTCCGCTGATTTGATGAGCTCTTCGGTTCGCCGTTCCTCTAAAAGTTCTCCTTCTTTTAGAACTCCAGGGACGGGTTCTCCTTCTTCTCCGCGGGTAGCAACTACGAGAATTACACGATTCCCGGACTCAGATAATAGGGCCATCGTTCCGGCTGTAGACAGTGCTTCATCATCTGGATGGGCATGAAAGAAAACTATTGTCGACATTGAAATCTTTCAGGAGACAGCGCCAGTGTCACGCAGCCCAGCAATCTCTTCCTCATTAAATCCAAACTGCATCAGAATTTCTTCGGTATGTTGACCGGGGTGAGCTGGCGGTCTTTCAATTTTTCCTGGCGTTCTACTAAATCGTGGAGCTGGCGCTGGTTGAGTTACGCCTGCGACTTCTACGAATGTTTTTCTTTCTACATTGTGAGGGTGTTCAACTGCTTCGTATGCAGAAAGAACAGGGGCATAGCAAACATCACTACCGGCAAGCAATTGATCCCACTCTGATCTAGTTTTAGTGACTATCAAATCAGCCATTTTTTGTTTTAGTTCTGGCCATTTTTCTCGATCGTGTTGGAATGCAAATTCTTCCTGATCGAGTTCTAATTTTTCTAGCATTTCTTGATAAAACTGGGGTTCTATTGATCCTAAAGATATCCACTCACCGTCTGAGCATTCATAGACATCGTAAAAATGGGCTCCAGTGTCAAGAAGATTCACACCTCTTCCCTGTTGGTGGAAACCTGTTTCCATCATCCCGTAAAAGAAACTCATAAGGCTCGCTGCACCGTCAACCATCGCTGCATCAACGACTTGACCTTCTCCAGATTTTCTAGCTTCAATAAGTGCGCATACCATTCCAAAGGCAAGATACATGCCCCCTCCTCCGAAATCTCCTACAAGATTCAATGGCGGCACTGGCCCACTTTCACTTCTTCCTATATGAGCTAAGACGCCAGCTAATGAAATGTAATTTATGTCATGACCAGCTGCATTTGCGTAAGGTCCTTCTTGCCCCCAACCTGTCATGCGTCCATAAACTAAGGCAGGGTTTCTTTCAAGGCAATCGTCTGGGCCTACCCCTAACCTCTCAGCCACTCCCGGCCTAAAGCCTTCAAAAAAAATGTCAGATGTTTCAACCAATTTGAGAACTGTTTCTCGACCTTGTGGGTTTTTAAGATCTATCCCTAAGCTTTTTCTTCCTCTGCTGATTATGTCGTTGGGTGGGACATTCTCATCAAACTCTTTCACTGCGCCTGCACGATCAATGCGTATGACTTCTGCACCCATATCAGCCAACATCATTCCGCAAAAAGGACCGGGTCCAATTCCTGCTAGCTCTAAGACTTTTACTCCGTCTAAGGCACCCATTTTGTCTCCTATTTTTAACTTATATTTTCAGCATTTTTTACGTGCTTAATTATCTCATCTGTGATCTTTGGCCAAGAACCCGGTGGAAGATCATGTCCCCACCCTTCAATCATGACGAATTTAGCCTCAGGTATAACCTCAGCCGTGCGTTCTCCCCCACTTGGATCAACAAGGGTGTCTGCACTTCCATGAAGTACGAGTGTAGGTGTCTTTATTTTCATAAGTGTTTCTTCACGGTTTCCAGTTGAATTCATAGCTCTCATTTGTCGTTCTTTGGCTTCATTGGATTTGTTGGTCCGCTCGGCATAGTTTTCAAAAATTTTTAAACAGTATTCATCATCATGCCAGTCAGTGCTCGCCCATATGCGCCTGTCAGCTAAGTCTTTTAAAGCTCGCTCCTTTGGGTCAATCGGTGCAGGAGCGACTAAAGCGTCTAATGCTTTTCCTCTTGGAATACCAAAACCTCTCTTACCCGTATTAGATGCCATTGAAGTGAGACTGATGATTTTTTCTGGATATTCAGCAGCAAAAATTTGAGCGACCATACCACCTAAAGACATGCCTACTATGTGAGCTTTTTCTACTGACAACTGCTCTAACAACTCTGCAGCGTCGAATGCCATGTCTGATAAGTCGTAATCTTTTTGCATCTCAGATGAGAGTCCGCTGTCTCTCTGGTCGTATCGAATTACGTGCAACCCTTCTTCAGCTAGTGCGTTGCAGAAACCTTCTTCCCATAGCAATAACTGGCTACCCAAACCGTGGATTAGTAGAAGTGTTGGCTTTCTTGATGAGCCGAAAGTTTCGTAACAAATTTCTACCCCTGATGGGAGAAGGATCTCAGGCATTAAATTTCCTTTTTTAAGTTTCAAATTAAGACTATCTGCTGCCCTCATTACCAATTCATTGAATTCAACAGTAGTTTCGTTGTGTGAGTAAAATTTTTGATCAACCTTTTCACGAGATGAAACCTTTTACGTTCCATGAGATTTTACGCCTGAGGATCGATATTTTCGTAGTGGAACAAAACTGCCCTTATCCCGAGTTAGACGGATTTGATGTAGACTCTGAAACTCGTCACATCTGGATCGAAGATAAAGAATCGCCAGTTTCTTACCTTCGCGTTTTACGTTCAGGCGAAGGGATTTGCAGAATAGGTCGAGTTGCCACCTCTCTCAATAATCGCCATAAAGGCATGGCGCAATCTCTAATAGAACACGTGATTAAAACCACTTCTGGGGAATTGGTACTAGACGCTCAGACTTATTTAGAGAACTGGTATAAAGAAATGGGATTTGTAACTAATGGCGAACCTTTCGAAGAGGGTTGCGGGCATGACATGAATTCGGGAATTCTTCATGTGCCTATGGTGTACAAAAGGAAAATTGATTAGCTCTCCGCTCAGGCGCTCAACTGCACTTCATGGATAAAGTGCGCCTTATGGGAAAAATTGACACCGGAAAAAGTTCTGCTTTTTCAGAAGAGTTCGACTTTGAAGAATCTGACAATTTACTCCTTGGTTTAGATGAGTCTCAACTCCATGCTGTGACTGTTGAAGCATCACCACTAGCCATTATTGCCGGAGCCGGATCTGGGAAAACTAGAGTCCTGACCCGAAGAATCGCTTGGAGAGCAATGAAAGGAAAGGAAGACCCGCGACGTGTGCTAGCTCTCACTTTTACTCGTAAGGCCGCTGGGGAACTTCGCTCACGACTTTCACGGCTTGGCCTCAGAGATCAAATCGCTGCAGGTACTTTTCATTCTGTTGCTTACTCGCAACTCCGAATCTATTGGCAAGACCGAGGCATAAAGGAACCGACTCTCCTGACAAATAAAATTTCTTTTGTCACAAACCTCTTACCGAGAGATAAACGTTCTACTGACACCCTTGACATAGTGACTGAAATCGAGTGGGCGAAAGCTCGTCGAATTTCACCAGAAACTTACTTTTCAGAAGCTGAAAAACATGGACGAACACCACCATTAGGGCTGCAGGAAGTTTCAAATATTTTCAAAAGCTATGAAGAACTAAAAGTTGAACGGAATTTTTTAGATTTCGATGATCTGCTTAGCGACTGTGCCAAAATAATCCGTAGCGACCGCTCTTTTGGCGAAGCTCAAAAATGGAGATTCCGGAACTTCTATGTAGATGAATTCCAAGACGTTAACCCTTTACAGTTCTCTCTTCTTGCAGCCTGGCTTGATGGAAGACCCACTCTTTGCGTAGTAGGTGATCCTAATCAGGCAATTTATGCTTGGAACGGCGCTGAAGCTGACCACCTAGTCAGATTTGAAGAACATTTTCGTGATTCGACTGTTGTAAGTCTGAACAAAAATTATCGAAGTACCCCTCAGATTGTTGAGACAGCGTCTTGCCTTCTAGAAAATTCTGGGATTACAGCCGTCAGGGGTGGAGGGTTGAAACCTTCAATTGCTAATTATTCAGACGAAGAGCTTGAAGCTGAGGGCATTGCCAAAAAAGTTAATGAAATTCATACTTCTGGACAGAAATGGTCTGATCAGGCGATTCTCGTGCGGACAAATGCACAGACCGAAATTTTTACAAATGCTCTTCGCAAAGAGGGAGTCCCTGTTAAAACAGTTGCAGGAAGTGGCTTGTTGGATAGAAAAGATATCAAAATCGTGATTTCTGAGTTAACCAATTCAAACAGTCCGTTAATTCAAAAAATTAACGATCTTGATACGACAGGTGGCGAAGGTCCTTCAACAAGCGGCGGAGATGAAACAACAACTGACACTGAGAGAACCGTTGCTTTAGCTGAACTTCGACGTCTTGCTGAAGAGTATCTCGCTCTTGACCCTGCAGCAAAAAGTAATTCATTTGTTCTGTGGCTCAAGTCCCAATCACAAAATTTATATGAGATAAATGATGATGCTGTTGAAATTTCGACTTTTCACCGATCTAAAGGTTTGGAATGGCCTGTGGTACATGTTGCTGGTTTAGAACAGGGGCTTGTCCCGATAGCTCATGCTAAAGACTCGAATGCAGTCGCTGAAGAACGAAGACTCCTATATGTAGCTCTTACAAGAGCGAAGGATCGTATTCTCTGCTCTTGGGCCAACAACCGGCATTTCTCTGGCAACAAAAGGACAAGAGACCCATCACCGTGGTTATTCAACATTGAACGTGCAATACAAAATTTGGAAAAGCCTCTTACACAAAAGGAACAAATAACTAAGGTCAAATCAGCTAGACGAAAGAAAACAAAAAATCACCTACCCGAAACCCAACAGGTGAGAGAGCTCAAAGAATGGCGACTTTCAGTGTCTCGTGCTGCAGATGTGCCGGCCTTCGTAATTTTTAATGATGAGACATTGCTAAATCTTTTAGAGGTTAAGCCGACAAACTTAGATGAACTTCTTAAAATAAAAGGAATAGGACCTGTGAAAGCTGAACGTTACGGCAAGGAAATACTTGACCTGGTGTCAAAACATTACTGACCGTCTTAGTTGCTCCAATCAAAGGAGGCAACTAAGGGCGTGTGGTCGCTAGGTTTCACAAATTTACCTTTTGCGTCTTTATATTTCTCAATCAAATCTTTGTTTTCTTTTTCCAGCATTTTTTCGGGAGTACGTTCATGCATATCTACTTCAATTGACTCTAAAGATTTCGCCACTACATCAGAAGCCAGTACCAGATCAATTCTTAGTCCCCTTTTATCTCTAAATGCGTTCTTTGGGTACTCCCAAAAAGTGTCTGCCTTCTCGTCTGGAAAGCGTTCAATAAAAACGTCTTTCATCCCCAAGTCTTCTAGTTTTTTTATTGCTTCACGAGCCTCAGGGCTGATATGTGTTTCTGGCAGATCAAAAGTTTCAGTTAATGTTTTCTTTGATTTCCAATCAAAGTTTGTGTACTCCTGTTTCGGATCCCATTCGTCAAGAATAGGCCGTGGACAAACGTTGAAGTCTCCAGCTGTAATTACTGGATTCTTTGAGGGGTCTGAGTTTTTTTTCAAATCATCGTGGAGACGATTCAACCAATCAAGTTTGTATTTGTAATGGTCGTCTTCCAATGTTCTTCCGTTCGGTATGTAACAAGAAGCTATCCGAATATTTGAACAAGTTGCCCAAACTATTCTTGCGTCTGGATCAGGGTCTTTCCTGCCGTCATCAAATCCTTTTTGCGGATCTTCAATACCGACTCTTGAGACAATCGCAACACCGTTCCATGACTTCTGTCCGTTATGAACAGATTCATAACCGAGCTCTTTAAAAACAGGCTGTGCTTTTTTTTGGAATACTTCATCTTCCATTTTTGTTTCTTGCAGACAAAGCACATCAGGTTGATTTTCTTCGATCCAGAGTTTAACTCTGTGTAATCGGGCATTTAACCCTGCTACGTTCCATGTGACTATGCGCATTGTCATGACATTAGCGCTTAATCAGATGTGAATCCCAGAATTTCATACAACTCTTTAATGGCTTCTTCAGGCTCAACAACTTTTATGGTTGTCATTCCCATAGCTCGTGCTGGCTTCAAGTTAATTCCTAAATCGTCAAGGAAGACACAGTTTTCAGGATTTACATTAAGACGTTCACAAGCAATTTCATAAAATTTTTCTTCTGGTTTTCTACATCCTTCTATGCTTGATTCAACTAAGAGATCAAAAATTTCTACTACATTTTTTACATCTTGATCTAGATCTTGTTCGTGCATTGGGGTGATGTTATTTGTCAGCATTGCTGTTTTGAATTTGGATGAGCATCTACTCAAAGCCTCTACCATTGACGGTCTTAGCGACCCATGTAACCCTCCTAAGATTCTTTGAGCATCCAATTCGTGACCAAGTGATAAAGCTTCCTTTTCAAAAAGAAGAACAAATTCTTCTGGGTTAACTTCTCTCCGCTCAAACTGCGCCCAAGCATTCGTGTCAGGATTTGTTGTGTTTATTTTTCTAATCGTGTCAGGCGGTAAACCAATCTCATTTTCATATTCTGCGAAAGCTTCAAAAGGGCTCGAAAGGATTACACCTCCGAAATCAAATAAGACAGCTTCAATCACGAAAGCATGTTAATCATTTATTTTGCATCTCGGTTACTTTTATAGCCGATATCCTCTTTTTTCGTGACAGCTCAATTCATTTACACCATGCAAAAGGTAAGTCGTTTTTACCCTCCCGATAGAGAAGTTCTAAAAGATATTTCACTTTCCTTTTTTCCAGGGGCGAAAATCGGAGTTCTTGGCAATAATGGCTCTGGAAAATCCTCTTTACTGTCAATAATGGCAGGCCAAGATCAGGACCATGATGGCGAAGCAAGACTAACTGATGGTTTCACTGTGGGGCTTCTTGAACAAGAGCCTATTTTAAATCAGGAAAAAAACGTATTGGAAAACGTTATGGAAGGAGTCGGGGAAGTTGCCTCTCTCTTGTCCCGATATGACGAGATTCTTTCCAGTTGGTCAGATCCAGAAGCAGACTTTGAAAAACTGGGTGAACAGCAAGCGGAAGTTGAACGTCTTATTGAATCTGCCGATGCTTGGGATCTTCAAAGAAATATAGAAATAGCTATGGATGCACTTCGCCTTCCTGACGGTGAATCTGATGTAAACGTATTGTCAGGAGGAGAACGTCGTCGCGTAGCTTTGTGCAAGTTATTGCTTTCCAAACCTGACTTGCTCCTTTTGGATGAGCCAACAAATCATTTGGATGCCGAATCGGTTTCCTGGCTTGAAAGAACTCTCCAGGATTATTCTGGGACTGTTGTGGCTGTAACGCACGATAGGTATTTCCTTGACAACGTCGCTGGTTGGATATTGGAACTTGACCGTGGAAGAGGGATACCTTATGAGGGAAACTATTCAGGTTGGCTCGATCAAAAAAGCGCAAGAATCGAAGCCGAAGAAAAGTCAGACTCTTCACGAAAACGCACCCTTGAAAGAGAGTTGGAATGGATTCGCATGGCTCCTAAAGCACGCCAAGCGAAAGGAAAAGCTCGACTGGCTTCTTATGACAAACTTATTAATGAGGCGAACGAAGCAGAAAAACGAGATGCGGAACTTCAAATACAGATCCCTGCTAATTCACGTTTAGGAGATCAAGTAATTGAGGTTGAAAATCTTTCCAAAGGTTTTAAAGATCATTTACTGATTGAAGACCTATCCTTTACTCTCCCACCTGCTGGGATTGTCGGAATCGTTGGAGGAAATGGGGCTGGTAAGACGACATTGTTTAAAATGTTGGTTGCGGCCTTTCAAAACTCTGGATCTGATGATGATCAACCGGATTCCGGTTCAATACAGATTGGTTCAACAGTGGAGCTTGGGTATGTGGATCAGTCAAGAGACTCGTTGGATCCGGATCGAACTGTTTACCAGGAAATAACCGACGATAAGGAGTTTATTTCAGTGGGAAACCGTGAGGTTAATGGAAGAGCTTACGTGGCATCTTTCAATTTTCGAGGATCAGACCAGCAAAAGAAAGTCGGTGAACTTTCTGGAGGTGAAAGAAACCGTGTTCACTTAGCAAAAGTTTTAAAAACCGGTAGTAACGTTTTGCTTCTTGATGAGCCTACTAATGACCTCGACGTAGATACTTTAAGAGCTCTTGAGTCAGGTCTTGAAGCCTTTCCAGGATGTGCAGTCATTATTAGTCATGATCGCTGGTTCTTAGACAGAGTCGCTACTCATGTACTTGCATTTGAAGGAAATTCTCATGTGCGATGGTTTGAAGGGAATTTCAGCGAATATGAAGAGGTGAAAAGGAAAGAATCAGGTGGAGAAAACGTACCTACGCGGGTTCAGTACAAACCTCTATCGCGTGATTAATCAGATATTCCTATAAGTTCCAATACGAGTCTGGCTCCATTTTCTGGAGAACCAATTTCGGGAGTCAGGGTCAAATCTGGGGAGCTCGGCTCTTCATAAGGATCATCAATGCCTGTGAAACCTTTAATTTCTCCTGATCTAGCTTTTTTGTATAAACCTTTTGGATCGCGCTCTTCGCATATTTCAATTGGAGTGTCTACAAAAACTTCAAAAAATCGTAAACCAAATCTGTCATGTAGTTCTCTGGCATTTTGACGGTCATCACGGTATGGGCTTATCAAAGGGACTAGTGCAATAAGACCTGCATCAGCGAATAAACGTGCCACCTCTGCAACCCTTCTAACATTTTCATGCCGATCTTCTGCACTAAAATTGAGATCCTGATTAAGACCCAATCTCACGTTGTCGCCATCGAGCAGATAAGAAGGACAACCAGAAGCAACTATTAGCTTTTCAGCTGCAGAGGCAATTGAAGACTTTCCTGATCCTGAAAGACCTGTGAACCAAATTGTTGCGCCTGTATATCCAAGAGATGCATGCCGCTCTTCAGCGCTCAGATTATTTGAATGCCAGACGATATTAGGATTTTGATTAGGCATATCAACCTGAACCCACAATTATGCCAGCTGCGACCGTGGTATTTGTTGCCTCGTCCATCAGTATGAAAGATCCTGTATTTCGATTTCTTCTGTATTCATCAAAGAACAATGGCTGTGTGCTTCTCAATGACACTCTTCCTATCTCATTCAGTTTTAGAGATTCAGGTTTCTCATCACGATGCAGAGTATTGACATCAAGTCTGTATTGAATGTCACTTACTAATGCTCGAGTTGATCTTGTTGTATGTTTTAAAACTAGTTTCATTCGAGGAACTAGTTCGGTTGACTCTGACATCCAGCAAACCATTGCTTGTAAGTCCTGGTTTACTGAAGGCTGATTATTAGGACGGCAGATCATGTCTCCACGAGAAATATCCACATCGCTCGTTAGTCTCATAGTGACTGACATAGGCCCAAAAGCTTCAGTTATGGGGCCGTCATATGAATCTATTGAAGCAACTGTCGATGTGAAACCGCTGGGCAATACCATCACCTCATCACCAGGTTTAAAAACACCTCCGGCTATCGTTCCTGCATAACCTCGGTAATCATGATGTTCTTCATTTTGGGGACGAATTACATATTGGACCGGAAAACGGGCATCTATGTGGTTGCGATCACTTGCGATATGAACTTCCTCTAGGTGGTGCAACAAAGAAGATCCTTCGTACCAAGGCATTTTGGATGACCGTTCAACCACATTGTCTCCGTGTAGCGCTGATACTGGGATAAATGAAAGGTCAGGGATATCAAGTTTCATTGCAAAATTTCTAAACTCTTCCTTAACTGACTGGAATGCTTTTTCGTCATAGTCGATTAAGTCCATCTTGTTTACACATACAACAAGATGCGGAATCCTTAACAATGACGCTAGAAATGCATGCCGTCGTGACTGTTCGACGACTCCGTGCCGGGCGTCTACTAGAACCAAAACCAAATCTGCCGTAGAGGCTCCAGTAACCATGTTGCGTGTGTATTGGATGTGCCCTGGTGTATCCGCAATAATGAACTTCCTTTTAGGGGTGGCGAAGTAACGATATGCAACATCGATTGTTATGCCCTGTTCGCGTTCCGCACGGAGACCGTCGGTTAAAAGAGCAAGATTGGTATATTCGTTTCCCATTTGCAACGAAGTCGCTTCTACGGATTCGAGCTGGTCTTGGAAAATTGATTTGGTGTCATATAGAAGTCTTCCTATTAGTGTCGATTTTCCATCATCTACACTTCCAGCTGTAGCGAACCTAAGGAATTCCATTAGAAGTAACCTTCTTTTTTTCGATCTTCCATAGCTGCTTCTGAAACACGGTCATCAGCTCGCGTAGCGCCTCTTTCCGTTATGCGAGTTGAAGAAACCTCTTCGATTATCTGCTTCAAATTTTCTGCTTCTGATTCCACCGCTCCTGTGCAACTCATATCCCCTACTGTTCGGTAACGAATTTTTCGCCTTTCGAGCTCTTCGCCGTCTGAACGAATTACAAAATCTGAATCTGCTAATAACATTCCGTCACGTTGAAAAACTTCTCTTTCGTGGGCGAAGTAAACACTTGGTATTTCAATTGTTTCTCTTTCGATGTACTGCCATACATCTAACTCAGTCCAATTTGAGATTGGAAACACTCGAATATGCTCACCTTGTTTTATTCTTCCGTTATAGAGGTTCCACAGTTCGGGTCTTTGGTTTTTAGGGTCCCATTGTCCAAATTCATCTCGGAATGAATAGAAACGTTCTTTAGCCCTTGCTTTTTCTTCGTCTCTTCGAGCCCCTCCGAATAGAGCATCAAACTTATTTTCTTCAATCGAATCCAACAAAGTAGTTGTTTGTAAACGGTTTCGGCTCGCTCTGGGTCCTTTCTCTTCTGCAACTCGACCTTCGTCGATGGATTTCTGCACTGAGGCCACCACGAGTCTCGCTCCTAACTTTTCTATGAGTTGATCTCGGTATTGAATTACCTCAGGAAAATTATGCCCGGTATCTACATGCAGAACCGGAAAAGGCAATCTGGCTGGCCAAAATGCTTTGGAAGCAAGGTGAAGCATCACTATTGAGTCTTTTCCTCCTGAAAACATCAGACATGGACGTTCAAATTCGGAAGCTACTTCACGAAAGATATGGATAGCTTCTGCTTCTAATAGGTCTAGGTGATTAAGTTCGTATGTGGTGATACTCATTTTATTTCTTCCCAGCAATACGCTTTTTCTCCACCCCATGCTAACCCTGTCCTTCTAAGATGGTCACTCTTGAAGGCAAACAATGAAGATCACCACCTAGCAGAAGATTTGGCCACTCGTGCAGGGCTTTTATTGCTCGAAGAGAGAGAGCTCGGCAAGAACGATGACCCTGAAGCTTTAAAAAAGAAAGGCGACCAGAAATCTCATAATTTTCTGATGCAAGAACTCGCATCGTTACGACCAGAAGACGGAGTTCTCTCGGAAGAAGGATCAGCGGATCCAGTTCATCCAAATCGTAACAATACGGAACGAGTATGGATTATCGACCCACTTGACGGAACAAGAGAGTTCGGTGATGCACGGCGTGATGATTGGGCTGTGCACGTAGCACTTGCCGTTGGTGGTCATCCTGTTGTCGGAGCAGTGGCTATTCCTGCTTTGGACTTAACTTTTTCAACTTGTAATAATTTTTCAGAGCCGAATTTATCAATTGAGTCTGAAAAAGTTCGAATAACGGTCAGTAGGTCACGGCCGCCTCTTGAAGCTTCTAGAGTTGCAGAAAAAATTAACGGAGTATTAATTGAAATGGGTTCAGCTGGAGCAAAGGCAATGGCTGTCGTAAGAGGAATTGCAGACGCGTACATACATTCCGGCGGCCAATACGAGTGGGATAACTGTGCTCCAGCTGCTGTAGCTTTAGCTGCTGGACTGCATGTGTCTCGCCTTGATGGCTCTACTTTGCGTTACAACAATTCTGACCCTTGGTTGCCTGATCTTTTAATTTGCAATCCGGATTTAGCTCTACCGATCTTAGAGATTTTGAATAGTTGATCTAATGCGCTTAGTTCTCGCTCGTTGTACCGTTGATTACGAAGGTCGCCTTACCGCACACCTTCCTGAAGCTACTCGCTTGATTATGGTTAAGTCCGATGGCTGTGTAGCAATCCATGCAGATGGCGGTGCATATAAACCTCTAAATTGGATGAACGCTCCAAACAAAATCGTCGAAGAAGAGGGAGTTTGGCGGGTTACTAACCCGAAGGGCGAAATGCTTATTATCACTCTGCACGAGATATTTAGCGACTTAACGCATGAAATGGGAATTGATCCTGGCCTTCAAAAAGACGGAGTTGAAGCCCATCTTCAAGAACTTTTATCAAATGATCCGTCTTTTTTAGTTGAAGGACTTGAATTAATCAAACGTGAGTATCCAACTGACTTAGGACCTGTTGATCTTTTATGCCGGAATTCTAAAGGAGAAACAGTTGCAGTTGAAATAAAAAGAAGAGGCGAGATTGATGGTGTGGAACAGTTAACACGATATTTAGATTTTTTAAACCGCGATCCGCTTATAAAACCTGTATCCGGTATCTTTGCGGCTCAAGAAATCCGCCCTCAAGCAAAAGTATTAGCAGAAGATAGAGGGATCCAGTGTGTGATAATCGACTATGACGAGATCCGCGGGATCGAATCTAATCATCTGCGTCTTTTCTGATGTTTTATGATGTTGTCATAGTAGGAAGTGGTCCCGCTGGGTCCTCTGCTGCCTGCACTATCGCCAAAAGTGGCCTGTCAGTTCTTCTAATTGATAAATCTGAATTTCCTCGTGACAAATGTTGCGGTGACGGTTTGACAACAATGGCTCTCAGATTAAGTGAAGAGCTTGGTTTGGACATATTTAATATAGACAATCTCAGAACCGTAGATGAAGCAGTGATTCATTTTCCTTCAGGCCGGAGAGAGGTATTTCCTCTTCCAAGAGAAGGGCTGTTCGCAGCAGTTGTACCTAGATCAGAATACGATTTAGCCCTTATCGAACTAGCTCGCGAACTGATGGTTGACGTTCGTTTAGGGCATAAATTCTTGTCGGTTGATTTTGATGGAGAAAAGACTTTCGTAAATATCGAAGGTATTGGAAATGTCGAAACTTCTTTTGTTATTGCCGCTGACGGAGCATGGTCCCCTGTGCGTCGTTCACTCAATCTAGGCGAGGAACCATCCCGGGGAGAGTGGTTAGCTTTCCGTCAATACATTTCCGGAGTTGAAGATGATCGCAACGATTTACATGTTTGGTTCGAAGAAGATCTTCTTCCTGGTTACGCCTGGAGTTTTCCCCTTCCGAACGGAAAAGCAAATGTAGGTTTCGGTGTCTTAAAGTCAAAGCACTCTTCCGCTTCAGAAACAGCTCAGTTGGCTCGCGATCTACTCAACAGGGAATCTATTTCTAGAACTCTTGGTAAAAACATCAAGCCAGAAGGACGTCAAACTGCTTGGCCTATCCCTGCCAGAATCAGCAGCCAACAACTAACCAGTGGATCGGTTATCTTCGTAGGTGATGCTGCAGCTTCTACTGATATTTTGACAGGCGAAGGGATCGGGCAGGCACTTTTGACTGGGATTATTGCTGGAGAAGCAATCAAATCTGGAGGAAGTCAAAAAACCGTGACTTCTATGTACGAAAAATCTGTCAAGAGTCACCTTCTAGCGGATCACCGTATGTCTATTGCTCTTCAGTCAATACTTGCTCGTCGTTCAGGCGCTGAAAATGCTCTTCGTTTAGCCTCGCTGAATCAATGGTCGAGGCGTAATTTTGCACGTTGGATGTTCGAGGATTACCCAAGAGCCCTTTTATTTACACCAAAAAGGTGGAAAAAAGGAGTTTTTGGTTCTGAAGGTGCCTACGGCCGTAAACTGAATCCATGAGCATTCCTGAGGAACGAAACCTAATTCCTTTTCCTATCAAATCTGGATTTGAAGAAACAAAAGAGACGCCTGATCATCCTTTGGGCCCAGCTTTTGCTGCACTCGATGAAAAGGTGGACTTAGCGTGGGATCGTTTTCGTGGAAATCCAGTTCTTGACAAGACTTTTTATCTTGCAAGTGAACTAGCAGACTTTAGTGTTCTTTGGCACATTATGGGATTATCCAAGGGTCTTACTGGCGGCTCTGCTCAACGTGAAGCTGTTCGTTTATCTGCAGCGCTAATAGCTGAATCAGGTATTGTTAACGGAATTTTAAAGTCATTGTTTCATCGTGAAAGACCGGACCATAATGAGGAAAGACCCCACGAACTTCGTCAACCTGTAACCTCTAGTTTTCCTTCAGGCCACGCTTCAGCAGCTTTCTTAGCTGCAACTCTTCTTTCAGATCGTTCCAGATTTAAACCTCTCTGGTATGGACTGGCTGGAATCGTGGCTACCTCAAGAATTCATGTTCGAATTCATCATGCAAGCGATGTGATAGCAGGCACCCTCGTTGGTCTTGGGCTAAGTCGGATTGTTAAAAAGTTTTTTCCTCTTTAAAAACTTTTTCTTAATTCTGGGAAATTGACTCCATTTGATTTTCACCTGAATCAAGCACTAGTCGAAGATCAAGAAGCAGATCTGCTACCTCAGAAGCAGCAATTACCTGACGGCTTTTAGTGTCACCTAGACCACGGTCAATAATAGCCCTGATCTCGTCTATCATCTCTTCTGTACTACTACTCTGCAGTGTCTCTGTCATTTAATTTCCTTTGTGACTAATTCACTTAACTTAACTTATTTTCATACCTTACGCTGCATGTTAGACAGAAACACCATCATTTATTAATCGGGGCCAAATCTCTTACAGACTTTCTGACATCATCACCTGTAAGAGGCATTATCGCAAGGGCTGGACAAGTAACTCCTGCTGAAACATAACGCTGGATGTGATCCCGGCATTGGTCTGGGGTTCCGTTTACTATCAATTCATCAACTAGGGCATCTGGAATTTTCTCTAAAGCTCCTTTACGGTCACCAGAATCCCACTGTTCCCAATGCTCTGACAACATGTCTTCCCTACCAAGCCACTTATGAAAAGCCTTATAAACAGGAACATTCAAATATGCTGCCATAGCGAATTTACCGCCTGCTAATACCAAATCTTTTTTGTCACTTGGACATACAAAAATTCTGGCAACTATCTCTTTATTTGGACCTTCACTATTAACAATGCCTGCCACGCGTTCAACATCATCAGCAGAAAGCCAATTTATTATTGCACCATCAGCTTCTTTCCCTGCTAAGCGAAGCATCCCTTCTCTTAGCGCAGCTAACAGTATTGGAGGTTGATTTTCAGGCACTCTTGCTAAACGAAAGCCTGAAACATCGAAAGTTTCGAATTCTTCAGTGATCTTCTCTCCTGTAAGTGCTTTACGGAGGAAACGAATGGTGTCTCTAACTTTTAGATACGGATCTTCAAAAGGAATTCCATTCCAACGCTCAACAATTACATCAGAGGAAGTGCCAATTCCGAGAACAAAATTATTCGGTGCAGCACAAGCCATCGCTGCGGCACTTTGGGCCAGTAGGGCTGGCCCTCTTGTAAAAGCTGGCAAAATAGCTGTTCCGAGTCTTAACTCAGGTGCCCATGCAGCAGCTAGTGCTAAAGGTGTTAAGCCATCAGTCTCATTAGCTTCTGATGACCAGACGTCCGTATAACCCAAATCAACCAACTCTCGGAAAACCTCTTTGTGCTCATCTAAAGGATCAGGTAAAGGAACAGACATCCCGTATCGTGATTTTTGCTTATCCATCTTGAGACCTTAGTTTTATGGGTTTTAAATAGATTGTCACATCCCACTGCAACAATTAATCATATGAATGAACAACTTTGTCTAATAAAAGAAATATCCATCCAAATTTCTGCTAACAATAACTTCCAAGAATACTCAGCAATAGACAGCGAAACTCGTGAGAGGAACCTGAAAGGTATCGGAGAAGCTCGAAGGTTGCTTGCCGAGAAACGTAAATCTGCTGCTCTGTTGGCTGCCTAAGTTGTAAAAGAATACTGAAAAAATTTTCGCTTATCTATAATCACGATTGTTGATCAATTCCAGAAAAAAGATCACTTTCATAACCATTCTGATCACTGATATCAATTATTGAATGGGCGAGAATGTAGTCGTCATAAGGATGAACCTCACGCGCAACTTCATCGGGTAATCCGAACCAAAATGGGGATTTGGGATCAACCTGAGTTTCATGGGCTAATAAAGCCCGTTTTCTAATCGACCAATAATCTGAAATCGGGACTCTTGTGGAAATAAGATGATCACGAGAAGGCCTCTCAGACCAACCTTTAAAAGGTGAATCAAGTCCGAATTCTAAGAATTTTTCATGCATCGCTTCTATTCGTTCTCTTGACCAAGTCGAAAAATAAAGTTTTGAAGGTTGCCAAGCCTGACCATGTTCCGGATACCGAGTGGGGTCACCCGCAGCTTCAAATGCAGGCAATGAAATGTCGTGCACTTGTAAATGATCCGGATGGTTGTACCAATCCCTTTCATCTGGATAAGAAATAATGACATGAGGTCTGATCCGTCTGATAATCGAAACAATTCTTCCTATTGCCTCTTCAGGATCAGCATTAGCAAAAGCATCCGGGTTGGAGTTCGCAGGAGAATCAGGCATTCCTGAGTCCCTATAACCGAGCATAATGACTTCGTCGTAACCTATTATGTCTGCAGATTTTTGCAGTTCAGCTAAGCGAACCTGAGGAAGATTGTCGATTATTTCAGGACGATCCATTGCTGGATTGAGTATGTCTCCCTCTTCACCCCCTGTGCAACACACAAGAGCGCAGTAAACACCTTCGTCATGATAGGCGGCTATTGTAGAGGCCCCTTTTGATGCTTCGTCGTCAGGGTGGGCGTGAATACTCAAAAGTCTTCGTTCATTTTCAGGAAAGAAAGTATTCGTCACTTGCGAAACGGTACAGGGGTTAGCGGTAATTCAACATTCAATTTCTGGACTATTAAAAAAAATTTAAGATACTGTAATTAGTAGAAGTTCGGAGGTTGATTTGGATCCTGAAATTTGGCAATGGATTTGGCTTGCTGCAACAGGAATTTTTGTTCTAGGTGAACTGGCAATGGCTGGATCTTTTTTCCTTCTTCCCTTTGGGGCGGGAACTGCCGTTGCGACAGTTCTAGCATTCTCCAATGCGAATGAAGGTCTTCAATGGATCGCTTTTATTGCAGTTTCAGTTGCATCGCTCGCAGCGCTGCGGCCTTTGGCAAGAAAACTTAACGCTCAAGAACAACCTGCAAAAGTAGGCTCTACGCGACTAATAGGCGAAATAGGGGTTGTAACTAGAGATCTGGGTGCAAATTTAACAGAAAACGGAAGTATCCAAATCGGACGAGAAGAATGGCCCGCTGAAACTCGGGACATGGAACATATTCCTACGGGGACTCGTGTCAAAGTAACTCATATAGAGGGAACCCGTGTAGTAGTAGAAGAAATTTAAAAAGTTGAGTTTAATAAAATTAGTTATTAGGAGTAAAAAATGGCAGTTGTAGCTTTATTAGTGATCGCTTTTGTTGTTTTCGTTCTTGCAGCAGCCGGGATCAAAATAGTACGTCCCTATCAACAAGGAATCGTCGAGCAGCTCGGCAAATACAAAATGACGACTGGACCAGGACTTAAATTAATTGTTCCCATCATGCAAAACATGAAGAGGATAGACATGAGAGAACAAGTTGTCGACGTACCACCACAAGAAGTAATAACCAAAGACAACGTGACAGTTACCGTTGATGCAGTCATCTACTATGAACCAACTGACGCCCAGAGGCTCGTGTACAACGTGGCAAACTTTATTCTTGCTGTAACTAAACTCGCCCAAACAAACCTTAGGAATGTTATTGGTGACATGACTCTTGATAATGCTCTTACCTCTCGCGATAACGTCAATACTTCTTTACGGCAAGTACTTGATGACGCAACGGACAAATGGGGAGTGCGTGTAGTAAGAGTGGAAATACAAAGGATCGATCCTCCTGGTGACGTGATGGATGCTATGCACGAACAGATGAAAGCTGAAAGAACCCGTAGAGCTGTTGTTCTGGAAGCTGATGGCGCACGCGAAGCTGCTATTGCAATAGCAGAAGGAGAAAAACAATCTGCAATACTTTCAGCTGAGGGCGTTAAACAGGAAGCTATTCTTACCGCTGAAGGTGAAGCTGAAGCTATTAGAGCTGTAGCCGAAGCAGATCGTTTTCGTTTCGAAACAGTTGCTGAAGGTGAAGCTGAAGCTATTCGAAGTGTTTATGGGGCGATACATGATGGGAATCCTTCACCTGATTTGATAGCTATCAAATACCTAGAGGCACTTGGAACAATTGCAGATGGCCAAGCAACAAAGATTTTCGTTCCAGCTGAAATGAGTGCCACAATGGGCTCTATAGGGGCAATCGCTGAGCTATTTCAGGCAGATGGATCAAACGAAAAAGCAGAAGAACAGGCATCTGACTAGCTTTTTGCTAGACACCTATTG
>Ga0208410_1000283_pt1 | contig 30858 bp, 21 predicted proteins | sample ETN02SmetaG_3_FD_185787 | JGI IMG/M metagenome (GOLD analysis project Ga0208410, IMG submission 185787) | Marine microbial and viral communities from oxygen minimum zone, Eastern Pacific Ocean - ETNP2014F10-02SV257 (SPAdes) (version 2) | ecosystem: Environmental > Aquatic > Marine > Oceanic ... | reverse complement strand
CATCGTCCCGTCGACGATCGCGCGCGACGACCGGCGTCGTCGGCGTTTTCGGCGCCGGCGCCGCCGCGCGCGCCGCGTCTCGATGACGCCCGTCGACGATGAGACGTAAAATCTCGCGCGTCGCGCGTCGTGTGCGACGATCGCACCGTAAAAACCGTGCGCTCAATTCACGAAAGTGCGTCGCCGCCTCCTCGTTCCACGAATCACACTCGACGCGCGCGAAGACGATGGATTTCAGCGCCAGCGTCTCCAACCCGTCCCCGTCCCCGTCGTCCTCGACAAAGGCGCGAAGTAAACGAAACAGCCCAATCCTCGCCGAAAACGCGACGCTCGGCGCGCGATCGCGCGTCATGCGCAGACACACGCCGAGGACGCCGCGCGCGATGTCGAACTCGACGCGAGACGCGGGCGAGAGGTACGCCTCGAGCGTCGCGGTCAACGCGCGGAGTCTCGCGGCGACCGGACCCACGAGGTACGGCGCCACCGCGCGTATCCGCGCCGTCGCGTCCGATTCATCTTCACGCGCGTCGTCCCGTCTCCACGCGAGTGTCGAGTTCGTCGTCGTCGTCGTCGAATTCGTCGTCATCCGAAATGTAAAGTCTATTTTAACCGGCGGCGGCGTCTCGTCCGAGCTCGCGCACGAGCGCGTCCACGTCCTCCTTGGTGATGACGTACTCCGACCCGCGATCGGACGTTAACGCCGTGAATTTTTCCACGAGTTTCGTTCGAAGATTCGCCACCGCGCTCGCGACGTGCAGCTGTTGATTCGCGGGTAACGAGGCGAAGGCTTTCGTCGTCGCCTCCTCGAGGCTCGCGCCCTCCTCCGCGTCCAACGCTCTCTGCGCGTCGACAATCTCACGAAGCGTCGTCGTCTCCTCATCATCCACCGCACCACCGCTCGCGCCCTCCTCGCTCTCATCCTCGCTCTCGTCGCCCTCGCGTCTCCATCGAAACGTCGCGCCCGGCTCGTCGGCGTGCGTCAACGCGCGACGACGTCCCGACGCCTCGAACGTCGCCTCGCGAGATTCGCGTTCGAATCCATCGCGCGCGTCGTACATCAACACACACCGCGACGAACGCGCGTCGACGGAGGACACCTCGCACGGCCACCACGTGACGACGTCCCCCGCGTCCCCGCGCCCGTCGCCCTCGGCGTCCCCGGCGGCGATTTCCCACTGCACCTCCAATCTGTCCCCGACGCGCACGGGCGCGACGTCTCGATCGTCATCGCGCGCGAGATCGCGATCATCATCGTCCTCGCGCGCCTCCTCGAGTCTCGCGCGCGTCGTCGCGTCGTCATCGTCGTCATCGTCTCTGGGTCGTTTCTTCTCGTTCCCATCGTCATCCATCTCGTCCTCGCGCGCGGACGCGCGCGTTCGAGTCCAGACGATCGCCCAGTGACACCCACGCGCGGGTCTCGTTCGTTCCGTCGACTCGACCCGACGATCGAGTCGTCGCGCGTCTCGCGTCTCGCGACGATTCGTTCGATGGGATGATTAAAGTTTTGAACTCGTCGTTTTAGCAGACCCGTGCGGGGGAAAAGAAAGTCATATTGGGGCGAATATACACCCTTCTTCCGTCCATCTGGACCCGGGACGTCTTCTTGTGACTCGTCATTTTTTCATTTTCAGACCCTCGCGGACTACATACAGAAGTCGTATTGGGGCGTATATACACCACCCTTCGACGGGAGGGTGGAGGGTTTAGGGTTTAGACAACGGTCGCGAAACGTCGCCTCGAGACGTCGCGCGTCCCCGCGCGCGTCACACCTCGACGTTCGCCCCGTCTCTCGCGCGCGACATGTCTCTCGTCGCTCTCTCCACCGCATCCGCGCGCGTCGTCACCGCGTCTCGCGTCCCGCGTCCCGCGAGACGCGCGTCATCGCCGACGACCCTCGCGTCCCCATCGGTATCGCCGACGCCCTTTCGCGCGCGCGCGCGCGTCCCGGGACGTCGTCACCGCGCCGATCGACTCATCGCGCGCGCGGATGCGCTTCCTCCGCCCGCGACGTTCGACGCCGCGTGCGCGATGAGCGAAAAGAAGGGCGCGCAGACGCCGGCGACGACGACGGCGTTGGGATTCTCCGCCGGCGCGCTCATCGGGCTCGGCGCGTTGCTCATGACCTGCGTCGGTGGGTCGTCTCCGGGATTGGCGTCTTCGAACCCGGGGTTGAGCGCGTTCGTCAAGGGGGCGATCGGATTACCCGCGGGGTTGTCTCTGGTGATTCTCACGGGGGGGGAATTGTTCACGGGGAACGTCTTCGTCATGCTGAGCGGATTGATGAACGGCGCGGTGAACACGACGCAGTTGATGCGGTCGTGGGTATTTTCGTACATCGGGAATTTCGCGGGAAGCGTGTTCATGGCGTACGCGGCGTGGATGGCGATGACGGCGGCGGCGCCGGTGGCGACGGCGGCGGCGGTGGGGATCGCGACGAGTAAAGCGACGTTGCCGCTGGGCGTCGCCTTCGTCAAGGGCGTCCTGTGTAATTGGCTCGTGTGTCTCGCGGTGTGGGGGACGATGGCGACGACGAGCGTGGCTGGGAAGATTTTGGCGATCTTTTGGCCCATCACCACGTTTGTCGCGTTGGGATTCGAGCACAGCGTGGCGAATATGTTTTTGATTCCGCACGGCGCGCTTCTCGGCGCCGACGTGACCTTCGCGCAGATGATGATGAATAACATCATTCCCGTGACGCTCGGAAACATCGTCGGCGCCGCGGTGTTCGTCGCGGGCCTTCACTGGTTCGCGTACGGCAAGAAGTGAGTGCGAATACGAGTACTCTACTCCTTATTTTTATATTTTTTGTGAACATTTTGCGAAATTTTTCTCTCGTTGCAATGTGAATCGAACTTCGAAACATCTAATCAATAATCAATACCGAATGATCGCCTCCTTCGGGTACCCGAGCTCGAGCAATGCCGGCACGCACGTGTCCTCCTCAAACGCCGGCGGTCCGCACATGACGGCGACGTGCGACGTCCCGTTCGCCGGAAACCCGCGCGCGCGAATCACCGGTAAACTCACGCGTCCGTACTCGACGCGATCCGAACTCCACTCCGCCCCGGTTTTCCTCTCCGCGGGCCACGTCTCCTTGGATATCATGTAATGCACGCGGAAACGCTTCGGGTGTTCGCGCTCAAGTCTGTCGAGCGTGTACTTGAGCAAGACGTCGTCCTCCGTCTTGTTGGCGTAGATGAAGGATATCTCCGTCTCGTCCGACTCGTCGGCGAGCGCGGCGACGAGGAGCTGTAACATCGGCGCGACGCCCGTACCACCGCCCAAGAGTGTCATCTTCGTCGCTCGCGGGAGAGGTTTCTTATCGATGGTGAAATCACCGTTTCCGAGGTACCGAATGTGTCCGACGGGACCCTTGACGTCGATGGCGTCGCCCTCGTTGAGATGATGCAAATACTGCGTCAACGCCCCGCCCTCGGGGTACGCCTCGTGCGCGTCCGAGTAATAAATCTTAATCACCAACTCGATCGCGCCGAGCGTACCGTTGAGCGAGCTCGGCGTGTACGCGCGCATAATCTTCTTCCCGTTCCACTCGCCTCGAAGATAGACGTGATAGCCCACCGGCATGCCGCACTGATGCGCGTCGCTCTCGAGCGCCAACCGCAAGAGGATGGAATCGTGCGAGAGCGGCACCTTGTCTTGAATCTTCAAACGCATCCACTTTTTCGGATTGAGACCCATCGGCGCGGATTCTGGAACGATATTCTTCGCGCCGGCCCACATGCGATCGAACGCGGCGGCCTCCGCCGCCTCGCCGAGAAGCACGTCGCCGTACGCCTCGGCGTGTTCCTCGTAAAATTTCACCAAGTGGACCGGTCCTCTCGCGGGCATCTTCGGGAACTCGCGCTTCGGCGCGTCATCTTCTTCGACGACGTTCTCGGCGGTATCCTTTCCACCCGTCGTCGCCGCGCTCGCCGCCGCGTCGGCGGCGCTTCCCAATTCGCCGACGTAATACGCCTCGAGCTGTTTCCACGCCTTGGAGCTGTGCACCGCCTCGAAATCCTCCGTCACGTCCTCGCCCGCGTTCATAGTGATGCTCGCGTTCCCACCCGGGTGCGCGCTCTCTCTGAGATACGCGTTGACGTCGTACACTTTACCCTTGACGACGATCCAACAGTCGTCCTCCGTGTTGTGTCGCTCGACATCCTCGGCGGTGAAATACTTCACGTTTTGCATCCGCTCCACCGGCGGTGCCGATGGCGCCGCAGCCACCGGTGCCGATGGAACCGGCGTCGGTTTCACCGCGCTCTGCACCGAATCCATGATTTTCACGCGAACCTCGGACGCGTCGACGACGCCGCGAACCTCGTCGTCGCCGCGCGTCATCCATCCGCCGTCGCCGTCGCCGATCTCGACGGGATGTTCACACGCGACGTACGTCGGCCCGTTCGCACGCGTCGCCGCGAGCGAGAGTTTCACGACGTACTCACGATTATTCTTTTCACCCGAGGGCGTCCACGCGAGCGCGCTCGGTTGGACGTGTCCGGCGTCGTCTCGCGCGCGACTTCTCAGCGAGCGCGCCCCGGCGAGCGCGCGCGGCGACGCGACGTACGACCAGAGCGTCCATCCCCAGTGTTTCCCGTGCGTCGACGGTGGACACGGACGATGAAGGGTTGTCTCGAGCCACGTGCATCCGTCGTCGAGGGTGATCTCGACGCTCGTGACGGCGCGTCCACCGCCCGCGTACGCGTATCCTTTGATTTCGTAGCGCTCGGCGTCGAGCGGGACGTACTCGTCGTGCGCGGGTGAGGTCACCGCGCTGTTCACGCAGAGTTCCGTGAACGCGCGATGGGATCGCACGGAGACACCGTCCTCGTCGTCCTCGTCGTCGCGCGCGGTGACGCGAATCGACGTGAGATGTTTCGTCGCCGATTCGTCGACGAAGCCCGGCGCGACGACGCGAAGCGGAAATCCTTGATCCGGCAATAATCGTTCCCCATTTTGTGCGTAACACACGAGCACGTCCGCGGCGGGATCGAGTGCGACGTGTAGAGGCATAAACACACACGGCACCGGCGCGTTCTCGTCGTCTGTTTCCCCTCGAACGCCCTCAAACCGTACGAATCGTCGCGTCGGCGTCGGCTCCGTCACGCCTCGCTCGAGGAGCAACGCGCGCAACGGCACCCCCGTCCACAACGAATTCCCGACCCCACCCGGTCCCCACCGCTCGCCCTCGATCTCTCCCACCGCGTGCATCTCCTTCGATCGATTCCCTCCGCGCACCACCGCGCACGCCATCGTCCGCGACGGCGCGCGCGTCAACGCGTCCAGCGAGAACCTCCTCCGTCGCCTCCGCCCTCGCGCGTCGTCCACCTCCACCGTCAACGCGTGCGTCTCCCACGCACACCTCGGCACCGACCCCAAATTATGCACGAAGTGTACCTCCGCCGGCGTCACCGCACCGCACGCCATCAATCGCGTCGTCGTCGGTTCGAGCGCGCGTCCCGCCGCGCGCCGCGCGTCCTCGGTCGCCACCGGCACCACTTCCGGGTGTCTCGAGACCCAATGATCGCGCGTGTTCACGTCTCGCGCGAGCGGCGCGCGCGCCTCCGCTCTCGCGCGCGCGATCGATCCGTAATCTCCACCGTTCTTTAACAGCTCTCGTTGCGTGAACACCGCGTCGAGCGACGACGATGGACGCTTTTCCCGGTGCCCATCGCGACGGGCGCGCGTCTCGCGCGAGGCCGGGTCGACGGCGCGCGCGAGGAGACCCATCGCGAGACGCGCGCGAGGACGTCCACCGAACGATGCGCGGGCGACGAATAGTCTCGCCCGAAATCCACGACGCGGTCGCGCTCGAACGCGTCGCTCGCGCGTCGGTGTGTCGTCGAACGGTCGGGCGCGGGCGAGGTCGAGGATGAGTCCTCGTCGACCTCGATCGTCATATCCCTCGCGCGCGTCCGTCCGGGACCGCGTCGATCGATCGACGACCGACCGCGCGCGGTTTATTTTTCACCCATTCGATCGGTCGAGTCGACCGATTCCATCGATGCCCGCGCCTCGCGCGGTCGACGTCGAGGCGACGCGCGACGGCGAAACGACAGGGGGGGGTACATTCTTGAGTCATGACCCCCGAAAGTGGCACATCCGCGATGTGCGGTCGACCCCGGCGCGAGGGCGTGAAACGTCGCCAAGTGTCGGCGTGATTCTATTGGTGTTCGTGGTGCTTACATATGTATGTGAAGACCGTGTTTGTTTTATAATGTGGATAGGTTTTAGGGTTTAAAGCAGCACGCGCGACCGAACGACGTCGCCTCGAGACTCCGCGACGCGACGACGACGCGCGCGAAGAGCGAACGAGCGCGCGCGAACGACGGCGTGCGAACGAGCGCGCGCGAACGAGTGGATTCAGAGCGATCGATCGATCGATTCGATTGATTCATCGATTCATTTGATTCTTTGATTCATCGTGTGATTCATCATCATCATCATCGCGTCGACGAAGGCGACGATGACGTCGACGAATGCGATGTCTACGATGGCGATCTCGTGCCGTCGACCGTCGATGCGGTCGACGCGGTGCGCGAGAGGAGGACGGGGGCGACGCGCGGTGGCGGAACCGTCTGAAAACGGCGCGGCGGAGGGCGAGGAACGCGCGCGCGGGACGCTTCGATGGAAAGTGGACGACGAGGCCGATCTCGTGGCGCACAACGAGACGACGATCGAGCGATACGCGAAATTTCCCGAACCTGAACGCGAGGACGCGCACGTGGAGAGAGACGCGGATGGGTATTACGTCGTCAAGGAGGAGTGGCGAAAACCGACGAATCCGTTTGAGAAGTTCAAGCTCGCCAAGGATCCCATGCGCGCGTTGATCGGATTGAACGAGATCGAGGCCATGGCGAAGGCGAGCGCGGAGGATTTCAAGGCGTGGGATGAATCGCTGAACGATCCGGACGAGACGGATCAACGACCAAAGTGGGCGGGATTATTTCACAGACGCAAGGGACACTACGGACGATACATGATGCGACTCAAGCTTCCGAACGGGCTCTTGGACTCGACGCAGGCGCGATATCTCGCGAGCGTGATCGAGAAATACGGTGACGATGGATGCTGCGACATCACGACGAGACAGAACATTCAGCTTCGTGGGGTGGAGCTGAAGGACGCTCCGGAGATTTTGAGAGGTTTGGAAGAATTGAAGATGTGCTCGTTGCAGAGCGGTTTGGACAACGTGCGCAACGCGACGGGGAATCCGCTCGCGGGATTTGATCCGTGCGAAATCGTTGACACGCGTCCGTACACGCTCGCGATTCAGGACTACGTCACCGGTGGCGGACGAGGGAACCCGGCCATCGCGAATTTGGGACGAAAGTGGAACGTGTGCGTCGTCGGGAGCAGCGATTTCTTCGAGCACCCGGATATTAACGATTTGGCCTTCGTTCCGGCGGAAAAGGATGGGCGATTCGGATTCAATCTCATCGTCGGTGGATTCATCTCTTCCCAACGCGCCGCGGAATCCGTCTCTCTCGACGCGTGGGTTCCCGAGAATGAAGTCGTCGCCGCCACGCACGCCGTGTTGACGACGTTTCGCGACTACGGTCACCGCGGCAATCGTCAAAAGTGCCGCATGATGTGGCTCATCGACGAGATGGGACTCGAAAATTTCCGAGCCGAGGTGCAATCGCGCATGCCGAGCGAGGAGATGGAACGCGCGGCGGAGAAGGATTTGATCGACCGAGACGCGCCTCGTCGAAGCTACATCGGCGTGCACGCGCAAAAGCAAGACGGACTCAGCTGGGTCTCTGCCGCCGTCCCGGGCGGTCGTATGCAACCGGAGGATCTCAAAGAGTTGGGCGACCTCGCCGATGAGTACGGCACCGGGGAGATTCGTCTCACCGTGGAGCAAAACTTCATCATTCCGAACGTTCCGAACGACAGAGTCGACGCCATTTTGAAGGAACGTCTTTTCCAAGAGTACACACCGTTCCCGGGCAAGCTCGTCTCGAACATGGTGGCGTGCACGGGGAACCAATTCTGCGGTTTCGCGCAGATCGAAACCAAGCGCCAGGCGCTCGAGATGGCGGAACACTTGGAGAGCGTGTTGGAACTGTCGAAAGACGTGCGCATGATTTGGACCGGGTGCCCGAACTCGTGCGCACCCGTGCAAGTCGCCGACATCGGTCTCATGGGCGCGCAGGTTAAGAATCCAACCGGGGAAAAGGGCATGGTGCCCGGGGTGAACATTTTCATCGGCGGCACCGTCGGCCCGAACGGACACTTGAAGGAAAAGCCGGAGATTTCAAAGGTTCCGTGCTCCGAGTTGAAACCGGTGCTCGAGGAGATTATGATTGAACGATTCGGCGCGACGCGCAAGGCGACGCCGACGCCGAACCCGGATCGAGCGTCTCGATGGAAGATCAACAAGTCGGCGCAGTACACCAAGGGCGTACCCAAGGCGATGGGTCAGGCGACGCACATATGCACGGCGTGCGGATACATTTACCAAGAGACCAAGCCGTTCGAAGAATTACCGGAGGATTACGTGTGTCCGTCGTGCAGCGCGCCCAAGTCGAAATTTGAAGCGATGAAGACGGAGGAGGCGCCGAAGAGCGCGCGTCCCGTCGTGGAGTACCCGGAAGGCACGCTCGTGGCGCTCAAACCGGGCGAGACGATCAAATTGAAGCTCATCGAGAAGGAGCAAGTCACCGCGAATAGTGTGCGCGTGCGCTTTGAGCTTCCGTCTCCGGAACACATACTCGGACTTCCCGTGGGCCAACACGTCACGATGACCATCGACGGCGTCTCTCGTCCGTACACGCCCATCTCTCGCGACGCGGATAAGGGTTTCATGGATCTTCTGGTGAAGATTTACGACAACGGCGCGTTGACGCAAAAGTTGAACGCCGTCGAAATCGGCTCCACCGTCGACTTCGAGGGACCGAAGGGTCTCGTCACGTACACCGCTCGCGGCGAGTTCTCCACGCAAAACCCGGCGACGGGCGACGTCGCGAAGAAATCGTGCAAATCCATCGCCATGATCGCCGGAGGTACGGGCATCACCCCCATGCTCCAAGTCATTCGTCAAATCTTCAACGACGTCGGTGACACGACGCGCGTCAACGTCTTGTTCGCCAACGTCTCCTCGGCGGACATTTTGATGAAGAAGGAACTCGACGAGCTCGCGAGCGCGCACAAAAACTTGACGGTGCACTACGCCATCGACGCAGACGAGCCCGGTTGGACCGGTGAAGTCGGCTACATCTCCGCGGAGATGATGAAAAAGTGCGAATTGTTCAAACCGAGCGGTTTAATGAACAAACTCTTCGCCTCGGCCGACAAGGTCGACAAGGACACAGCCGTGCTCGTGTGCGGTCCGCCGGCGATGGTCGAAAAGGCCGTCGTTCCCGCGTTAGACGCGTTGAAGGTGTCCACCGACTCACGCATCTTCTTTTAATTTTTGATTCATTCATCCATTCGTCATCGTTTCCAATACGAGTACCAGCCGAGCCTAACGACGGTTTCGCGTAAAACATCGATCCCCGTCGCGCGCTCTCTTCTCTCGCGTGACAAAGCGCGCAAGGACGCGAAGACGCGAGGACGCGAGGCGCGAGGCGCGAACGCGCGCGTCGATTTTACATAACAGAGCTGAATGAATCATCGAATAGAGTGAAAAATTACAAGCTACGTCGAAGACGAACGAACGAACGCATCTCGTAGCGGTAAACCCGAAGAACTTTCTTCAGACGTCCCGTCGACGCCTAGGACGCCCACGCGGCGGCGGCGGCGTTTTGCTTCTTGTAATCGTACCACGTCCCCGCGGTGGCGACGACGATGGAAAACGCGATGAAAAAGCTCATCGTGCCCACCAAATTGGTCGGCAAGCGTTCGTAGGATTCAACCTTGAACTCGCACACGTCGTTTGCGTACGCCGTGTACCCGCCCGTCGAGTCTTTACTCAAAACTTGAATCGTATACGTCGTCGGCGCGATGTTCAGTTCCACCGGAATCGTCACCGACGATCCCGTTTCACCGACCGCGATGTTAGCCTTCTCCACCGCGGTTTGCTTGCACTTTTTATTCTTCTTGACGTTATCCTTAAACTTGCGCCACGGCTTGGACGCGACATCCACGTAACACAGCTTGACGTCCACCGACTCGCCGGCGAGGACCCCGGTCCACTCCACCGTGATGGAATCGACGCCCGCTTTCAGCGTTTGCGTGCCGGAGTCGCACGGGTTGCTTGGTCCGAAAGACACGCTCGTGCCGATCGGGGGAGTCCTCGCCGCGGCGTCCATGGCGCTGTAGGTGGTGTACGTCGCCCCGTGCGCGGTGGCGATCGAGGCGGAACTCGCGACGAGGGCGAGCGCACCGAGCGCTTTCGCGCGAGACGTTTTGGAAGAAATCTTCACCATGGTATTCGTGCGTTCGTGTGTGCGTGCGTGCGTCGCGTGTGCGTGCGTGCGCGTGTGTGTGTCGCATCCACCACTCGCGCGCGCACCCATCATCCATCGCGTCGACCTCGCGCGTCTCGGACGTGTGTGTTGGTTTTTTCATGAGTCATGACTCGTCAATGGCCCTTTCCCGGGGACAAGGGGTCGACCCTTGGCGCACGAGGGAAAGGGCCCGACGGTTCGACCGAAAGGTCAACCGTCACGTCGACTCCATACGTAGTCAAGGGTCATCGATGTCGACCAAAACCAACTTTTCAAAAAAAAAAGAACACACCCGAATCGTCGGGGATGTAAGGATTCGTACACATGGGCTCCACATCCACGAGTATACGCATAAAACCCACCGAAACGTCACCCGTGCTTTTCCCCGAAAGGACGGCGCGAAAGGTGTGGCTGCGCGCGATCGCGGGCGCGGCATCGGGTGCGCACATCCACACGCGTGTCGTAGTGTACACGCGTTTGAACCGAACGACCTTTCGAACGAAGGGAACGCTAAAAAAAACAGTCGCGTCGGTCGGGGGCCTCGCGCGTCGTCACGCATCCCGTCGTCTCGACGCGCGTCGTCAAACCGACACGCGCGCGTCTCTCCGATCGATTCCGACGATCATGGCGCCGATGGCTGAGAAAACGTTTAACGTCGATGTCGACAGGTGCGTGTCGCGCGTCGCGCGCGATCGCGATCGCGATCGAGATCGCGCGTTTGCATCCATCGATTGATTCGCGACACCGACGGTCGCGGTCGACCGATCGATGGTCGTGATGATGGATGACGCGTCGTCGCGCGGGGCGGTGGTGACGCGCGCGAGGGATGCGAGAGGGCGCGCGCGCGCGTGAATACATTTATTTATGTCGCGCCGCGCGCGCGCTCGAGGGATCTCGCGGGAGGTCGCGCGCGAGGTGGAACGCGCGCGATGGGTGATGGGTCGAGACGAGGCGATGGAGGAAAGCCCTCGGGACTTTTGAAACCTGATGAGCGGAACGCGCGAATGGTTCTTATTCGCGGATGACTGACGACAGCGCGCGCTCTTTCTCTCGTGCGTACCGACGCGAAGCGAACACAAAGCGACGAAACTGAACATTTTCAGTTTCGATCGTCCGCATCACATGTCCTTCCACATGTCGTGGTTGGGTTTCTTCATCTCCTTCGTGTCGACGTTCGCGGCGGCGCCGATGTTGCCCGTGATTCGGGAAGATTTGGGTCTCACCAAGCCGCAGCTCGGGAACGCGGGTTTGGCCGCGGTGACCGGTACGATTCTTTGTCGGGTGATGATGGGCACGGTGTGCGACGTCATCGGCCCGCGTTTGGGATTGTCGGTGATTCTTTTGTTTACCGCGCCGTTTTGCTTCGCGATGAGCATGGTGACCGGTTTCGAAGGGTTCCTCATCTGCCGTTTGGGCATCGGTCTCGGTCTCGCGACGTTCGTCGCGTGCCAGTTTTGGATGTCTTGCATGTTCAACGGTAAGGTTGTCGGCTTGGCGAACGCGACCGCGGCCGGTTGGGGTAACTTGGGCGGAGGCGTCACGCAATTCTTGATGCCGGGCATCTACGCCATCTGCTATGCCGCCACCGAAAAGCGCGCCTTCACCGCGTGGAGATGGGCGTACATCTTCCCGGGTCTCTGCCACACCTTTGTCGGCTTGGCCGTCATGTTCCTCGGACAAGATTTGCCGGATGGTAACTACAAGGTGCTCACCACCTCGGGCGCGCTCGAAAAGAAATCCTCCGCCAAGGTCAACTTGATCGGCATGAAAAACTACCGCATGTGGGTCATGGTCGCCACCTACGGCTTCTGCTTCGGCGTCGAACTCACCATGAATAACATCGTCGCCGGATACCTGTTCGATCAGTTCGGTGTCTCCCTCCAAGTCGCCGGCGTCCTCGCGTCGTGCTACGGTTTGATGAACTTGTTCGCGCGCTCCGTCGGCGGTATTCTCTCCGATTGGGCATCCTCCCGATTCGGTATGCGCGGTCGTCTCTGGGTCTTGTGGAGCACCCAGACGCTCGAGGGCATCCTCTGCATCTTCATGGGTCTCTCCAAAGATAACTTGGGCGTGACGATCGCCTTCATGGTGTTCTTCTCCATCTGCGTGCAAGCGTCCGAGGGCGCCTCGTACGGCGTCGTCCCGTTCATCTCTCGCCGTGCCCTCGGCGTCGTCTCCGGTTTCATCGGTGCTGGTGGTAACGCCGGCGCGACCATCTCCACCGCGGCATTCTTCACCAAGGACTCCATCGAGACGTACGAAGGTTTGCAGTACCTCGGCTACACCGTCATCGGCGTGACCGCGCTCGTCATGACGATTCACTTCCCGATGTGGGGTTCCATGTTTTTCCCGGCTTCCAAGGACGCCACGGAAGAGGATTACTACATCCACGCTGAATTCACTCCGGAGGAAATCAAGGCTGGTCTCGCCGCCCCGGTTCAAAAGTTCTGCGACAACTCTCACGGCGAACGACCGCCTTGGAAGCGCGAGCAACTCGCCGCCGAAGAAAAGGCGACTCCGTAAATGATCGGTACGCTCAATTTTGCCATCACGCGACTTTTTGCACGTCAGAATCGTATGTAACTGTAATGCTTACTGAAATTCATTTTATGTTCCACAACTACTTTGACTAAAAACTACGTCATCGACGACCCCGTCTCGACGCGGCGCTGTACCTCCATGAGCACGTGCGTCCCCACGCCGGCGGCGAATCCGATCGCAGTACTCTTCGTGGCGACCGTCACGGCGGCGGTGACCATGACGAGATACTTTTGATGTTGTTGCCATCCAGGTTTCGTTTTCAATCCCATGCCCATGAGCTCGAGACTCGATGAAAACAACATGACGCCGAGGATGTTCTTCGGAAAGCGGTCGAGCAAGTGCGTGAGCGAGCTTCCGAACACGAACCCGAGGATGAGTTTACACGCGCCCAAAAATGCGATGGATCCTCCGCCTCGAGCGCCGAACGCGTACTGCGCCGCTAATCCGCCCGCGCCGTGACACGACGGCATGGCCCCTAGCCAACATCCGACGACGTTCATCACCCCGACGCTCGTCGCCACCGAACTCGGCGACGCGGGTAAGTCCGGGAACAACTCTTTACTCAGCGCGCACACGGAGATGACCGAATTCAGCGTCGTCAACGGTAGTTGCGGCACGCCCGCGCGTACGATGCCTCGCCGTACCTCGGCGCGCGACGCGTTCAACACTTTGGGCGTCGACGGACCGAATCGCAACCCACTCAGCGCGCCCTTTTTCGTCATCGCCATGACGATCCCGACGACGACGAGAATGAGCGCCGTAGGAACGTAGTGTCGCACGCGTTTCTTTCTTTCCTTGGCTTCCGTGGTCGCCCCCAACTCGCCCGCGTCCGCGCCCGCCGCCGTCGACGCCGGCGGATACTCGGGCGCGCACGCGTACATGACGCCGCAAAACGCGACGATCGTCACGAGCAATCCATCCACGCCCGTCATCTTCCGCGCGCGACTCGCATCGTTCGATGCATACACCGCGAGCACGAAGCCTTTCCGCGCCAATAACATCCCCAAGCCCACTTGCATGCCCTGCACCACCGCCGACGGCGTCAACCTATTAAACGCATCCATCGTCTTCGTCGCCCCCAGCGCGAACACGATCGCCGACACGAAAAACCCAGCGACGAGAATCTCATTCGTCGTCAACGGGTCCTCACCGAGCGCCACCGCCGCGATCGTCTTCATCGGTTGCACGGGCATCGGTATCTCGTATAAAAACGCCGTCGCCACGTTGTACGCCCCGGTGAACAAAATCGTCGTCCCGGCGTCCACACCGTTCTCGATGGACATGCCGACCAAGAGCGGTAAAAACGTGCCGAGATCACCCATCGCCCCGCTCGCCTCTCGCCACGTGAACGATCGCCACATTCTTCGCGCCGCGGCGCCGACGCCGGCGAGACCGAAACCGTCCCCGGGACGCGTCCCGGGCGCGTCGTCACCGTCGCTCGAAACCGCGCGCGCACGAGACGACGCCTCGGTCACCGACCGAGAGACGCCGTTCGCGCGCGCGGCGTCGTCGCCGCGAATCTCGTACTCTCCCGCGGACGTCATGTCGACCGGTGACGCTTCGCCTCGACGAGCGGTCGACGACGTCCTTTACCGCGCGTCGACGGCGTCGCGCGTCGACGGCGCGCGGTCGAGACCGAGGGAAACGAACGCGCTCGCGCTCGAGACGAACGAGACGAGACGCGGCGCGCGACGGGGAGTGGCGAGAGAGAGAATTCATTTCGCGCGGCTGGGGAGAACTAACAACGGCGAGGCGAGGCGACGACGAGTCTCCTTCTACCCGCCGATTTTGATCATCGCGCGATTGTCCGACGCCGCGATCTCGTGCATGCCGGCGTGGGACGCTTTCTTCTTGGACACGGCGGCGCCTATGAGACGGAGGATGGCGTCATCGTCGGCGCCGGAGCGCATGGCGTCTCGAAGCGACGTCTCGGCGGCGCCGAAGAGGCACACCTTTAAGTTTCCATCCGCCATGACGCGAAGGCGGTTGCACCCGCCGCAGAAGGCGTCCGTCATGCTCGTCACGAAACTAACGGTGCCGACGTGTCCCGGAACGGAGAAGTTCTTGGCCACTTCTTCGATGGGGTCGTCGAGACGCGCGAGCGGACCGAACGCGTCTTCGATTCTCGAGCGCATCTCCGCGTACGACACCATCTTCTCCGTGCTCCATTTATTCCCGTCGAACGGCATGTACTCGATAAACCGCACGTTTATCGGTGAATCTTTCGTCATGTTGACGAAATCGATCAATTCATCGTCGTTTTGATGTCGCGTGACGACGCAATTCACCTTGACGCTCTGAAACCCGAGCTCGACGGCGCGCGCGACGCTCCTCAACACGCGTTCGTGTCCGCGTCGTCTCGTCATGAATTCAAACTTTGCCGGCACCAACGTATCGAGCGATACATTCAATCGCGTCAAACCACTCGCCTTGAGCCCCTCTAACCGTCTCTCGAGCGCCACACCGTTCGTCGTCACGCTCACGTCTCGCACGCCCGGCGTCTCTCGCGCGCGTCGAACCACCTCTTCTAAATCCCTTCTCACCGTCGGTTCCCCCCCGGTGAGTCGCACCTTCTCCACCCCGGCGCGCGCGAATATTTTAATCACCCTCTCCACCTCATCAGTCGTCAACAGCTCGTCGTTCGGCGTCAACTCCACGCCCTCCTCCGGCATGCAGTACCCACACCTGAGGTTACACCGCTCGGTGAGAGAGATTCTCAGGTACGTGTGCGCGCGTCCGTGGCCGTCCACGAGCTCGGGCGCGACGATCCGGCCTCGTGAATTTTTTATCGTTCCATCCCTCGCGCTCGTCGACGCTCTCGTCTCGTCTCGTCGTCCTCGAGCGTCGCCGTCGTCGACCGCGCGCGGCGGCGAATCGCCGTCGCGGTCGCGCGATGTCTCCACCGCGCGCGCGTTCGCCCGGCGCGCGCCGCTCGAGGACGACGCGACGCGATGGAACACATTTTTTCTCATCCATCTCTCCACCTCTCGACGCGCGCCGCGCATCGCGCGCGTCGCGTTCGGCGCGTCGACCACTCCCGACGCCTCGCGTGCGCATCCCCCAACAGTCGCCATCTCTCGACGCGCGTCCGCGCGACCTCCGAACGACGCGTTCGATCGCGCGGATCGCGAGAGCGAAACACGCTCGCCGTCATGCGCGTCGCGGACGCCGAGGGATCGTTCGCGATGATCGATCTCGTGGCGCATCTCTATCGAGGCACGAGCGACGATAGACGCGCGCTCGCGACGATTTGGACGCGGTATTCCGACGCCACGGAGGACGAGCGACGGAAAAAAGGGTTCGAGATCGTTCGCATGCATCACGCGACGCTCACGCGGATGTTTCGGGACGGTACGCGACGCGAGAGAGACGCGATCTCGACAATTCATCAGAGAGAGACAAAAATTTTCGGGACGAGGCGTTTCGACGGTACGCGCGGCGACTGACCGACGACGACGTTCGACGCAGACCCGGACGGGGAATATTTGGACATCGATGACGTTCGAACGACGTGGGAAGAGTTCGTGGACGCTTTGCGCGACGCCTCGGGGGCGGAGGCGGAGGCGGGGGCGTCCACGTACGCCGCGCTCGAGACGCCGGTGATGCGAAGAAACGCCTCCTTCTCTCGACTCGCGCTCGATCTCGAGGAGGTGGTCCGCGAGCGCTCGCAAAAGAATTCACCCGCGTCGTCTAATCCGGACACGCCCGAGGGATCGACTCGAGGGATCGAGAGAATCTCCTCGCGCGGGTTATTATTGGGCGTCGGGTGTTCGTCGAGAGACGCGTCGACGCGCGGCGGAAACGCGTTTCTTCAATCGTCCACCACCGTGCGAGGCGAAGACATCGCTCGGGCGCTCGAAAAAAACAGAGGCGACTAGAGATTAAATACCGCACACACGCACGCGTACGTCTCGTCTTTTCCTCGAACGCGTCCCCGGTTTTCGTTCGCCGTCGCGCTTTTCGCGCTTTTTCGACGCTCATCAATCGAATCCATCACATCACGCCTCCTCGCGCGTCCGTCGTCGTCGACATGTCCGCGTCCGCGCTCGACGACCGACGGTCTCGCGTCTCGTGGACGTCCGACGTCGACGTCTCGCGCGACGCGCGCGCGGTCGATCGATACGCTCGACACTTGGTTCTGCGTCCCGACGGCCCGCGAATCCAACGCGCGCTGTCCTCTTCGCGAGTCCTCGTCGTCGGGTGCGGAGGGTTGGGATGTCCGACGGCGATGTATCTCGTCGCCGCGGGCGCTCGCGTCGTCGGTCTCGCGGACGCGGACGAGGTGGAGTTGAGTAATTTGCATCGACAGGTTGGACACGCGCGCGCGAGCGTCGGGACGTCCAAGTGCGCGTCTCTCGCCGCGAGGTGTCGATCGATCAACGACGGTGTGGACGTCATCGAACACGAGACGTACGCGACGAACGTAAACGCGGACGCGTTGATCGAATCGTACGATGTGGTGTGCGATTGTAGCGATAATCCGAGGACGCGGTACGCGCTGTCGGACGCGTGCGCGGCGCGCGGGACGCCGTTGATTTCGGCGTCGTGCGTGGGATACGAAGGGCAATTGACGACGCTGTGCGCGACGTGGATCTGGAGTGAGGATGGAGAGCGAATGGGGAGGAGACGGGCGCCGTGTTATCGGTGTTTGTTTCCGAGACCGCCGGCGAGCGGCGACGCGGGGACGTGCGGCGCGAGCGGCGTGCTCGGACCCGCGCCGGGGGTGATGGGAACGTTTCAAGCGATCGAGGCGATCAAGACGCTGTCGGGAGTCGGGGAATCGATGCGAGGGAAATTGATGATGTTCGACGCGCTGAGCGCGAGACCGACGAGGACGCTCGAGGTGAGAGACGAACCGGATCCCGCGTGCGAGAGGTGCGGCGCGGGCGCGAATTTCGGCGACGTCGCGGCGTACGATTACGACGCGTTTTTATCCTCCACGCCGTGTTCCTCGCGTGCCGCGGCGGCGGCGCGTCTACGGGAGGGTGGTGTCGATCTCACCGCCCCTCCCGCGCACGGATCGGGCGACGCGCTCGACGACGACGTCTCGCGCGCGTCGGCGTGGTCTCGCGTCTCGGCGAGAGACTTCGCGACGACGCTCGATTCAGGACGCGCGTTCGTCGTGGACGTGCGTCCGGCGCACGCGTTCGCCGCCGCGCGTCTCCCGGACTCCGTCTCGGCACCCATCGACCGATTGGACGAACGCGCGTGGCGAGACATCGACGCGCGTTCGCGCGAGAGAGGCGACGCCGACGATATCGTGCACTTCATCTGCGCCGGCGGCGTCAACAGCCAACGCGCCGCCGAGTGGTTTTCCACGCTTCCCGACGTCGTTCGCCGAGGTCGTCGCGCGCGCGACGTGCGCGGTGGATTCGCCTCGTGGCGACGCGACGTCGATCCGACGTTTCCCAAACTCGACTAGCGATTGTTACGATTCACCGCGAAACCACAGTGTACGCACTCTACCCACCGCGTCGCGTTACAACATTACTTTACATGAGCACTACGCGATCGTCGAAACGACGATACCACTCTACCGTACGTCGCGTTAAAAACATTACTTTACATTGGCGGCGCGAAGTTTTCGAAACGTCGCCGCCGCCGCCATCGAGACGCCCGTCGCCGCCACCACTCGACCCCACGCCCTCACCGCGCGACCGATGGACGCTTTCCTCGACGCCTTCGCATCCTCCTCCGTCCCAATCGTCTCCACGGACACCTCCGCGACGACATCGTCGTCGTCTTCGCCGCCTCGGTCCTCGTCCTCGCGCGTCGTCGCGCGAACCACCGCGCGCGACACCTCCCCACCGTACCGAACCCAAAAATCCCTATCGTTCGATAACCACGTCGGTACCGGTGTCTCCGGCTTCACGACCCCTCCCTCGCTCGACGTCTCCTCGCCGCGACGAAGCGTACCGATTTGAAAATCCGCGAGCTGCGTCCACGCTCTCGGGCTGTGAATCTCCTCAAACTCCTCCGTCGCGTCCGTGCCGAGCGCGCGCGCCACCGCGATCGCCGTGGACACCTGCCCGGCGTTAAAAAAACCCGGGTGCGTGCGCGCGAACGCGGTGACGTCGAACACGCGCTCGCGAACGACGATCCACCCCCCGGGATCGGTCAAAAATCGATGCGCGCGCACCTCCGCCATCGTGAATGACGGCCAATTCGCGCGTTCATCCTCCGACGGCGGCGTTCGCAGACGTCTCACGACGTCGCGATCGATGATTGGTTTTTCATTCGATCGATCGGGCATCGCGGCGCTTCCCTTCGCGCGTCGCGCGTCGCACTTTCGAGCGCGCGACGATTCGATCGACCGGTGGAGGTCGCGCGCGCGGGGACCCCCCCCACAAACCCTAAACCCTAAACCCTAAACCCTAACCCCCCACGCGCCCGACCCTACGCGCGAGGGGTCGGGGTCCCCCCGTAGAGACGTGGTCTTTTCGCCCATCTCCCGAAAAGACGTGAAACGGCACACGACCTCGGTCGACCGCTCGATCCGGGCCGATGATGATGATGATGATGATGTCTTTGGCCGGGGACGCGAGACGCGCGCGCGTTCGTTCGTCTCGTCTCGTCTCGTCTCGTCTCGACGCTCGTGTCGTTCGTGTCGTTCGTGTCGTTCGATCGCGATGGCGAACGTCGCGGTGGCCGTCGTCGCGGGCGCCGCGGGGGCGATCGCGGGTAAAGTGATGTCGAACGGCAAGGGTGGGCGCGGCGGTGACGAGGACGTGGATTTCGCGCCGGATGGACGCGCGAACGCGAATCACGCGGTGGAGGCGAAAAAGTCGAGGTATCTCGCGCAGGAGTACCCGAGCGTGGACGAGAGAGACGAGAAAACGCCGGATAACTGGGTGAAGCGGCACCCGGGGCTCATTCGACTCACGGGGAAGCACCCGTTCAACGTCGAGGCGTCTCTGCCCGAACTCATCGATTACGGGTTCATCTCGCCCGTGAATTTACACATCGTTCGTAATCACGGTGCGGTGCCCAAGTTGTCGTGGGAGACGCACTCGATCGATGTGTGCGGGAACGTGCCGAAACCGTACGCCATCGGCATGGATGAGTTGTCGAAGATGCCGGCGGATACGTTTCCGTGTTTAATCGTGTGCGCGGGGAATCGACGGAAGGAGCAAAACTTGATCAAGCAATCCGTTGGGTTCAGTTGGGGACCGTGCGCGGTGGGGAACACGTATTGGACCGGGGTACCGCTGCGAGTGTTGTTGAACAGGGCGGGCATCTATAAACCCGGTCCCGGCGCGCGGTACGTGTGTCTGAGCGGACCTGAAAAGGAATTGCCCAGGGATTACCCCGATCAAGACGGTGGTCCGGGATCGTACGGGACGTCCATCGACATGGAAACGGCGCTCGATCCCACGTGCGACGTCATCGTGGCGTACGAACAAAACGGCGCGAGACTTCATCCCGATCACGGATTTCCCGTGCGCGTCGTCATTCCGGGCTACATCGGCGGTCGAATGATTAAATTTTTGACCGAGATCAAGGTGACGGATCGCGAGTCGAACAACTTTTATCACTTTAACGACAATCGCGTCTTGCCTCCGCCCGTGGACGCCGAGCGCGCGACGGAGGAGGGTTGGTGGTTCAAGCCAGAGTTCATCATCAACCAGCTCAACATTAACGGCGCCATCGCGTACCCGGCGCCCGAGGAAATCATTCCGAAATCAAAAAAGACGTACGAGTTCCGCGGATACGCGTACAGCGGCGGTGGACGTAAGGTCATTCGCGCTGAACTCTCGTTCGATCAGGGATTGAGTTGGCAACTCGCCGACATCAACGTGCGCGAGCAACCGCGGTGGGCCGACTTTGGCTCGGGCGACAAGGCGCGTCACTGGTGTTGGTGCCACTGGTCCATGGAGGTTCCCGTGGAGAAACTCCTCGATCCGAAGTGCGTCGAGGTGTGCTTTCGCGCCGTCGATCAATCGATGAACAAAATGGACGAGCGTCCGACGTGGAACGTCATGGGTATGCTCAACAATCCGTGGTACAGAATTCGCGTGCACCGCGCGCCAAACGGCGACGCGCGCGTCGAACATCCGTGCATCGCCGGTCCCACCCCGGGCGGGTGGATGCAAAAGATGGCGGCCGAGCGTCCCACGGGCGAGCTCTTGTGGGGATGGGGCGGCGAAGGGACTCCCGCGGCGCCTCCGGCCGAGGCTTGATTCATTTAATTTCAATGCATGTACTCCAGGATTTCACACGCGCATCCTCTCAATTCTGACTTCATCGCCGCCGCACACCCCGACGCGCCGTCGCACCTCGCGCGCGCGCGCGACATGTCGACGCTTGGATTTTATTTCCGTCAATACATCGGGTTCATCCTCTCCCTCGTCGCCTGCGTCGGCATCTGCGCGTGCGAACGCATCGCCGGTCGACTCGACGCCGACGTCTCGCGCGTGATTTACGTCTCCGTCGTCGTCGCCGTCCTCGCCCTGGTGCTTCACGAGCTCAGGCCGTATAAACGAAACGCGGGATTGACGTTCGATAAGGCGCACGCGACGCGCGAGTGGGCCGAGCGTCGCGAAGCGATGGCGGCGGAGAAACGCGCGACGCGCGCGAAGAAGACGTCGTAAAAAAAAGTGCGCGACTTCATCGACGAACGAACGCGTCGCGACGCGCTCGCGCGACGACGCGCGCGACGTTGTGATGACCACGTATATTTTTTATAACCCGACGCGCGACTCGTCGACTCGAATCGCGCGTCGCGCGACGCGTTCGTGGTCGATGACGCGCGCAAAAGGTTGGTCGACCGCGTCAGTCCACCGCTCGAGATTCATGGGATGCGCGCCGTCGTCCTCCGCGACGCCGCCGCTCGACGCGTCGACGCTCGCGACGATCGATTTTAACGCGCGGTTCGAGGACGAGTACGAGCGCCTGGGGAAGCTCGGCGTGGGGAGGCAGGGCACGGTGTACGCGTGCGTCGAGCGCGCCACGGGGAGACGATGCGCGATGAAGGAGACGCACATAGGGGCGCTGGGTGCGAGCGCGAGACGGCGAGAGGCGTACGTGGAGCTCGAGATGTTGTCGCGCATGCGTCACCCGAGCGTCGTGCGCGTGATCAAGGCGTATCAGACGTCGTCGGAGGTTCGCGCGGTGATGGAATACGCGGGCGAGGAGACGTTGGTGCGGTTCTTGGTGCGATTGGACGGAAGGGATGATCTGGACGAGGGGCGCAAGGCGAAGGTTCGACACGAGTTGTTGCGTCAGTTGGTGGACGCGGTGGCGCACGTGCACTCGCGAGGGGTGGTGTTTCGAGATTTGAAGCACGAAAACGTCGTGGTGCGGAGCGAAGACGACGATTTGGGAGACGCGCGGTTGACGCTGGTTGATTTCGGACGCGCGGCGTCGTTGCGACGAGAGGAACGGTTGGGGAATCAACCACCGTTGGGGACATCGTTGTTTCAGGCGCCCGAGGTGGAGGAGCGACGAAAGTACGGACAGGCGGCGGACATGTGGGCGGTGGGGGTGTTCGCGTACTTTTTGACGACGGGGAAGATGCCGTTCGAACACTCGGTGGAGGGTCTGTACAAGGTGCTACGAGGGGAGTACGAGCCGATGGATAAATCCGTGGGTAAACACGCGCGGGATTTCGTGGCGAAATTGCTCGTGCTCGATCCGGCGAAGCGGATCAACGCCGCGCAGGCGATCACGCATAGTTTTTTGCGGCGAGGCGGCGCCGCCGCGCACGTCGCTCGGGGCGACTCGTTGCGCGTGCCCAAGGGCATGGAGACCGTCGCTCGAAAACAATTGAAGGCACTCGTGATGCAAGAGAGTTTGGAGCGTCACACGGTGGGATTGTTGACGGAGATGTTGACGCCGGAGGACGTGCAGACGCTCAAGCAATGGCTCGCCATGAAAGCCGAGCAATCCGTTCATCGAGGTTCCGCGAATTACCGCGCGCAGTCCCTGGGCGAATCGCCGATTTCGTCCACAGACGTGACGGTTCAAAACGGACAACAATACAAGGACGAGGTCAAGGCGCATCTGGTGCTCAACACCCTGCACGCCGAGTTGGCCAAGGAGGGCGCGTTGAGCGCGGAATCGAGCTTTCACGGTGGCATATCAAGGTCGGAATCGTATTCCAAGCTCAGCGCCGCGTTCGATGATCTCGCTACTTTAGAGGTGAGCGATAGCGACGCTGACGGAACGCCGTCTCCGTCGGCGAAGGGCAGTGGGTCCGTGAAGAGAAGGAGCGCGCGAAGCGCCCTCCACGAAGTAGCCAGAACGAATTCCAACCTCTCCGTCTCCGACGACGCGGGCTCGCAGGTGTCGTCCACGAGCCTCTCGGGGTCGAAACCGAAATTCGCGCCTCGAAGTTTCGTCGGGTTCGCGCACGCGAGCGGGATGTGCACGGTGGACGAGTTGGTAACCGCGTGTCTGAGCTGCGGATTATCCAACGTGGCGGATGAGTTGCAAAAAGTTCGCGACGATCTTAAATCCGAGCGCGTGACTAGGCTCAAAGCGTTGGGCACGGACGCGCAGACTCGAAAGGAGAGCGTTATCCTCGACATCATGCTCTTCAGACTCGACGATTTGCTCGAAAAGGTGGAGAGCGCGCACCTCGAACAGTTGAAGGATTGGAGTGTTCGCGGCGCGGCGCGAGGCGTCAAGGGCGTCGACGTAGTGCTCAAAGGCGACGTTGGGGGCGCCACCCCCGAAGGACGAGCGTCAAGAAAGCAAACGTATTTTCATCCATCGATCGCGAAGTGAGCGAGTGACCACCCAGATGTCGGCGTCGTATGTATTGAGTGTTGTAATTTGCTTGTTCAATCACATTTCCGCTAAGCTAACATGAATTTGTGTTTTTTCGTGTTTTTTTCGCTTTTTGTGTAATGTACTCTCTCTCCGGTTCGCTCGACACCAAACGCTCACATGTAACGTTGTCCCTGCATGCTTGGGTCCATGCGCGCTCCCCATTGGAATTCTGTCATCAGGCAGACGTGGTCGCTCGACCATTGCGTGTTCGGCAAGCCGCCGTACTTGGCGCGAACTTCGCGCTCGCCCGGCAACTCGAGCACGCTCACCGGTGCAAGGGTATCCTCTGTGTAGAAGACGTAATCCAGGGCGCCGTTGAAGTCCTTCGTGCAGTTCGTGAACAAGGGCTCACCGATCACGTCGACGCGGTCGCGCTGGCGCTCGAGCGCATCGGAATCCAAGCACGGTTTGTGCAGGTTGGTGTACGCGGACACGAGCGGAAGCGGATGCGACAGTTTGGTCGACGGTTGTAAGATGCCAAACGGATCGATTCCGAGCTCCGGATGATCGCTGGGGACGCGACCCGTGGACAGCAGCGAGTGCGCCGCCGATCCCGGAACCGAGTTGAAATCTCCGCAAACCACCATCGGAATCTCAGCCGACGTCGCAATCTTTTCCAAACCTTTGAGTAAGGTGTGCACCTGCCATAATTTAACGTCGTTGTGTTCGGTGTTGGCGTGAATGTGCGTATTCGCCACGCACAACAGCTGCCGTTTGCCATTCAAGAGCTGCTGATCCACGTCCAAAGCCTCCAAGACGACAATGAGAGCGATGTTATCCTTCATCAATCGATTGAGGGCATCCTTCTTCTGCGTCGCTCCGCCCAAAGACTCGACCAAACTCAACGCCGCCTTGTTGAACTCCACCTCGTACTTCTTTATCAACGCAAACTTGTCCTTTTTGAAGAAAATCGCGCACCCGTCGATGACGAATTTCCCCTCGCTGAAAACCTGCGCCGTCTTCTTCTTGTACACCGACGCATATCCGTGCTTGGCCATCTCACCCTGAAAGAATTCCTCGTAGTGGTCAGATTGTACCTCCTGCAAACACAGAATGTCCGCGTTGTAGTTGACAATCTCCTTCAGGATGTTTTGTCGACGATACGCCCACGCCAGCGCCCAATCCGGCACGTACCCGTACATGTCGCTGTTACAGTACAAATCAGCGAGCACGTTGTACGTCGCCGTCGTGAACGTCCGCGGCTCTGGAGTGCTATTGTGCGCGATCTTCACCAAATTTCTCCTCGGAGGCTCCGGCGCCGGGATCACTCTGCCCGTGATGACGTTTTGCGGCTGCGCCTGCTCGTTCCCAGTCTTCGCGTCCACCGGAACAACCTCTAGCTTGAGCACGTGACCGACGTCGTCCGCCGACACCGTATAATTTCTTTGCTGACACACCTCGATCCAAGGTTCCACGCGCTTCTTCTCGTCCGGTTTCTCCTCGGCGCGCTCCGCCTTGGCCGCCTTCCATCCCTCGAGATCGTCCTTGGACTGCGCGCGCTCCGCCTTGGTCGGAAACGGTTCCCCGTTCGCGATCCTGTTCCGATTCCACTCTCTCCACGCAAACTTAAAACACTCCGAATCACAATGATACGTTCTCGTCGCCACGTTCAACAGCGTCGCCTGTTCCGCCGGATGCACCGAACACACGCTCATGCGCGTCTTTTTCCCCGACCGAAACCATCGATACCGCACGCAGCTCCCCTCGTGCGGATTCTCCCGTCCGATGTCTTCCGTCGTAGACGTCCCATCGCTCTTACGCGTGACGATGTACGGCGCTAATTCAACGCCGACGATGGGCGTGTCCGTGTTCAGCGTCGCGCGCGTCACCGTCAGGCTCATCGTCCCCGCGTCTCGATCGACCACCGCTTTCGTCCTCGTCCACCCTTCGTTCGCTCGCGCGCGCGACGCGCGTATCCCACCGTCCTCGAGACCTCCTCACGACCGTTTTCGAGCGTCGACGACGACGAGCGTCCCCACGGCGCGACGCCACCGATCGCGCTCGATCCGATTCTCGCGCCCTCGCGGTCGAGTCTCTCCTCTCTCTCGCGCGCGCGACGAGCGCGAGACCGCGGACGCGCGACCCACGAGCCTCGCGCGCGCGACCGAGGCTCCGCGCGCGCGCGTCGCGCGTCCACGGACGCCGACGTGTGTCGCCGTTCGAATCGCGCCGGTAATCCCTCCCTTCGGCGATAAACGCGCGACGTCGCGGGGATGGTCCCGAGAGCCGTAGTGACGCGATGGAGAGCCCATGACGCGTTCACAAAAAAAGAGTCATCTCTCGATGCATTTTTTTTTCGAGTCACATCGAGTCTCGCGTGTGCGCACTACGTATACGGGGGTGCGACGACGAGTACGTATTCGAATGGAAAGATAAACGAACAAAGACGCGACGCGCGTCGACGTCATTCCATCCCATCCCATCCCATCCCATCCCGCGACGACGTCGACGCGGATGTCTCCCTCGCGCGCGTCGCCGAGAGGCGCGGTGACGGTGTCGATGCCCGCGATGTCGTCGTCGTCGTCGACGACGTCGTCGCGTCACGCGGTGGACGTCGTCGTCGAGGACGTGACGTACGTCGTCAAAAATGCACAGGCGAGCGGCGGCGGGGACGATGACGATGGGAAAGCGCGCGAGGGCGATGCCTCCGAGCGACGCGGGGAAGAGACGATCGCGCTGTTGCGAGGGGTGTCCTCCGTGTTCGAACGCGGGCGCGTGCACGCGCTCATGGGGGCGTCGGGGGCGGGGAAGACGACGCTCATGGATGTCATGTGTTCCCGAGTCACGGCGGGCGAGACTTCGGGACGGGTGACGCTCGGCGGGGCGCCTGCGTCCAAGGAGACGTTCAAGGCGTGCGCCGCGTACGTGGAACAGTTCGATACGCTGTTGCCGATGTTGACGGTGCGAGAGACGCTGCGTTATTGGGCGGAATTACGCGCGAGGACGGAGGAGGAACGGCGAGCCGTTCTCGCGCGGGTGCCGACGATTATCGAAGAGTTGGATCTCTCGGAGTGTGGAGACGTCGTCGTGGGCGACGCGTTGAATCGCGGTATCTCCGGAGGGCAGTGTAAACGCACGAACGTGGCGTTGGCGCTCGTGACGGATCCGGATGTGTTGTTTCTCGACGAACCGACGAGCGGGTTGGACAGCGCGACGAGTCTGGGCATCGTGCAAATGTTGAAACGATTGGCGAACGACGGCGTCAACGTCATCGCGACGATTCACTCGCCGACGTCGGAGGCGTTCAGGTATTTCGACACGCTGTTGATGCTGAAGAAGGGACGGGTGGTGTACTCGGGGCCGTTGTACTCGGGGACGAGCGGATTGGACGACGCGACGCCCTACTTTAAAGGATTGGGGTACGATTACGACGCGTCGTACAACTTGGCGGATTTCCTCGTCGCCACCGTCGCCTCCGAGGACATCGATTTCGTGTCGGCGTTCGAGACGAGCGACGAGGGTCGACGTAACGTCGCGTTCATCGAAGAGGTCAAGGCGAGAAGGGTGCTTCCGAAGCCGCCGCAACCGAAGACGACGCGCGGCCCGATTTCCAAAATATTCACTCTGCTCAAGTATCGCACGCGTTACAATTACGGAAGTGCGGATTTCGTCGCCGCGAGAAGTGCGGGGGTGTTTCTGTTCGGTCTCGTGCAGATGTCGCTGTTCTGGAAAGTGGGCGCGCCCACCGGCGCCGCGCAGGATCAATCGACGCAGCTCAACGTCGGCAGTCTTCTCTCCATGATTAACATTCTTCCGTCGTTTCAAGCGAGCGGCTACATGCCATCCGTCGTCCTCGAGCGCGCGATGTTTTATCGCGAGATGGATGACGGCGTCTACCCGCTCGTGTCGTACATCGCGTACAAAATCATCGAGGAGGGCGTCTTGGCCATTCCCGTGTCGCTCGTCGGACAGATGATGCTCTTCCTTGGGTGCGCCATTCAGGGCAACTTCTTCTACTTTTGGATCATCAACTACGGCGTCATGATGTGCGGCATCGCGTTGGCGTACGTGTGCGCCGCGGTGGCGCCCAACATGGACGCCGCGAACACGTTACTCCCGGTGTACAACGTGGTCCAACTTTTATTCTCGGGATTGATCATCCGCGTCGCGAGCATTCCCAAAGGATGGGCGTGGTATCGACACACCCTCTTCGTTCGCTACGGATGGCAGGCGCAGATGCGAAACCACTTCGGCGACGACGCGCCCAAGGTGTTCGTGGACGACGACGGCACGCTCATGGACATTTCTGAATTTTACGGCGTCAGCGGTTCGCTCGCCTCCAACGTCGGCGCCATCTTCGGTTTGGTCGGGTTTTGGATTCTCGTCGCCTACTTCACGATGAAAAACATCAGACACCAAAAACGGTGACGACGAGGCGGTGCGCGTTTCGCCAACCAAGTCCGTAGCGCCGGTATTGTAGTATGTACTTCGTATTCCCGCCGGGGACTGTTCACATTCCGAGGTGTCGAGAAAACTCGACACCGCGCGCGTTCCCGCACACCCCACCGCCGCTCGGCGCGTCAAAACGCGCGCACCGAGAGCGAAAATACGTCACGCGTCGAACCGTCGCGACGAGCGTCTCTCGCGCGCGAACGACATCGCGATGACGTCCCGCGCGCACCACGTCCCCCAGCACCACCATCACCGGGACAGACGTTCAGACGACGCGAGCGCGCGACACGCCGCCGCGAGCGCGGCGCTCGGAAGCGCGATCGCCATGATGCTTTGGTTGGCGACGTCTCACCGCGCGTGGTCGCGCGCCGAGACGACGCGGTCGCCGTACGCGTGCGCGAGCTCGAGACGCGCGCTCGAGGACGTCGCGGCGGCGGCGCTCGGACGGGCGCGGGGTCGAATGCATTCGAACGCGACGGTGATGTACCCGAACGCGATGTTGCGTCGAGCGCGACGGGTCGATGGATTCGTTCGATTCGTCGCGACGCATCACAAGACGGGGACGGCGCTCATGGGGGATGTGTTTTCGACGTTGGCGAAGAATTTTTCGTACGCGTTTTTCGACGCGCGCGCGGCGGAGGACGAACTCGCGCGACGAAAACGTCCGATCGACGCGCGTCGTCGCGATGAGCTCAGGGAAACGTTCGATCGCGCAGACATCGTGTTCGATTACCACTTCGGCGCGTCCGTGCCGGAGTACTTGCTCGACGGCGACGTGTCCGAGTTTGACGATTCTCTCCTCGAGGCGACTCTCGCGCGCGAGTATCGCGTGGCGCACGTGGTGCGCGATCCGCTCGATGTTCTCGTGAGCGGCGCGTTGTACCATCGTCGCGCGCCGCCGGACGAAGATTGGCTCACGAGCGCGCGAGACGAGCTTGAAGGGAACACAATCAAGGCGTTTCTCGCCGCGGCGACGCCCGCGCAAGCCGTCAACGCCGAGTGGCGATTCTCGGGCGACGAAATCAGAATGCTTGCGCTGACGCACGAGGCGTGCGAACGAGACGAGAGGTGTCTAAACGTGCGTTTGGAGGATTTCGAATCGAATTTCCAAGAGACGATCGATCGGGCGTTGCGATTTCTAGGCTTTCCGCGCGAGAGCATCGCGGCGATGAAAGCGCTCGTGGCCGAGCACGACACCAAGACGTGGTCCGCGGCCGAGTTGGCGAAGAACGAGCATTACACGCGCGCGTCGAGCGACCGCGCGGCGTTTTATCGCGCCGTTCGCGAGGATGCCGAGGCGTCGCGAATAATCGAGGGCGTACGACGAGCGATGGGGTACGCGTGAGAGTGTCCCGTCTCAGAGTATTACACGCGTGTGAGAGTGTCCCGTCTCAGAGTATTACATGTGCGTGAGAGTGTCCCATCTCAGAGTGTTACGAATGTCGTGTATGTGATGTCGTTCGCGCGCGCGTCTAATCGCGGCGGCGGCGAACGAGCGCTTCATTCCGGAAGCGGAATCCCGTTCGGCGAAGCGTTCTCCTTGATCCAGGGGTGGTCCAACAACCTGCTGAGCGGTATGCGCGCGGCCGGTTCCTTGACGAGCAAGCTCCGAATGAGATCCTTGGCGTTTTCGCTAATGTACGAAGGAAATTGTAAATCGACGCGCAAGATGCGCTTGTACGTCTCGCTGTGCCCCTCCGCCTCGAACGGCGGCGTCCCGACCAGGAACTCGTACGCCAACACGCCGAGAGACCACACATCGACGGCGTAATCGTGATCTCGGCCCTCCACCATCTCTGGCGGTAAGTAATCCAGCGTCCCGCAGAGCGTCTGTCGACGACTGTTCGGCGCGTGCACCGACCACCCAAAGTCGGCAATCTTCAACTCGCCCTTGATGCCCACGAGCAAGTTTTCCGGTTTGATATCTCTATGGATGACGTGCTTCTTGTGACAATAAATCAGCGCCCGCGCCAGAGACGCGATGTACGTCGCGCTCCTCCGCTCGCTAAACCGTTTCGCGCGTTGCAACTCCTTGTACAATTCGCCCAACGCCGCGTACTCGAGAATCAAAAACACCCTCGTGTTGTCGTAAAAGTACCCGTACAACCGTAAAATATTCGGATGTCGTAGATGCGATTGAATCTCAATCTCCCTCCTCAACTGATGCTCAACGTGCGACGCGCACAACTGCGTCTTATGCAGCACCTTCAGCGCGACGATATACTTGCTCTTCTTCTCCCGCGCCAAGTACACCGACCCAAACTTTCCCTTCCCCAACGGTTTCCCAATGTCGAAATCCTCCAATTTCCACTCCTTGGTCACCCCAGACCCGGACGATCGCTCCACCGTCCTCACACGCGCGCCATTCTCCCCCACGCGCGCGCTCGACCCTTCCCCGGCCGTCGACTTGTTCGTCCCTCGCGCCGCGAATCGATTCTCCTTGTCGTCGCCGCCGCGCGCGTCCTCTCTCTCGCGCGCATTCGTCGTCGTCATCATCGTCGGCATCGTCCCTGCGCGCGCGCGCGTCGCGTCGAACGCATTCGTCAATCGCACGTCCACGCGTCATCGCGCGTTTTTTTTCGCGTCGCGCGTCGACGACGGCGTTCGTTCCCGGGGGAAAGAAATCCCAGCCGTTGGGCGCGTCGGCGTCTTCTTTCGTCTCTCTCGCGCTCGCTCGCGCGCGCGCTCGCGCGATTCCACCGCGCGCGCGCGCGCGCGAAGACGTACCTCCACTCCCTCTCGCGCGCGGGATCGG
>Ga0208410_1000281_pt1 | contig 30912 bp, 31 predicted proteins | sample ETN02SmetaG_3_FD_185787 | JGI IMG/M metagenome (GOLD analysis project Ga0208410, IMG submission 185787) | Marine microbial and viral communities from oxygen minimum zone, Eastern Pacific Ocean - ETNP2014F10-02SV257 (SPAdes) (version 2) | ecosystem: Environmental > Aquatic > Marine > Oceanic ... | reverse complement strand
ACAATCGGCGGCATTGGTCGTCTTACTTCTTGTGAGTTATATCGGTGCGCCGGCTTCTGCTCAAGAAGTGCAAGAAGATCCGAAACAACCTACAGTCGATAATCCTAAAATGTACATATATGGAACTGATGATTTCTCATCATGTTTCAGTCATTTTGATGGTGAAGATTCAACAGGTTCAGCACAGGATGGATATGGAACTAGAAACTATCCAGAAAATGGGCAAGTTGACGTTGATTTTGACTGCTCTTTCAATGAAGGCTTCAGAGAGGATATGTACCTAAATGAAAATGGAACTATTGAAATTAAGATGACTTTTAACATATATTCAGGTGATTGCACAGATAATTCAGATTGTACTAATTTGACACTAACTCTGAAGAAAGGAACTCTGACAGTTGCTACAAAAGAATTTCCTGAAATGAATAATGATGGAAACGACCAGACAATCAACTGGAATATTCCAGTAGATCGAAACATGACTAGATGGAATAAAAGTGGAAATGAAAAGCCAGTTATTCAGATTGAGTACTCAAAACCAGTATATCAGGACGTCTTTTGTATTGCCTTCGATTGTTCGGGAGATTTCACGATATACTATTCTAATCAAAATAATTCTGCAGTAGAAGTTTTATTCCCAGTAGTAAACAAAACAGAGCCGGTTGTTGTTGATGAGGATGAAGGTGTACTCGGAGGTGCTGTCGGTGACGCCCTACCAGGATTCGGATTAATGGCGGGAATGGCTGCACTTGCAATGGCAGCGGTGGCTGGTTCAAGAATCAAAAAGAATGAATGATTCTTCTCAAATCTATATACAAATTGTATATATGCCTCGGGTCAAGGTCAGATAAACAGATGTTTGAAAGAATTGAATCTACACCTGCTAAGATATGCCTAATATTGACTGCCTTAATTACAGGTATTTATGCTCTGAACTTCATGTTCTTTGCTGACTGTTATGTCATAGGAGGAGATGGATGTTTCACTTTACTCTCTAATGAAGCTGCTGAAGGAACTCAAGCATGGGGTAATGGAGGACCAGAAACTGCATTTAATGGACTTTTGATGTTAGGATTAACAATGTCTACGCTACTTATGCTTAATGAAGGAGCTAAGGGAATGTGGAGAATAATGGTTCCAGTAATCATTGGTACAGCTACAATGACTTACAGTGTTGTAGTAAACGGAGACTTCACAGATGCTAATGAAGCACCAAAATATGTAGTGCCATTGGTTTTAGTAATTTACTCCGCAGCATACTACTTCCTGATGGAAGAAGGTGTTAATGAAGGAATTGAAAACTGGTTTGGAGGAATCAAAGTAGAAGATAAGATGGCAATGGTTTCATTGATTCTTCTAGTATTAATGGGACTATTCTACTCATTAAGGATGATTATTGATCCTGCAGGAGTAATTGAAGATGGTGAAACTGCACTAAACTACATGGCTGGTGCTGATGGAATGGGTGCACCTTCAGAAGCTACAGTTGGAGTATCTGGAAGTTTGATTTTGGTTTACACACTATGGGCTGCTAACGTTCTCTTTGAAGGAGCAACTGGAAAGTGGGCTATTATGCACCCATCTGCTTTTGCATGGATTGCAGTAACTATCTCAACATATGTTGGATTAGTTGCAGGAAATGTACGAAATATCAGTGATGGAAATCAAATGGATATTATTGCTGGACCTTTGGTAATGCTTCTAGTTCTGTTGTCTTACTATCGTCTAAAGGACGAAGGAATGGAAGATGGAATGACAATCATGGGAGAACCCGCAGAAGGTGATTTCTTCTCAGCTACAGCGCTTACTTTTGCTCTTGTAATCGGAGCATTGTTTGCTGTAAGTGAGATCTTCATGTAAGATTGATGTTACTAACTATCATCATCTGACCACCAGTCATCTGGATTGGTTTCTACCTCTGGCTTTTTTTCTGCCCAATTATCATCTTGTCCGATCATAAATTTCGCAAGTTCTTCTACAGATAGGAAGCCATCGCCATCTTCATCACACGAATCAAAGTGTGTTTTAATTTCGTTCAGCTCAGAGTTACCCTCTTTCCAAATCATTTCAATAAACTGTTCCTTAGTAATTACACCATCATTATCTGTATCTACCTTATCGAATTCTGTTCTATCTTCTGAATCGGTATATACGCAGTAATCATCAAATGAAATAGGATCGTTTCCTGGTGGTAAATCAAATTTCTTTGAAATCCTTTCATACGCCTCTTTAAAATCCCATTCCCAAGGTTTCTCGGATTTACTCGCGTCTCCAAAATACATATCAATTGCTTCTTCATAAGATATTTTACCATCACCATCTAAATCTGCAGAACTCATAAAACCCTTTGCCATACGATTCATTATCATATTTTGAATTGATGATGAACTACGAATTCCTGATTTCGAAGTCCTAAGTGTAACACTATTATTTTCATCTACTACAAACTTACCTTTTCCGATAAGTACCATTAATACCTGTGACCAAATAGCAATCAGAATGAGTGAAAAACATCCACTCAGAGCATAACCAATGATAACAGGAAAGATATCGCCGTCTACTAATTCACATTCTTGGGTAATATCATTACAAGTTTCTGTAGACATCATACCTTGAGACATAGGAATAAAGAATACAAAAATAAAGATTAATATTACTACGGTAAACATTCCTATTTGCTTCGAAACTTCTTGAAATGTAGCTATTCTATCTGTTGGATGTATATTTATTTTTGACATATGGGCACCCCTATGATTTACAAAGAATCTATAGAAACTTCAACTTCTTCGCCGGATTCTAAATCTTTAATTTTGACTTTGCCATCTTTCCATTCTTCAGGCATTACCATAACAAGACGTTGGGCTCCAGATCTCTCAGCATGTTTGAATGCCCACTTAAGTCTCTTATCTTCCAAAACTAAGTCAACTGATCTACCATTAACTCTGAGTGAAGAAGCGACGGACATAGCGGCATTTCGCAATTCAGGACTTAATGAAATTACAATATCATCAATACCTCCTATTAATTCTGGAACTAGCCCTTTTTCTGCTAATAATTCCATTATCACCATATCTCCAAATCCAAATCCTGTTGCAGGTAAATCTTTACCACCTAATGTTGAAAGTAATTTGTCATATCTTCCACCACCGCAAATTGCTCTTAACTCGCCAGCTCTGTCATGTGCTTCGAAAACAGGCCCAGTATAGTATGCTAGTCCTCTGACTATTGATGCATCAAATTCTATCCAATTAGATATTCCATATGCATCCAAGGATGAAAATAAACTTGTTAACTCCTTTACTGCTGCACTCTCCTTACCAAGATTTTTCTCTAATGAATCCATATCTTTGATTGCAAGTGTAGATTGAATTGTTTGAATTGCATTCTCATCTAATCCTAAATCAGATAATTGCTTACTAACTACATCAGCAGGTAATTTATCCATCTTATCAACAATAATACAAGTCTTAGCAAATGTATCTCCCTCTAACCCTAGAGAACCTAATACCTCTTCCAGGACTTTACGGCTACTCATTTTGATTACTAAATCTTCTTCTGTAAGTCCAACACTTCTGAAAAATGTAACAAGTACTGAAATTAATTCAGCATCTGCTGAGATTTCATCAGTCCCCCAAATATCTACATTCCATTGGTAATGTTCTCTACCACGACCTCGCTGAGTTCTCTCATATCTCCAACATTGAGGTATTGAATACCATTTTATTGGCATTGGGAGCACACCAGCTCTAGACATTACCATTCTAGCCAATGAGGGCGTCATTTCTGGCCTCAAAGCAACCTTACGGTCTCCTTTATCTTTGAAATTATACAACTGTTGAGTAATTTCTTCTCCTTGTTTCCTCGTATAGAGTTCTTCACTCTCTAATACGGGCGCATCATATTCTTGAAAACCGTGCAATAGAGCGGCATCATCAAAATTATCAAATAGCCAATTTCGAAGTCTCATATCCTCTGGATAGAAGTCTCGAGTGCCTCGAACGCCTTGTGCCATGATTATTCCAACAGACGAGGCCACTTCAAGCCTTACGTCGTTCACGGAAATTTTCGAGCCTTTCTTTACGTGTTACACGTCCATCAGAAAGTGGAAATGCGTAAAATCTGAGACCTAAGAAAGTAAGAAAACCAAATGCAGTAGTATTGATTGCCCAAGATAGTAGTTCTCCTAACTCAATAATTTCTACTAATACATAGAAAGTCGCTGTTGAAACTATCCAAAGAACTGTATAAACAATCATCATTTTAGTAAAACTACTTCGTATATTAGAATCAGATTCAAAAGTTAACCAACGATGTAAAACAAATGCTTGTGCTGAACTGATTGCAAATGAAACCGCCCAACCAAATGTCTCTGGAGAGCTTGAGATTGTCAAGTAATTAGAAAAGAACCAGTATAATGCCGCAAAAATACCTACGTTGATACAACCAACAGCACAATACATCACGTACTCTCTTAGTAACTTAGACCAAGGATACTCGTCACTTACTATCCTAGACATTTTATTCACAAAAGTTTTCACGACTGGGCATGAAGAGTGTGTGTTTGTGTCTCCCCATAATCATTTACAAAAGTCTCAGGTAATGTTTCGCCAACTTCTACTATAAACGGATCTTCACCACCTGGTAATGTATCGATTGATACTTCAGCACCATCTGGGACATTTCTGTAAAGTGGGCGTGGTTCTAGATCCCAGTTAGGCGGCCAAATTGAACCATTCATTGAAAGAACACGATTTACTAAGATATACTTATTCATACTAATGAATAAACCTGCAGTGATTCCCCAGAATAATAGAATTATTGTAATTCCATCCGCGTTTGTAGGATCCCATGGATTGGAGACATTCAAAATAAGATCACTGAAGTACGATAAAATTAGAACACCAAACATAACTGGGAATCCAAGATACATGATGTAATCCCACCATTTACCAATCCACCAATCATTATCGCCAGTATTGATGAAATCATCACGGAATGATGAAACGCCATTGTCTAGATAATCTCTGAAGTTAAACCCTGTAATGTCGTTCTCCGTTTGCCAAACTCTATACCTATTCCAGCCATATTTCCAAATTGAATAAGCGATGAATAATCCGCTAAACATTAATCCATATCCCCATATATGGTCTTGAACTTCTAAGAATTGTGGGAATGCGACACCAGTATCTGGATCTACCAGAATCCATAGAGCTGCACTTGGTAATCCAAACAAGAAAATTGCTAAAGTAGTGAAACCAACTGCTTTTTGTCTCTCGATTCCATGGTCTACGAAGTTTCTAACACAAAGTTCTACAGTTGAAATCATTGAGGTTAGAGCAGCGAATGATAGTGCTAAGAAGAACATTGTAACCATTAGTAACTGAACTACTGGACCACCAGGTGCTTGAGCAAATACTTCAGGAAGTACTAGGAAAGTGATTGCGCTGCTTCCACCGCTAACTGCTCCTAATGGATCATCACTGACAGAGAAAACTGCCATCATCACAGTTAGACCTGCGATAATAGAAATACTATTGTTAGCAAGACACATTGTTGCTGCATTGAGAGTAGTATCCTCGTCTTTTCTCATATAAACTGAGTAAGTGATTGCCATTCCCATACCTGCAGAACAAGACCAAGCAGACTGAGAAAGACCGTTTATCCATGTTTCTGGTTGAGTGAGATACTCTGGTTGAATACTAAACATGTAAACAAATCCATCTAGTGTACCATCATCTAAATCCATTACGAAAGATAAGAAGAGCGCTGCGAAAAGAAGAATGAAAAGTGAGACCATTAATGTTACATTCACCTTCTCAATAGCCTTTGCACCTTTCCATATTGCAGCCATTGTAATCAATACAGATAATGACTGGAAGAAAATAACTTGTGATGGATCTTGTAAGAAATCATTCCATACTTGAACTGTATCTACTTCTGAACCAAGACCGCCACGGATAGCTGTCTGGAAGTAATTAATACACCATCCAGTAACAACAGCATAGTAAAATCCAATCGCGGTTGATATCCATGCTGTCCATAATCCCATCCAAGCGAATCTATTACCTGCGAATATTCTGAAAGTACCAACAGTACCTGTTCGACTTCTTTTACCCAAAGCGAATTCAGCAATAATCAAAGGAACAGACCATAAGAACAAGAAAATAAGCCAAGGTACAAGGAAAGAACCTCCTCCATTAGCCCCCACCATTCTAGGAAATCGCCAAATATTTCCTGTACCAATTGCAGCACCAATTGTAGCAAATATTAGCCCTAATCTTCCACTAAACTCATCAGAGCTTGCTTCTTCCTTAGCCTGCATTAGACTTCCTCCGAATTACGCATTTCGGGAGGTAAACCGAGCACATCTCGTTCATCATTAAACATCTCTTTCAGTGTATAAGCTAGACCGCCCCAAACCATTGTTGCAATCAATGCAAACATTAGAAGAGCAAGAACTGAGGAGCCAAATGATGCTCTGTATGGAATTGATAATTGATAGTAATTAGCACCCTCTTCAACTGTAGGATAAGAAAACGGGAATGCCCCATTAGTAGTTCCAAGCATGGCTTTGTAGTGTATTTTTCCTACTGAACTATCTGGTACTGGGATGTGTGCCTGTAAGACTGTACCATTGCTACCATCCAATAGTTCACATGAACTTCCAACTTCGTTAAAACCAGACATTTCCCATGGAACAGTTCTCCACTCAGTTGGACCGAAGTCATCTTGTTGCCTAGTTGGCTCTACAAGTCTCCACATCAGGTGGGTATAGGTCATATTTGTAGTGTAGGGGAAAGTAGAATCAAGACAGAAATCAATTGGAATATCGCCCTTAGAAGGTACAGAAACTTGATCTGGAGGAGCTAACCACTGAGATGCCGTAGTATTCTCAATTCCAACAACTGCCCTATATCTTGGGTCATCAGCAATCTCTATCATGTAAAATGGAACTCCTAAATTACGAACAGAAATATGGGCAATATCCTCAGGGTATTCATGGAATGCATTACCAATTTCCATTGTATAACAATAAGAATCATGGACACCATAATGCCAATCACAGAAGTCACCAGTTGTAGGATATAAATCAGAAGATTGCATTGGTGCATAAGCAGTCATATCGCCCATTTTATATCCATGATATTCTAAGAACTCTTGATCTGGATTATCACAGTTCGTGCAGTGACCCCATGGCCACAAGACTAGTTCTGAGTATGAATGCCATGTCAAAGTTGATTTAAATTCAGAAGCACCGTCACCATCATCATCGTTCATCTCAGTCATATCTTGAATAAACTTAGTTTCTGGTTCACTATTTCCACCCCACCAATCTTCATCTACTAATCCATCTGCGTCATCATCTTTACCATCAACATGATCTTCATTGATTTGTCCATCACCATCATTGTCAGTATCATCTACAGGGCCATTGTAAACATCATTGTTAGGACCTCCTGCATAACACATTCCTGGGAACAATGGGCCGGTCGCCCCAAGTGGAGCTCCCCACTCAAATTGATAATTTCGATTCAAGTCAACGCCGTCACATGAGGGGTCTACTTGCTCATCAACATCAGGAAGAGGAGTGACCCCCGTGACTGTATTATCGCGAAGGTTCTTTCTCCAACCACTTCGATAACAAGATTCCCAAGCTGACTCTCCACAATATTCTTCTCTATCGTAACGGTTTCCATCTGTGTTTAACATTGGAATTAGATAAATTTCTCTTGTATTTACCATATTGGTAATGAATTGCTCAGAAAAATCTTCGTCAACTCCTAAGTCACCAGGGCCACAAGCTATTCCATCTCCATTACTATCTTGATAACTGACATTAAGCATTAGACAGTCTCCATCGTTGTCTATACCATCCCATCCATCTTCATCGATTAGCCCGTCTCCGTCATTATCAACTCCAGCCATCCCGTAATAATATGCTACAGTTTCAAGGAAAAACATAGGGACTTCGTAAGACATCCACTCTCTAGCATGATGATTTCCGACCAACATTACATCAGGTATATCTTCGTAATTCCCACAGTCTCCAACAAATACATTGCAGTCTCCTCCTGAAACTCCTTCTAATTCTTCACCACCACCTGTCATCTTAATCCAAGGGCTTGCATGGTTGTAGTACCATCCTTCGTAACTATCAGCACCCATTTCTTGACCTCTTGCGTTAACACCACCCACAAGACCTTCGTGATAACTCATGATTTGGCTATTTGTATCGGCTAATTGTTGCATTCGATCCTTCATACTGAAATAATCATGATATTCACGGAATTGCAATCGATCATTGCCCCCCCATGGAAATATCTGATTAGAATATTCTTCTGACCAAATATCTTCAGGTGCCATGCCACTATCAGATTCTTGTGCACCTACTGGAGCAATCAAGGAAACTGGGGCTAAAACGGACAACACCAAGGGCATTAGAAGAGCCATTGCAGGGATTCTTCGAGGATTTGAAACAAATTTTTGATTGGTTTCGATGTTACTGCCCGCCATATTATCGAGCCTTCGAGAGGCGTTAAGGTCTTGAAAGCCTCGGATTTACGGTACGTAGTACCGGAGAGGGATTCATAAGTGGCAGTTGAGGGGGGCAAATATGGAAATACTGACTGACTTCATGGATGGAGACGAGATTTTCGAAGGATTCTCGCAAGGAACACTAATAATTTTCTTAGCCATAATTGGCCTTTCTATTGGTTTGGGAGTACTCGCTAGAAGATTTATATTTCCAGCATTGATGAATCTCTTTTCTAAGACTGAAAGGATTGATGGTAAAACACTGTTTGCTCCAGCATCACTAGGATGGATGGTTGGAACTCTATTCTTCACACAAGCCATAGATTATATTGCTAGGAATTGCGATCCGGTTTGGAATCAAAATTTGATATCCAATCTTAACGAAGTTGTTTTTACTGGATTCATAATATTGATGCTAATTGCAGCCTATAGATTAGTTGATTATTTGGATGCATTTATTGTTGTTGAAGGAGATGATGATATTGCTTCAAGACGTTCATTGGCTAGTGTAGCAGAATCAGTTGGTAGAGTCGCAGTTGTTGTAATCGGTGCATTCGTCATTGCAGGATATGCAGGAGTTGATTTGAATGGACTAATTGCGGGGCTAGGAATTACTGGTTTGGCGTTAGCCCTTGCTGCTAAAGATTCTGTCTCAAATATTTTCGGAGCAGTCTCAATCCTTGTAGATCAACCATTCAATGTTGGCGACTGGATTATAGTTGATGGAGTGGAAGGAGAAGTAGTTAATATTGGACTTAGAACTACGTTGATAAGAACCTCTGCCGATACAATGATTACTGTACCTAATTCTAACATGGTGAACTCACCAGTAGAGAATTTTAGTAAAAGAAGATTCAGAAGAATAACTCCAAAGTTTGAATTCGAAGAGGATAGTAATCCAGCACATTTGAAGGAATTTTGTGAAGTTCTGCTAAACAAAGTGAATGAAGATGCTAGATCGATTAAGGAAGAAGATTCCTGGGTTAGAGTACAAGCATTTGGAACTGCGATGGTTGTAGTAGCTGGAAACTTCTACTGCGTTTCATCTGCATCAACACAAAGAGAATTAAATGAGGATATTTTGATGATGGCACGTGAAAGCGCTGAAAAACTGAGTTTGATTTTCTTTGAGCCAAGAATGAGAAACAACAAGTGAGGCGAGACTTTGGTAACTCTTGTACTTATTAGACATGGGCAGTCACTTTGGAATGCAGAAAATAAATTTACTGGATGGACTGATATTGGACTCTCTGAGAAGGGCATCAAAGAAGCAGAAAATGCTGGAAAAAAATTAGAAGATGTGGAATTCGATGTTGTTCATACTAGTGCTCTAATAAGAGCTCAAAAAACAGCCGAGATAATTATCGAGAATAATAAGAAATCGAAAGGAATTCCTGTTCACAAAGATAAGAGGCTAAACGAAAGACACTACGGTTCATTACAAGGGCTCAACAAAAAAGAAACTGCTGAAAAATATGGGGCAGAGCAAGTTCATATCTGGAGGCGCTCTTTTGATGTACCTCCACCTGATGGAGAAAGCCTAAAAATGAACGCTGAAAGAACTTTACCTTACTTCAAAGAAAATATAATTGGAGATCTTAAAAATGGAAAAAATGTACTAGTTGCAGCACATGGTAATTCATTAAGATCAATTGTAATGTTTATTGAGAATATTTCGAAAGAAGATGTGGTAAAATTAGAGATTCAAACTGGTGTTCCGAGAACATATGTATTTGAAAATGACATCTTTACAAGAGTCAATAACTAAGAAACAGAATCTGTTTTCTCGTTCCAGACTCTTAGAATAGATATAGCTGGAGATGGGGCCAATCTTCTGTATGTATAATAAAGTCCAATAGTTAATGGAAGTAAGATTAATGGAACTACAATATCCTCTGATTTTCCGATAATATACTGATAAAATCCGTTTCCAGAGAAGAAGCCCGTCATGAAAGAAAGTGCTGCAACAATTCGATGATTAAACATCGTTCTCTGAATTCCTGGAACTTCTCTAAGCATTGAAACTGCGGGTTCTGGCTTTCCAGACTGGTGTGAAACTGCTTCAATTACATCAAGTAAACATTGCTCATATTCCCAGAAGAAGACACCCCCTCTAGGAGTGTAGAAAGATTTCTCAGATGCCCATTTCTCGGGAGCAGTTGATCTCCATCCTTCAATCATTGATTCTCGTAATTCTATGATTGAAAGTTTCGAATCACATGAGTAGTATATCCGATTAAGGTCATGAAGTAATGAAGAAAAATCTCTCATTGCTGGAAACTCACAATCTGGTTTGGCAATACTATCAGATAATCGAGGTCTGTTGAAATAAATACCATATTCTTCATCGGATTCATCAATCATATCTGAGAATCTAATGTCTCCAATGCTGATAATACAGACTGTATCTTTTGTATGAGGAGCCCGCCAAATTGTATTTGCACGTAATAGAGCCTCAAGTTTCTCAACTCTCTTATTCCATTTTCTTGAATCTCGAGGAGTAATTCTAGCATTCTCCGCGGATTTATGGAATTTCCCAATTGCTGCTGCAGATTTGAATACTATTTCTTTTGAAGTTTGTAAATCATTAGAATTTATAGCTGAAATCAACTTTGATTTGACATCAATAGTAGAGTTATTCCATTTTCTTAGAGTAATGAAATCAATATCATTCCATGAAAAACCACCTAATGGAACATCGCTCTCTTCGGTAGCTAAACTAATTCTTGCCCTTAATCTACCATCTGTACCCCATGGATAAAATTCTGCTAGCCAGTACTCTTCATTATCTTTTAATTTCAGATTGATTCCTCGTTCGGAATGAATTATTTCTTCGACCAGTGATTCATCTGACGGAATTTCCCCCCATGATTTTAGTCCTAAGATTGTGTCTTTCCAATTATTCGGGTCATTAGGTTCAAACATTTCTGATTTCATTCCTATGCCTACAAAAACAAGCCTCTGGAATCCCATGGGTGCTTCATCTTCGGAGTTAATCCTTGTCATTGCCGCAGGTTTCCAAGCAATCTTATCCTCGGTCATACTAGTTACCCGACGCCTACGAGGGAGTTGTTTACTTCATGCAATCGGTCAGGGAATCTTTGATATGGTGTCGGTTAAGGCAGCAACATGGGCGAGATATCGGACATGCCGCTAGCCGTTGACATGGATGGCACGCTAATCTTAACTGATATGAGTTATATCAGTATCAAAAGAGTACTATTAAGGAGACCATGGATGATATTTGGAGTTCTAACAAAAGAGTTGACAAACAAAAGAGCTCAATGGAAAAGAGATTTAGCAAGAAAGTTAGTATTTGATCCTGCTGAACTAGAATATCATAGCGCCTTCCTAGATTGGTTAACAGGAGAACATGCACGTGGCAGAACTCTAATTTTGGCTACCGCTTCAGATAGGATTGTAGCAGAACAAGTTGCTGCTCATGTTGGTCTATTCTCCGATGTAATGGCATCAAATGCTCAACACAATCTTCGTGGTAAAAAGAAGGCTGAGGCACTAATTGCGAGATATGGTGATATGAAATTTGGATATGCAGGAAATAGTCATCATGACTTACCTGTTTGGGAACATTCGGGGCAAATTATAGTTGTAAATCCAGAAAATAATCTTTTAGAGAAGGTAAATAATAAGGCAGATATTGTATTTGAATGAGGAATCCTCAATCCAACTACTATTAGACACAGAGTATTTTCGCAGTTACATGGGTCGTATACGCAGAGCCGCCGGTCGTCGTATCGACTCTCTAGCTAAATGGCTCCTTAAATTTAGAATTATTTCAATTCCAGCTAAAACAATAGCAAGTTCAAGCATAGCCTGGAGTTTTGTTTCTAGAACTGATAGAATAAGAGCGAATAGGCTCAAAGATAGAATAAAGGAAGGAACAATGCCAAAACATGTATCCATAATAATGGACGGAAATAGAAGATTTGCTTGGGATACAAAAATTGAAACCAATATAGGTCATAAAAAGGGGAAAGAGAAACTTAAGCAAGTTATGGATTGGATTCTAGATTTAGGAATTCCTTATCTCTCCGTATATGCACTTTCAACTGAGAATATTAAAGAAAGAAGTCAAGAAGAACTTGATGCATTGTATAATCTATATTACAATGGATTGAATGAAATGGCAGAAGACCCGAAAATTCATGCTAAAAAAGTGAAAGTAAAAGCTGTTGGGAGGTTAGAGATGTTGCCTGAAAATATAAGAGAGGCAATTAGAAATGTTGAAGAGAAAACTGCCGATTATTCTGATTTTTTATTCACAGTATGCTTAGCATATGGAGGAAGAGAGGAAATTGTTGATGCGGTTCGCAAAGTTTCTCAGGAATATGCATCTGGTACAATTAAGTTAGAAGAAATAGATACAAATAAAATTTCTAAAAATCTTTATTCTTCAGATATACCCGATCCTGATTTGGTAATCAGAACTAGTGGAGAAGAAAGAATTTCAAATTTCTTGTTATGGCAAATTGCATATTCAGAATTACATTTCACAGACGTTCATTGGCCATCTTTTCACAAGAAAGATCTGTATGAAGCAATAGAGTCATATCAAAACAGGAGGAGAAGATTTGGTAGCTAATAGGTGTGAAAAATGTGGAAGAGATGACTATCAAAATCCTTCTGTCACAGTAGACGCAGTTGCGACAAGAGAAGGAAAAGAGGGCCTAGAATTATTGATGATAAAAAGAGGAGAAGATCCGAAAGAATGGGCTGGAATGTGGGCATTTCCAGGAGGTTTTGTTGATTACGGAGAAGATCCAGAGGATGCAGTGGTTAGAGAACTGTTAGAAGAAACTGGAGTAGTAGGAAGATATCCACTGGCATTAACAATACTAGGAAAACCAGGTAGAGACCCAAGGAAACATTGTGTAGGCCTATTTTACTTGGTAGAAGTAGAAAGTAACTCCGAACCAGTAGGTGCTGACGATGCAATTGAGGCAAAATGGGTTTCAATTAATCAACTAACACAAGAAAATGTTGCTGGAGACCACTCGGAAGTAATAGAATTACTTCGTGAATAAACATATCAGCAATAACGTCCTGCGAACTTCATGACTCGCAAGTTAAAGATTGACAATGGAGGCAAAGTTTGGGCACCTTATAGCCCTGGAATAACTGTAAGAGATCATATTTGGTTGGCGGGACAGATAGGGATCGAAGGAGGAGAGGATATTATTTCTCAGACCTCTGAAGCCTTGAGAAAAATTGACAATTTATTGGAAATAGCAAATAGTTCAAGAGATGATCTAGTCATGGTAACAATACTTCTGACAGATATAGGAAATTATTCAGATGTGAATGAAGTTTATGGTAAATGGCTAGGAGAATCAATGCCACCAGCTAGAGCTGCATATGAAGTCAGTAAATTACCCGGTGATGCATTAATAGAAATTATATGCGAGGCCTTTAGAGGGTCTGGAAATAATTAGAATTGAGGAATGAGAATGAGTGTTTTCAAAGCTTATGATATTCGTGGGCTTGCTCATTCCGAATTAGATGCAAATTTTGCAGAAAGGTTAGGGAAATCTCTTGCTACGCATCTTAATGCAAATACTATTGCAGTCGCGCGCGACATTAGAGAATCAGGGCCTGAATTACACGGTGCCTTCTTGAAAGGTTTGACTTCGTCTGGAGTAGATGTATTAGACTTAGGAGTAACTACTACAGGAGTTCTTTACAGATCAACTGTAGATCTCCCAGTGGATGCTGCCGTGGTAATTACAGCAAGCCATAATCCTCCAGAATACAACGGATTTAAAATTTGTAATGGCAAATTACCAATGGCAGGACAAGAATTACAGGAATTAAAAAACACGTTTGATAATAATGTGTTTAGAGATGGAAAAGGTGTTGTAAAAGATTTTTCAGATTTTGAAAATCAATATCTAGAAACTATAGTTTCCAATGCAGGTATACCAAAAAGAAAAATGAAAATTGCTATTGATTGTGGGAATGCAGTTCCTGGCCCTTTAACTATCAGATTAATGGAAAAATTAGGAGTTGAATTAATTCCAGTGCATTGCAATTGGGACGAAAAATTTCCGAATCATCCACCCGACCCTACAAGGCCAGAAAATATGGAAGACTTGGCTAAAGCCGTAGTTGAAAATAATGCCGAATTCGGAATTGGAATGGATGGAGATGGAGACCGAATAGGAGTTGTAGATGAAAATGGTAAATTTATTCATCCTGACAGATTAATGACTATTTTTGTCAAAGATATATTAGGAGAAAGAGAAGGAGGTACTGAATCTGAAAGAACTGTTTTCTACGACGTCAAGTGTAGTATGGCGCTAGAAGAAGTAATCTATTCTTCCGGAGGGTTTCCAAAAATGGTAAGAACTGGTCATTCATTTATGAAAAGAGAATTAAAGGAAAATCCTGATTCACCTTTAGCAGGAGAAATGTCTGGACATTTCTTCTTGAACGATAGATGGCCTGGATTTGATGATTCATTGTATAATACTGCTAGACTGTTAGAAATTATTGCAAGAGAGCCTTCTCCTAATGAGGGAGGTCCTTCGTTCTCGGATTGGTTTGAAGATTTACCGAATTATGCATCAACAGGAGAGGCAAAGGTGCCATTATCTTTCGATCGAGAACAAACAATGAGTTCAGTAATTAGAGTATTCTCTGATATGAATTCATCGACAGTTGATGGTGTCAGAGTTAGATATCCTGATGGATGGTTTCTTTGTAGACCTAGCAACACAGAGCCAATTCTTGTAATGAGGGCTGAGGCTAATGATGAAGAAGGCCTAATTAAGATAAAACAAGATGTAGAGAAAAGACTAGGGGAAATAATCAATTTAGAAAAATTCCACGATGCTTAGGATACATTCTGGAATTTCTTCATTATCTCGACCATCAGAAAATAACCAATTATTGTGGCACTCAGGCCACCGCCAAGTGCAGGATAAAAATTCCAACCTCTTTGTATTAATTCTGGCATCACAATAAATAATAATAGAGATGGAAGGATTAACCAAACAATATCTTTTGAAAAATTAATTATCTCATCATTATTTGCACCCTCATGATTCATCCACATCATTGCAAGTACGCTGACTAAAGGTATTGATGCTAGAATAGCTGCAAGCAGAGTATCTCTCTGACTCAATTGTGCTACCGCAAAAATAATCAAAGCTGTTAGTAAAATCTTGATGGTGTCAAAAACTAAGCTCGACATTTAATTACCATCAATTATTCTAAACCGCTGTTTGCCATAAACAATGGAATACATACTATTATTCCACATATTGCTACACAGAATATACCACAAACTCCTTGGAACATTGCATCTAATCCTGCGTCTCCCGTAGAAGAACCAGCATAATCAGAGGTTAGAGCAGTGTTAACGATACTAATTATCCAAGCAGCAACTATCGCGCCAAGTGTAATCCAAATACCTTGTTTCTTGTATTGAAATATTCTAAATCCTCCAAAAATCCCAATCACGGCAGGAATCAAAGAAAGGAAAATGACTCCGAATAATAATCCGGTGGGTAATGCCTCAACGGTTCCAGTTTCGTCAATATCGGAAATAAAACCCAATGATAACCAACTAAACAATGACATCAAAGTAGTTAGGATATAGTAAACAATCACTAAAATTCCAATTACTTGTGGTGCAGAACTCCTTTCAACTATGTACATAGGTCCTGATGTTTGGACATTTACCATCTGGGGTTGTGAAGTCACGGAACCAGAGAACACTTCTTTTTCTTCATCGCTCATATTCTTACGTGAGACGTGTTCATTGATAATACTTGAGACGACGGAAAGTTAACTATCAAGTTCGAGAGAAGTTAAAAGAGAACGAAATTTATCATTGGATTTTGTTAAAGATTCAATTACGGGCATAGAACCACCAGATAACATTGTCAAGCATGCTCCACCACCTGTACTATTGTGCGTAACTAAATCTACAACTCCTCTGTTACTGACTAATGAGCTTGTGTGTCCACCACCAACAATAGTAACTGCAGGAGATTCAGTACACATATTCAATATCTCGATTGTTCCAAAAGCGAAACCAGGTAATTCAAAGTAAGATGCTGGGCCATTCCATAGTATACATCCTGCATTTATCATTAATGGCCTGATTTCTTGAAGTGTACTAATTCCTATATCATAAATTGGATACTTAGTTGGTAGTTCAGAAACTTCCAATGCAACTCTATTTCCATCTACTTCTACCGCCACATCAGTTGGTAAAAGGAAAAATTCTTTGTGATTTTTATACAAAAATTCGGCCATCTCCCAAGTTTCTTCGAAGGCATCGCCTAAGGCATTTCTAATGAATGATTTATTTCCTTCACCAATATCAACTCCACTTGCCCATAGCATCATATTTCCTACTACACCAACTACAGGGATTGTATCAATAATTTTCTTATCTATGAGATTTTTAGCTACCCTTAGAGAATCATCACATTTTGTCCCACCAAGTATTGCAATATATGGACGCGGTGGATCATTAACTGCAATCTGAAGATTATCAATTTCCTTGGACATCAAATGCCCAGCAATACAAGGAACTGAATTGTAAAAACCGGTCAGTGATGGTGAATTTCTGTGAGATGCAGCGAAAGCGTCAGTAACATATACATCAATTACAGATGATAATTTACTGACAATTTCAGATTTTGCTGTTTCTACAAGAGACGCCTTTTTCATGGAATTTTCATCATCATGCATACGAATGTTATCTAAGAATAATATATCTCCAACTTTCATATCTTTGATTGAAGAAAGTGCTTTGTCTCCACAAATATCTGGTACAAAATTAACTTTTTTACCTATCAATCTAGATATTCTGTCTGCATGTTGTTCCATGTTTGTGAAATCAATTTTTCCTGGCCTAGATTGATGGCCGATGATTACAACCTTTGAATTCTGTAATGTTCGAAGAGTAGGTATTATCGCTCTTAATCGACTATCATCAAGGAAAGCCCCGGAAGAGGGCTCTAAGGGCGAATTTACATCTACACGATAGAGAACTACTTTGCCGCCGAGGCGGACATCGTCCAGTGTAAGGACGTCACTCACGTTCAGGCCCAAAGGCTAACACTCTTTGACCGTAATGGTTGAATCGGTCAAACTTCCCTTACACAACACCTTTCTTATTAGGTACTCTACGCATTGACATGGCATGGGATAAGGGAAGTTTGACCGGACCCAATGGAGATGACTGGCGAGTGCCAGTATCTGAGTTAGAGAATCGTAGAAAATTACTCTCCGAATCTTTATCAAAATATCAAATCGAATCTGTTCTAATTGATGACCCAGTAGAACTTTACTGGCTAACTGGAGGAAGACAAAATGGCATGATTTTGGTTGGATCTAAAGATTCTGATGTTGAAACTACACATTGGGTAAAGAGATCTTTAGAACGGGCAAAGTTCGAATCAGGAGAGGATGATTGTCCGGATCCAGTACTTCCACAACCAAAGATGTCTGAACTTGCTGAAAGAATAAGAGAGAAAGGAGGGATAAAAAAACCTGCAATTCTTGAAGGAAAAATACCACATGATCGTTGGAAATTCATCAATGGTAAATTAGACTCTCTAGAGGGAGAAATCAAAGATTGTACAAAAATATTGTATGAATTAAGGGAAATTAAATCTGATTGGGAAATTCAAATGCTCAAAGAAAGTGGAGCTGTCAACAAAAAAATGTTTGAGGCAGTAAAGGAAAAAGGGGGTTTAGGTAAAACAGAACTAGAAATGGCATCTATTGCAGATGAAGTTAGTAGAAAGGCTGGTTTCGGAGGGAGAATTAGAATGAGGAAATGGCCAATGGACTGTGATAGAGTGGTTATTGTCGCTGGAAAATCTGCATCTGTACCTTCATATTTTGACTCAGCCATTGGAGGAGTTGGGGCAAGTCCAATATCATCATTGGGTTCTGGACATAGAAAAGTAGAATCAAATTCACCTGTTACAGTCGACATTGTACATTTACACAGAGGATATGTTTCAGATTGTACTCGTATGTTTAGTGCTGGGAAACTGAGTAATGAGTGGATGGAAAGATTAGATGATATGGTAGAAATAAGAAATAAAGTCGTATCTAGTTTAGGATCAGGAGATAATTGTTCAAAAACTTGGGAAATTGGAAGCCAACTGGCAAAAGAAATGGGTTACGAGAAAAATTTGATGGGAATGTTGCCGGACCAATCTAATTTCTTGGGTCATTCTGTGGGATTAGAGCTGGATGAAACTCCAGTAATTGCGAAAGGTTTCGATAGGCCTCTAAATCATGGAGGGATAATGGCGATAGAGCCGAAAGTAATCTATGATAATGGTTGCATAGGGACTGAAGATACATTTGTTAGGACAAGAAATGGTATGGAATACCTAACTATGGGAGATAAATTCCCTTTTATCACCGATTGGAATTAAGATTTAGCAACATACTAATTCCTAAGTCTCTTGCGCTATTATGTGTCTCAGTCCTCCGGCGCGGTTGAAAGAAGATTGGCTAAGATACTAAGAGAAAGGAAAGAGCCACATGGTAAATTATTGAGAAACAAAGAAATTCTGAAAGGAGTTGAGATTAGTGAAGGAGGGATTGTCGAACTTTGGATTACTCCAACTCATCCTTATTGTCCATGTTGCGTAAACGACTTAATTGAGTTGCGAGATGAAGTTAAGAAGACAAAAGGTGTTCTTGCCTGTCATATTGAAATTGTTGGTATTCCGCAGGCTAAAAGGTGGACTGCTGCCGTCAATGAATAGAAATTACTCTTCTTCTCTTTGCCATCTTTTAGATTGTCTTTCATTTACTTCAATAATTTTTGATTGGACTCTGCGAGAAAGCCACCAAAGTGCAAATGACAAAGCTAGAACATCAAAAATTAGAAGAAAAATTAATTCATTACTCCAATCAACCATTTTTAGTCCTCAGATAGGGGGAATTATATCAATATCACAAGAGCCTTCTGGAATCATACAACAAGAAAGAATGCCTGATTCCTCAATTAAAAAATCATCCAAACCCGGAGGTAAAGGATCTGGATATTCAATATCTCCTGAGATTAATCTAACTATACATGTTCCACAGTTACCAGATGTACAATTGGTTGGTATATTAATGCCAATTTTATCTGCAACATCTACAATAAAATCGCCATTTTCTACTTCTGCAGAACCTAAAAGCAATCCTCCACGAAAGAAACGAATGATTGCCATGGCTGTCCCAACAAGATAGATTTATTCAAACCATCTAAAAAAAACAACGGAAAAGTAGTAACTAACGATCTTCCCAACGAGTCCAGCGACCTGTTTGCTTGTTGAAATACAAACCTGCTTTCTTCATCCACTTATTGAACTTAGTAGCGCCAGCACCGGTCGCAAGAATAAATTCTTCTCTATGTTCCTGAGCCTGAATGTATCCTTTAGCTGCAATTGTCTGGTCAATCCAATCTTCTATACTCATTAATCCACCTGACAATTTACTTGCTTCAACAGCGGCCTCAAGTTCGGCAACAGATGCTCCTGTAGATTCTAGATCTCTCTTAATCAAATCATCAACACTGAGAGTTTCAGATTTCTTAGGGGGCTGATATACTTTCAATCTTGGACCTTTCTTTGGATCAATTTGAATTCGATCACCATTTTCTAATTTATCTTCTACAAACTGGGCCATTGGTGCTCGGAATTCTTTTTCACAATCCCAACAAATTAACATGAAATCAGTCATATCTTCCATTACGTTCCCTCCTCTAGGATCCATCTCTTCGCCACATTCGGGACAGGCATGCATGCATAATACAGGAGCTATCTTTCTACGAAAGTCAACTATATCTTGAGGAGTTCCTGACAAATCCAGTAATTCATGATCTCTTGCCGCTTCAAGACCGCGGGTCTCTAATTGATCTCTGAGTTTAGTTCTCTGTTCATCTTTACCTTCTTCATCAAAAGTATTCTCTAATTTAACTATTAATTCTACAGTCTTACCTAATCGATTCATTACTAACTTCTTTTCACGGAATTGCTCGACTTTGGCGATTCGTAATTGTTCTTTCTTTTCTAATAATTCTGCTTGAAGATCTTTCTGTTCTCTCTTAAATCTCTGCTCTTCAATTTTGTCAACTTTCTTCTTACCACCACTATCAGAAAGAACATCTGCCAAATACCTCTGCTTTGCTGAAGAACGAGGACCTGATTTCACTGAATCGAGAACAGAAGTTGCTATTTCTTTCTTTAAACCATAATTATTAGTTAAAGTTTCAACGTCTAAAGTTTTCAAATCACCAACTTTAATCCCACCATCAGATAAGATTTGAGCTGTTTTTTCATCTATACCACGACGCAATAATGCGAGATAGGTGTCTTTTTTTGCCATAACAAAACCTCTCTTGCGACTCTTGCCATAGGCTTCGCAGTAACCCGCCGAATCATGCGTATGCTATCAAGTCACGGTCAGAATTGTCTCAATCATTCATCATAAGAAGATATTCTATTAGCAATTATAGCCCATTCTTCTGGTTCGAGCATGTCTGGTCTGTTATCAAACCAGTTTTCAGAAAAACCTTCAGGAGGATTAGAAATCAAATCTTCGATTGCAGACTTCCATCGAGATTTATGCCAACCATTTACTCTACTAATTCTCCTAGGTGTTTGTGATAATAATGTCTTAATCTTCTTCCTACGACTAGAAAAACAATGATGTGTAATTATTCTGAACATCTTACGATTAATTTCACCATTCTCAATTGAACGATCTACTGGAATAAGTGTAACTAATCGTGAATTTACTCTTGGAGCGGGGCTGAATGCCCCGCCTGGTACTTTCTTGTCTAATTTCACGTCAAAATCGAGCCATAGAGATAGCCCAAGAGGGCTTAATGAACCGAAATATTCCATAGACATTCGTTCTGCAAATTCATCTTGAACTAGAATTACTATGGCCTTTAATGGGCTGCGATAATGGTATTGTTGAATTAAATCAAGAACTGGGCTAGAAATTTGATATGGTAAATTAGCAATAATGTGAGAGATATTATTAGGCCATCTAACTTTCAAAACATCTCCATGAATAATCTCAAGTTTGCCGTCTGCATTACCAAAGATTCTTTCTAAGTGCAAGATTGCTTCACTGTCTATCTCAATTCCAATAACATCTGACTCACTCCTTAGTAAAGAAAGAGTCAGAGAACCAGGCCCAGGGCCGATTTCAAGTACCTTAGATTGAGAATTTAATGGGAACCCTTGTTCCTGACAAATCTCAATTGAACGAGAAATAACATCTTGGTCAAGAAGAAAATGTTGCCCTAGAGACTTATCGGGAATAATATGGTCTCTGAGTAAGTCGACTAACAATCTAGGGTCTAAATCGTCCATAGTAATTCCAGATTAATTAGATGAGCGAATAAGATGATCAAGTATACTTCGATTATTTAATGGATCTTCAATTTCAATTAAGTATCTTTCAGCCAATAATCTAACAGAATCTATTTCACAGGCTTCATCAACCTCTGAGAATTCCATCCAACCGGCCATTCCTCGAGATTGAACCATTTTCTGAGCCTTAGATTTACCAACACCCGGAAGAAGCTGGAAAGCGTGGACTTTCAAAGAAATATTATTCGCACGATTATAAAAACCAAGATGAGTTTCTGAATTATCTCTTATAGCACCCATTAATTCATCAAGAATAATGTCCTCACTATTTGAGGATAAATCTCGATAACGAAGTAATGATAGAGGGCCAACCTTATTTTCCTCAATTATTAGTCTCGAACCACTAGTAATTCCTTCTTTATCTATTACTCTAGCTCGAACCAAATACAAAGACGGTTCGGTCAATGCATGTATTTCATGGCCAACCGGTCTTCTTTCAGAAATATCTAAAATTCTTAGGTGAGTTTCCCCTAGAAAAATCGATGAAGGGCCGTCTCCGGCATCGGAAGGTGAGTTCGCATACATGATTTACAACCACCTGAGACAGGTCTTTATTCAATAATTAATTCATTAAAAAGTACTATTTACACTCAAAGAACGTGTTGTCTGATTACAGTGATGATTTCTTCAACCTCAGACGTATCCATTGCGATCCTCTTACTAGAGATTATTACTCTAACACCTTTCACATTCAAAGGAGTTAGTTCCGCTAACTTCGAACAGATTTCAGGATATTGAGATAATTTCTCATTTTCAGAAAGTGCTTTGTAAAGTGCAACGAATACTTTCGGATCTGTCTTAGTTCCTCCTCTGTTAGTTGATGCTGCCCATTCAGCATGTTGTAAAGCCATTATTTGTTCGTAAGATAAATCACCACGTCTTTCTCGAGCATCTGATAGAAGTTCACGTACTGTAGCAAAATCTACAAATTCTTTTTCGTTCATAAAAATCATTCCTTAATTGGTTTGAGATGCTCGGGACGAGCAACTACTGTCTTTTTCATATTGCCATCTTTAAAGTTAACAACATAGGCACGTCCTTGCTTTCCAGCAATAATTCCTGTACGTCCTTGGAATCTTCGATGAGGCATCCCCTTGTGTTGAGCACCATCTAAAACAATAGCTACTCTATCACCTTCGGCATAAGGATGCATTACTCTATTAATGAAAACTCTGCCTCTGTCACGTTTACTTTTCTTAAGAATTGAACGTGTTCCTTGACGTTGTCCATGTGTTCTTGTCACCATGATATCACCTTACAGACCGTAGGTCTTGGAAGCGGTCGACCTGACTCGTATTCTTAAGTACTCGGATTTAGTTAATTACTCATTCATAGTGAATATCTTCAACATCGAGCCAAATTACAGTACATTCTTTGTCTCCTAACACACTACTAACAGAAGGTACTGTTCGACCTTCATCTGAATGTACTAATTCCTTAACATATGTTCCAGCCTCACAACGAACAAAGAACTGTACTTCATCTCCTTCTACTACAATATCTGAAAGTTGAATAACTTGTCTTTTACGGGTTTTTGCGGCTCTACGATGAGAAACTCGCTGAGGTGTTTCTTGTGCTAAAGTTACTCCTGAAAGGGTAGATATCAGCTCAATTACAGTCTCTTGTTCGGGGATGTCTTCCACTCTAAATCTGATCGTATATGATTTTTCAGAACGACTTTCCTTAACCTTCACCACTTCTGAGCGATTTGACCATCTGAGGCTGTTGATCTCAACCTTCCCTTTTGCATTCTGGTTGACAATGTTTTGTATCTCCTCTAAATCAACCATTCTTGTTCCCGGTTTTTTAATCTCAATGACAAAAGGGCGACCTTGTCCTAAGCATCGAACATCGATATCTTCTCTCCCCATTCCATGGAATGATGTGTCTTCAGCGGCCAAGGAAAGACGAATAGGTTCGCCTATCAAATCCTGAACAGATTCAAGATACTGAAGTCCGGTGTTATTGCATGACTCACAACCACCGGAACGCCCTCTACAGGCTCTACATGGCCACCGTGTCTGGGGAAGTTCTCGAATTAACTTTCGATATCGACCATAAAGAAAAACTGGTCTTACATCCACATCCACCTTGAGAGTTAGACCATCAACTAAAATCATTAGATCAGGCCTTTCCTTGACAAAACTAACATCCTTAACAATAATAGATAATTTCTCTTGAATGGCTCGAACGAAAGATGACTTCAAGGGAGCCGATCCTGGAGAACCATGTCTTGTCCTGATCTTATCTTCCTCATCGACCAGATCTTTTGGTAGATGTATACCAAGTTGAATTGTAGAATGCTCTACTTGCCCTATCTTTTCGATTATTCTAGTAACAATGTTGTCTACATCATCAAACAAATCTTCACACATAGGGCATAGTTCATTTTTCAGGGAAGATTGTAATTCAGGATTATTCTGAAATGCCTCCTCACGTATTTCTTTGCCCCCTTCTTTGCCTTTCGAATTAGTACGTCTACCAGCTAACCTATCAATACAGAAATCACAGCACCCTATACGAATAATATGCTCGATTCCGAGTGGGGCTGGACAAGGGGGGGCATCCCAATTTATTGTTGAACCCTCGAATTCAAAATCATCTCCATCAAACCATTCTTCCTCTTTTTCAAGATTTGAATCAATTGTTTCTTCTGACTCAACTACTGAATTTCCGTAACTAGCATCAGCATATAATGCCCATGAATCGTCCTCAATATCATCTTCAAGATTTTCTTCTTTCATATTTATCACAGCCGTAAAACGGGGGCGACCCGTACATTCGACAATCTAATGCGAATGCGAATTACATTTCAGGACTTCGGAAACCAGATTCTAATCTAATTGCTTACCAAGTTCTTCTGAAACTTTCCTTAAATGAGAAAAAGAATGGATTCCAGATGAACATCCAGTAGGCCATTCAAAACGAATACCATATCTGCCAACAAGTTCGACTTGGGGTTTCTCTAACATTAAGCGCGAGAGTTCTTCTTCTAACTCAATAATTCTCTGTTCATTTTCTTGGCGGGGTTTACATTTAGCGCATTGGCATCGAGATCTGATAGACAAATAACTCAGCTTGTATGACGCCCCATCAGCAAATCGGAGAATACAATCTTCATCACTACGCTCTAAGTCTGTAAGTATATCCCCCTCTCCCATGATGTTTCGGAAGAGGTTTCATGCTTCAATATAAGGGGTAATAAATACTATTTTCTGAGTGGTCCGAAAACACTCATTGATAATCTATGTACATTTCAGAGGGGCATGGTTTTGTTCAGCAAGGAGAAGGTCGGCAGCAAAATTTCTGTATCTGAGGCATATCAGATATGCGAGGAGATGACAAGATCTGCTTCTACTTCATTTCTAAGATCATTCAAATCTTTACCAGCTGAGAAAAGGTCGTCGGTTCATGCATTGTATGCATTTTGTAGAAAAGTAGATGACATTGTAGATGGAGACTGGTTGCCTGATCTTTCTGTTTTGGAAAAAGAAGAAATTCTAGATTTGAATCAGAGAGCAGAATATAGGGCTATTGCTTTGGGAATAGAGAGAATGAGCGAACCCGCAAATAATGATAAAAACCACTTTCAGAGAGTAAGAGCACTGCTATGGTTCAGAGATAATCTTGATGCAATAGATTCAGGACTAGATGTAAAACATCCAATATTTATAGCTCTAAAAGACACATTAGAAAAGTTTCCAATTAGAATTTCAGATTTGAAATTACTTATTGAAGGAATGGAAGATGATCTGTTTCCTACCAATTATCAAAGTTTTGAAGATCTGAGAGGTTATTGTTTCAAAGTTGCATCTACTGTTGGTTTAAGTTTGATAGAAATATATGGCTATACAGATCCAGATGCAAGAGAATATGCCGAAGAAATGGGGATCTTTTTGCAAATGGTCAATGTATTACGCGATATTCAGGAAGATAGGGAAAGAGGTAGACTATATTTACCAACAGACGAATTAGAAATCTTCAATATCAAGCCAGAAGAAATAGAAAATATCAATTTAGCAAGTAGTAAGAAATGGAAACGATTTATGAAACACTACATTAATAGAACAAAAACACATAGAAATATAGCTTTAAATTTGATACCTTTGGTGGAAAAGGATTCTAGAAGAAATCCTCATATGATGTGTGCAGTATACTCGAGTATTGTTTCTGAGGCTGAAAGAAGAAACGGAGATGTTCTTTCTAAAAGACTACAATTAGGATTTATGAGAAAAATAGGATTTGCACTATCTGCTCTTGGTCTTTGGTCTATATCTGCTAGAAAATAATATTATTTTCTAACTAAAATTAAGCTAAGCATTAACCCAATCGGCATTAGCATTACTCCAAAAAATACTGATAATAACAATTTCCATTTTTCGCACTTTGATTCTATACATCTTTTCCAAATCCATCGTGTGACAAATATATCGCCAGCAACCATATGAGACCAAGCCGCAGATGCTCCTGCTTTGGTTCCAAGTAAATCTGCAAGGCTTTGTAATGCTAAATTCGGATCCATTGTATCTACAAATAGATCTATTAAACCTGAAATATCTGAAAATGACACTAAATACCATATCAATATAGGGCCAAGGAAAAACCAAGGCCCTTCCATTAATTGATGTGTTTTTTCATGGTTTGGATAAAGCAGCATTGCTATCCAAAAAGGTCCTATCCACATTGTTGATAAGAAGAATGAGAAGTCATATAAATCCATTTTTAAACCTCAATTAATAAAAAATTTAATCTCTTCAAGAACTTCTAAAGTTGGCCAATATGTCTTAGATGTCCAGATAATTTCCCCATTAGTACTCATAATTTGGAGAGTTGGAGTAGAAGGGTTTCCAAATGAAGTGTAAAATCCAGAATTACTTTCGTATCCTGTCTCAAGATCGTAAACGACAGTGTCTTCAGAAGGTAGGACTAGTGGCCAAAGAACTGGATTGCTGGAATTTTGATGATTGCCATACACTTCCTCAACATAAGATTCGGATTCAAAAGAGGAGTATCTGTGAACACTGAGTAATGAGGATTCACTGATATTCTCATTTTCAACTTCATCCACTAATAAATCCGTCCAAGAATGACAGCCCCTGCATCCAGCCGCTACCCAAAGCATCAGAACAGGGCCATCTGAAACATATTCTTCGAGAATAAAGCTAGTAATATTCGATGAACCATTCAATAAAGGAGCTGAGAATGATAATCTTTCAGGAATCTCGCTAGAAGAATCTTCCGAAACTTGTTGTCCATCGGATATACACCCTGAAAGTGCACTAGAAACTAAAATGAAGAAAATAAATATTGAGGATTTCATAATTATGCCACTAACTTGTTTACTATTTTTGGTTTCTTTAATTCTCCAAACCAAATGTCAATTCCATTCCAATCTGGCTCAACACCCAAATCTGAAAGTATCAATTTACTAGTGATTCTTCCGCTTTCAAATATTGTCGGGAGGCCACTACCTGGATGTGTGCCCCCACCGACAAGGAATAGATTATTGAATTCTTCAAATCTATTCTGAGGACGTCTCCATAGCATTTGGTCCAATGAGTGGGCCAAATTGAAAACTGCTCCACGATAAATATCGGAAGAACTCCAATCATCTGGAGTAACTATTGTCTTTGAGACTATGGAATCTCTGACATTTTCAAATCCAAGCTTATCTTCCATGGTATCAAGTATAACTTCACTATATTCATCCTTAATCTCATCCCATGTTATGCTATCATGTGTATTTGGAACAGGAACTAATACATACAATGTAGATTGGCCAGAAGGTGCTAAACTAGAATCTGTTATGCAGGCATTCTGGACATAAAGAGAAGGATCTTCCCAAGTAATCTTATGATTGGTAATATCTTTCAAATTTTCTTCATATTTCTCAGAAGCATAAATCTGATGATGGGGTTGATCATACAACTTATCAATTCCCAAATATAACATAAATGTAGAGCATGAGTAACCTTTACTTTCTAATTTCTTATTTGACCAACGTTTTCTCTTATTATCAGGAATTAATGTGGACATCGCATGAGCAAAATCTGCATTAAGAACTACCTTCTTTGCTAGATAGTCACCATTATTTGTCTTTACCCCAACAACTGTTTTGTTGTCAAAAATTAATTCTTCTACTTCGGTTTCGAGTTTTATGTCAACTCCAAGTTCAATGGCAATTTCGGACATTCGCTTGGTAATAGATCCCAACCCTCCTTTAGCATGGAATATACCATGCTCATATTCTAAAAATGCTAATATTGTAAATAATGATGGGGCGTGGAATGGACTCATTCCAAGGTACTTTGTCTGGAAGGACATAGCCAATCTAACTCTCTCATCATCAAAAAGTCTTGATAAATCACTTGCGACAGAAGCCCATGGCTTCAATATAGTTGCAACTTTAAGCGCTCTCTTAGATAGTAAATCAGAAGGACCCTTCCAAGGAGTTTGCAAACATACTCTTGAGAAATCTAACTTTTTCCTGTTTTCTAGAACATATCTCTCAAACCCTTTTGCATTTTTATCTCCGGAAAGTTCTCTAATTCTCTCCGTCATTTCTTCTAGATTAGATGTTGCATCTATCGAACCCCCTGCTCCAAAAGTTAGTCTGTATGAGGGGTCTAGTGGCATGAGTCCAAGTTCTTTGTGAGCATCTCTCCCAATCGCTTGGAATATTTCTTCAATTACTTCTGGATAATGAAAAAATGTTGGGCCCCGATCGAATTTAAATCCATCCATTTCCACGATTTTAGTTCTTCCACCTACAGAAGAAGACTTCTCTAACATTGTCACTTTGACACCAGAATATGCTAACAAAAGCGCGGAGGCAAGGCCTCCTGGTCCTGCTCCGACTATCAAAACATCTTGCGAATCGTCTGCATCCATGATATGTCGAACACAATGGTAGATATAAAAAAGCGTTTTTAATTTCTAAGAAATTTTAATTTAGAAAACAATGCTTAATATATATAGATTCAAAATTGTATATTCGAGTTATACATCTATTAAATAAGGAAATAAAAATCGAACAAATTATGCAAAGAAGAAATGTATTGATTGCCTTAATAATGACTGCCTGTCTAATGACGATGCCAATTACAATGGCAGATTCTAACGACGATATACCAACAAATGCGGCCAACACAGGAGTTCACGACTCACTTGTATCGGCTCTTGCACATGCTGACTTAGTTACAACATTACAAGGACAGGGGCCTTTCACTGTTTTTGCACCTACTGATCAAGCGTTCGCCGATGCAGGAATCGATTTATCAACATTTGACACTGATGAAGAAAACGCAACTTTAGTAGATATTCTACTGTATCACGTTTACTCAGGAGCTGTATATTCTTCTAATGTAACAGATGGCCTTGCAGTAGAAATGGTAAATGGAGATTATGCTCAGTTTACAGTCTCTGAAGGTACTGTAATGATTGAGGATGCCACTGTAACTAGTGCTGATGTTATGGCATCAAACGGTGTTATCCATGTCATCGACAAGGTACTAATGCCACCTGCTCCATATACTGGAATTGGTATTTGTTACAACACAGCTACTCATACAATCGCTGCTGGTGCATCAATGGAAGAATGTGGAGCATACATGTATGTAGAGAACTACAGTATGGGCGGACAAGAGTTTACAGGATGCTATAACACTGTATCTCATGCACTAACAGATACTACACAAACAATTTGTGAATCATACATGTGGACTCCCCCTGTAGATATTGCAACTACTGCAATGTCAACAGGTATACACAATTCTTTGGTTGGCGCTCTTTCAGTATCACAATTAGTTACCACACTACAAGGAGAGGGCCCATTCACAGTATTCGCCCCAACTGACCAAGCGTTCGCTGATGCTGGAATAGATCTGAATACATTCACAACAGATGAGCAAATTGCTACACTGACTGATATCTTACTGTATCACGTTTACTCTGGAGCGGTCAACGCTGCTGATGTAACAGATGGATTGACTGTAGCAATGGTTAACGGAGATGAGGCTTCATTCACAGTAACTGATGGGAATGTAATGGTAGGAGATGCTACTGTAGTATTGGCTGATGTCCCTGCATCAAACGGTGTTATCCATGTCATCGACAAGGTACTAATGCCACCCGCTGATTTAGTAGATATTGCAGCAGTTGCAATGTCAACAGGAGTACATGACTCATTAGTTGCTGCTCTAGTAAAAGCGGATCTAGTAACTACTGTACAGGGTGATGGGCCATTCACAGTATTTGCACCAACTGATCAAGCGTTCGCTGATGCTGGAATCGATTTAGATTCGTTCACAACAGATGAGCAGATTGCTACATTAACAGATATCTTACTTTACCACGTTTATTCAGGAGCTGTGCATGCTGCTGATGTAACAGATGGATTAACTGTAGCAATGGTTAACGGAGATGAGGCTTCATTCACAGTAACGGATGGAACTGTAATGGTAGGAGATGCTACTGTAACTAGTGCTGATGTTATGGCATCAAACGGTGTTATCCATGTCATCGACAAGGTACTAATGCCACCTGCTGATGAACCTGTCATTCCTGAGGGATGTGATTATGTAATCGGACTTACAGAAGACGGAATGGCTTTTGATAATACAGAACTAAGTATTGATGTTGGACAAACTGTTTGCTGGATCTGGGAAGATGCTGCTATGGCACACAATGTCGCAGAAATTAGAGAAGAAGGAGATACAACAAGAGATGTAGCTGGTGATTACAGTGGTGCTGCAGTTACAACAATTGATTATCGCCTAACTTTTGGTGAAGATGAAACATTCTACTACATTTGTGAACCTCATGCAGGAATGGGGATGAATGGCAAAGTAATTGTTGGAACTGGAATTAGTGAAACTCCTACAACGGTAGTAGAATCTGATGACAATACCCCTGGATTCACAGCGGGTATTGCTGCAATAGCACT
>Ga0208410_1000277_pt1 | contig 31089 bp, 20 predicted proteins | sample ETN02SmetaG_3_FD_185787 | JGI IMG/M metagenome (GOLD analysis project Ga0208410, IMG submission 185787) | Marine microbial and viral communities from oxygen minimum zone, Eastern Pacific Ocean - ETNP2014F10-02SV257 (SPAdes) (version 2) | ecosystem: Environmental > Aquatic > Marine > Oceanic ... | reverse complement strand
GATGAGATTGATTCGCCGGACGCGCGTCATCCATCGTCCGTCTCGAACGGGCGCGTCGGTGGACGACGGTGGACGGTGGACGGTGAGGCGTCGAGAGAGACGATGTCGCTCGACGGTGGAGGGTTCCGAGGCGCGCCCGCGACGGCGGTGGTGACGGCGGTGACGGTGATGGCGTCGACGATGGCGAGAATGTCGAGCGCGAGGTGGACGAGCGTCGAGGCGTGGGCGATCGAGACGTCGACGGAAAGGGGGAGCGCGCATCGCGCGTGGGCGACGCTCGCGCGCGTGTTCGGGTTTTGCGCGTCGACGGGGGAGTTTTTAGTGGGGACGAGTCTGCTCTCGAGCGTCGGGACGCGCGCGGAGCGCGCGAGCGGGACGCGACGGTTTCTGGGCGTGCTCGCGGCGTTGATGGTGGTGAGCGTCGTCGTGAATTGGACGCTCGGTGTGGACGCCAAAAAGGACGCGTGCGGACCGTTCGCGTTGGTTTTTGGGTTGTTACGGGTGTACGCGACGGAGACACCGTCGGCGCCGACGCGAGACGACGCGCGAGGATTCGTCATCACGGATATGATGGTGAAATATTTCGGCGCGTGCGTGCTCGCGGCGTCGAATCGTGGACGATCGATGCGCGCGGCGCTCGTGGGAACGTTCGCGGGGTACGTGGTGACGGACGGTATAGGGACGACGCACGAGGCGTTGACGTTGACGTCGCCTCGATGGTGGCCGCGACGACGGTCGAGACCCATCGTGCGCATGCGCGCGCGCGCACCGCTCGCGAGCGCGAACGACGCGGGAGGTCTCGTACCTCCAAGCGAGGAAAACGTTCGCGTGCTCACGAGCATGGGTTTTGACGAGGCGGCGGCGCGTCGCGCGTTGCAGAGAGCCAACGACGACGTACAGCGAGCGAGCGACTTCTTGCTCTCCGGATGACGACGCCTCCGGCGAATGGATCGACCGCGTTCGACCGCGTAGCTCATAGCGCCCGCATTAGATTAGTTGTAAATAGTATGAACGTTCGTTCGATGAATCGGTACTGATGTTACAAAGGAATAGCCTCTCTCTTCTCTCCCGTTAAAACTGCGCGATTCTGGGCAACAGAGACGGCAACGCCGCGTGTCGTCTGTGATTCCCCGTGAGCGCTAATCCTCGCGTCTCGATCGCCGCCCCCGCTCGCACGCTCTCGCAACACGTCTTCACCTCCGTCTCCACCCCGCTCACCGCGAACGTCGTCCCCTCCCCGCTCGCGAGTTCGAGTTCTCGCCCAGCGCCGCGCTCTGTGTGCACGCCCTGTCGCTGCTTGTGTTTGGGCGTCTTCGTGCACACGACGAACAGGCGTCCTCGGCGTCGCACGATGCGACACGCCTCGCACAGTTTCTTTATGGACGTGCGAACCTGTTCGCGCGGTGCGTCGTCGTCGCGTCGGTCGTCCGTCGTCAGTCGCTCGTTCGGGCGCTCGGGGCGTAGGTTTGCGCGCGCGCGTCTTCGTCGTCGTCTCGCGTCGCGCCGCGCGCGTTCGGCGACGCAGTGTCGCCGCAGTCGCGAGAAACGCACCTTCATGGTCGACTCGTCGTCTCCGTCGGTCGCGTCGTCGGTCGCGTCGTCGAGTGACGCGCGGCGCCCCGATTTTTGATGTCGCGCGCGCGGTCGCCATTCATTCGAGCGCGTCATTCGTCGGCGCGCGAGGGACGGACCGACGACCGCGGCGTCGGCGGCGCGTCGAATGGGTGAATGGGCCACGAGAATGTGTTTCACTGCGAGAAACATCTCAACGACGCGCTGCACAACCCGCCGAGGAAGCGGAGAACTCACACGATGATGGAAATCGCGGTGGCGTCTCGAATGTTGGGACGCGCGGACGATGGATTGACGCGCGATCGAGCGATGCGCGCGGAGGCACCGCGCGCGAGGGCGACGAATGCGTTGGCGTCGAACGTGCGCGTCGTCGACGGTGCGGTGGTTCGCGTAGACGAGACGACGACGGCGCGAGGGGCGAGCGGCGCGGTGTCGTCGAAAAGTTTGGCGGCGAGCGGCGCGTTGGGTCGCAAGGCGAAGCGGAGGAAAGGTTTATCCGAAGATAACAGGTGGCGTACGATGGATAGGATTGAAAACGGTGGAACCGCGGGCGGTGACGCGCTGCGAGAGGCTCGTCGAGCGGTGTTGGGTCTTTCGAGACGCGCCGCCGTCGCGGAGGACGAGGACGGACCGGTCGTCGTTCCGGCTGAGGATTTGTCGTTCGTCGATGGATGGGCGGTGGGAAAGACGGAGAAGACTCCGAAATTGATCGACGAGGATGCGCGTCCGACGCTCGAAGATGAGCGCGTCATGACAGTGAAACCGTCGCAGGTGACAATCGGGCGAAAAGAGCGCAAAAATCGTTCCAAATCGTCTCCGGCGGCGTGTGGTGAAGGCGCGCTCTCCTTTGACGTCGACGAGTGAATCGACGAGTGAATCGTGGTGTTGTAAACTGTATTAGGGAAACGTAAAATAGAGTTTGAAACATGGCTTGACGTTGTTACATTATGACGCATTCTGATTCCGGCGTGGCATTCCCGGTGCGTTGCGCCGCCGCCGCCGCAGATGCGTCTCGTGAATTCCGATACGACTCCGGCGCTTTGAAACTTTCGTGTGCGGCGCTCACATCACCGCCCGATTGTTTCGACACAGGCTTTGGCGACTGAGTTCGCCGTCCCGCGTCTTGGGGCTCCGACTTCGGCGGCGGCGCAGGAGAGTTCGTGACCGACCGTATTGCCACCGCTTCTTCCCTCGCTCGCGGTTCGACGTCTCTCGTTTCCTTCACGGATGCATCTCTATCTAATTCTTCGACTTGTAAAACTTTACACTTTTCCATCGCCGCTTCGATGAGTTGTACCACCTCTGGTTCTCTCGCCGGCGAGTCGCACTTCGAAGACGCGGTGCTCATCTCTTCCTTCACCTCGGACATCGGCGGTCGAACGCTCGCCGTCGCGTCACTCGATGACGATGGATTAGCGCTCTCCAGTTTCGCATCCTCCGCGACCTCTTCCTGCGTTCGCTCTTCCTCATCAATCATTTTCAAAAAATCGAGCCTCGTCGCGTCAGCGTCCACTCGTCCCCTGTTTCGCGCCGACGCGCTCACACCGTCGTCTGCGCGAGCGAGCGTCACGGGCGTGTTCGGCATGGACTTTGCCCGTCTCTGCGCTTCCAATCTCGATCGAGCGCTGCTCACGCGCGCGAACGCCGCCTCCGTGGCGCGCCCAATCTCGTCGAGTGCTACCACCTCTGGGACACTCGTCCCGCGAGTCTTCGCCATCGGCGACGAGCGCGCGGATTGCGACATCGCGCCGTTCGGAGACTCGCGCGCGCGTTCTACTCGGCCGCTTGATCGAGCTCACCGTCGCTTGCGCGCTTCGAGCTCGGCGTTCGCGCGTTCTAATTCGCGCTCCGCACGATGGGACAGATACAGCAAGCCCGTGGGTAAAACGCACAACGCGAGGAGCGCGAGGACTCGATGTTCGAGGACAAAGTCTCTGAGAGCGTCTCTCAGTGGTTTCAGCACTTGATCCAAGCTCGAGTGCAAGAGCTCGAATTCCATGCCGTGGGCGCGCTCTGAGGAGCGAGACGCGGTGAACGTCGACGAGTCGCTCCACGACGGAACCGACGAGAAGGATTACATAGAGAAATGAATGATAAATTTACAGCTTGCTCATCATCACGGGCGCATCGAGTCGAACCGCCGCCGCGGGAAGCACCTTGTACGGATTCATGATGCCGTACGGGTCGAGCGCGCGTTTCATCGTCGCCATGAGTTTGACGGCGGCGCGGTCCTTGCTGTAATGAATATCTTCGGCTTTCATCACCCCTAAACCGTGCTCAGCGCTCACACTACCCTTTTCGTCGCGCGTGTACTCGTACACGAACGGTTCGATGGCGTTCGCGAGCGCATCGTTGTACTCGGCGCAGGATACGTTGAGATGTAAATTTCCGTCGCCCAAGTGACCGTAGCCCAACACTTTCACGGATGCGCCAAACATCGGATCGAGTCGCTCGCGTAACGTCGTGACCAAGTTATACATTCGAGCCGTCGGTAGAGACACGTCGTATTTGTACACCGCTCCCGCGTGCTTGAGCGCCACCGAGATACGTTCACGCAGCGTCCAGAGTGCAAACGCGTGCTTCTCATCCCTTCCGACGACGCCGTCCACCACGACGCGACGCTCCTTGACGAGTTTTAAGAAACTCTGTAATTTTTCGTTATCGTGGGTGGCGACGCTTCCGCTCGTCTCGACGACGACGTAAAAGGCGCACGGTTTTCCCGGAAGCGGATCGCGCGTCCCTTTGAGTTGCGCCAATACTAAATCCAAACTCTCCTTGTCGAAGAACTCAAACGCGCTCAGTATCTCACCTAACCGAGCACGCGTCAGCTTTAACATCTCCACGCACTGCGCGAACGTCTTCAATCCGAACAAGGCAACGTTTACGCTCAGAGGAGCGCGCGGCGTCATCATGGCCACTTTTGTCACGACGCCGAGCGTTCCCTCCGCACCGATGAAAATTTGTTTTAAATCGTACCCGGTGTTATCCTTTCTCAGCGTGCGAATGAGATCCAAGATATCCCCATTTGGCAACACCACCTCCAACCCCAACACGCTCCCTCTCAGACTCCCGTATCGCAACAGGCGCAACCCGCCCGCGTTGGTCGACACGCACCCTCCCATCTGACACTTCCCCTTGGCGCCTAAATCCAGCGGCACCGTCATCCCTCTCGCGCGCACCGCGCTCTCCAACTCCTCCAACACCACTCCGCTCTCACACACCGCGCACCCGGCGTCCTCATCGATCGTAATGATCCTCTTCATGAGTTCGCACGACACCACCACCTCGTCCCTCGTCGGCGTCGCCCCGCCCACGAGTCCCGTGTTCCCTCCCTGCGGCACCACCGCGAGTCGTCGACGCCAGCACCGACGCAGAACGTTACTCACCTCCTCCGCGTCTCTCGGAAGCACCACGACCGCGGCGTCGCCGACGTATTTGTTCATCCAATCCGAGTTATATTTCGCCTTGGCCTCGCGCGTCGTCAACACGCGCGCGTCGTCTCCGCCCAACGCGTCCACGAACGCGCGCACGTCGTCGGCGTCGACGGAGGCGAACGGCCACGATCGCCTCGACGGTATCGGCGACATATCGCTCGGTCGGACGACGCGCGCGCGGAGTGGCGAGCGCGACAGTGCGCGACGCGCCTCAACTAACTTTTTCAACCTTTACCCTCGGGGCGATGAGCCGGGGCGAGCTCGTCGACGCGGCGACGCAGGTGGCGGGGAATCACGCGCACGGGCGCATGGCGAAGCAGTCCAAGTGCGGTGCGTGGTTTTATAAGCCGCACGTCGGGGACGCGCGAAGCGAGACGGAGTTGACGTTTTACGCGGAGGTGCACCGATCGGCGCGACTGTCGGATAGCGCGAACGCGGAGGAGGCGGTGGAGGTGGAGGAGGCGGTGATGCTGAAGAGCGGGGGTGAAGGCGGTGCGGTGGTGGACGATGTGGACGCGCTGCGAGCGTTCGTTCGTCAGCGGATACCGGTGTGTCCCGCGGTGTCGACGTCGAGATGGGACGACGAGTTGGAGGTCGAGGGATACCTTCGTTTGGCGAATCTCACGCGAGGGTACGAGCGACCGTGCGTGATAGACTTGAAGATAGGCGTGCGCACGTGGGACGCGCTGCACTCGACGACGTACGCGGAGAAGCGGACGAAATCGGAGGCGGGGACGACGCACGAGAGTTTGGGTTTTAAAGTGTGCGGGGCGCAGACGTACGACGGACGCGGTGCGTTGAAGCGATTGACGAGGGAGGAGTGTAAACAGATACGAATGAGCGACGACTTGACGAAGGAGACGTTGCTTGAGTTCGTGCGCGATCCTGTCACCGGTGAGGCGAACACTTGGTTTTGGCCGGCGCTCATCTCGCAACTGCTCGCCGAGCCGCTGCGAGAGCTCCCGTACCGTTTGGTCGGGACGTCGCTGCTCGTGGTCTATGAGAGTGGTAAATTAAAGCGTTCTGGCGTCGCGCCCTGTCAAGATGAGTGGAACGGATTCTGTGCGAAGGAGACGAAGCTGGAGGCACGCTACATTGATTTTTGCCACGCAGTGCTGAAACCGGCGGATCAACAGGTGGATGAAAATTTTGAGGGTGGGTTGAAACTTTTCCAACGTTTCGTAGACAGTTTGTAGTATACAGATGTTTTTCACATTTCGACTATCGTCCACCGCCGATGGCTTTGAAGGCTTCGTTGATGCGAATGAACATTTTTGTGGCGACTTTGCGCTCGTTTTCAGATTTGTGCGCGTGCTTGTCCGGATGCCACTCCAGCGCCGCCCGCCTATACGCTTTGGCGATCTCTCTTTCAGATGCGTGTGTATCGACGCCCAACGTTTTGTAGTGCGCGACGTCATCGTGCGTCTCGCGGTCGCGCCGCTCCATGCGGCGAGTGCGCTCTTCGTACGCTCTTCTCTCATATGTTCGCCTGCTCTCTTCTTGCTCTTCTGCCCACTTTTCGCAGACCACGTGCTCAAGATAATGACAACCACATACGGAGCAGTGGACCATGTGCTCGGGATTGTTCGCCTCCGACTGAGGAAATATGAGCTTAAAACCTGAACATTCGGAGCACGCGGTACAACCGAGACGCTCTGCGCCCTGAATCGCATCGAACGTCATCTCGCATATCGACTCATTGCGATCGATGGCTTCCTGAACTCTTTCTGCAGCCATTCGCGCGCGATGTCTCCGCGCGTTCGCTTCGTTTTCCTTTTTATCCTTTTCAATGCGTTCACGCTGAAGTATGCGCGCGAGCTGCTTCTGCGTGGCGTGCGTGGTCGATTCACATCCGCATCTCGCACACCTCTCACCATCCGCCGCGAGCAACAACGAATTGTACAAAGTATCAAAACTCGCTTTGTCCATGCGCGACTCTACGTTCGGCAATGGCAGGCGTTTCCACGTGGAGAGTTTCGCAAACGACGAGCACTCGTCACATTTCATGCACGGTCCGCGCGTGACGTCGTCACTATCAACGTCACCCATGGCTTTCGGCGGGGTTTGAGGCTTTAACAAATCATTGAGCGTGTCAATCTTGAAACCAGGAGCTCTGACGTTCTTCCCTTCGTTCGTTCGCTTTCGTTTCTCGACGTTGATTGGTTTGATTCTATCCGCAGTTCCGTTTCGTAAAAATTGTTCTTCCTCCCATTTCTCAGCCCACGCGGCGTCACCGTCGCGTTCGTGCACTCCCTCTCGTTCTTCGTCCGTTAATGTATCATTGTTCTCAAAGTCTTGGAAAAATTCGAGAAGTTCTCGCAAATGCGCATCCTCGTCCTCGTCTTTGGCATCGTCGGATGCCGTCGCGTCCACTCTCAGCCGCCGCGCCAGACAATTCTCATCCTCTTCCTCCTCGATCTCGGCGATATCATCGTCGTCACTGCTTAATATTTCAACGTGCGTCGTCGTGTTCGTCGACGCGTCTCGCGAAGATGACGTCGTCGTCGTCATTGACGTCGTCGTCGCCGTGATTTCTTCCATGAGTGTCTGCGTGGTGACTGTTCGGCGATTTCGTTCCTCGCCATTCGCGCCGACGGGATCGGCGTCGTTATTTTCAGACGGCTGAGAGATGGTGTCGCGAACATCGCACAGTAATTCTTCCAAACGAGTCAAGATCGTTTTAATCTCTTCGATGGACGCTCGCGGGACGTGAGCGTCGACATCCGCGGTGTGCGTGTGAACGGCGCGCGCCCGAGTCGGCGCTCTCGCCGCCGACGGCGCGCGGTCGCGGCGTTCGCGGCGTTCCGCATCCTTCGATTTCACCACGGGCGCGTTCAGTGTCTTCAGCCCCTCTCGCGCCGTTTCGGACGTCGGGTCGAGTTTCAACGCGAGTTCAAACGCCCGCTTTGCCGCCTCTCTCCGGCCCAGCGCCATGTTGGCCGCGCCGACGCGAGACCTCGCCTTCGCCCAATTCCCCTCGAGCTCCACCGCTCGCTCTCCGTCGCTCAGCGCCTGAGAAAATTTTCTCATCTTCATGAAACACGCCGATCTATTACTAAATGACTTCGCGTCTCCCCTATTCACCTCCAGCGCCGCGGTGAAACACGCCGCGGCGTCCTCGTATCTCCCGTCGGCGAACGCGTCGTTCCCTCTCTCTCGCCAATCCGCGCACTCGTCAATCTCGTGCGCGTCGCTCGGGCATCCACACGTCGAACAATTCATCAGCGTCGCATCGTTCTCGGGATGCCTCTCCCCGCTCTCCGCGCTCCATCGTCCACCCGTCTTTCCCTCGTACTCGTTCGCCCGTTTCAGGTACCCACCCGGGCACTCGTCGCACCTCGCGCACCGTCCTCGCACGCGTCCGAACAGGTCCCTGTTCGTCTCCGCCCCTCTCGCCAGGTGTCTCTCCGCCCTTCGCACGCCCTCCATCGCGCGCGCGCGAAGAGCGCGCGATTTCCTCTCCGCGCGCGCGCGATGGGTCGTCATTCCACCCCGAGCGTTTTCGTCGGTTTCGTCGGTTCGTTTTCTCGCCTCGTCGTTCCAGAGGGAGGTGCGTTTTGAAGGACAGAGAGAGAGAAAAGATCGGACATTCGGTACATAGAGGGAGAGAGACGTACGTATTCGTTGGTCGCCGTGCGTGGATGCGTTCGGATCGCGATCGTCGTCGGGACGACGTCGGTCGACCGGCCGTCGCGCGCGAGACGACGACGCGTCGACGCGACTCGATCTCGGTCGCGAACGACGATCGACGCACGTCCGTGTTCGCGACTCGCGCGCGCGGGACGACGTCGAGGACGATGACGCACGCGGGGATGACGACGACGATGCGACCGCGGGCGTCGACGTCGTCTCGCGCGAACTCGACGACGAGGGGACGTCGAGCGCGACGAACGGTGACGGCGCGCGCGAACTCGACGTCGTGGATGGAAGACGCGAGAGAAAACGTCGCGCGCGCGGTGGTGGGGTGCGCGATGGCGTGCGCGATGACGACGGCGGCGCCCGCGTCGGCGGATTCGTTGCCGGACGAGGGCGACGTCAAGGTGCTCTGCGACGCGGCGTGCGAACGAGCGCTCGAGGAGACGGAGATGGTGACCACGAAGAGTGGATTGCGGTACAAGGATATCGTCGTGGGTGACGGCGTGGAACCGCCGGTCGGATTCCAAGTCGTCGTGGATTACATCGCCATGGACGACAAGGGACGCGTCTTCGATAACAGCTTGGACAAGGGCAAGCCGAACGATATTCGCGTCGTGGATTGCGTCGGTTCGGGTGAGTTAGACTTGTGCACGGTGATTCCTGGATTTGACGAAGGTTTATTGACGATGAAGTCCGGGGGGATTCGTCGGATGTACATCCCGGGCGAACTCGCGTTCCCGAAGGGCTTGGCGTCGGCGCCGGGTCGGCCCAAGGTTGGCGCCAAGGCGCCCGTCATCTTCGACGCGCACCTCCTGTACATTCCGGGCTTTGACTGATTTTATTAATGAAAAAAAATAAATTCTTCATCACAATCAACGTTGCGCGTGTTTTTCTCAATAGTCCTCGCCGCGCGTCAACACCTCGACCCCGGAGGAGGGTTTCAACAAAATCGTGTGTTCGTATTGCGCGACGTACGATCCCTTGACGTCGCAGAGCGGAGGGTACGGTTGTACGATACCGTTGTCGCACAGGTTCTTCAGCGCCATCGAGTATCGCGTTTCGCCCAGACGGTCGAGGTATCGCTTGCAGAAGGCCAGCGTGCCAAAGTTTCGGTCGATGACGCCGAGTAATTTCTTGGCGCTCGGAAGGCGAAGCGGAACGTGTCCGACGTCGAAATTCTTCATGTAGTGACTGCATTCACCGTCTTCGATGACGTACCTGCGATTGAGGAGGAAAAATACAGACGTCAGTAACGCGTCGCTCGCGCGCACGCCGTCGAAACGTCGTCGAGCGAGTGGAAATGTCAAGACCAATGGAGGCTGCGCGAACACTGGGAGGTCTCGCCTGGCGAGGTACGCGCAGTACTATGATATCTTGTTCGATGTACGATCTCGGCGACGTGCTGGCCCGGAAAAACTCCAGACACTAAGAAAACCACTGTAAGCGTCACGAGTGACGGTTTTCGCCGCGTGTAATTCGCCGAAATCGAAGAAAAAAAACTAACGAAAACGCGTGCTCGAAATGTACGCACCCTCTACCGGTCGAACCGAACGTCTCGATGGCGTAATATTCGCCCTCTTCCATCTTAGTTTGCACGCCACCGCGCACGATGGGTACGCTCTTACCCGCGTGAATGCGGTACGGATCGATGGAGTGTCCATTCAGGTTGCTGCAACACTTTACCTGGTACTCTTTCCCGTGAATTTCCACGGTGTGAGATTCCATCACTTCCTGCACGGCTTCACCGATATCGCACAGACGCACGTCGATTCCGGCCGTTTTGATGCCCGTTTCCGTCGCCTCGTTCACCGCCTTCAACAGCGGATCGTACATATCGTTAAACGTCTTGGTGAATGCGCAATCGATGATGCGTCCCTTGACTTGAACCCCGAAATCAAACTTGATGACGTCGTCCTTATCGATCACGCTCTCGCACCCACCGTTCGGCGTCCAGTGCGCAGCGATGTGATTCTTCGAGCATCCCGTCGGGAACGCCACGCCAGCCTCCAAACCTCGCTCTTCTATCAATCTCCGCACGCTATTCTCCAGCGTCTCGCACACGTCGATGTACTTCATCCCAGGTTTCACCCATTCCGAAATGTACTGTCTCACCTCTCTGTGCACCTCCGCGCACTGCCTCGCCTCGTTGTATAAATTCTCTTCCAATCGCTCCAACTCCCGCTTCTCCTCGTCCGTCTCTCTCCACAGATTATGGTCGTGGTGCGGCAGGATCTCCCCCGTCGGATACGCGCCGTCCGGGAACAACTCTCTCACCGGCACCGACGGCGGCGCCGTCTGTTTCCCGCCCGGGTACGTCTTGGACGTCGTCGTCAGCGCGGCTTTCTTCTTCTTTTTCTTTTTCTTCTTCTTCTTCGCCGCCGCGTCGTTCTCCCCGCCGACGTTTTCCGCCCCGACGTTTTCCGCGCCGCCGTCCTCATCGTCGTCGCGCACGCGCATCTCACGCACGCCCTCGACGAGCGCGTCGGACGCGTCGACGTCACGCGCCCCATCCTTGCCCTCGTCTTCCGCGCGCGTCGTCGTTGTCGTCATCCTCGCGTCGTCGCGTCGTCGTGTGTCGTCTCGGGACGCATCCCATCCGCAGAGTCTCGCGCGGTCGACGTCGTCATGAACCGTCTCGAGCGTCGACGCGCGGCGAGAGGGGCGACGCGCGAGGCGAAGGGCGCGCGATCGAGGTCGGGAGGCGTCGGAAGCGGCGATGGGGAGATTCACGGCGCGACGGTGGTGGAAGATGTGACGAATGCGACGTCCGATGATGATTCCGACGACGATCGCGCGCGCGCGAGCGCGACGACGACGACGACGACGACGACGACGACGCGCGGGAAGAAAAAAGGACGACGAAACGCGCGCGCGCGCGACGGTGCGAACGAAGAGGCTGGGTTTTGGGGACGGATCTCGTGGTTACATTTGTTCTTTCTGGGACTGTTCGTCTTGCCGACGGCGTTCGCGCTCTTGGACTACTTCTTCGCGTTCACGCCGCCGCCGGGACAAGGGTACGGGTCGCTCACGCCCGAGGCGAGGATGATCAGAGAGAAGATTAAGGCTTTTTATTCCGAGTATAATCCGGAGAAGTTGCGCACGGTGGATGAGTTGATGATTAAATATAAAGGGCGGGAGCGGGCGTTGTACAATACGATTAAGAAAAAATATCGACGAAGCGGGGCGAAACGCGTGGATCAGCGGTTCGACGAGTAGCGCGCCGTCGTTCGTTCGTTCGTACCGTACGTTTTAATTTAATATTTCAATGCGATGCTACGTAATCTATACTACGACGACGCCTGGTGCCCCCAGTTGTCAGTGGTCGTGGTGGTCGTGGTGGACGTCGACTCGGCTCAACAAGAATTTCGTATTCGTGAAATCCTGTAACAACGGGTTGTACCCGCTTCCGGTCGTCGTCGCGTCGAGATCGGCGTAGTCGGTCATGAACTTTTTCGTGGTGACGATGGAACACAGACGCGCGTTCGATCGGTGTTCGTTTTGACTCGACGTCATGAAATCGATGCCGCGAAGCGTGTCGAAACACGTCGGGAAAAACACGTCGACGGAACCCTCCTGTTGCGTCGGCAACAGGTAAGTGTCGTGATCGACGGTTTGACCGCCCTCGCGTTGACTCGCGACCAGAGGCGCGTTGACGCCCTCGATGCACACGTTGGGTAAACTATCAAAGTCGGCGGCGACGAGTCGATGGTTCGGCCGCTTGGCGTGAAGCGTCTCCATGAGTTTCACCGCCCCCGTGGGCACGAACCACGCCTCACCGCCGCTCGAACCCAACGATTTAAACGCGCTTCGTATTGAGTGCAGTATTCCTCGAGGTTGATACGCCCCGCCGTCCCCGCTTACCGCTAAATCCGCCGTCAAATCGATCGCCTGCAGCGTCCTCTCGATCAACGCGTCCTCCAACGGCGCGTCTCGCTCCTCGAGCGCCCCAGTCGTCGAATTTTTCTGCACGATCGTCTGCGTCCACCCTCCCTCACCGCGCGTCGGGCGCCAAACTCTGTCGTGGGGGAGATTATCCAAAACCTCGAGCGCGATGACGAAACACGCCTCGTCTTTTGTCGCGCCCCACGCCTCAACCGTCGTCGCGTCGCCCACCACGGCGGTGTGCACACCCTTCCCGTGCCCGCCCGCACGCACGCGCGCGCTCTGCGCGTCCACCAACGTCTTACTAATGTCTATGGACGTGTAACGCATCTTTTCGTACACCTTGGGCGCTCGTCGCCGCATCGCGTCTAAAAATCCCGTCGCAAACGTCCCCGTCCCGCCGCCGATTTCGTACACTCGCAGCGTCTCCAACCCCTCGTCCTCGTCCTCATCCCCGCGATGCGTCTCTAACACGTAATTCACCACCGCGTCCGCGTAATACGGAGAGAATATCTCCCCGGGCGTCAACCACTGCGCGCCCAGTTTCGCGTACCGGCGGTTGAGCTCGTCAAAGTAATCATCTTGTCCCCGAAGCGCCCTGAAATCGATCGCGCCGTCCTCCATGCGTCCCACGGGCGTGCGTCGACGCGCGTCTCGCGTGAAGTATCCCGTGCGCGGGGCGTAGAGCGCGTCGTGGAGGTGATGACGGAGCAGACGAGGCGCGTCGTTCGCGCTCGATGTCGAACTCGAGCTCGATGTTCGAGCGCGCGGGACGACGAGCGCGCGCGCGCGGTCGACCGCCGACGAGGAGGTCGAGGCGAGCGCGCGCGAGAGAAGGTCGACGTCTCGACGGCGCGCGCGCATCGAGGTCGTCGGTGGAGGACGGTGGTCGAGGTCTGACGCCCGCGCGCGCGCAGAGAGCTGGGGGCCTCGAGCGCGAGACGCGAAAAGCGTAGTTCGTAAAATAATCAAAGCTTGGAGCGACGGATCTCCATCTTGGCTATGGTTTCTAAGTGGACCTCGTCCGGACCGTCGGCGAGACGGAGCGTGCGCGCGCCGGCGTAGAGACGGGCGAGCGGGGTGTCTTGACTGACGCCGGCGCCGCCGTGGATTTGGATGGCGGCGTCGATGACGGAGAGCGCGGCGGCCGGTGCGGCGACTTTACACGCGGCGACCGCGCCGCGCGCCACTTTGATGCCGTGAAAATCGAGGGAGTTCGCCGCCTGGAGGGTCAAGAGGCGAGCGCCGTCCAACGTGACTCGACATTTGCCGAGTCGTTGAAGGACGCTGCCGTTCTTGACGAGCGGCGCGCCGAACGCGACGCGCGATTTCGCTCGCTCGCTCGCAAGTTCCAAGGCTCTCTCACCCATGCCGATCAAACGCATGCAGTGATGTAAGCGCCCCGGACCGAGACGTCCCTGCGCGATCTCGAATCCGCGACCTTCGCCCAATAAAATGCTCGCCGCGGCGTCGATGCGCACATTCTTGAAAATAACTTCGGCGTGTCCGTGCGGAGCGTCGTCGTACCCGAACACCGTCAGGGGACGAATGACCTGCACGCCCGGGGCGTCCATGTCGCACAGCACCATGCTCTGTTGGCGATGTTTTGCCACGCCCGAACCATCGCGGGCGGTTTTACCCATAAAGATGATGACTTTGCATCTCGGATCGCATGCGCCTGAGGTCCACCACTTCCTCCCATTCAACACGTACTGCGCGCCCTCGCGCGTGATGGCACTCTCTATATTCGTCGCATCAGAGCTCGCCACCGCGGGTTCAGTCATCGCGAAGCACGATCGAATCTCACCCGTGAGCAACGGGCGCAACCATTTTTCCTGTTGCGCCGCCGTGCCGTAGCGCAGGAGCACCTCCATGTTACCCGTATCCGGTGCGGAACAGTTGAAAGCCTCGCTCGCCCACACGCTCCGACCCATGACTTCGGCGAGATGCGCGTACTCGAGATTGGTCAATCCGGGACCGGCAAAAAGAGCGGATTCTTTGCCGTCGGCGGCGCGGATTTTCAAGAGCGCGGCGCTGTCAATCGGCAACCACAAGTTCCAGAGACCCGCCATCTTGGCCGCGCGTTTGAGCGATTCCACGATGGGTGATACGCTCCAGCGCTCCGCCGTGATCGCGTGCGCCTCGAGCTCTTCCTCCGCTCGGTACACGTGCGCGTGCATAAAGTGCTTCAGCTTTTTTAACAACGCCGCCGCCTTGGCGCTCGGTTCGAATCCGACCGCCGACGACGGTCCGACGGTTGATCGATCGAGACCCGAAAGATCGGACACACCTCGCGGCACGCTCTCGCCTTTGACGACGACGAGGGCGCGTTTGGCGAACACATCCACGAGTTTACCCATTTCGTGTGCGTTCGCGCTCGAAGCGTTTCCTTGCAAAGCTCTCGCTCTGACGCCTGCGAGAATCGCCGCACCGCGAAACAGTGACAACGCCACGTAGAACGGCCACGTCGTCGAATCGCCCGTCGTCATCGGATTCGGTAAACCGCTGGATCGCGACCACATGCGCACGTATTCCCCCTCGCAAGGGATTCCCTGCGGAAGCGCCGTCGGATCGAGCGTCGGATACAAATCCAAACCGGGCGGTAAATAATACGGCAAACAATTAAACGCCACATCGGCGTACGGCGCACCGACGGTGCTCAATTCCCAATCTAAAACGGCCAACACTTTCACGTCCGCGTCATTCGCGTGCCGACCGCGACTCAACACCAAGTTATCCAAACGAAAATCTCCGTGCACGAGACGCCCGCTAATCTCTCGCTTGGGCGCGTTCGCGCGCAACCACGCGATGAGATCGACCATGGACGACTCCACGCTCACCCCGACGTTCGGTCCTACGCTCGCTTCGTACTGTTTCGCCCATCGCTCCAATTGTCTCTCGCTGTATCGCTCCGGTTTCCCAAAGTTGCCCAAACCCGCGGCGACGACGTCCACCGAGTGTAACGCCCCCAGCGTCTCCGCCATCGCTCGGTACACCGACGCCCGTCGCGACGGACCGCACGTTTCCATTCGCGGTTGGAGATGAATGTCTCCGTCGACGAAGGACATGATGAAAAACGACTCTCCCAACACGCGCGCGTCTTCGCACAGCGCGAGCGCCTTGGGCACGGGCACTCGCGTGCCTTCCAGCGCGCGCATGACGGCGTACTCGCGTTCGACGGCGTGCGCGGACTTCAAGAGCGCACCCGGTGGCTTTTTCCGAAGGACGTACATCCCGCACACCTCTCCGGCGCTCGTCATCGCGGCGATCTTGTACGTCGGGTTCGACTGCCCGTGCGCAAACTGCTCGACGTCGATCGACGCGCACCGCTTCGGAAACCCACTGACGTGGCGTCGACAGTAGCGCAGCAACGCGCGCTCATCGATCGGTTGGCGACACCGCCCCATCGCGCGATGACGTCGCGCGCGGTCGCGTGAGGGGAGCGGGCGGGCGCGGCGCGGAGAGTCGGCTGCCGCGCATTGGTACTGGTGGTATTACTTGATATTCATCTTGCGCGGGAGCGACGTCGCGATCGTTTAATCGTCTTCTTCTTGGAACAATAAGTACATCATGCCGGCGGTCAGGCCCACGAAGACGAAGGGCGCGGTGCCTGCGCCGAATTCTTGTCTGCGGACGTTGCGGAACGAGTTGCGGTCGAGCGAGCCAGAGTACTTCTTGGTCGTCTTGGGCTTGATCGTCTTGGGCTTGGCCGTCTTGGGCTTGGTCGTCTTGGGCTTGGTCGTCTTGGGCTTGGCCGTCTTGGGCTTGGCCGTCTTGGGCTTGGCCGTCTTGGGCTTGGTCGCCTTCTTCGCGGCGTAGCTCTTGGTCGCCTTCTTCGCGGCGTAGCTCTTGGTCTTCTTCGCGGCGTAGCTCGTATTCTTCTTGCCCGCTCGTCTCGCGGCGTAGCTCGTATTCTTCTTGCCCGCTCGTCTCGCGGCGGGAGAATTTGTCGCTTTCACCGACGGCGCCTCGCGGGAGCGGAACGCCTCGATTTCGGCTTGCTTCTCTTCGTTCGTCTTCGCGCGGAGCGCTTCGATGCGCGCGCGTTGCGCGTCGTAGCGCGCGCGGACAGCCGCGGTCTCTTCATCGGCTTGACGCTTTCTCGCCTCGAGTTGCGCCTTCTTCTCGGCGCGGCGGGCGTCGACGATGGCTTGCGCGGCGGCGTCTCTCTCCTGCTTTTCCGCCGCTCTCTTGGCCTCTTGCTCCGCCGTTCGCGCGGCGGTGGCCTCCTGAATCTTGGCGAGCTTCGCGGCGTTTTCTTTGCGGGTTTGCTCCGCTCTGAGCGTCGCGTTCGTCGGCGCTTTTCGAGTTCGCGTCGTCTTCGGCGGCGCCGCCGGCGTTTTTCGAACTAGCGTCGGCTTCGGCGCCGTCGCCGGCGTTTTTCGAACTCGCTTCGTCTTCGTCTTCGATTCCGGCGCCGGCGCGCCGGCGCCCGTCTTGCCGTTCACCAACTTTTGCCAATTCCAAGATTCAAACTCATCGTTATCCTTGTCGTCGTCCAAAGCCTTCACAGCCTCCGAGTTCATCTCGAGCGCGCGTTCGTACCGATCCTCGACGTCCAAGGTCTTCGCGTACAGCGCCTGTACCTCCGCGTCGAGGGAACTCGTCTCATCCGCGAGCGCCGCGTTCCCGTCGCTCATCATCACCGCGCACGCCATCACCGCCGCGCACGCGAATCGAGCACCACCCCACGCATCGACACCATCATCTCGTTCATTCAAGACGTCATCCAGCCTCTCCCCCTCCCATCTCTCGCCTTCGCGTCCCGAGCGTCCCGAGACGGTGTTCGCGCGCAATTCCCGTCCCGCGCGCGTCGTCGTCGTCCCCCCTCGCACCCTCACGCGTCGTCCCCACCGCTCGTTCACCGTCGCCCGCGACGTCACCACCATCATCGCCATCTCTCTCACCGCGCGCGCGCCCGTCGCCCGTCGTCGAGTGACGCACGTCGTCGTCCCTCGATCGCTCGATCGATCGCGCGTCGCGTCGTATCCGTGCGTGATTCCGCGTGTCCGGTGTATCTGGTTTACTCTGGTTTATCTGTGTCTCTTTTGACCGATGTGGTTCTGTACTCGATGGAGTTTCGAGAGCGTCCAGTATGGATGGATGGATGGACATGCGTGTGCCCATGGGATGCGTCGGACGAATGGATGGATGAGATGAGATGAGATGAGATGAGATGAGATGGATGGATGACGCCCGGCGCGCTCCCTCGTTCCCTCGTTCCCTCGAACGCGCGTCTCGTCTCGTCTCGTCTCTTCGTTTCTTTCCCCTCGCGCGTCACCCGTCGACGAGGTGACCCATCATCCGTCGTCATTCGTCCCCGACCCCGACCCCGACCCGCGTCCACGTCCGCGCGTCGTCGTCGTCGTCGTCGTCGTCGTCGTCGTCGCGCCTCGCTCGCGCCCGCGTCTCGCGCGATCCCTCGACGGACGCGTCGTCACCGCGTACGCCACGTTCGCGCACGCCAACACCGCGAGCGCGACGTACGCGGTGGTCCTCCCGGGCGGGCGCAGGCGAGACAGGACGTGCGCGAGCGCCATCGCGCGTCGCGTCGCGTCCTCGTCTGCGGGCTCGCGTTCGCGCGTCGCGTCGCATGGTGTCTCGACGACGGACGTGGACGTGGACGACGCGCGTGCGCGTCGCGGGGGCGTGCGCGTGCGCGTGCGCGTGCGCGTGGGCGTGGTGGGCGACGCGCGAGGAGGATGACGACGACGACGACGACGGTTGGTGTTCGCGCGCGCGGGCGCGGGACGACGGACGCGAAGACGACGACGCGAGCGGTGCGAACGCGCGCGGGAAGGGTGGTGGGTCGGGAGGGCGACGAGCGCGCGAAGGGTGGGGAGGGCGTCGGCGGTGGACGTCGACGTGGGTGAGACGGGTGGCGACGTCGGCGCGCGCGGCGCTCGACGCGCGCGCGAGACGACTGCTCGAGGGCGAGGGAGGGGCGACGGCGGATGGATTCGCGGATCCGTCGTTGCCGATATACGTCATCGGTGCGACGTCGTGTAAGGCGCTGGAGCGGAGATTGGGGAAAGAGTTGTGGGAGTGGTTCGTCGACGCGCTGCGCGTGTCGACGACGAGCCCGGGACGCGCGCGTCTCGCCGCGGTGCTGAGCGACGCGCGCACGGTGAAGGGGTTGGACGAGACGTTCGATGAATTGGTGAAGAGGTACCCTCGCGAGGACGAGGACGACGAGGACGACGACCGCGCCGTCTCGCTGAGTGCGGCGGCGTTGGTGAAATTTAGCGACGGCATCGCCGGTTCCATTCGACCGGTGCTCGCGTCGCACGACAAAGCCGTAGACATACGACCGGCGACGGAGAGCGAACACGCCTTCTTACGGGACAATTTCGATCTCTTATTCCCACCGAGCGACCCGCTCGATCGTTCGACCTTTCACGCGCTCGCCAAGCTCGTCCTCGTGCGCCGTATCATCAAGGCGCTCGTCAGCGACTTTGGCGGTTTGGTCGCCGTGCAGCGAGGTCTAGCCGAACCGCTCGTCGTAGACGTGCGCGTCGTTCTCGAAGGCGACGTCGTATTTCGCGTGCACACGGTGGCGCCGAAATCGAACGCGAGCGGCGCGGGACAGCGTCTCGGCATCATATCGGAGTGAGCGCCGGCCCGGCGCCGAACAGTCGCGGAGGTGTAAAATGTAAAATCATAATCGTCAGTGCGTCGCGCGCGCGCGCGCGCGTCCGTTCGTGCGTGTACGAACGCGTCGACGCGCGTGCGTTCGATCGTGCCGCGCGAGGCCTCGGTCGAGGCGCGCGAGAGACGTCGTCGTCGCGGTCGATCGGTCGGTCGATTTCGATTTTCGGTCGGTGAGGGTGTTGTCGCGAGACGCGCGTCGTCGGGGCGCGTGAACGCGCGCGAGGTCGAGCGTCGAGGGATCCAAACGCGAGAAAAACATGCCTTCGCCCGCTAAAGTGGCAATGCGGCGCGGGTACTCGTCCGGGGACCTCGGACGACGACCCAAGGTGGCGACGAACGTCACCGTGCTCGTCTTTGCCAATTTAGGATTGTTAGCCTTCTTTCTGGGCGGTGTGTATTACGTGCTCGCGGGTTGGGATCAGACGGCAATTCTGTGCGTCGTGGGATACGTGTGCTGCGGCATGGCGCTGGCGGTGCCGTCGATGACGTTCGCGCAGTCGAGGGGCGAGATGACGGAGGCGGGCGCGGCGAGCGCCGAGGCGAGCGCCGAGAGAGATCCGCGCGCGTGGTGGCGCGTCATGGCGGCGTGTTTAAACATTTTAGGATTGGTGTTGGGGATCCTCGGATCGTTGTTGTACTCGCCAGGGTTCGACAAGTGGGCGACGGATGGAAAACTGGACCCGTACGTGAGCGAGGCGGATTTCGAGTACCTGACTGATAAGGCAAATGTGATTTGGGCCGTTTCGTTTCTTTTGTTTCCGATCGGTTCGTGGTTCTTCTTGTACGACAAGAAAATGTCGCTCAAAGAGCGCGCCGAGGCGAGAGGCGTCAGACCACCGGGATACTTTTCGCAAGAGCTCTATCTGTACGTCTGGATTGAGATTTCTCTTTGTGTTTTCGCCGTCGGAGGTATGATGTTTTGTTTCGACGAGCACGAGTATCTTCTCGTGGGTGCGCTCGTGTTGTTTTTCATCGGTGGTAGCATCAAGGCGGGTCTCATGTTTCACGAGTTGAAGCTCTACATCGGCGGTACGTGCGACGAAGTGCGCAATACGGACGAAGAAAGCCCTCTTTTGGATTAGCGTACAGATAGCTCGTTGCGCCGCTCGCGGCGCCGTTCATAGAAATAATCTTTGTAATAACGTTACAATCACGCTCACAGAATGAACGGTCGACTATTTTCCGTGCGCGCGGTCAACACCTCCACGCCATCCGACGTGATGAGCAGCGTGTGCTCGTACTGCGCGCTTCGAGCGCCGTTCGTCGTCACCGCGGTCCATCCATCCGGCCAGTGCACCACCTTGTGCGAGGAGGATTCATTAAACATCGGTTCGATCGTGAACGTCATCCCCTCCTTCATGACACCGACCGCTTTATTTTTCGCGTAGTGCGGCACGTTCGGCGCGCAGTGGAAGAGCTCACCGATGCCGTGCCCGCAAAAATCCTTGACGCTGGCGTATCCTCCCCTCGCCGCCTCGTCGGCGATGATCTCTCCCAAGTCTCTGAACCGTCGTCCCGGTCTGCAATGCGCGATCGCCCTGTCGAGCGCACGACGCGTGCAGTCCATGAGCTTTTGCGCCGTCTTCGACGCGGCCCCACCCTTGCCGACGTAATATGTTTCGTTCAAATCGCCGTGGTACCCGCTGAGACGAACGGTGATGTCCAGATTGACGACGTCGCCCTCGCGCAACGGTCTCGAGTCAGGAATCCCGTGACACACCACCTCGTTCACCGACGTGCACAGAGATTTCGGGAATCCCATGTAGTTCAACGGCGACGGGTACGCGCCGTTCCCGACCGTGACCGCGTGACAAATTCTATCGAGTTCCTCCGTCGTGACGCCCGGCTCGATGGCCCACGCGACGACGTCCATGACGTGTCTCGCCAGCGAACACGCCGCCCGCATGCCCTCCCGCGCCCTTTGCGTCTTCACCTCGATCGTGCTCTGATACCTCGAACCGAACTCCTCGTCCGGCCATCCCGACGTCGCGTAATCGGGCGGTGTCAGCCCGCTCGGATACGTCCGTTTCGCCGTCGTGGGAAACGGCCGCAACGACCCCGTCCACGCGAACGTCGGCATCGTCCCCATCCTCGAGCTTCGTCTCGCCCCCGGACTCTGCACGTGAAACTTCAACCCACCACCGTCATCATCGCTCGTTCTCGCGTCCCACCGCGTCATCGTCGCTCGAACATCCTCCAACGACCGCCACGCGCCCGTCGCCGCCGCCTCGCGTCTCGCCGCGTCCTCCCGCGCGTCCTCCCCGTCGTCTCTCACCGTCTCAATCTCTCTCGACGATTCTTCATCCGTCCCCCAAGATTCATCGGATCCGTATCCTTCGATTCCACTCGACGAACTCGTCGACATCGCCTCCCTCTCGTCGTCGTCGTCGATCCCGTCCTCGTCCCATCCCGCCGCCGCCAACCGTCCCAGCAACTCCACGCTCCCACCTCGCGCACTGAACCGCGCGTCCGCGCCCGCGAACACCAGTCGAAGCTTCGCGCTCTCACACACGCCCGGAATCAATCGCGCGATCTCGTGCGCGGGTCCTCCGTCGCATCGCACGCGCACGGAGACGACTCGATTCGCGCCGCCGCCGGTGGATGCATCTTCATAATCATCATTCTCGTCGTCGACGGCGACGAGCGACGCGCCCGCGAGCTCGAACGCGGTCTGGCGATGGATTCCGAGCGCGCGGTGACGGAAATATCTCGGCGCGTTCGAGTCCACGCGAAGGACGACGGACGTCATGCGCGACGAGACGAGACGAGACGCGCCGCGCGGTCTGAGGAGGCGACGAGACGCTTCGCGCGACGCGCGTCCATCTCTTCGCATCGACGGGTGCGCGCGCGCGCTGCGCTAGTACACTACTGTATCATTCATTCGGAGAGAGGACCACTACGTCGTAACAATTCGCGCTCGTCTTCGTCTTCGTCTTCGCCCGCGCCCGCGCTCACGCGCCGCCGCCCTCGCCCTCCCCGCGCCGCCTCGCCCATCTCTGTAAATTATACCCCTGCACGTTCGCGTTCGCGGTGTGACACGCGAGTAATATATAATTTCTCGGTCGCACGCGCCACGCGAATCGCATGAACAGTCCCGAGTACACCACGAGCGCCCCCGTCATCGGTCCGCTGATCATGTGTTCGGGCTTCGTCGTATCCGCTAAACCCTATCATGCGCGTCGTCGAATCGCGTCGTCGTCGTCGAGTCGCGTCAGTCGATCCGTCGTTCCATCGAGCGAGTCTCGTCTCGCGTCGCGTCTCGCGTCTCGTCTCGTCTCATCATCCTCACGCGTCATCCTCACGCATCGTCATCATCATCATCATCATCTCGCGCGTCTCTCGCGTCTCGCGTCGTCTCGGTCGCGTCGTCTCTCGCGTCGCGCGCACCGCGAGCACGAATCCCCAATTCGCCACCGGTCCCCAAAAATGCGTCGTCTTCGGTCCCGTCGGTCCGTTGATGAAGGCACGAATCGACATGATCCGATCCCTCGTCCCGTCCCGTCCGTCGCGCTCTGCCATCACACACGCGGTGTCCCTCGTCACGCATCCCCATGATCCCCACACACACCCGTGTCCCGCACCCGCGCGAATGCATGCATGAATGAATGATGGAGACGCGAGGGACGGGACGAGCGTCGAACGGGCGAGAGACGATGCGATGGAGCGAGAGCGGTGACGTCGCGATCGGTGCCGATCGAGGATGCGTCGTCGTCGAGGTACGGAACGTCTCGAATGCGCGAATGAATGAATGAATGAATGCATCGAATGACGGACTGACGACGGATGGATGCGGGGAATAGGCGAGGGATGTTCGCGATGGTCGCGATGGTCGCGATGGAAGGGGGACGACGTTTGAGTGCGTCTCGGTCGCGGGCGTTCGTGGAGGTGGGAAGAGGCGGTGGCCGGGAGGAGGGGAGGATGGGAAAAAGAGCGCGCGGCGGTTGGAGACGAGTCGAGGCGCGTTCTCGGCGGGCGTCGTCGAGGAGGGGGACGAGGAGGAGGACGAGGAGGAGGGAATCGGGGGAATCGGGGGTGAAATCGTTCGGTGCGTCGATTGGTCGTCGATCGGGGCGTGTGGGAGCGGGGAGAGGTGCGCGTTGGCGACGTGTTCGACGGCGGGCGCGTGCGAGGCGTTCGCGCCGCCGAGAGGGACGACGAGCGCGTGGACGCGGAAGACGGACGTGAGCGAGGCGTGGCGACGGGCGTGTTATGGGGGTGGAGGTCGGGTGGAGGCGTTGGTGGTGGAAGCGCCGGTGGACGTGGATGAGGCGGCGAGCGTTCGACCGACGCGCGCGCGCGAACTCGCGTCGAGCGTCGCCGCGCGCGAGAGAGAAGACGCGGCGACGAAGACGGAACTCGACGACGCGGAGACGGTGAAACCGGCGATGGAGACGATGAATCCGTCGAATCTGCCTCGGTCGTCCATCGACGACGGTGAGTTCGGTGACGACGTGTACGTGTACGGCGCGCTTCGAAGCGGCGCGCGCGCGGAGACGTCGGCGGGGGACGCGGCGACGTGGCGCGCGGGAACCGTCGTCTCCGCGAGTTTCAACGCCGCCACGCGCGCGCGCATCGAGTACGACGCGCGCGATGTTCGAGGGGAATTCTTAGTGTGGTCGTTGCTCGAACGTCGGCCGCCGAACGTCGATGGCGTGGAGATGTTTCCGCCGGAATCGACGCTCGCCGCGCGCTCGCCGTCGCCGACGGCGACGAGACGCGCGCGTCCGATGCCGCAACGACGCGTCGAGGACGCGTCCACGCTTCGCGCGGGGGAATTTATAGAGATCATGCGCGCGAACGAAACGTCGACGTGGCGTTTGGCGAGAGTGTGCGAGGTGGACGAACGAAAGATGCGCGTGCGATTGAGCGAGTCGGATCCGCCGACGGATTTCCCGCTCTCGGGCGATTGGCGACGAAGGACGCGATGGATGGGCGCCGCCGTCGGATGGGTCCCCGCAGACGACGTGCCGACGCTTCCGAAAACATTGCACGCGCGCGATGACGCATCACCGGAAGAGGAAGGCACGCGCCGCGGTATGGCCGCCGCCTCCGACGACGGCGTCGCCATGGACGCCGACCGACCCGCCGCCGTCGCCGACAAAGAAGCCGGCGTCGACGCGAGCGCGCGCGATCGACGCGTCGGCGCGCAGGCCGCGGTGGACGCCTTCTTCCGTCGTCGAACGTCCGACGCGACGTACGGCGCGCGGTTTCGCATGTGCGACGAGGATGCGTTTCTGTGTAAACGCGTGTGCGAGGAATTCGCCGCGACGGATGAGGCGCGCGCGGCGGCGGAAACCGCCATCAGGAGATGTTTGGCGAACACGAAGACGGGCGACGCGTCGACCGCGTCGACCTCGACGACCGTAACGACCGCCACCGCGACGTACGACGACGCCCCGATACGCAAAGCCGCGCTGTCGCAATTCATGGCGTGCGCGTGGGCGGAGATTCGAGTCGGCGGCGAGAAGAGGCACGCGCTCGCGTGCGGCGCCAAGAGCGGACACGTCGCCGTGTTTCACATCACCGAAGACGCGCGAGCAACGTGCGTCGCGACGACACGAATCGCGTCGGACGCGTGGATCACCACCCTGACGTGGCGACGAAACGCATCCGCGAACGGCGTCGATCTCGTCGTCGGATGTTCGAACGGCGCCGTCGTGCGCGCGCGCGGCGGCGTCGCCGACGCCGAGCGCGCGTTCGCGGACGCGACCGACGCCCCTCGTCGTGATCTCTTCACCGAATTCACGCGTCTGTGCGACGCCGACGGCGCCGCGGTCACGTGCGCGTCCATCGACGGCGACCACGTCATCGTCGGCAAGGCGAACGGCGACGTCGTGTGCTGCGATTTGACGCGCGAGAGAGACGCGAGCGTGCGTCGCGTCTCCCTCGAACCCATCGCCGGCGCGTGTTACTCGCGAGGGCGCGGCGACGACCGTCTCGCACACGTCATCTCCGGCGCCACGCACGTCATCGCAAGGCTCTCCGCCGCTCGAGACGCGCTCGTTTCAGTCGAGCGCGTCGGCGCCGCCGCGCGAGAACGAGACGCCTCGCGCGCTGTGGACGCCTGTCTCGCCCTCGCCCCGTCCCCCGCCGGCGACGTCGTCCTGCGATGCGACGCGTACGAACCGACGGTAAATCTTCGAAACTTGGACGGCATGAAACGCGCAAAGTTTTGGCGAGGCGTCGTCGTCGCCGTGAAACATCCGTCGCCGTGAAGACGAAGACGCCGCCTGTAGTAACAAACTCTCGAATTCGAGTCGAATCGAACGCGCGCGCCCCCGCGCGTCACTCGTCGCCGCGACGTCGACCGCGTCGCGACCGCGTCGAGAGGACGACATGTCGTCGCCCGACGCGCGCGCGGTCCCCGACGATTTCTTCGCCGACGACGAATCGTACGTTCCCAAACGCGCGCTCGAAGACGCCGCCGAGCTCAAACGCGAGCTCATTCGTAAATGGCGCGCCGCCGACGGCGCCGATGCCTCCGCGGCGCCTCGCGCGCGCACCATCGTTCTCGTGACGAGCGGTGGCACGACCGCCCCGCTCGAGCGCGCGCAGGTGCGATGCGTGGATAACTTTAGCTCGGGCACGCGAGGGGCGAGATTGGTGGAGGAGTTTAGCGCGCGGGACGCGTGCGAGGTTGTCTTATTACAGCGAGACGGGTCTTGCGCGCCGTATGAACGCATGGTGGTGGCGAGCGCGACGCCCGTCGAGCGTCGAACGTTCGAACGGGCGCCGCACGCGTTGGACGCGTTTGAATTGGCGGAGGACGGGAGGACGGCGCGGGCGCGGCGCGGGCGAGGAGACGCGGTGGCGCGCGCGTTGCGATGTCTGCGAGAGGAGACGCGAAAGGTGACCACGATACGGTTCAAGACGTTGTTCGAATATTTGACCTTGCTCAAGGCGGCGTGCGAGGCGATCGAGGAGGAGGCGATGCGGCGAGGTGGAAGAGCCGTCGTCGTGTTGGCGGCGGCGGTGAGCGATTTTTACGTGCCGTGGCGCGATTTGCCCGAGCACAAGATTCAGAGCGCGGCGCACGCGCGGGACGGATTGGAGCTCACGCTTCGACCAGTACCGAAAATGCTCGGTCTCATCAAGTCCGAGTGGTGTCCAAACGCCCTCGTCGTCGGTTTCAAGCTCGAGACGGATATCAATATCCTCGCCGACAAGGCGCTTCGGTCGCTCCGACGCTACCGACTCGACGCCGTCGTCGCCAATCAGCTCACCACGCGCTACGATTTCGTCCATCTCCACACCGCGGACGGCCATTCGCGAAAACTCTCGCGTCCGGACGACGAACCGGCGTACCCGATCGGGCTCGGGTTCGGACCGACGACGCTCGACGGTCAAATCGTCGACGCGCTCCTCGCGCTCGCGGACGACGTCTCGACTCGCCCGTGATCCGAGCCTCGCCCGCCCGCGTGATCAATCTTTCATTCTTTCACCCTTTTGTCCACGTCCCATCGCCGTTCGCGCGCATCGAGCGCGCCCGAGCGTCCCGGCTCGCGCGTCTCGTCCCCGCGCGCGCGTCGTCGTCGCCGCACTCGCCGACGGTCGGTCGTTCGACGAGCGATCATGACGGCGATGGAGACGGACGCCGAGGCGAACGCGAACGCCGAGGCGAAGACGCAGACGGAGACGACGACGCCGATGGACGTCGCGCACAGAGTACGTCGCACCGACGCGTCGCGCGCGCGCGATCGACGATTGATTAATGAATGACGACGACGATCTCGAATCGTTTCCCGAGCGACTTGACTGACCCGCGGTGGTGTGTGCGAACGATGCGCAGCTCGTGAGATGCGTCGGAGACGTGGAAAAGAGCGTGAATGAAAAGGGCGAGGCGCGATTCGTCGCGCGGGCGCTGCGAGAGGTGCGTAAAGTCGTGTGAGAGACGTGAAAAGGCATTCGCGACTTTGAACCGCTTCGCGATTGGCGCGAAGACGAAGACGCGCGCGACGAATGACTGACGCGGTGTGCGATGATCATAGACGGCGACGGCGCGGCGGGAGCTCACGAGTGCGAACGTGCTCGCGTTCGTGCGCGCGGCGTTGCCCGAAGGGGAGACGAGGACGGCGCTCGAGGCGCGGTGCGAGGCGAAACCCGCGGCGAAGAGAACGCGGGGGGCCAAGGTGGCTAAGGGTGGTGACGACGAGGGTGAGATTGATATGAGCGACGTAGTCCCGTGCGCGCTTCCGGAGGCGGAGGTGTACGCGTACTTGATAGTTTTGATGTACCTCATCGACGGCGAACGCGGCGAGGACGCCTTGGCGTGCGCGGAGGAAGCCGTCGATAGAATCAGACAGTTTAACCGACGAACAATGGATGTTCTCGCGGCGCGGGTGTACTTTTACTATTCACTCGCGTACGAACGATTCAGTTCGCTCGAAAACGCGCGCGTGACGCTCTTGGCGCTGTACAGAACGGCGGCGTTGCGTCTTGACGAAATCGGGCAAGAAACCTTGGTCAACCTGTTGTTGCGCAACTATTTGCACTATAATCTGTACGATCAGGCGGAGAAGCTTCGATCTCGTGTGACGCTTCCGCAGTCGAGATCGATTCAGCAGCAGTGCAGGTACGCGTACTATCTCGGTCGCATTCGGGCCGTGCAGTTGGAGTACAGCGAGGCGAAGGAGTACCTGACGCAGGCGTACCAAAAGGCGCCCACCGCGGCCAAGGCGTTTCGTTTGGAACTGTTGAAATGGATCACCATCGTGCGTTTACTCCTCGGCGAGGTCCCGGAGAGGAAAGAATTGACGCAACCGGAGATGCGCGCGGCGTTGACGCCGTACTTTGATCTCGTGCAAGCGGTAAGAATGGGGGATTTGTCGTCGTTTCAACGTGCGGCGGAGACGCACGGGACGACGTTTCAGCGGGACAAGTTGAATAATCTGATCGCTCGTTTGCGCGCCAACGTCATCCGAACCGGTCTCACGCGCATAAACACCGCATATTCCAGAATTTCACTCGCCGATGTCGCGGAAAAGCTCGGTCTTCCGAGCGCGGAGGACGCCGAGTCTGTCGTGGCGAAGGCGATTCGCGACGGCAACGTCGATGCCGTCATCGATCACTCCGCCAAGGTTATGTATAGCAAGGAGACCAAGGACGTGTACAGCACGAATGAACCGCAAAATGCGTTCCATGTGCGCATCGCCTTTTGCCTGGACACGCACAACGAAGCCGTCAAGGCGATGCGATATCCGCCCAAAAAGGACAAGGCGGCGGTCGCCGCGGCGCGCGGTTCCACTGATGCCGAGACCGCGCTCGATTTAGACGATTTGGACATGGACGACGACGAAATGATGGGTGATTTCTTCTAGAATGTTCTAATCAATACAATTGTCTCACGACCGACGGTCCAGCTCATTTCCGTCCCTTTTTCCCCGATTTTTTTCTGTTCCCCGTCTTCTCCGCCTTTTTCCCTTGGCCCGGCGCCGGTCCCGCGGCCGACGCCACCTGCTTCAGGTACTCATCAAACACCATGTGCTGCGTCATGTACTTCGGGTTCGTGCTCGGCTTCCCGTTCTCCCCTCGCTCTGGATGTTTCTTTACGTACGCCGCGATCGCCTTGAGCAACTTCCCTCGCGTGTTCAACTCTGGGTTCACGAACTCACCGTCCTCCGTCTTCCACTCCACGCGCAGCCGACCGCGACACCAGAAATCTCTCGAGTAACACTTATCCTCCAGCTCGCACTTCATCCCGAGTCCGCGCTCGCACGCGTCGAGCATCTCCAACGGGTGCGGATGTTCGACGCAATCATCGAGCGCGATGCGTCGTCCGCGCGCCGTCGTGCGCGTCGAGTCGATGTACGGCGGGTACACGACGACGCGCTCGTCGTGTTTCCAGATCATCGGTTGGCGCGTCGTCGACATGGCGCGCGCGGAACTGTGACGCGAGTGCGCGCGTCAGAGCTCGGCGGCTCGGGCGCGAGTCGAGTCGCGATGACGACGGACGCGCGCGCGCGCGCGTCCCTCGAGGCGTCGACGTCGTCGTCGACGACGACGACGACGGCGCGGTCGGAGACGGACGATCTCATCGCCGGCGTCGTCGCCGGCGCCGCGTGCACGCTCGCGGGACACCCGTTCGACACTGTGAAGGTGTTTTTGCAAGAAAACGCCGCCAAGGGCGCGCGCGCGCACACGACGGCGAGCGCGACGCGAGAGATTTACGCGAGACGCGGCGTTCGCGGCCTCTACGCGGGCGTCGCTGCGCCGTTGATCGGGGCGAGTCTGGAGACGGGGGCGAATTACGCGTGCTTTCATCTTATTCGAGAACGAATAGCCTTGGAGGCCATGGGCGGAAGAGACGGTTTCGCGTCGCGTTTGGGCGCGTCCGCGGTGTCGGGGGCGATCGCGGGGGCGGTGATGTGCGCGTTCTTGACGCCGTTCGAATTGGTCAAGTGTCGAGCGCAGGTGGGACAGGAGGGCGGACGCGCCGTCGCCGTGGCGCGACGAATCGTCGCCGAGCGCGGCTTCGGCGGTCTCTTCAGAGGGTTCACGCACACGATGGTGCGGGAGATTCCCGCGGGAGCGGTGTACTTCGCGTCTTACGAAGTGTTACAAACCATTTTCCCTCGCGCGAGACGTTCGGAGGATGTCACGCGCGCGGCGTTTGAAAATCAGGACGTTTCGGGTGCGCGCTTTCGTGCCCGCTTCTCTTCGTCTCGTTTCGTTTCGTCTCGCCCATTCCACGCGCGTCCATCACGCACTGACCGCGTTCTCTTCCACTCACCGCGCAGGTTTATTTCACGAAGCCCTCGCCGCGGCTTCGTGCGGCGGCGCCGCCGGCGTCGTCACCTGGCTCGCCGTCATTCCGCTCGACAACGCCAAAACCGTCCACCAGTGCGAACGTCCCGGCGGTCCTCGCGACCTCCCACCGCTCGCGCTCATCCGCCGTCTCATCACCGAGCGTGGATTCAGAGGCCTCTACCGCGGCGCGTCCCCCGTGATCGCCCGCGCGTTCCCCGCCAACGCCGCCCAGTGGCTCGCGTGGGAATTTTCCAGTCGCGCGCTCTGGTCGCGCCGCCGTCTCTCCGTCTCTCCGACCGACTCCGAATAGACCTCCGACTCGTAGCGCACGCGTAGTTCCATCACCATCGTCTCCCCCCACTGAGTCTTCGACGTCGACGTCGCCCGAGTGTCCACGCGCGTCGTCTCGCATCCTCGCCGCGCGCTCGTCGCGTCCTCGTCTCGCGCGCGCCCCTCGCGAGGGGAACCAAACCGACGCCTCACATTCCGACGTCGAGCGCGGGCGATGACGCGACCGCGCGTCACGCCCGAGCGCGCGCGACCGACGACATCGACGACGACGACAACATCGATCGAATCCACGCCCTCGCCCGCGCGAGAGACGAGAGACGGTGCCGCGGAGGAAGGGCTCGACCTCGACGACGACTCGAGTCCGCTCTTGGGACGAATGGCGAGGGTGACGCTGAGCGACGCGACGAACGCGATCGTCGACGAAGAGAGGGGGGGTGGAGGGCGCGGGAAACCGCTCGGGAGCGGGTTCGTCGTGAAGAAGAGGTGCGCGCGGGACCGTGGAGGGAGAGAGAGAGGATTATTGATTGAGACTGATGTGACGCGTTTCGTTTCGTCGGCGCGTCTCGAGACCGACGAAAGACGGACTGACGAACGCCTCTTACGCAGGTTTCACAGTCCCACGGACTCAGCGATGAGTCCAGCGTCGAAATTCGTCGCTCGAAAAGCGCACCACCACGCGGCGACGTCCATCATCGACAAGTTGCGCGCCGCGCCGAGACCGGGCGCCGAAAACGCGCCGCCGCCGCCGCCGCCGCGTCTCGCGGCGTCTCGGTTTCGACCGCTCGATCGATAGACCGATTCCCATTCTTGATTAACGCTCATATTCGTGTACACTATCCATCCGCGCGTCCATCGGTCGGTCGGTCGGTCGTGTTCG
>Ga0208410_1000276_pt1 | contig 31095 bp, 21 predicted proteins | sample ETN02SmetaG_3_FD_185787 | JGI IMG/M metagenome (GOLD analysis project Ga0208410, IMG submission 185787) | Marine microbial and viral communities from oxygen minimum zone, Eastern Pacific Ocean - ETNP2014F10-02SV257 (SPAdes) (version 2) | ecosystem: Environmental > Aquatic > Marine > Oceanic ... | reverse complement strand
ACACGATCGGTACGAAAGCATCCCCGGGGCGCCTCGCGCGAGGCATCTTTGCGCATGGGGTTATATCCGTCGATGTGAAGTCTTGACTGATCGCGGAATATTGCTGGTTGAAAACTTTCTTTCCATCCCCAAGTCGCGCGTGCCGGTCTCCGGAGGCGCGACTTAATTTCTGTAGCCGCGATGACTCAACGCGGCCTTCTTCACGTCGAATCGCGAAACTCGTGGACGCGCGTTCGCGCGAGGGACGACGAGAGACGCGCGACGTGCGCGCGCGGAAGATTGATGGGATGTGATTGTGAATGCATGCATGCATGCATGAGATGCATGCATGAATGAATGAAACGATGATGCGCGCGGTCGTTCGCGCGCGAACGCCGCGTTTTTTTTCGTCGCGTCGTCGTTCGCGCGCGAGAACGAACGAGACCGACCCGACCGCGCGCGAAATGAGATGAGATGAAATGAAATGAAATGAAGCAAAAAGTGCATAAAGTGCCGCCGTCATTCGCGCGCGCGTTCGATGAGCCTCCGAGCGTCGTGGACGTCGTCGTCGTCGCGTTCGCGCGTGGGATTCGCGCGACGACGGTATCGGTCGTCGTCGTCGCGACGCGTCGCGCGAAGGGGACGTCTAGGCGACGAGGACGAGGCCGACGACGAGCTCGAACGACGTCGGGTCGCGTTCATCGATGACGACGACGATGACGATGCGTGTCGAGCGACGACGACGGTTCGAACGATGTCGCGCGCGTCGGCGATGGCGCGCGCGTTATCCGCGTCCGCGCGAGGGATCGCGTACGACGTGGAGACGCGAGACGCTCGGGGAGGGGGGGTGGATGTGGATTGCGCGGTGACGAGCTCGGGACGCGACGTCGGCGACGGGACGCCGACGGTGTCGTTCGGAACGTCGTCGTCGACGCGTGGGAACGATGGCGAGGAGGAGGAGGAGTGGACGTTTTGGATCTCGTCGATCGGGACGACGCGATCGAGGAAACGACCGGCGGTGGCGTTGACGCCGGAGACGCCGGGGCGAGGGGGCGCGGCGGCGCCGACGTATCCGCGAGGCGCGCGCGAGGCGATTCGAGAACGCGCGGAGCGCGCGTTCGACGGTGAGAGGAACGATTTCGAAGTACGACGGGGGAGATTGGTGCCGTGCGAGGCGGACGAGGAGGGGGCGGTGGCGTTCGATGGTGTCGAGGAGCTCGACGAAGACGAAGACGAAGACGAAGACGAAGACGAAGACGAAGACAAAGACGAGCCGACGACGTCGACGGATGATTCATCATCCTTCGTGCGCGTCGTCCTCGAGGACGATCCCGTGAGCGGTTACGAGGCGTGGGAAAAGGTGTTCACGCACGCGGCGTGCGTCGGATTATCCATGGACGCCTTGCTCGACCACTTGGTGAAGAACGCCATGCACAGAACGGGCGCCAGACGCGCAACCACGCCGACGACGGACGCCGCGCCGTCCGCGACCGATCCCGCATCGTCACCGCGCATGCGCGTGTACGTCCTCTTCGGTGGATCACCGTCGTCCGGGTACACGGGACGACAACTGTACCTGACGCTTCGAAACATTCCCACCATCGACGCGACGCCCGTGTTGGTGTCCCGCGCGCCGCCGCCGCACCGTCGACTGGCCGACGCCCTCGCGTGGCGATTACCCTACGCCTGGGCCGTGGACCCGAATCAATGGTCCGCGGCCGACGCTTTACCCCCTCGAGATCCAGATTTGGGTCGATTCTCCACGCCCAGACGCGTGCGCGCGGATTTAGAAAAGTATCTCTGGATATCGCCGTCGAGCGACGACGACGCGCTCGCGTTCGAAGCGCGACCGCGCGCGTCTCGCCTGGGCGCGCTCCTCTCCCTCGCCGCGTCCGAGGGCGCCATCGTCTTCAACGCCACACGAGGTGCCGGTCCCTCGTTCACCGACGGTTCTTTACAACAACTCTGCGTCTCCTCGGGCGTCGCGTACGCCGGGTGCGGCGCGCTCGCGTCTCGCGTGTGCGCCGACGCCGTCGCCGCGAGCAAAGCGCTCGCGCACTTGCGCGCCGAGGGCATCGGGTGCCTGAACAAACGATTCGTTCCCTCGGCCACGCTCGCGTCGCAGACGATGGAGGAGAGCGGATGGGGCGGGCGCGCGCGAACCGAACGCGCGAAGAGATTATGGTTGGACATCGTCGGCTCGCTCGGCGGCGCGAACGCGACGCCGCGAGGCGTGCGCGTGAAACCGGTGATGAAACGCGCGGAACGAACGACGCGACCGCCGGTCGCTCGATTGATGGATGAGAATGATCTGTTTGCGTACGTCCAGCGCGTCGGCGGTGGGTCGACGTCGGCGGCGCCTTCATCTTCGTCTTCGGCGGCTCGTAACGGGTATCTCTTTGAACCGTTTTTCGAAGTCGCGCGCGCGACGACGACGACGACGACGAGCGGTGCGAAAGAGCTCGTCCTCGACGATTCGACGTCGAAATCTCGGTGGATTGAAGTCCTCGTGACGGTGTTCGGGGAAAAACCCGGCTCGTTGGTCGCGTTCGCGCCGAGCGTGCGAACGCGCGGCGGCGGCGAGACGCGATTCGCGATGGATCGCGCGGGGACGGTGCTCTCGGCGCGCGTCTCGTCCAACGTTCGTGATCGCGCGCGACGCGTCGCCGACGCGTTACAGATTGAAGGTTTTGCCGCCATCAACGCCTTCGTCAACGTCGATAACGGTGAGATGATCGTCGTCGACGTCGACACCGTTCCGCCGATGACGTCTTCGCGCGCCGACGTCTTCGCGCAGGCGCTCGCCGAGGATCCTCCCATCGACGCGGAAACCTTTTGCGCGCGCGCGCTGAGTTTCGCGCTCGTTCGTAGATTTAGGTGAGCGGATCGGTTCGGTTCGGTTATGTTCGACTAAACGTGTAAACGTGTAAAGAAAAAACGCTCGCGTAGCTGAGTTTGGCGGAACGCCTCGTCATTCGGAATCGAGTTCCGGCGCTATTTCGCCCTCCTCCAATTCGCTCGACGTCACCGACTCTTTATCGAGCGGCGTCGTCGGACTGTCCATCTTGCCCGCATTCGATCGTGCTCTCGGCGATCCGAGCGTCGGGGGCGTCGGTGGACACTCGAGCTCGGCTTTGGACGGTAACTCGGTCTCCGCGAAGACTCGGCGCAAATCGTCCACGTCGTCGGCGAGCGTCGCGGCGACGACGGCGTTCGCCTCCTCGAATTTTTGACACTGATTCACCGCGAACAGACGCATGAGATGCACGATCTGCGGTCGGAAGTAGACGGTGAAGTTCATCGAGCGAAGCTTGATGAGCTCCTCGAGCGCGTTCATTTGCGCGACGAGCGAAGAGAGCCGCGTGCTCGCCTCGTCCAAATCGGCGCGGCGCTCGACGGTGTCGGTGGACTTGGATTTCTCTCGAACCGCGCTCAATTTCTCGAACCGTTTCTTCGCGACATCGTGCGCGATCCACGTCTCCTCGTGTTCGCGAAGCGACGCCTCGAGCGAGATGGCAAAGGTGTTTTCGCAATCCGCGTTCAACGTCTCGCACGTCTTCGCGAATTCCTTCGCGAAATCGGCGACGACGCGCGCCTGTTCTCGCACTCGACCCGCCCACTCTCTCGCCGTGTGTTCGAGTTTCATGCTCGATCGTAACTCTTTCGACATCTCCGGACGTTCACTCGCGTCGCTGACGACGCGATCGAGCATGTCTCGCTCTCGCGAGCGCCGAGCGTCCCGAAGGTCGTCGTCCCGAGGTTTATCGCGCTTCTTCTTTCCTTTTCCCTTGGACCCGGTGCCCTCGCTCGTTCCCGCGCGCGAGGCGGCGTCGGCGGCGTCCGCCCAATCTCTCGCGTCGATCAACGCGTTCGCGAGCGTGGCCCGCACGCATCCGACCGCGCACACCAGTTCGGCCAACTGTTCGTCGTGCGCGTACAACTTGTGACAACTCGCGCGAGGCGCGGGAATGGTCGGGGCGGATCTCGGTCGGTCGGAGTTTTCGTCCGCGGCCGCGGCGGCGTTTCGGTGATTTCGACGATTGTTTTTACGTCTGCTGCGAGAGGAGGACATGCTGGTGCCCATGGCGTCGAGGGGCATTGTGGAGGCGACGTCTCGTCGCGCCCTCGGATGGACGAGAGAGTCGCGCGCGACGGACTCGAGGAGAAAAAATAAAGCTGTACTAACAACGCGGGAATCTAAAGAGCGATCGCGTCGGTTCAGTTTGCACCGGTGATGCGCGCGCAAATGTCCCGAATGCAAAGCATCTGCGCCTTGGCGTTGGCCCGCATGTACGCGAGCTGATCCAACTGTTGCTCGCGCTCCTCGTCGACGCCCTGCGCGCGCATCGCCGCGACTTGTTCCTCGAACTGTTTGTCCTGTTCCTCCATGGCGATCAAGAAACCATCGACGCTGGCGCTGAAATTATCCACCGTCATGCCCGCCGCTTCGACGCGCTCGACGACGACGCGTTCCTCCGCCGACGCGTCGGACGTCTCGTCCAACTCGTTGAGCCCGGCGACGATGGCGTCGATCACCCCCAATTCCGGCGGCGCGTTCGCTCGTTGGAAACTCTCGAGTAAATATTCAAAGACACCCTTCAGCGCCGCCACGATCTCGGGTTTCTCATCCTTTTGTTGCGCCGTCTGCATCGTCGCCAGCGCCGCCTCGACGACGCCCTCCGTCAACTCGCCGCTCGCCGCCAACTCGTCCACGATGGACTGCGCATCCTCGGGCGATTGCGCGTTCAACACCTTGTAAAAGTTTGCGAAATCGCGCTGCGTCGTCCCGTCCGGCGCCTGGTTCGCCTGATCGAACGCCTCGCGCAGACCGTCGCCGTCGGCGCGACGAGTGACGGTCGTCCCTCGCGCACGACGCGCCCCTCGCGCGCGCGTCGCCACGAACGCGCGTCGCGCGACGGTGACTCGAGAAAATGCTCGAGCGCTCATCCTTCTATCACTCGTCGTCACAGAGCACGAGAGAGAGCGTCTCGAGACGTCGAGGTGCGCGGCGCCCAATGCCGTCGAGGTTTTGAGCTCGAAGAGGTTTTCGACGCGTCACATCGAGACCGAAGCGTCGCCATGTCGTTCGCGCGCTCGAACGCGACCGCGAACGCGAAGATCGTCGCGCGCGTCGTCCTCGGACGACGCGCGGAGACGACGACGACGAGGACGAGGACGACGCGCGTCGCGATTCGCGCCAAGGGCAAAAAGGATGACGAGGACGATGAGATCGATCCCGAGGAGATCGAGCTGGACGCCATGGAGCGCATGGAGAAGACGATGGACGCGATCGCGAATGATTTCAGCACCGTGCGCACGGGACGCGCCAACGCCGCGATTCTCGATCGCATCGAGGTTGATTACTACGGCGCGCCGACGCCGCTCAAGACGATCGCCAACGCGAGCGTCCCGGACGCGCAGACGATCACGATTCAACCCTTCGATAAGAGCGCGATCGGTGACATCGAGCGCGCCATCAACGCGTCCGACATCGGTCTGAACCCGATGAACGACGGGAACGTGATTCGATTGAACGTGCCGCCGCTCACCGAGGAGCGACGGAAAGAGCTCGCCAAGCTCGTCAGCAAACTCGGCGAGGACGGCAAGGTGGCGCTCAGAAACGTGCGCAGAGACGCGATGAAATCGTACGACAAGTTAGAGAAGGGCGGTTCGCTCGGCGAGGATCAGATCGCGGCGCTGAAGAAATCCATGGACGACTTGACGGCGTCGTACGTGAAAAAGGTCGAGGAGGCGACGAAGGCCAAGGAGACCGAATTACAACAGGTGTGAGGCGAAGGAGACGTTCGCGAGCGCCGCTGTTTGTTTTAATTTTATTGAGAGTCTTCCACGCGTTTACTTATCCGTTCCCATCGCGCGGCGTCGTCCCGTAGAGTCGTCGTCCCGCCGCCGCGCGCTTTTTTCACTTTTCACGCACAGCGCGACTCGCGCTCGTCCTCGCGTCGTCGCCGTCGACATGTCCGCGCCCGAGCCGACGCCGAGCGACCACGCGGACGAAACCATCGACGCCGCGCTCCCGCCGTTGTTTTGGGACGGCGACGGGGACGAATGGTTGGAGGAATCGTCGCCCGAGTTTGCCGCCCTGCGCGCCATCGTCGAGGACGCGAACCGCGACGCGACGCCCAGGGAGATCGCGGAGCGGTGCAAGGAGAAGGGAAACTCGAGCGTCAAATACGGCGTCGCGAATAAGCTCTACGCGAGGTACGCGGTGGAGCATTACACCGCGGGCTTGGCGGCGGGGTGCGACGACGACGCGTTGAACGGGACGCTGTATTGTAACCGAGCGCACGCCGGTTTATTGCTCAAGAACCATCGTAAGGCGCACAGAGACGCGGTTCGAGCGACGGAAATGATTCCTCGAAACGTCAAGGGGTGGTTTCGAGCGGCTAAGGCGGCGTTGGCGTTGGAGATGGTGGACGAGTGCGCGCGGTGTTGCGTCGGCGGGTTGGAAATCGAGGGCGATAATCGAGAGTTAAAGGTGATGCTTCGAGAGGCGAAGCGTTTGGTGGAGAAGAGGGAAAAGCAAGTGACATTAGACGCCGAGGAAAAAGTTCGCATTCGCGCGTACGTTGAGACGTTGAAGGCGAAGAAGATTCGACTCGGTCCAGCGACGTTGGGAAGCGGCGAACGGTTTCCGACGGTGGATCCGTCGACGAGCGCGGCGACGTATTGGACGCTCTTCGTCTACCCGGAATCGATGCAAACGGACGTCGTTGAGGCTGCGAGCGAGATATCAACGCTCGGCGAGCACTTGGACGTGTTGTTCAATCCCGCCGGTCCGCCGCTCGAGTGGGACAGTCGCGGGCACTACACCAGGGACTCCGTCGAGGTGTATTGGCAGACGAACGCCGCGGTGCCGTACACGTGGGAACAGGTAGAGACGAAGATGTTGGACGCCGCGGGGGTGTCGAAGCGAGAGGCGGACGACGACACGCGAAAAGAGATTGAAGCCATGGCGAAAGGCGGCGGCAAGGTGGACTCTCGCGACCAGTTCATGCGACGCATCGATCCGAAGATCAAGCTCGGTGACTTGTTCAGGGAGAAGGAATTCGTCATCGCGGGCCATCCCGTGTTGTACGTCGTCGCCAAGGGCACCGAGTTCCATCAACAATTTCTCAACGGCGAGTGGGAACTGTGAGGCGGCGTTTTGTCTAGATTTTCGTGTTCGTAATATTACACGGCACGCGCCGTCGCGTCGCCTCCTAATTCTATGACGTCGTCTCCGTAATCTTCCGCCTTTGTCCTCGGCACTTTGAGCGTCTTACCCCAAAAAGTCATGAGCGCGCGCGTCTCCGGTTCGCTAGAAATCATCGAGTGCGTTTTGTCGAATTCGCACACCTGCGCCCCGCACCCGTGGTTACGCCTCTCGAGCGCCGCCGCTGTCGCGCGCACGCGCCCCATCGGTGCTTCCTCGTCTCTCGCGCCGCCGAGCAAGAGCACGGGCGTCGGCGCGTCCGCACACGGACCGTATCTCGACTCGCGGTCGGGTTCGAGCAGACTCGCGTACGCCGCCGCGCACGAGCCCAAACGAGAATCCGCCCCGACCATCTGCGTCGCGAGATCCAGCGCCACCGTACCGCCGTCGCTGAAACCAAACACGTGCACGCGATCTAAGCTCCAGCCTCGCGCGTCGCGCATGCGAAGCAATCCACGGCGTATCCTCGCCGACGCGTTCTCGAGCGCGTCCTGTCTCCCCGCGTCGGACGCGCCCTCCTCTTTCGAGAGAAACCATCGACGCATCGGCGCCTCGCGCGCGCCGAGCGCGTTCCCGTACATGTCGAGCGTCCCCCCGAGCGCGACCACGGCCGTGTGGGGCAGATTCAGCGCGCGCCCGAACCTTAGAAAATTCGCCGGGGAATCTAAGTCGCCGTGGAGCAACACGAGCACGTTCTCGCACGCGCTCGCGGACGTCCCCGGCGGGGTCTCGAACGCGAAGTCGACGTCGAAATCATCCGCGCGAGGCGCTCGGCGTTCACTCGGTGGCGTCGAGGCGGACGCTGCGGGCGCTCGAGGCGTCGAGCTCGCTCGAGCCTTCGGAGCGTCGAAAAATCCGCGTCGCATTGTGACGTCTGAATCGACTCTGACGACGTCTCCCTCGAGCGCACGCTTTTGAAAAGCCATCCCTACGCGCCGCAACACCGCTTAAACTTCTTCGTCGACCCGCAGGGACACGGTCGATTCCCCGGAAACGCGCCGCGCATGGCCGCCGCCTCCGCCCGTCTCGCCTCTCTCGACATGGATCCGTCACCTCTCTTCAGCGCCTCGGCCAGCGCCTCCGGCGACGTCGGCATCGTATCTAAACCTTTCATTCGACGCGCGATGGCGCGCGTGAGCGCGTGCGCCTTGATCAATTCATCCACCTCTTCGCGCGCTCCCAACTCGCGTCGCCGCGCGAGCGTCGTCTCGTTCGGCGCCTTCATCTCCGCCTCCGTCATGTTATCCGCGATCGCGCGCGCGCGAGTCGCGGGAAACGAAATCTCCGCCGACGTCATCTCGCGCGACTCGGCGTGCGCGCCGCCCTCACCGCTCGCGCGCTCTTTTTCAGCGCGCTCGAGGAGCGCCACGAATTCATTCAACGATAAATCCTCTCGCATCATCGATCGCGCCGCGCCCGAGACGCCTCCCGCGAGCCACGATTTGATGGTATCGAACGTCCCGTACGTTCTCGTCCGCGCGCGCGTCGCCGCGCGCATCGCGAGCGTCCCCTCGAACCCCACGTCGCCGTCGACTGACGATTCCTCGAGCCACCGCGACGCCATCACGACGCGCGCGCGCGGGCCTCGACCGACGCTCGCTCGCCATGCGCGCGCGCGCGCTCGCGAGACGCGCCATCGAGCTCACCTCACACCCTCGCGCGCGCGCCTCAACGCGCGTCTTCACCGCCTTCACCGCCGAATCATCATCACCGTCCGCGTCCGCCGCCGAATCATCATCGACGTCTTTCCCGCGTCCGCGCGTCTACGTCGAGACGTACGGATGCCAGATGAACGCCTCCGACTCGGACGTCGTTCGCGCGTTGCTCCTCGAGCGCGGATTCGACCTCGCGGACGATCTCGTCGACGCGCAGGCGGCGTTGGTGAACACGTGCGCGATTCGCGACGGCGCCGAGTCGCGCGTCTGGACGCGTCTTCGTCAATTAAAGGCGTTAAAGCGCGATCCGAGGGAAAATTTGCGCGCGGTTGGGGTGCTGGGATGCATGGCGGAGCGATTGAAAGGGAAACTGTTGGAGACGGACGGATTGGCGGACGTCGTGTGCGGACCGGACGCGTACAGGGATTTACCGCGATTATTGGGACGCTTCGTCGGCGAAGACGCGAGGGGACGGGACGAGGACGAGGAGATCGCGGATGAGGATCGCATGAACGTGCAATTGAGCATGGATGAGACGTACGCGGACGTGACGCCGGTGCGAAGGGATAAAGGGTCGGTGTCGGCGTACGTGAGCGTGATGCGAGGATGCGATAATATGTGCGCGTTTTGCGTGGTGCCGTTTACGCGAGGACGCGAACGGTCGAGACCGATGACGTCCGTCGTGGACGAAGCGCGACGATTGATCGCGGAGGGTGTGAGAGAGATCACGCTCTTGGGTCAAAACGTGAATTCGTACGCGGATAAGAGCGAGACGGACGGCGAGAAGACGGCGAAAAAGACGACATCCGCCGCCGACGCCTTCGCCGCGTACGCCGAGGGATTCACCTCCGTCTACGCGCCGAAACGCGAGGGCGCGAACACGTTCGCTGATCTCCTCGCCGCCGTCGCCGCCATCGACGTCGAGTGTCGCGTGCGTTTCACGTCACCGCATCCGAAGGATTTCCCCGACGACGTCTTGCGCGTCGTCGCCGAGACGCCAAACGTCTGTAAACAGTTGCACGTCCCCGCGCAGAGCGGCTCGACGACGACGCTCGAGCGCATGCGACGTGGGTACACGCGAGAGGCGTACGACCGTCTCATTCAACGCATACGCGCGATGATGCCGCACGTCGCCCTGTCGAGCGATTTCATCAGTGGATTTTGCGGCGAGACGGAGGATGAGCACGCGGCGACGCTCGATTTACTCGAACGCGTCGAGTACGAACAGGCGTTTATGTTTCATTACTCGAGACGCGATAAGACGCGCGCGGCGAGACATTTTGAGGACGACGTTCCGGAAGAGACGAAGAAGCGTCGTTTGGCCGAGGTGATCGAGACGTTTCGACGACGGGCGAGTCTCGTCAACGCGCGCGAGCGCGGTCGGACGCACTTGGTGTTGATCGAGGGACCGAGCGCGAAGAATCCAGAGACGCGGATGCGCGGACGGTCGGATACGGGGAAACGCGTCATCGTTCGAGGGAAATTCGTGAAGAAGTGCGCGTTCGGAGCGAGCGAGGAGGAGGTGGAGATGGTGCCGGGAATGTACGTCGCGGCGAGAGTGACGGAGACGGGATCGTCGAGTCTCGTCGCCGATCCCGTGGGCGCGACGACGGCGAGGGCGTTTTACGAGAGGCACGACGGCGCGGCGTGGTTCGTCGACGTAGATTTGTAGTAGTGGTAAATCGTATCGATTCATTCGTGTTCTTTCGGGAGAGTCGAGAAAGACGTCAACAGATGACGTCGACGCCGAGCGACGTCAAAAACGCCGTCGCCTCGTCGATCTCCGCCGCGCTCGGCGTATTCATTCCCGCGAGTTTGTACGCGAACCCCATGCGTTCGAATTTGTACTCCCCGAATCGATGATACGGCAGTAATTCAACCCCTCGCACGCACGCGTGCGCCTTGGACAATTCGGCCAGCGCTCTCAAATCGTCCTCCCCGTTCGTCGCGTACTCGACGAAGCGTTCCGATCGATCCGTCATGAGCACGAATCGTAACCACGTCTCGACACCGTGCGCGTCGAGCGCGCGCAAAAACGCGCGCATCGTCCGGTACTCCTCGTTCGTTTTCACGCCCGTGATGCGACGGTACTTGACGGGATCCACCGATTTCACGCACAAAAGCGCGAGATCAATCTCCGGGAGAACGCGTCGCCACGCGTCTTCGTCCCCGGCGGCGGCGGTGTCGACGCAGGTGGTCAATCCCAATGTTTTCGCCCCTCGCGCGATCGCCTCCACGAACGAAGGCTGTAACATGCACTCCCCGCCCGACACGGTCACGCCTCCGCCCGACCGCGCGTAGTATCGCAGGTTTCGCTTCAAAATCGAGAGAATCGCGCGCGCCGTCGTCGACGCGCCCGCGCGCGCGTCTCTCGATTGCGAATCGACGTTGCAACAAAACGCGCACCGTTTCTCGCATCCCTGCGCGAAGACGACGCATCGAATCCCGTATCCATCGACGGCGGTGAACGTCTCGATGGAGTGCACGCGTCCCCGCGCGTCATCGACGACGTCCTCGACGTCGCGCGTCGGCGCGTCGGCGCCGCCGCCTCGAAGCGACAGATGAGACATCTCCGGCGGACACGTCGGCGTCGGCGGCGCGACGCGCGTCGCGCACCGACGCGCGGTACAAAACCCCGGTCGCGGGTTTCTGCGCGGCGTCGCCGTCGCGGAGAGCGTCGTCGTCGGCGACGCGGGCGCGTCCTCGGCGGCGGTGGTGGACGTCTTGGTGGACATCGGAAAGTGACGATTCACATTCCGAGACCACGACGCGTCACTCGCCGACGCCGATGCCGACGCCGACGATCGACCGCGACGAATCGCCGACCGACGCGGTGGAGGCGTTCATCGCCGCCAACGTCTCTCCCTGTGACACCGCGCCGACGCTCGCGGAACCGACGGACAAGACGACGAAGACGCACGAGGAATGTCTTCGTCTGTTCGCGCTCGAACGCCGGCGCGGGGGCGTGTACGCCGTGGACGGGACGACGCCGTCGCGCGCGACGTCGCACGACGCGGGGTATCTCATCTCGCCCGCCGTCGATGACGTGTGCGTCGGGTTGCAAGCGAACGAACCGTTGGTTCGGTGCGTCAAACCTCTGGGAGGAACGCGCGTCGTCGCGACGGCGTTGGAGGAACGAGGCGAGACGTTGAACGAACGCGTGAAGACGTTTTTTGATGAATGGGTGACGACGCATAACGACGCGGTGTTCGAGTGTTACACGCCGGAGATGCGCGCGGTGCGAAAGGCGCATCTGTTGCTCGGGTTACCGGACGCGTACGGTCGAGGACGACTCATCGGAGATTACAGACGGGTCGCGTTGTTCGGCGTCGACGCGTTGACGGCGCGAAAGAGGAAGGATAAGGAGGCGATCGCTCCGGTGAGCGAGGAGACGATTCGTCATCGATTCGAGGTGTCGCAACAGATCAAGGCGTTGGATCGATTGAAGCGTATGGCGGCGATGTACGGATTCGACGTCGGCGCGCCGGCGAAGACGGCCAAGGAATGCGTGCAGTGGACGTACTTTGGCTATCTCGCCGCGGTGAAGGAAAACGACGGCGCGGCCATCTCTCTCGGTCGCGTCGACGCGTTCTTCGACGTGTACATCGAGAGAGATTTCGAATCGGGCGTTTTGACGGATGAATCGCAGGCGCAAGAGCTGATAGACGCCTTCGTGCTGAAACTTCGTTTGGTCCGGCATTTGCGTCCGAAGAGTTACGCCCAACTCTTCGCCGGAGATCCGTCGTGGATCACGAATTGCGTCGGTGGCATGACGCTCGACGGCGAGAAATCGTTGGTGACGAAGACGTCGTGGCGATTCTTACAGACGCTGCGCAATCTCGGTCCCGCGCCCGAACCGAACATGACGGTGCTGTGGAGCGAGAGTTTACCCGACGCGTTTCGCGAGTTCGCCACGGAAATCAGCATCGAATCGAGTTCGATTCAATTCATCTCGGACGATTCGCTTCGCGAAAAGTTTTGCAGCGCAGACGTCGGCATCAGCTGTTGCGTCAGCGGCATGGAGCTCGGCAAGACGATGCAATACTTTGGCGCGCGCGCGAACGCGCCCAAGTTGCTCCTGTACGCCATCAACAACGGTCGCGATGAAATAACGGGCGCGCAAGTCGCGCCACCCTTCTTCGACGACGCGCTCGAGGGCACGCTCCGATACGACCAAGTCATGGAACGATTCAACGTTTACCTCAAGTGGCTCAGCGAGCTGTACGTTCGCACAATGAACGTCATACACTACTGTCACGATCGATTCAACTACGAAGCCATCTTCTTCGCGCTCATGGACACCGAGCCCAGACGTCTCATGGCGTTCGGTATCGCGGGCCTGAGCGTCGTCGCCGATTCGCTCAGCGCCATCAAACACGCCGCCGTCAAAGTCGTTCGCGACGACAAGACTGGATTGTCCACCGCGTTCGAGATCGACGGCGAGTACCCGTGTTTTGGAAACGACATCGACTCGGTCGACGAAATCGCCGCCGAGGTGTGCGACCGCTTCATCACGTGTTTACGCGCGACGCGCGCGCACAGAGACGCCGAACATACGCTCAGCATTCTGACGATCACGTCCAACGTCATGTACGGCAAAGCCACCGGGGCGACGCCCGACGGTCGGAAACTCGGCGACGCTTTCGCGCCTGGCGCGAATCCCATGCACAATCGCGACAAGAGCGGCGCGTTGTCGTCGCTGAATTCCGTCGCGAAGATTCCGTACTCGTCGTGTTTAGACGGCGTCAGCAACACGTTTTCCATCACGGCGCCGAGTCTCGGCAAGACGAAGCAATCGCAAGCGCTGAATCTCGCGGCGTTACTGGACGGTTACATGCACAGAGGGGCCATGCACATCAACGTCAACTGCGTCGATAGAAGCGTCCTTTTGGACGCCATGGCGCATCCCGAGAACCATCCTACGCTTACAATTCGCGTCAGCGGCTACGCCGTCAATTTCATCAAGCTGTCGCGCGAGCATCAGGAGGAGGTCATCGCGAGAACGTTTCACGCGTCGCTGTGAGTCTCGTCGTTACAAGTCTTCAAGATTTCTACGTCTACAAGCATTCGTTCGTTTTTCCGCGCGACACAACATTCAATGTCACCCATTCTTTCTTTGAAATTGAGTCATCCAAATAACAACGATCCCGCGAACTCTTCGTTACCCCCCGTCGCCTCGAGCGCCTCGACGACTTGTTTTCGAGTAAATCCGAGCGTCATCAGGCGTTCAATTTTCCCTTCGTCGGGCGCGGACCCGGAAGACGCCGCCGGCGGCGCGGAAGACGTCGACGCGGGCGCGGAAGACGTCGGCGCGGAAGACGTCGGCGCGGGCGTCTCCGCCGGAGTCGCACCGAATGACGTCTTCCCAATCTCCGATTCGCTCAAAAAAGGTAGATCCACGCCCACCGATCCGATCACGAGCTTATTCTTCGGTAAATCGACGCAACACTGATGTCGACGCAACATGTCCAAACCGAAGATGAAATCGATATCCTGTTCCTTTTCCAAAACCGTGATCATCACCGGCATAAACTGCGTCCCAACCTTGAGCGGCGCCTGATGAATCCTCCCCACGATTTTCTGCGTCCCCACCCCTTTCGCCTCGCCGACGAACCGTTCATCAATGAGCCGTTCCAATCCGCACCGTCTCGCGCACCCCGCCGACATGATGGACATCTGCGCCCCGCTATCGACGAACGCCTTGAGCGCGATCCCATTCACCTCCACGTTCACGTACAGCATCACCACCTGCGCAAACACCTCCGGGGTCTCATCCATCGCCAACGCCAGATTATGCTCGACGTTTTCTCGTCGAATGCGTTCTTCAATTTTCCTCTGCGCCTCGACGTCGAACGGATCCGCGTTCATGAGCGCCAATTCCTCCATCCGTCTCGCTCGCATCGCCTCCTCTCTCGCCCGCATCTCCATCATCCGTCCTTGAAACGCGTCCACGTCGTCTCGATCGATCGCGTTCGCGAGTTCCGGATCTCCCGCGCGCAGACGACGCAACGTCTCCGCGTCGTCTCGAAGCGACCGCATCATCGCTCGAGGATCATTCGCGCGTCCATCGGCGTTCACCGCGCGCGCGTTCGCGGTATCATTCACCGGGACGTTTGAACGTGTATTTCTCATCGCCTCCTCGGTCACGACGCGCAGAACATCGTCCTGCGCGACACCATTCGCGCGTAAACTTTGGTCGTCGCGTAAGATTTGGCCATCCTTCGTGACGACCCCTTCGAGCGCGATGTTCGGATCTCCGTCCATCTCGCACGCCACCGCCGCTTTGAGATCGGCGACCGCGGCGTCATCGCACGTTTCCACCGTCACGACGACGTCCACGGCGTCGACGACGACGGTGACGCGCATGATTCGATGAATTGTGAGGATGCATGTATTTTGCAATATTGTTACATACGCGGTACTACGACGCGCGCGACGCGATCGCGGTGGTGAATATCGCGCGGACGGTGTCGTGAATTATACGTTCGTCGTCTTCGGAGCGCGCGGACGTCGTTGGACTCACCATCTCGCGCCGACGAGCTCGGGATGAAACGCGTCTCTGGCGGCGTCGACGACGGTTTCGGCGAGCGCGGCGGCGTGGTCGGCGTGGGCGCGCCACGCGCGCGCGGTCGCGGTCGGTGGACGGTGAAGTCGAAGGAATTTTTTAGCGTCGTCGATGACTCTTCGTCGAGACTTGCCGAGTTCGGCGTCGGCGATGAGTCGATGGAATCTGGCGAGGACGAAGGCGAAATCGTCGTCTTCGGCGGTTGAGGCGGCGGACGGACGCCGCGCGTCGTCGAGGACGGTTCGAAGCGCCTGAAGCGCGGTTCTGGACGCGCGCAATGGATCATCATCGCGCGGTGACGACGCATCCGGACGAGGGATGACGACGGCGACGGCGCGTTCGCCTCGACGCGAGAGTTGTCTCGCCGTCTCGCACGCGACGGATTCGAGCGCGGCGTCGAATCCCAAGACGGCGACGACGACGGGGACGTCGAACGTGCGCGCGGGGTCTCCGTCGAGACCGGCGGCGCGGCGAAACGCGCGCACGCACCGTGCCGCGATCTCAGCGCGCGCGTCGGCGTCGTCGAGACGAGAAGTACCGTTTCGTCTACCCTCGGACGATCGAGCGCGAATCTCGCGCATCGCGGGATGCGCGAGCGCGCGCGCGCGCCGGGACGCGACGGAAACGATGGATAAAAATACGACGCATCGAACGAGCGCGGCGCGCGGACGTCATCGTTCACCGCGAGACGGACGCGCGCGAAAACATCCATCAGTCGCGAGATCTCGGCGAGATCTCGGCCTCAGACGCGAAGCTCGATGCGGTCGCGTTGTCAGTCGACGATGCGCGCGCGGGGAGCGAGGTCGCGGTGGCGATGAAATCATTCGACGCGTTGACGGCGGCCGAGCGCGCGCACGCGTTTTGTGAGGATGATGACGTCGCGCGCGCGACGTTCGTGGCGCTGGTGGAGGAAGTGAACGCGCGGGAAAACGGCGGTGGGAGGGCGACGAGAACGTCGCGCAGGCGAGAGCGGACGGATGAGAGCGCGTGGAGATGTGCGATGGATTGCATGAGCGCGTGCGTGGGGTGTTTGGAGGTGGGGTTGGCGCTGAGGAGGGAGATGGATGAAGAGGCGGCGAGAACGTCGGCGTCGTCGGCGGAGACGTGGGGGAGATTTGATTTTGAACGTCTTGAGCGTGGGTTCGACGTGTATTCGTGCGAGGATAGGATTCAAGATGAGTACGCGCGCAGGTGTGCGCTGCAGAACGCGCTGCGGGAGATTATGTTGGCGCCAGGACCGCTGCGAGAGGGGAGAATCTACAAGGCGGGTTCGGACGCGTTCAACGCCGGTTTCGACGCGGGCACGTCGGACGATGGGGACGAGGACGCGCGCGTACTGATGGAAGAGATCTGGACGACGCCGTGTGGGAGTTTTCCGGGCGTGTTCGCCATGTTGGCGGACAGCAGTTCGAAGACGCGGAAAAAGGCGAGAGCGCTGCTGACGGAACGCGAGGCGGGCGCCGACGGAACGAAAGTAGTGCGGAGCGTTCGCGCGGAGAACGCGCGACGGGAATTGGTGGAAGACGTCTTGGGGTTTTGGATCGAGTGTTTAGCGATCGCGCAGATGAATCGCGAGTCGGGAACTCGGATCACGGGCGAGGAACCGCGGAACGAATTCTCGGATGACGCGAGCGCGCGCGAGCCGGATGAAAACAGAATGTGGTTCGCGTTGGCGTACACGTTCGAGATGTGCGATAACGCGATCGTTCGAGACGTGATCGAGATGTATCCTGTCTTGCTCAGGGTCACGGCGTGCGCGATCGCGCGCGCGAACGACGACGCGAACGTCGTCCTCAGTCGAAACGCGTCCGAGGTGATGCAGCAAATCCTCTTCGCGTCGCCGAAGGGACCCATCGCGGCGAAATCGTTTTGGCGCCGCATGGCGGTGCGCTCGGAAACGTTTATCAACGACGTGTATGAGGCTGCGCGACTCGTCAAGGGCATCGACGAGGCGCAGCGCGTCGCTCTGAATATTCTTAAACTCGTCTACATGTTACTCCTCACTGGCGACGCGGTGAGCGCGAGAAAAATCATGGAGATCTTGGTGGCTGAGGTACCGCAAGCATCGTACATGTTTTCACCGCTGATACAGTGGGAGAGCAGGCTCATGGGTTGCGACGCCGTCAAGGCGCAGTACTCTGAAATCGGCGTGGACGACGCCGTGTTGACTCTGAGCGATTGGAACGAACGCATCGGAACGGATATGATCAAGAGCTTACAATCCGACGACGATGTCTCGCCCGAGGTGTGCGTCGCGCGCGAAAAGTTGAGCATCACGTTCATGTCGACGATGGGGTACATAATTTGTGCGGACGCGATCGCCATCAGCGCCCTTGCGGATCCTGCATTTTTTGATTTTACGTTGGAGCAGTGGGCGAGAGAGCATCGCATCAAGGGCGACAACGCGCTCGGCGAGTTGCACATGAAGATTTTAAAGACGCTGCGAACGACGAAACGATGGAAAGTGAACACGCGTGTATGGAAATACGCGCTGGGGTTCGATAGGATGTCGCCGATCAACTCGAACGGCGTCGGGAATTGTCTCGACGAGTACGTGGGAGCGGTCATGTACGCCATGGGACTTATCGCGCCGTTCGCGCGAGAAGATCAGTCAAAACCACCGCTACAAGTCCAGTACAACTACGTCGAGATCACCGAAGGAAATCAGGAGAACGCGAACGCGCTACGCCAAATTCTTAGCAAGTGCGGCGAGTGGTTCTTCAAATCTTTACTCACATGTCCCATCGAGTTGACGAGTACGCCGCCGTTGGAGCGCTCCAACGACGAGCCGAAATGCACCGAAGGCGCCGTGATGTGCATCTTGTCACAAAGGCAAAGCTTAGTTTCAATCGCGGGTGAGGTTTTGAAAAAGCATTACGGTGCCGATAGCAAGGAGCAGTGTTACAAACAAATGTTCCAAGATTTGCAACAGACCGCCGTACCGAAGGCGGTGCTCGGCGCCATTTACTGTGCGCTGAAAGATGTCAAACGAATGCCGACGAATACTCCGGAAGGCGTGGATGAATTCTTACGCTCTGCGAGCTCCCCGATTTTACAAACACACCAGATTATCAATGCCATCGATAGCGATGATAAAGAACGCCTGATGGCGTTTAGTTGGTACTTTTCAAAGGTCGCGATTTCATCGGTGGGCATCTTCGAAGTCATGTCTGCTCACGGTCTGAAATGCACGCTCTCTGAACACGAAAGTCTGTATCGAATGTTGCTATTTTTGAGAATGTATTGGACCGCTATCAAGGAGCGGAAACAAGACGGAGATTTCGATAAAGAAAAGCCGTTGAACATTTTACAAAATCTGTTGGCGTGGGAGCCGGCCAAGTTCGTGTCATCGAAAGAAGACATCGACGAAGTCTGGGTGAGCGCTATAGATCTACTCGCAAAGGAGTTCACCGATTCCCCGAGCAGTGCGAGAATCATGAATGAATTGCGCGACCGCGTGCAACACTTGTTGAGTGCAGACGGAGTGAACGCGCTTAGCCAAACGGTGAGAAGTAAGCTCGCCAACACGTTCTCGGTCGTATTGACGGACATGGATATTGATGAGGTGCGCGTGGAGGAGGAGAAAGAGGAGGAGGAAGGGGGAGAAGGAGTGATCGAATTACCTGATGACGTCGACGATGAACCGATGACCGAGAAGGTGCCGCCCGCACCGACGGCAAGAAGAAACGACGATCCGAGCTGGTTGTTGGGAACTGACAAGAAAAACAGGAAAATGACGAAGCGGGGAGTCGAGATTCGACTAGAATCTGCGATAAACAAGGCAAAACGGACGGTTGCGGAGGCACGAACGACGACTGGCGGGAATCGCAAGCAAGAGAAACCTCAAGGGACGTACAACAAAGATACGAGAAAGAAGGTGGCGCCCATGGCAGAGGTGGACGTTCCAAACGTCAACCCATTAGCCGAGCACCTTGTCCCGAGGAAGCAACCGACCGGCGTGCCAGTCATTAGGAAGGGAGTCGTCAAGGGCGCCCAAAAATCGACCACGGTTGAAGTTCCACCGCCACCCGCCGCGGTTTCGTCTGCTGCATCTGCGAAGGTCAACGCGCAAGGCTCGAAGTTTTGGGGCAAACGCCCATTGAATTCGTCTTCTTCCGCCGCTCCTGCGGCGGCGTCGAGACCAATATCGGTGCCTGCGAGACAAGCGTTTAAGGTTCCCGGTGCTCGTCGCCAAATGTACCGTCCCGAGGACATAATCCGAAACATGCTGTGTCTCACGGTTAACCGACTCAATCGCGACGAGGTGCAAACCGACTTTGTGGATATGAACCTCGTCGAGATGAACACGCACTTGGAAGATCGTCCACCCACAGTGTTCCATGGCCCGCAAGAGTATAAAGATCACTTCGTGCCTCTCATCGTAGCTGAACTTCGTTCCGATATCAAACGCGCTTTGGGTGCGAGCGATCTCGTCGCCGAGGAGGTTCGAGTCATGAGCACGCAAATCGAGGTGGATACACTTTCTACAGTCAGTTTCAAACTCAACGATGAATCCAAAAAGCCATTCAGATCTGATGATTTCGTCATGATTGAGCCGATCGTTTCCGCCGATGCGTTTACGATGTCGCAAGACGACGAGTTGAGTCTCTCTAGAAAGCAAAAACAAAAGAGTTACATTTTCGGGTGGGTGGAATCGGTTCCAAGCGTACACAACGATCAAGCGCTCGTGATAAAGACGTTTTTCGGCGGTAAGGGCGGGACTCTGCGTTTGGGCGAGATTCAGAAGACGTTGCAGAGAAAGAATGCTCGATTCGGCGTCAAGCGTCTATCGGAACTGACGACGGTGCTCCGAGAACTTCGAGCAGTCACGAATATGGACGGCAACATGTTCAAAAGGATTCGCGAGGCTCCTCGGACATTCGGGCCCATGTACCCGGATCAACCGATCGGGATACGTCCGAGGGCATACAAGGCGATCAAGTCTTCTTTGAACGCGGAACAACTCAAAGCGGTCGTCGGTACGTGCGCGAGGCAGTTCATCACGACTACGGAAGAGCGCGAAGCTCCCGTGCTCATCGTCGGCCCTCCCGGAACCGGCAAGACACATCTCATCGTGAACATAGTCGCGGCTTTATTGAACGGCGAAGACTTCGACGGGAATCCGACGCAAAAGAGAATAATTTGCGCCACGCAGAGCAACAATGCCGTGGATGAAATCGTCACTCGACTCGTCGATGGGTCGCCGCAGATGGGTTCACGATTGAACGCGCTGTTGAAAGGGGTGAATGTCGTCCGAATCGGATCGGATGACAAGATCAAAGAAGGCTCAGCGTCGGCGAGACGCCACGTTCGTCGACTTCTCCTCGATGGGGGCGTCGACATCGATGAAATGGAGGAAAACGTGTACGCTCGAAACAGCGGATACTACAAAAACCAACTCAACGAAATAAAAGACAAGCGAAACAAAATCGAAAAGCGACTCGCTGATGAGACGAGACGCGTACAGTCGAGGTCGAGATCGTATACCGGCTTGCCGGGAAGCGTACAAGTACCAAACACGAGTCCGGAACTCGAGCGCATGCGGAACTCAAGGCAAGAGATGTTTCAACTTCAAGACGAGATCGAGAAAAAGTTTAGAGACAAACTTAAAGAGGAGGGTCGCTCCGGGGGCTCGGTCGTACCATCGACGCCCTTCGACCGAGTCATCAATCAAGCGAACGTCGTGTGCGGGACGCTCTCTTCCATGGCTCATCTTGCGAAGAAGCAATCGTCTCGGAATAACACCACCTCTCCGAACTGCGGCGTCGATTTGTTCGACGTCGTCATCATCGACGAAGCGTCCCAGGCGGTCGAGCCCGCGACTTTGATTCCGTTACAGTGGCTCAAACCGGACGGTCTCATCGTTTTGGTCGGTGATTGTCAACAGCTCGGACCGACGGTCATTTCTCGCGCCGCGATCAAAGCCCACTACGCCCAGAGTCTGTTCGAACGTCTTCAAAAAACTGGATTACCGTCTTTCACACTCCAAGAACAATACAGAATGCATCCATCGATTGTGCGATTCCCGAACTTGAGGTTTTACCGCGAGCGTCTCACATCTGGCAAAGGGTGCGACGCCGCGGATAGATTGGCGCCGTACCACTCCAAGGCGAACTGCGGTCCGTACCAATTCTTCAACGTCAAACGCGGACAGATGGTCGTCGATCGATACAAGACGAATTCTAATTCGTACTCCAACTCTCTCGAGGCGGAGTTCGCGTCTTATTGCTACAAGCACATCGCCGAGGCGTCGATGCAGTCGCGATCAAAGCACACCGTCGGCGTCATCACGCCATACTTGGACCAGGTGAAGCGCTTGAACGAATTCATCGGCGCAGTGCAACAGAAAAACGAAGGATTCGCCGAATGGGCTCCGGTGACGTACGGTACGGTCGATCAGATGCAAGGACACGAATTTGACGCGGTGTTAATATCGTGCGTTAGAGCTCGAAAGGAGAAGAAAGAGGACGTCGTCAACACGGATGTCGGATTTTTGAAGGATGAACGGAGACTAAACGTGGCGCTCACGCGCGCGCGCAAGTCAACTTGGATCATAGGATGTGTCGAACTTCTGTCGCGCGAGAATGTGTGGAACGACTTGAAATTAGACGCCGAACGGCGCTTCGTGCTCGTCGAGTGCGACAAGGCGCCCTACGACGAGGTATTTTCGGTCGCGGCATCGAAAATGCCGCATATTCCGGACAGCGCACATCCGACGCAGCCCGTCAGAGCGCCGAACGTGCGCCCGGCCAACGTCATCGTTCAAGCTCAAAACGATCCGCGAAAAGCCTCTCGCACGGCGTCACAACACGCGAGACGGTCGCCTGGTTTCGGCAGAAAAGGCACGCCGGCGAACAATTCCTCTCGCCCACGGTCAAGGGAACCGGGCGAAATCAGCTCGCCGAGAAACTCAAAACGTCGCAAAGTCGCGTCCCAGAAACCGGCGCGAAAACCAAAGTTCATTCCGGAAGGAGAGTTGAGCGACTGACGAAAGAAAACGAATGAAATTGCAATGCAAATACCTAGGAGAATGTAGAACGAGTCGCCGAATCGAATCAAATCGAATCGAAAGACACGCCCGTGAGCTCCGCCGAACGCTGCCATAACCACGCGGCGTCTTCCTCGTCGAAACAATTCTTCGCCGGCGTCTTCTCCCGACAATCGACGTAGTACTTCCCGTTCGCCTCCCCCTTCGCGATATCTCGCGCCAAGTACACGCTCGTCGCCGCGCCTTGCTCGGGCGTCTTCAAAAAGTTATCCCGAACGAATTCAAACAATCGTTTCTGCCACCACGTCACCTCGTCCTCCGGCGGTTGCAGAAACCGTCCCAACTCGGTGTCCACCGCCCCCGGATGCAGCGTCGCCGACGACACGTTCGCCGGACACCTCCTCGCCAGTTCAAACGCGAACAACACGTTCGCCAATTTCGATTGCCCGTACTGCCCCCACGGCGAGTACTTTTTCTCCCCGAACAAATCGTCCCTCGCCAATCCTCTCGCCGCGATTTTATGCGCCTCGCTCGACACCGTCGCCACGCGTCCATCCTCGCTCGCCCGTAACGCCGGAAACAACCCCGCCGTCAGCGCGTGATGCCCGAGATGATTCACCCCGACCTGCAGTTCAAATCCATCCCTCGTGCGCTCGAGCGAGGGCACCGCCATGACCCCGGCGTTATTCACCAAGACGTCCAACGCGCCGCCGAAATCATCCAGGTACGCATTCGCGAAATCTCTCGTCGACCCCACGTCCGCGAGATCGAGCGCGCGGAACACCAACCGCGTCGCGGACGACCCCGACGTCTCGGCGGGCGTTTCCAATCGCGCGATCGCGTCTCGAGCCCGTCGTTCGTCTCGACACGCGAGGACGATGGTGTGGAAATCACCGCTCGCGCGTAACGCGCGCACCGTCTCGAAACCTATCCCCGCGTTGGCGCCCGTGACGACGGCGCGTTTCGTCCCGCGCGGTTCGTTCGTCGACGACGACGCGGCGGACGCGACGACGCCGACGCGCGGCCTCTGCGATGCGCGCGTCGTCATCATCATCATCATCATCGGCATCGAATGACGAATGACGACAGAGCGCGACGACACCATGTCCGTCGACGAGTGCGACCGCGCGCTCGATGAGATGGAACGCGCGCTCGACGACGTGCGTCTCGCGCTCGTCGAGGCGACGATCGACGAGCGCGCGACGACGCGGAAAGAGGATGACGCGAGAGAATTTCGAGCGCGCGCGGCGGCGACGTCCGGAGCGGTCGTCGACGCGATCGAGACGCGTCTGCGTCGAACGCGGCGAGAGGTGTTGGACGCGCGTTCGAGAGAGTTCCCGGGGGGGTCGGGAGGGAAGGCGGCGATGGTGACGCGGTGCGGGAGGGTGGAGACGCGCGCGCGGGACGCGCGGCGGGACGCGCGCGCGTTCGCGAGGGGCGACGATATCTCGCCGGTGATTCCGAAGGTGACGTCGGGGACGTCGGGGACGAGCGGGGAGACGAGGGAGGGGAGCGGGGCGATGGCGTCGATTCGATCGGCGCTTCGAGGATTGGGATTGGGCGCGTCGGCGGCGTCGGCGAGGGGAGACGCCGCCGTCGACGCGCCGCGGTACTCTCGAGAACAGCGCGAGCGCGAGGCGAACAGCGGGGTGGAGACGCGCGGAAGGAGCGCGAGGGATCGCGCGTTCGTGAACGAGCGCGGAGAGGGATCGCTCGGGGTGAGTCGAGGGACGTGGTTCGCGGGCGCGGCGGAGAGTTTGGCGCGCGTGGGCGCCGCGGCGACGGAGACGCCGACGACGGCGCGCGAGACGCGCGAGGACGACGGTGCGGTCGAGGATGAACCGTCGTCATCGACGCGAGACGCACTCTCGGGCGCGAGGACGACGGTCGCGACGACGACCGCGACGACGTCGCGCGCGCGTCCGCCGCCGGACGCCGCCGCCGCCGAACGCGCGCGACGACTCGACGCCATGCGCGGTGCCGATCGTCTCGACGCCTCCTCGGACGTTCTCGCGCAGTGCGCCGACGTTCTCGATCGCACGCAGGACGTCGGTGCGTCCGTTCTGGAGACGCTCGCCGCGCAGCGCGAATCGCTGACGAGGAGCGGCGCCGCCGCGCGCGAGGCGTCGAAAAAAATGGATCGAAATCTCAAGGTGGTCAAGGGCATGAACAGTTGGACTCGACTCGGATGTTGATCGCTCGGTGTCCCGTCGCGTCGACGCGTGTAATCGCGAGCGAACATTCGTAGACTCGAAACGCCCTCGTCGTCGTCCCCGAAACCGAAACCGCGCGCGGCACAATCACCCTCTCGCCTCTCTCGCGATGGCGAGTTTCATCGAGCGTCACGTGCGACGCGCGCGCATGGTCGTGAAGTTCGACCAGGCGCTCGTGGACGACGAACATCCGACGCCAGGTGCGCGACGACGCGAGATTGCGCGAGATGAGAGAATTGACTCTTCGTAACCGAAATCGTCTTCGCGCGCGGTGACGACGCGAGACGCGCGTTCACCGCTCGTCGAGAGCGCTCGGTGCGGGTGAGACGCGATTGAACGACCGACTGACGCGAGTGGATTCCGCGACGCGCAGTGTACGCGACGCAAACGCTGGTGGAACTCACGGGGACGCTGGAGGGCGACTCGTTGCGAGACGCGTGCGAACATTTGACCGCTCGCGCCGAGCACAGGAGCGCGTACGTGAAGAAGAAGGCGCTTAAACTCATCGTCAAATGTTGCGAAGGATCGAGCGATCGTCGATTCGCGCGAGAGATGGCGAAGATTTCGGGACGGATTCGAGCGTTGCAGTCGCACACGGGGCCGCCGCATCCCACGAAGGGGGACAGCGTGCACGCGGCGGTGCGAGAGGCGGCGAAGGAGGCCATGAGCGCGATATTCGGAAGTCACAACGATGTACCGTCGTCGACGACGTCGGTGATGAGCGGTGGTCGTCGCGGGGGTGGACGAATCGAGGGGTTCGGCGACGGCGGCGCGCGAGACGCTGGCACGGTGGGCGGACGATTGATGGAGCGAGAAACGTCCGGCATACACTCACGTTCGCACTCGTACGAGGAACATGACGTGTACAACGCGCCATCGTCACCTTTGCCGAAACCTGGGACGCTGGACGCGCCTTTGGAGGCGTCTTTGAATTCCACGCCGAAATTGAACATCGATTCGGACGGGTCTATGAAGTGGAAACCGTTGCGACCGCCCTCGCCAAAGAAGAAGCCAGAACCCGTGAGAGCGTCAGCGCCGACAACGGGTGATTTGATCTCTGATTTCGCGACGTCCACGGCGAGCGCGTCGTCGCCGCCGTCCGCGCCGACGGCGTCTTCGCCTGCGAAAGCGCCGACTTCGCAGGAACCGGAATTCGTTCTCGACGGTTCCGAGGAAAAGCGAGTCGTAGACAAACTCTGCACGCCGAGCGGCGTGCGGTTAGCACCCAAAGATGGCGACGTGCTCGATTTCTTGCGTCACGGCGCGCGTTTGAACGCGCAGGGCGTGGTCATCGCGTTGTCGGAACGATTAGTGGAGTACGCGAGCGAAGAGGAGTGGCGCCACGCGTACCGCGCGGCGTGCGTGTTAGAGACGGCGTCGAAAGAGGTGCGATCGGGCGTCTGGCTCACTGATGTGTTTTTAAATTCGTCAGCGATGGATTTACTCGAGGCTATCGCGAGCGACGTCTCGGCGCAGGCGCAGTTGAAACAAAAGGCGATCGACGCCGTCGACGCGTTGCGGCGCGGTGGCGCGCCCTCGAGCGTATCCGCAACGTCAACGACGACGACAGCGACAGTCACGACACCGTCGACGACCGCGTCGTCGCCGATGGACCTGTTATCACAGCTCGGCGATCTGAGCGTCGCCGCGCCTCCGCCGGCGGTGCCCAGCGCCTCTGCGCGCGCCGACCCGCTCGCCGACCTCTTCGCGCAGCCGACATCCTCGACCGCGCCGACGGACCCGCTCGCGGCGAGCCAAGCGCGTCCACCGAGCGCGTACGTGCCGCCGACCGCGCCCATGCGCGGTCCCGGACTCGCCGCGCTCGCCGAGCTCCCGCCCACCGCCGAAGCCGACCGCCTCAAACAAACCAAAGCCTTCGATTTCGTCGGCGATCTCATGCGCTGAGCGCGCGCGCGCTTGACGATACGCACACACACACACACACACACACGTTACGCATTCGCGGCTTTAAGACCGAACGAACCTCCCCAACACCGGATACTTGCCCAAAAACTTGTCCCGCCACTCCCCCAACGTCTTCATCTCCTCCTCGCTCAGTCCCTCCGTCCCTCGCGCCTCGTCCTCCTCGCTCACGTCGATCTTCATCGTCGCGAGCGCCCGCGTGGCGTCGCGTCCGTTGAGCGCCGCGTACGGACCACCGGGTCCGTAGAAATCGCGTCCCGTCGTCGTGTCAAAGACGAATCCATCGCACGCCATCGCGCACGCGCCCTCGTCCGCGTCCACGCGCGCGCGCAACTGCGCCGACGTGAACGTCACGTCCGGGATCGTCGGCGTCGTCGCGTTCACCATGACGCTCGAGAGCGTTCGCGCGCGAGGCGAGGCGAGGGGGCGTCTGCCGTCAGAGCGCGTCGAATCGAATCGAATCGAATCGAATCGAATCGCGTTCGTCCATGGCGACGACGACGACGCGCGGGACGAGCGCGGTGCGAATTCGCGCGCGTCCGCGTCGGTGCCGGCGTTCCTCGGCGTCGTCACGCGCGAGGACGCGACGAACGCGCGTGGAATCGAGCCTCGGTCGCGATGAGGATGCGAATGCGAACGCGAACGAAGACGCGCGTGGACGACGCGCGGTGCTCGTGGGAGCGCTCGCCGCGGTCGGTTCGTTCGTCCCGGCGCGCGTCGACGCGTCGCCGACGCCGATCGGTCTGTACCAGGACCCGTCGCGGGTCCAGGTGGGGGAGGAAAAAGTGCGCGTCGACGGCGACGCGGTGCTCGAGACGTTGACGCGCGACGTCGCGGAGAGGCGGTACTTCGTCACGGGGGATCTGACGGAGGAAATATTCGCCGATGATTGTCGATTTATCGATCCCACGACGAAAGTCACCGGTTTGTCGAGGTATCTGCGGGCGCTTCGCGCGTTGTTCGACCCTTCGAGGTCCGAGGTGGAGCTCGTGGGCGCGCTGCGAAGAACGGCGCCCAACGTGATCGAGGGCGATTATCGGGCGGAGGGGTACCTGAAGCTTCCGTGGAATCCGCGCGTGCCTCCGTACGAGGGACACATCGTGTGGACGATTCAACCGGACGATGGGAGCGAGAGGGCTGGGTTGATCGTCGAACAGAGACAGACGTGGAATATTAGTTCCGCCGAAGCGCTTCGCGAGACGTTTACGCCGTCACAATGACTAGATTTACTTTTTGTGTTTGTCATCGAGATGAGAGTGTACGATAATAATGTACGAGTACGCAACGTCGTGATCCGTCAATCAATACCCTTCTTACTCACATGTGTTTATAGCTAATGCGGGCTCGTCGAACGAACGATCACACCAAGAGAGACGCCGTGTGGAGCTTTGAGCTCAGTTCGAGTTGCATCTTGGTCAAATTGGTGAGGTACTGCACCATCATGACGTCTTCGATGCTGTCGCCGAAGACCTTATCGAACTGCGCCTTGGTGAGCTGCGGAACGCTCTGCAGCGCCTCGGAGAGCGTCCGGCCAACCTCCGCGTCGCCATCGCGTCGGCCGCTCACGACGTCGTCGACGTACGCCTGCGCATCCGCCAACAACGCACCCAATTTACTCATCGTTTTCGCCAAGCCGGCGACGTCGTCGTCCTCCTTGACCGAACTACCCGTTCGAAGCGACTCCACTCCCAGCTTGTTCGCTTGCTGGAGATCCACCTCGCACTCGATTTCGCTAAAGCGCACGCCGGCTGACCTGCTCTCGCCGCTCTCCCGATCCGTCGTCGCCAACACCGTCTCACCGACGCTCGCGCTCAGCATATCCCCGCCTTGTTCAACACCAGAAAACTCTGCGTCCAACATAACGTGCACCGGCGTCCCACCCACCGCATCCTTGGCGAAGAATTCGTGCACCACCGCCGTCGTCTCCGGGCTCGCCGCGCCGGCGCTGAACCACCCGACCACGCGCTCCTCTGGATTCACCCTCGCGTGCAATCCGAGCATCGTCTTATGGAACTCAACATCCATCAATAACTCTCCATCGCGATCTTGACACGGAATCGCGTACGACGCGCGCGCGACGACCACCACGCGTCCGTTCGCGTCCGTCGACGCCGTCCCCAACAGCGCGCCGATCACTTTATCCACCGCTTCACCTCGTCGCACATACCTGGAATCACGCGTGACGCGCGCCTCGGTCAGTCACACCGTCTCGAGCGTCATCGTTCGCGCGTCTCGAGCGTCTCGTGTCTCGCGCGCGCGTCGCTCGAGGCGGTCGAGCCGCCTCGGCTCGTCTAGGTTCGGGACGCGATCGATCGGTCGCGCGCGCGTCGCGAGTCGCCGCGCACCCGTCGCACACGCCGAGCACCACGGACGGGGTGACGATGATCTTCGAGATCGTCCCGGGGGCGCTGAGAGGGGCCATGACGTCGAGTCGTGGACGCGCGTCGAGGTCTGAGGGAACCGGGGCCTTAGGGCCTAGGGCGAGAGAGACGCGCGAGAGACGAGAGACGAGAGACGAGAGACGAGAGACGAGAGACGAGGTGATGGCGCGAGGAGAGAGACGCGTGAACGCGCGAGGGTGACGATGACGCGATGGGACGGCGGTGCAGCGTTCGAATGGATCATATCTTACATGGTGTGATGCGTCTCGGCTCGGCGCGACGGCGCCGCGCGCCGAGGACGGAATAGTCTTCAGAATTGATTCACGCTTCTTCACTTGCTCGACGATCTCGACGATCTCGACGATCTCGATCTCGAACTCGAAAATCCTTCGGCGCGGTCGACGTTTTCGTGGCGAGCTTTTCGATGGCCCCGGCGAGAGACGCGGCCTGGAGCTTTGGGTTGAAGTAACGGTCGAAATCGGACGGGTCGATGTTGAACGCCTCGCAGAGGGCGTTTTTGCCTTTGCTCAGGCGGTCCATGAGCAAGTTTTGGAGATCGTTGCGAATGACTTGGCTCAGTCGAGATTGCGCACCGCTTCTCGCGCCCTTCACGGCCGGCGCTAGACCGAACGCGGGGTGATCTTCCGTCACCGCGGGCGCCGATGACTTGAACTTGGAGACGGCCGGTAACTTGCCACCCTTGCCATCCTTGTCTCCGGACGCGGACGGTCGTCCACGCCCGGCGCCGCGATCGCTCGGCTTCGTCGTTCCCATGGAATCCAACGCCGCGGCGGCGAGAGATGCCAAAGGATCGTCGTCGTCGATGTCTTCGGTTTTGCGTTTTCTTCCTCGCTTGGCCGGACCCGGCGGGCGACCGCGACCGCGCGGCTTTGGAAGCGGGACGTTCCACGCGGCCACGTCTTCGAGGTCTTTCTTCAACGCAACGCTGCCTCGAATCTTGCCGGCGGGCGATAAGAACGCTTCGGCATCGTCTTGCGCATCCGTACGTCTCGCCGGTCGAGCCGGAGACCACGCACCTTTCACGGCGGTGAGCACCTTTTCCGTCGTCTCCGCGTAGTCTCGCGCCGTCGCTCCGTCTCGTTTCACCATCACGTTCGACGTCACCTTGGCGGATTTCTTTCCGGTATCATTGGCATCATCGTCATCGTTCGCTTCCTCCTTGAAGGTCGCATCGACCGGCGTGTTACTCAACAAAACTTTCGCCGGTGACCCATCCTTGCTCGCGGCGCCGCCCGGTGTGTTCGCCGCCGTAGCTGCTTCGGAAGTTCCATCCGGTGAAGCTTCACCATCCTCGTCGCTGACGAGTTGTCTCTGAAGCGCAATCAACGAATCACTCACGGATTCTGGATCGTAGAAGGATCCACCGCGTGAACGTTCAATCCGGCGTATTGCGTTCGCCGTGGCTTGCGCGCGAATCCGCGTCGCGTCGCCTCTATTTCTACGAGCCTTGTGATTAGCCTTTGAGTACGCCTGCTGCAATCGTTTCGTCGTATCGTCCAAATCGAGCACCGCGCACTCCTCCATTTTCCGCTTTTGCTCCTCCAACTCCTCCACCGATTTCACCATGAGTTTGCTTTGATCCCCCGGAGAGATGCCCGCCTGCACGTTGGTGATCAAGCGATCGAGCGATTTCATCTTACGGAACGGCCAACGCTTGATGCCGTACTTGCGACACTGCCGTTTGAGCACCGTCAAACCGACGCCGAGCTTGCGACACGCCGCCTCGGACGGAAGATGAAAACAACTCGACAATTCCTCTTGCGTAATGTCCGACGCGCTTCGATACTGTCGAACGCGACGATTCTCTCGCGACTGATTCGGTGGTTTTTTCGGTTTCACCCCCACCCCCTCATCCTTCTCGACGCTCTCACCCTCCGCATCACCACCCATCGCGTCTTCCGCGCCCTCGTCCTCCCTCGGCGTCGCCGCGTCGCCGGCGTCCGCGTCTCTCGCCCCCGCGCGCGTCTCCGTCCTCCCATTCTCCGGCACGCGCGCTCCGTCGACGTCTCCACCCCCGGTCCCGGAGATCTCTCGCTCCTCAAATCCATCGTCATGGTCGTCCTTCCCATCCCTCTCCATCGCGAACGAACGAGTGAAATGAAATGAATGGAATGAATGAATGAATGGAATGGAATCCAATCAATCACAGACACACCC
>Ga0208410_1000275_pt1 | contig 31105 bp, 21 predicted proteins | sample ETN02SmetaG_3_FD_185787 | JGI IMG/M metagenome (GOLD analysis project Ga0208410, IMG submission 185787) | Marine microbial and viral communities from oxygen minimum zone, Eastern Pacific Ocean - ETNP2014F10-02SV257 (SPAdes) (version 2) | ecosystem: Environmental > Aquatic > Marine > Oceanic ... | reverse complement strand
GTCACCTACGAAATGCGGACCGACGCCTCCGGTCGCCTCCGGCCGGTCGGTCGCCATCGGTCGAACCGTCACCCATCGGGTACCCGGGGACTGATGATGAGTCACGACCCCTCATTTTCCGAAACGTCGCGAATGGGCCTTTCGGCGTGCGGAGGGAACGTCCTAGCAACGCATCACGCATCTTTCGAAACCGTCGACGTCCTCGACGACGCCGACCGCGCGACAAGCAAAAACGAAGTCGTCGGGCACGGGGGCGCGAATCGCTCGCGCGTCTCGATCGAGGCGCACGACGTGGGCGTGGAGGGCGTGACGCGCGATGACGGACGCGTCGGGTTCCCCGTCGTCGGCGCGCGCGCCGTAGAGCGCGTCGCCGACGATGGGGAAGCCGACGTGCGCCAAGTGCGCGCGAATTTGGTGCGTGCGACCCGTCTTGGGTCGACACTGCACGAGCGCGTGTTCGCCTCGAGCGGCGAGGATTCTCCAGAGCGTGACGCTCGGCTTGCCGTCGGGACGCGCCTCGACTCGAAACGACGAAGACGAAGACGTTTTCGAAGACGACGTCTTCGCCAGAGGAACGTCGATCGTCGAAAACATCTCGCGAGGCGCGATGTCCACTTCATTCGAGCGACGTCGACACAGCGCCAAGTACGTCTTTTCCACCCTCTTCTCTTCGAACGCGCGCGCGTGGCGTTTCGCCTCCTCGGCGGATTTGGCGAACGCCACTGCCCCGGACGTCTCTAAATCCAATCTATGACACGCGTGCGCCGTCAACGACGCCCCCACCACCGCACCTGAAGGTATCTCTCCGACGTTCTCTTCGCGCGTCCGCACCATCCGCCAATACGCGACGACGAGGGAGGCGCACGATTCGCAATCGGAGATTCGATTCGTCGGCGTCGTCGGTTGTCCCGCGCGTTTCGCCACCACCGTCACGCCATCGTCCTCGTACAACACCTCCTCAGACGCAAACGCGCGTACGCGCGCTTCAGAAACCGCCATTCCCACGGGCACCGCCTCCACCTCGCGTCGAATCGCGCGCCAATCGTCCTCGCGCGGCGACCAGCCGCCGCCGCGGGAATCCCAACCGAATCGTCTCGCGCACGTCTCGTACGCCCTCGACCGCGCGCCGTGTCGACGAACGACCGACGCGCGAACGATATCGGAATCTCTCTCTCTCCACGAATCACCGTCCAGCGCGTCCGGCGCGCACAGCGCGAGATGCCGCGCGCGGTTCGATGCCGACACGAATGCACCGCACGTGGGACAGCGCGTCTCCTCCTCGCCTCCTCGCTCGCTCGACGCGCGCGAACGACGACGAGGAGGACGCGGTGAACGCGTTCGTTTTCGTCCGGCGCCGTTCGCGCGCGCGAGGACGCGCGCGCGCGTCGCGAACGTCGCGCGAGACCCCATTCGCGCGCGCGAGCGCGAGAGACTGACGCGTCCGCGTGCGAACGAGAGCGATGCGCGCGCGCGCGAGGACGCGCGCGGTGGCGCCTCGAGACGTCTCGACGCGCGCGACGCGATCGACGTCGACGCGACGCGTGGCGACGAGCCGTCGCGCGGGGGGCGGGGATGATTTCGCCCCGGGGACGCTGATGTCGAAAATCGTCGACGCGTCCGCGAACGCCATCGATTGGGAGCGTCTGGTGGAGCTGCGAGAGCGAGTGAAAGAGACCCCGATCGCGGGGGCGACGCAACCGACGCTGGGATTGATCGCGGGGGAGCTGGAACTGGTGGACGGCGACGTCGACGCGTTGCGCGCCAGGGCGAAGACGAGGTATAAAGAATACGTGCTCTCGAGGACGCTCGCGATGAAATCCGTCGTCACGGTGGCGTCGAGCGAGGCTGGGATCGTTGAACCGAAGCTTCGGTGCGCGGTGGGGCGAACGCTGTCGGACGTGGCGAGCGAGAATTCGTTGTTCGCGGTGTTCGCGCGGCGAGCGACGAGACGCGTGGACGACTTCTCGAGGGGCGTGGGGGAGGATTTAGATATTATTCTGCGAGACGCGAGCGAAGAGCACGTCTCGAGAACGAAGAATTTTTACGGTGAACACGTTTCGGCGGAATACTTTGCGTTCGTTCGGGCGCAGGTGGAGGCGTGCGCGAACGCGGCCGCGACCGAGGGGGCGCGCGGCGGGGGGGGTGCCGTCAAGGTCAAACCAATCTTGATTCCGTCCATGGACGTCGTCGCGGATGACGATTCGAGCGACGGTGGCGACGGTGATTTCATGTTTGGGAAAAAATCAAAAAAGAAGAAGAAGAAGAAGAAGACGTCGGCGCCATCCTCGGCGGATTTGGGTTTGGACAAGATCGGGATAAACCTGGGCGAACGGGCGACGAAGACGCTGACGAAAATGCTCGGAGATTCCTCGGCGCGCGAACCGGCGTTTCCGGAGGTCGAGTCGTGGGGCCAGACGACGTCTGGTGAAGCCACAGGCGCGGCGTTTGGCGTCCTCGCGCGCGCGCCGAAAAACGTCGCCGTCGTCTTTCCGAGCGAACTCATGCGCTCGGCGCTGACGTTCGACGCCGAGACGAACGAGACCGTCAACTCTCTCGGTGCGCGCGCTTTCTCCGCTGAACACATCGCGCGAGATCCCGACGCGTGGCGCGAGAAGAACGAAGACGTCGTCGCCGCGATTTGGATCGAGTTCGACGACGGTCGTCCCGCCGCCGACGCGGCGGACGACACCTTCGCGCGCGCCTTCACCACCCTCCGCGACGGCGCGAAAATTCCCATCGTGTACGCCGCCGTGACCCTTCTCCGCGAGTGCGGTGAGGCGTGCGATCCGGTCTCCGGTCCTCCTCGCGCCGTCGCCGCCGCCGCCGCCGCGAGCGGCAGAGCCCACGCGCGCGTCGCCGCACTCGGTGGCGACGACGCGTGAGCGACGCGATTCGTCGAGTCCAGATTCGTTCATCACACAACATAAAAATTAACTCCAATAGTCATTCATTCATTCATTCATTCATTCATTCGCATTGATTCGCATCCGCGCGCGTCCATTCGCGTCTTTCCTCGGGGTTGAACAAATGACAGCCCACACACCCGCGCGCGATGGTCCCGCCCGTGGCCCTCGCGTGCGCCGCCACGGCCGCGGCGTGTGCGATCGTGTCTCGCGCGACGCACCGCGCGCGAAAACGGTGGCGACGCGCGCGCCGACGACGCGGCGAACCGGTACGCGACCGACGATTGATTGTATTTTTTTTTTGAAAAAGTGCGCGCGCTCGACGACTGACGCGCGCGCTTCTCGTCTCGCTCTCGATCGCAGGGACCGACGCGACGATACGGTGGTAAATCCACGCTCTCGGTGTCTCTCGCGCCCGCGGCGACGTCTCCCGGTGGTGTGTACTGTCAGAGATGCGCGGATGACGCGCCGGCGTCGCCGAGCGGCGTCGCGCGGGGCTCGCCCATGGTGAAACCGGACCCGCTGAGCAAGAACAAACGATCGAGATACATGTCGTGGGACGATTATTTCATGTCGGTCGCGTTTCTCAGCGCGCAGAGGAGTAAGGATCCGAATAAGCAGGTGGGCGCGTGCGTCGTCGGGAGAGATAAATTGATTCTCGGCGTCGGGTACAACGGATTCCCTCGCGGGTGCGCGGACGACGCGTTACCGTGGAGTAAGAAGAGCGAAAACGACGATGTTTTGGAGACAAAGTACGCGTACGTGTGTCACGCGGAGATGAACGCCATCATGAATAAAAATTCAGCCTCCGTCGCCGGCGGTTCGCTCTTCGTCACCATGTATCCGTGCAACGAGTGCGCCAAGTTGATCATTCAGGCTGGCATCGAGGAGGTTGTGTATTACGAAGGGAAGATTAGCGAGGTGAAAGGGATCAAAGGGGACGACGGGCGTCCGGCGAGACGCGACGATCCCATCTACGCCGCGGCGAATAGACTGTTACGACTCGCGGGCGTGCGCGTGCGGCAACACCGCCCGTCGGTGGCGGTGGAGGTGACGTACCTCGACGACGACGAGTCGAGCGACGACGAGGACGCGATCGGGATGGCGGCGTGAGCGCGTCGGTCGATGAGCGCTAGTGGCGAGACGAGGATGATGTAATAGAAGGGGAACCGTTCGTTTGTTTGTTTGTTTGTTTTACGCGCGTCGCGACGTCGCGTTGCATTGCATGATTGATATCGACGCGCTGCGTTCGCGCGATTGACGACGAGGTGGAGGACGACGCAATGCATCGACGTGCGTTCGTCCATTCATCATTCACCGTCATAACCGAGCGCGAGACGACCGACTGCGTCATTTTCCGCGCGTAACGTTTTTAATCCCGGTTTTCCGCGCGAGACTTGGCGGAGGCGATCTCCTCCACCTCCTCCCACGCCGCGGGGCAATCATCCGTGCACTCCTTCGCCACGGCGATGGCGGCTTCCAACGCCTTTTGCATCGCCGCGATTCGCTTCGAGTTCACCTTCTGAGAGACTTCCTTAATCCCCTTCGCGGCGGCTTCAATCTCCTTCAGCGTCGCCTCGTCGACTTGTCCCGCCGCGCGCGCGGTGACGATCGTCTTCTTCGTAGATTCAATGAAAGCCTTATCCGCGTCCGAAATAGCAATCTCCTGCATCTCTTCCTTGGTATCCTTTTGCGCCGCGCTCAATTCCTCCACGTCGTCCCACGCCACCGCGCAATCGTCGACGCACTCCTCCGCCGTCTTGAGCGCCTCCGCCAGGCGATCCGCCGCGTCCCCCGCGCGCGCGACGATCGTCGATCGCACCGCGCGTCTCTATCACACACGAACACCACCCGTCAGTCCATTCACTCATTTCATTCATTTCAGTCATTCAGTCATTCAGTCATTCATTCGTCCCGACGGCGCTCGTCGTCGTATTATCCATCCGCGCGTCGAAAACCCTCGCCCCATCTCGCGCGCATCCCCTCCTCTCGTCTCCTCCTCGCGCCACCGACCGTCCGACGCATCGTTCGTCTCTCCCTCGTCGTCATCGCGCGTCCACCCTCTCGCGACGCGCGACGACCGCGCGATTCATTCATTCATTCATCGCGGTGTCGATCGCGATCGCGATCGCATCGCGTGGTCGAACGCGCGCGCGTTCGCGCGCACCGTCGGTCGTTTCGTCGCGCTCGCGACGCATCGTCGCGCGGGGACGGAAAGGTTCATCGTCGTCGTCGTCGGCATCGTTCGAAGGACGACGCGCGCGCCGTGGTGTGACGACGAGAGAGACGCGGGACAGGGACAGGGGGGATCCGATGATGGGCATCTCGGGGAGGGGGTGGTGATGAGTCATGACCCGTCGTGAGTCAGCGTGCCGACCCGTGGGGGCGAAAAACACGCTCGGGGACGGAAGCGAAGAGAGGGATGGACGCGCGCGTATGAATTACACTTGGCGGTCGATCATGTACTGGACGGCGGTGACGACGTCGTCGGCGCGCTTGACGACGGTCTTTTCCATCTCGCTGGCGTACGGCACGGGGGCGTCCTCCATGCAGAGACGCATGACGGGGGCGTCGAGCTCGTCGAAGAGGTTCTCGGCGACGATGGCGGAGAGGGTGGCGCCGACGCCGCCGGTGCGCGTGGATTCGTCGAGAATGCAGAGCTTGTGGGTGCGTTGGAGAGAGGTTTGAATCGTCTTCCAATCGACGGGTTTCAAACAGGTGAGCTCGATGAAATCGGCGTCGATGCCGCGAGAGTTGAGCTCGGCGATGGCTTCCTCGGTTTCCTTGACGCCGTGGAGGTAGGTGACGATGGTGACAGCCTTGCCGTTCTTGACGGATTCATCGCTCGCCAACTTGTGGACGGTGGACTTGTGAAGCGGAAGGAAAGAATCAGGCGTCACCGGTCCGCGAGATTTCATCATCTTGACCGGGAGCAACAAGACGCCGGGGCCGTTGTCGCGAATCATAGACTTGGCCAAACCGTACGCCTCTTGCGGCTTGGAGGCGGAGCAAATCTTCAAACCGGGGATGCCCATGATGTAGGCGTGGAACGGCTGGGAGTGCTCGGCGCCCAAAGATTGGTTCGGGGCGGTACCACCCGCACCGATGACCGTCATCGGCATCTTGAATTGACCGCCGGTGGTGGCGTACGTGTTCCCGGCGGAGGAGAGCTCCGCCATGCCGTAAATGCCAAAGTTGGCATTCATCAGCTCGACGATCGGACGGTAGCCGTTCATGGCCTCGCCGAGCGCCTTACCCATAAAGTGACCCTCATCGATGATCTCATCCGCCGCGCGAAGTGTGCCGAACGCTTGTTGCGTGTTGGCCGGAATGTTGTACGACGAACCCGCTTGAAGATCCTCGGCGTGCGCCACGCACGTCGGGTCTCGCAACATTTCTTCGAGAATGGCGAGGTTCACGGCGTCACCGATGGAGATACCTCGCGGATCGGTGCACATCGCTCGGAGCGCTTCGATGCGCGCCTTGAGTGCCGTCAAGGTCTCGGCCGGGACGATTCTCTCCGTCACTGCAGTGGCCGAGTCGATACCCTCCTCGGGTTCGCGCGCGGCGTAATCGACGGCGCCGCTCGGGTCCGGGTACTCGAGCTCGGCGGCCAAGTTGGCCGGCGGCGGTGGAGACGCATCCGCGAACTCCAACGCGCGCTTCACTTCCTCTTGCGCCTTTTTCGTCTCAGCCTTGAGATCGACGCGACCGGCGTCGGAGGATTGCTCGAAAATCTTAATCGGATCGCACTCGGCGCGCGCCCAACGCTTTTCATCCTTACGGTTGCGCTCGTGCTCCGGATCCGCCGGCGAGTGACCGTTGAAACGGAACGTGTGCACTTGCAAGATGGCCGGGCCCTTGGTGCGGACGTGGTTGACCGCAGCGCGACCGACGCGAAGGACTTCTTGCACGTTTTGGCCGTCGACGAGGATGCCCGGAACGCCGTAGTGCTTCCCTTGGTTGAACACCTCTTGGTTCGCCGCGACGTCCTTGGTGAAGGTGTTGATGGCGCGACCGTTATCGATGACCAAGAACAAGATGGGCAAGTTTTCATTGGCCGCCGCGTTCAAGCACTCGGCCATGCGACCGTTTTGAGCGCCACCCTCGCCGACGAAGACGACGGTGATGCGATCTTCCGCGTCCTCGCGGCCGAGCATCTTATCGAGCACGATGGAGCGCGCGGCGCCGACCGCGTACGGTAATTGCTCGGCAACGAGCGCCCAACCGCCTTGGAAGTTGGATTCCATGTCGTACACGTGCATGGACCCCCCCGTACCGCGGCACGTGCCGCCATCCTTGCCGAACAACTCGGACATGACGGCGCCGCTATCGACGCCGCACGCGAGCGCGTGGCAGTGATCCCGGTAGTACGAGTGCTTCAAGTCATCCTGGCGGATCGAATCCGCCAAGAGCGCCGGAATAGACTCTTGACCGTTGTCGAGGTGCATGAAACCACGAATCTTACCCGCCATGTACGCTTGGTTGCACTCGTTTTCAAAGTCGCGGCAGAGTTGCATCGTGTAATACGCCTTGCTCAAATCCTCATCCGACAACGACTCGCAGCGCTTCAACTCCTCATCAGTCGCCCCGAACTCCTCTATCAACACCTGCTTCGCCTTATCCCACGGCGTTTCGATTCGAAATCGCTCCAAATTCGCCGGCGGTCCCGCCGTCTTCGCCGCCGCCGCCTTGCACCGTCCCGCCCCTCGCGGCTTGGTCGCGCGCGCGCGGTACGTCGTCGCGCACGTCGCGCGCATCACTCCCTGCATCTCGCGCGTTCGAGTCGAGTGTACGCCTTCGATCCTGCGTCGTCCGAGAGATCGAGCGTCAGTCCAGCGCACCGCGCGGTGCCGTCGAGATCTCGCGCCGACCCATCCGAGGGTCCAGCGTCCGTCTCGCGCGTCTCGCGCGCGCGTTCCGAGCGTCGAGGACCGCGTTCGACGCGCGCGAGAGGTACGAAGACGCGCGATCGTTCGAGCGCGCGCGGAGTCGAGACGGCGCGCGCGCGCGTCGACGCACCGTTCGCGCGGGAATGACACGGAGGATTCGAGCGCGGGGGACGGCTGGGGGACGGATTTGTGTGTACCCCCGGTACACGATGGGTTGTGACTCGAGAACGTCATCGACGTTTATCCACAGCCGTTCGTTTTCGAGAGGTGTGTATGTCACTACAGAGGACGCGCCGACGGACGCGTCGTCGACTAGAGCGCGATGGTGAGGTCGTTCGAGCGCACGAAGCCGAGACCGACGATGATCCACGCCGATGGACCGATTATCCACACGAGATTGGCGAAGAGGACGACGGCGCGGGACCGCGCGGACGCGCCCTCGTGGTAGCGGTTGTGGCGATAGTTGACGAAGTAAAACACCGTGCCGTACAACATTTGATAGTTCATGACGACGGTGACGACGCCCAGGGTGCGAGGGGAGATGGAGGCGATGAGAGGGACGACCGGGAATCCGGTGACGGCGATGGAGAGGGCGACGGTGGGGATGAGGGTGGTGAAACCGTTGCCGACGTCGATCCAAAAGCTCCACGACGTGTGTTGCACGTACGAGGGATCGAGCGAGGCGTATTGGGCGAAGATAATGGACCAATACTTGAGCGACAGCGCTTGGGAGAGGGAAATGTCTTCAAATAAACACAACGGCGACGGTAACACCTGCGCGCGCGCGACATCGATATCGTTCGGGTCGGTCAGTCGGCGCGCGTCTCTCGCGTCTCGCGCGCGTCTCTTCTCTCTCTCTCTCTCTCTCTCGTCTCGCGCGCGCTTCCCCGCACCTTGTCGCCAAACTTTTTAATGTACCCCTCGTGTAAGCGCTGAACATTCTCCCTGTGCACCCACAGCGCGATCTCCCACACGCATATCAACGCGTTGACGGCGTTAAACAGTAACAAGGACGCGAGCGTCCAATCCACCGCGCCGATGAGCTCGACGCACGCGCCGCGTTCGAGCGCCCCCGGGGCGCGTCTCGCGGCGTCGGCGACGACGAAGGGCACCCAGAGGGTGGCGACGAAGGCGCAGACGTACGCGAACGCGAGCATGGTCGTCACAGAGACCGCGCGGCGTCGCGAGCGCGCGTCTGAAGAGATGTCCATGCATCCGCGCGGGGACATGTACTAAACTTTCATGATCGGACACTTGGGTCATACACACCGTATACTATGATGGAGCGTTTTCGCGAGCGTTTTCGAGCGCGGCAACATCTCGACGACGCGCGTCACCGCGTCGACGACGACGGGAGTGACGCGCGCGCGCGAGGGACGGCGAGGGAAGCGCGAGGGAGGACGTGTCTCTCCGACGGGAGGCGAGCGTGGGAGCGAGCGAGCGAAGGCGCGAGCGAACGAGCGAGCGAACGATCGATGCCGGACGGGCGCGGGCGCGCGAGCGAGACGCGAACGAGGCGCGCGAACGACGTCGTCGCGCCGAGGGGTGGACTCGATCTCGTGCTCTCGGTCGACGACGACGCGTCGGACGCGAGCGTGTTCGAGGCGGAGGGGAAGAGGGAGGAGGACGCGGGGGCGTGGGACGACGTGTTGGAGGCGTTCGACGCGTACTGCGAGAGAGGATTCGCGGGCGACGGTTTCGACGTCGACGAATTGTTGAGTGAGTTCGTCATCGAACCGACGGCGATGAGGGGAGGGGACGATGGAGACGCGCCGGCGGTGGCTCGATCGACGGCGGCGCGGGCGATTAAGAAACACATAGCGCACGTGCTGAGAGACTCGACGAGCGTCGCGGAGAGCGACGACGACGAGCGAGAGATGACGCGACGAGAGGCGAAGGACGTGCCCACGGCGATCAAGTACGTTCGAACGCGCATAAACAGTAAGTGTCGTTCTTTACGAGCCAATGGAAAGGGGTATAAGCCAGAGATGAACCGATTCGCGATTGTGCGCGACCTGTTTGTCGCCGAGCTCAGAGCTTTCGGCGAACGCATTCGCGAATTCGAAGCTGTCGTCGAGTTCGTGCGGCCGCCGGCCGATATGAACATTCCAGAACCTCGAGTGGTCTTGCAGAAAGAGTTCAAAAAGACACTCGCGACGATTTTGAACGGGTTCGACGATTCGTTCGAGCACCTCACCGTGGTCGCGAGACGCGCCAAAACGAGTTCGGCGGAGTCCTCCGGAACGGCGACGGAGGCGTCAAACGACACGCGCGAGGAACAATCGAACGGTGGACGAGGGCAAGGGAGACACAAGAGGTGTGCGCGAAACGTTCTCGCCGCGTGGCTCTGGGAACACTTTTATCCCACGGACGAGAGATTGAAACCGATTCCCACTCGCGCCGAAAAGGAGGCGCTCGCTAGTCAAACCGGTCTCACCGTGACACAAGTGGGCGATTGGTTCGTCAACGCGCGCGCGAGACTCTGGAAACCGTACATCGAAGGTTTAATTCGAGGCGTGTACGACGACGCGACGGTGAAGAAGGCTTTGGACTTACAGGTAAACGCATCGGCGGCGTAAACCGACGAAATCGAGGCGCCGCCGTGGTAAATGTCGATGATGAAATAAAACACAATGTACTCTGTCGATCGCGATCGCGTCATCGTTACCATCGTCGTCGCGTGTACGCGCGCTCAGATAACGAGCGCGTCGTCCGTCGCGTCTTGCACCTGCGCGTCTTGTTCCGCCTGGTAGGCTAAAAACTCTTCGCTCGGTTTCGGATGCTTTTGTCCCTGCTCCGAGTCGTAAAAATCCTTCACCTTTGGAATGTGTTCGGGAACGATCACCTGTCCGACGTACTGCGGATCCGCGCCGTGATGTTTCAGCCGCTCCATCGCCTCCTCGTTTTGCATGTTCTCCGCCCACGCGTACGCCGTGTCCCCGGCGTTGTTGCTCGCGTTCACCTTGGCCCCGAGTTCGATGAGTAAATCCACGCCCTCGGCCCATCCCTCGTACGCCGCGCACATGATGGGCGTCGACCCCGCGCCGTCAACCTCGTTCACGTCCTCACCGTTCGCACACAGCTCGCGCACGAGCGCGGCGTTTCGATTAAACGTCGCGCGGTGCACGCGCATCGCACCCACCGTGCCTCGACCGCGCATGGACCCCCCGCCGTCCTCCTTGACACCGACGCATCCGTATCGCTCGGGAAACGGACCCTTGACGCGTTTATACCACGGTTCGAGCTCCGTCTCGTTTCCGCTCATGTCGCTCGCGTCGCTCAGTGCCGCTCGCGTGCGTCACTCTCGCGAGAAACTGAAAAAAAAACGCCCGCGACATTGAGCGTTACGCCTCACGCGCGCGCGCGCGACGCCTCGCGCGCGCTTCCGCGCGCGCCGTCGCGCGCACGAATTTTTTTCGCATCGATCGACGTCGATCGCGACGCCGCGCGCGCGCCGTCGCGCCCCGCGCGCTCGCGCGAATGGATGCCCACTCGTCGCGCGTCGATCCGCGACGCATTCGCGCGCCGTTCCCCATCGGTGGCGCCATCGAGCGCCCCCGTCGACCGCGCGACGCGACGCGCGACGACGCGCGCGCGGTCGAATGACGGACGATGACGTCGAGCGCGCGCGAGAGCGAGTCTCCCCCGACGTCGCCCCGACGTGGGCGCAGCGCGGACGACGAGCGGTCGCCGGGCTCGCGGGCGCGTCGGGCCCGCGCGAGGACGCGGGCGCGCGCGCGCCCGTGTCCGCGATACCCTCGGTGAGTTCGTTCGGCGGTGGATTGATGAATTACGATCGCGCCGCGCTGAACGCGAGGCGCGGGACGAGCGGCGTCGCGGACGGGGACGTCGAGCGCGGGGAGGGCGCGAGCGGGGAGGGTGGGGAGTTGATATCTCCTGGGACGCTGAAAAGATTGAACGCGGAGTCGCCGGTGCGCGTGTGGGGACGAGAATTGCGCATGTCGGAGAGCGGGCTGTTGATAACGCTGAGTGGGGGGGCGCTGTTCGCGTACGTCGCGTTCACGATGACGCAGGAGGGTGTGTTTCGGCGCGCGACGAAGAATGTCAAATACGGCGGCGTGGTGTCGCTGTGCACGTGTTTGGTGTACTGTGCGTTGGCGCAGTGCGAGAGGATCAGTAACGGTGATCACGGGGTGAGAAAGGGACGGATGCGGGATTACGCCACGCTGAGCGTGATGACGAGCGGGTCGATGTATCTGACGAATTGTGCGTTGAGTTACATCAACTATACGACGAGAATCGTGGCGAAATGTTCAAAGGTGATTCCGGTGATGATCGTCGGTACGTTGATGCAGGGACGACGATACGGGGTGGAGGATTACGGTATGTGCGCGTTACTCGTGTTCGGGATCACGATGTTCACGATGGGTGACGTGGAGGCGTTTCCAAATTTCGATTATCGAGGCATCGCGTACATCACCATCGCCCTCTTCACGGAGAGCACGGCGGGAAATTTTGAAGAGAGTCGATTCTTCAATCTTCCCTCGCCCATCTCTCACTGCGAGGTGGTGTTTTACGTGAACGCGATCGGAAGCGCGTGGATCGCGCTGGGGTTGTTGGCGTCCGGTGAACTCTTCGGATCCGTCGCGCACGTCTTGGGCGAACCGGCGGTGCTCGCGGCGATTTGTCTCGCCGCCGCGTTTGGATACATCTCTGTCACGTGTATTTTGCTCTGTCTGCGTCACTACGGCGCGACGAACACTGAGGTCATCAAAGCCGTGCGTAAGGTGCTCTCTCTCGCGCTGTCGCTCATCGTGTACCCGAAACCGATGGGATGGAAGTACGTCGCCGGCACGGCGGCGACGGCGGCGGCGCTCTACGGATTGTTCAGGATTAAAATGCAACGACTCAGAGCCGCCGGTGGGTCCATGGAGGCGGCTAAGTGACGCACGAGAGCGATACTATTCACTATTCGTCGAGCAGTAGCCATAGATAGCATGTCATCGACGTTATTTCGTCCCGCCGAGGTCACCGTTCCCCCTCGCGAAACCAAACAAAACAGTTGGCGCGGTGCAATTGTCCCGAAATTCGCGTCACCTCTCGACGCGACGCGCTCGTACGCGCGCGCGCGCGCCTTCGATGGGTCCCGCGCGCACGCACAGAGTGTTCCGCGGCGCCAACGGCGCGATCGCGTCCTCAACGGCGACGCACAGTCAGCGCGAACACGCCGAGCTCATCAGCATTCAACCGCTCGACTACGAGTCTTGGCTCGCCGCGTGGTCGGGAAACGAGGGCGAGGATCCGCTCTCGACCGACGCCTCGCGCGCGGCGACGTGTGAAGAGCTCGCGCGCGTGCGCGTGTCGACGCGGGCGACGACACGCGAGGATGCGTGCGCGATTTGTTTGACGGCGGTGCGGGAGGGCGCCGAGGAGTCGACGCTCCCGTGCGGGCACGCCTTTCATCGAGGGTGCGTGGACGAGTGGTTTAGTCGGAGTAAGTGTTGTCCGCAGTGTCGACGATCGTTGGCGATCGAGAAGACGGCGGTGGAGGAGACGGTGGCGGTGAGAGAGGAGGCGAGAGGGACGGAGATTCCTGAATCGAGCGCGCCGACGCCGCCGAACATCGCGTGGACGTCCACGAGCGACGGAGGAGCGACGGAGACGAGCGAAATCGAGCGAAGGGAACGGTATAGATCGTGCATGTGGATATTACACGAGCTCAGGAGAGATTTCGAGCTCGTGTTGAGGAGGGAAATCGTAGAGAACCCGGACAGAGCCGAGGCGAGCGCGGAGAGAATCAAGCGCGCGCTCGCCGCGCTGCACGAAGATCGAGAGACGAGGCGCGAAAGAGATGTTCGTCGTCCATAATTTGTGTTTTAATAATTCTGCTGAACATGTTATAACAACAATGGTGTTTTGTACAAAATTAACGTCGTCGACGCGTTGATTTTTCGTTGTCGATCGGCGCGGGCGTCCGCGCTTCGATGTCGACGTCGACGTCCATGTCGTCCGCCTGTTCGGAGACCGGTACGGGATCGAGTAATGCGGCTAAAAATATCTCCTCCTCTTCGCTGCTCTTTCTGCTGCTCGCGTCAATGCTACGCCAATTGAGGAAGGAGAACACTTCCGTACACGAGCACGTCTCCAGGCGCATTTTCGACCGCTTGGGCCGCTTGGGCGACGCCTCGCCGTCTAAATCCCGCATAATCTCTTCTATGCGCAACGACCGCGTTCCAAGCCCGCTGAAAATTTTACTCTGCGAATCCTCGCCGTCGGCCAGTTCCGGAGACGAGAGTCTCTCTTGAAGCTCGTCGACGATTTCTTGCGCCGCTTGACTCACTTGCTCGGGATTGGATTTATCCGTGAGCGAGTTTTGTTTACTCGTCGCCGTGAATCGCGGCGTCTCCGAGAATTCCATCGCCTCACCGACTTGTATCTTGTCTAATTCTTCCAACTGTTCGACGTCCACGATGGGCTGCTTGTTCTCGAGCTCCATGCGCCGCGATGCCTTCACCTTGTGTCGCACGCGCATGGCGGGATCGAGTTTCTCCGCGATTCGAAAACTTTGCTCCGCGGTGCCCCACTCTTTTCGCGTGAGCGCGACCTCAGCGAGGCGTAAGAATCCGACGGCGAACTTCTCGCGGTTCGGTTCCACCATGAACTTGCGCACGTTCTTCCAAGCCTTCACGTCTTGCCGATCGCGAAGCTGACTCAACACTCTGTTCGATTTGAGGGTTTGTTCCAAATCATCGAAAGAACCCGCGTCGTCCGCGGTCATGACGACGTTTATTCCGCACGAGTACAACTCGGAGGCGCCGGCGAAATTACCGACCCAGGTGAAAATATTACCGATCGTCAGGCAGACGTTTGATTTTTCAGCGTCGCTCAGATTGTCGAACCCGGCGAGCACAAAGGCGTTATCGAGCCACGTCGTCTGTACGGTCTCTTCCGGCAAATCGGCGGCTTTAGCCACGTAGATGCTCTTCGCCCGCTCTAAAAATGAAACGCGATCGCGATAAATGCGTTCGTTGTCTCGTTTCGCGAAGAGCACGCCCGCTCCGTGAAGCATCGATTGTCTCGCCCGTATCCATTCCTCCGCGTCTATACACTTCAACGCACTCTCGTGTGACCTCTCACCGGCGTCGTAGAGCTCATCCGTGGAATCACCATCGAACGTGTCGCTTCGACGCAGATTACTCGTGCGTTTACCGGCGATTTTTGACGCGAATTGATCGTACTCGGACGCCGTATCCGCGCCGGCGCGCTGCAAAATCAACCCGGCGCGCTCGTGCGTGATCGAAATGTCCGGCGCGCTGTCCAACGCCGCTTCCGCGTCTCGCAATGCATCGCTCCAAGCGCCCGCGCGCGACGAAGCCACCGCTCGACCGCTCAACGCAGTGCCCGCCACCGCTCGATACGGCGCCACCCGACACTCCCCTCTCGCCGCCGACGCGTCCCCCTCCGACATCCCACACGCCATCGCCACGAGCGCCGAATACTCGGCTCGACCGTTCATCCATCCTTTCACACACTTGCTCAGACACTCATCGTACGCCTCGATCGCCTCCTCGTGCTTCTCCGCCCCGAGCGCTCGCTCGGCGCGAGCCAACGCCGAGAGCGCGTCGAGAATCGTCCCCTCCCGAACCTTCGCGCTCGCCGAAGCGGTCCCCTTATCGCCCTCGATCCGCTCCGCGAGCGTCACCACGTTCAATCCGTCCGTTCGCCATCGCTCAAAGGCGCGCTCGAGCGCCGTCATGTCGACGATCGCGTCGGTTGAGAATTCGCCAAGAATTCCCAGCCGCCGTGAATTCGATCGATCTCACCTCGTTCTCGCGCGCGTTCGTCGCCCGCGCGTCCGTCGAGCGCTTCAGAATCGTCGACGAAGACGTTTCCGTCGAGTATCGCCCGCGCGCGCGCGGTGAAATCTCTCGCGCGCGCAGTGACGTCGACGGGGACAGATATTTTCAGATATTTCAAAGCTCGAGCATTCGCCATCACATCGATATCGCCGATATCGTCTCTCTCGCGTCGTCGCGCGCGGTGATCACCACGCGGTCGAGTCGAGGGATCCACGTCGAACAGTCACCGATCACCGTTCGCCGAACGTGACGTCGGATCGAGACGAGACGTCGACGTCGATGTCCCGGGACTCGTCGGCGGCGCGGTCGGCGTAGTACGAGTTGGGCAAACCGAGCCAGTGCTTCCACATCTCGAGACCGCGATTCCATTCGGGCGGTTGCGTCTGTTCCGGGAGTCGGTCGTCGGTATCGTCAGACATTGACGCGACCGCGGAGGCGGTGGAGGAGGCGCGTTTCTTCGCGGGACGGCGGCGGCGGCGGCGGCGGCGAGCGGGCGCCGCCACGGACGCCGCGTCCGACTCGGCGGCGGCTTGGAGGACAAAGTGTAGTTTTCTCGCCTCTTTCGCGCCCTCGGGTCCGGTGGCTTGTAAATCAGCGATGATGCAATCGGCGACGTCGGACATGCCGTGTAAACCGCACCCGTAGATTAGAGATTTGCGCATACGGGCGTCGGGGGCTAATCCGTTCGTTTGCTTGCACGCGTCGTACACGCGAACCGCCTCGCTCACGTTACCAGCGCGCACGTACCCTTCGAGTATGGTGCCGTACGTGGCGATGTTAGGCGCGATGTCCTTCACCGCCATGGAATCGAGCGTCTCCAACGCGCGCGCCATGTCGCCTTGGCGAGCGTACGCGTTGATGAGACAGTTGTACACGCCGACGTCTTGCACGACGGCGGGATCCGTCTCCATCTCTGAGAGCACCCACTGCGTCGCCGAATCGTCGCCCACTTGCACGAAGTACTTTAACAGCGTCGTGTAAGTGACGACGTCGGGTTTTAATCCGGATTCGGAAATCTCGCGAAGGATGTTCCAGGCCTCGGTCGGCTCGCGCGCGTTGATGCACGCGTCGATGAGCGTGTTGTACGTCACCAAATCGGGCGCCACGCCGTCGTCGCGCATGCGATCGAACAGCGCTCGCGCGCGGTTGAGTACCTCGCGCGCGCGGTCGGAATCCGTCGACCCGCGCACGACACCCTTGAGGAGCGAGTTGTACGTCACGACGCTCGGCTTGATTTTCACTCGGCGCATCTCCGCAAACGCCGTCTCGGCGGGATCCATCTGCGCCGCTTTCGCCAGACCGTCTATGAGCGTCGAGTACGTGTACACGTTCGGCTCGACGCCGTCGCGCGACATGCGTCGGAGGATTTCGTCCGCCTCCATCAACCGTCCCGCGCGCGCGAATCCCTGCACGAGCGCCGTGTACGCCTCGACGCCAGGTCGACGCTCGCGTCGCGGCGAAAATCTAATCCCCTGCTCCAGCGCGTCCACGGCTAAGTCTAATCTATCGCAGCTGACGTAGGCAAAAATTCTCGCTCCCCACGTGGCCTGATTGGGCGTCACGCCGAGCGTTCGCATCGCCATGGAGCTCGCCTCGACGCCTCTTAAATTCTTTTCGCGACCGTACGCCGCTATGAGCGTGTTGAAGAGCCTCGGTCCCGCGCGCACGCCCTCGGCCGTCATCTCGCGCAAAAGCTTTTCTGCCTCTTCGATTTTACCCTCGCTCGCGTACGCCCCCACGCCCGCGGCGAACGCCGCGCCGTCCAGACGCAGCGGCGTCGCTCGCAACATCAACCACACCTCCACCGGGCTCGGCGTCGTCCTCGCCGCTCCGTTCGACCTCGACTCAGCCGCGCACCGGCTCAGCGCCGCGATGACGTCCGTGTACGTCCGCACGGTGGCGTGCGAGGGACTCGTCGCCCCCTTACCCTTCTTCGCGATGGTATAAAACGCGCGCACCACGGCTAACGTCGTCGTCTCGTCGCCTCGTATCGCGCACCCCGCTCGCGCCACCGCCTCCATCGCTCTCGGCCTCACCGCCGTCTCGCACCCTCTCGTCACACACGCGCTCTCCACCTCTCGTATCAGCGCGCACGCCTTTTTCACGCGCGCCGCGGCGTCCCTCCCGTCCCCTCGTCCCCTCCCCGTCTCCAGCTCCTCACGGTCCGCGCGCCCATCGCTCCCGACGAGCGCTCGAAGCGCCTCCTCCACCGCGCGCGCGTCTAACGCGTCAAAACTATCCCTCGCACCGCTTCGCACCGCGTTCACGCTCGACAGCGCGCGCGCGAGCGCGCGCGTGGCGTCATCGTCCGCCGCCGCCCCGAAGGCGACGACGTCACGCGTCGACGCCCCTCGCGCGCGCCGGCGAGGCGACGCGACGCCGCGTCCGGATGTGGACGCGACGAGACGCGCGCGGTCCGCGCAAACGAACGCGCGCGCCGCCGCGGGCGTCGGACGCGCCATCGCGCGGACGTGTGACGCGCCCGTGCGATGTGTTTCGGGATAGAGACGAGACGCCGCGGCGAGCAGAGAACCGAACGCGGCGCGTTTCCGACGTGTGTGGACGATGAATGCGTTCGTGTCGAATGAAAAATGGAGAAGAAATGTGTTTTTAGAGCGATCAGCAACACGCGCCGCCGGCGGAGGGACCGCACGAGGCGGTGGATTCCGCCACGGGGGACGGGCCGCAGTCGAAGAGTCCGTAGTGCGCCGAGCGGTCGCCGACGAGGGTGAAGTATTTCCCGAGCCAAGTCTCGCCCACCATCGATCCGGTGTTCCCACACACGAGCATGGGTTTGTTTTTGACGAATCTGTGGTGATCGTCGAGTTGGTAGGCGTGGGGGGAGTCGGGAATGCCGCCGTTGTAGACGGCGTATTGGCCGTAGTCTTCGCACAAGGTTTCGAGGACGCCCGGAGGGAGCTTGAAGAGGCGGTAGGTGATGGAGTAAAACTTGGCCTCTCCCAAGAGTTCGGCGAGAGCGGGGTCTCGAACATCGATCTCGTGTCCGGCCAAGACGCGCGGATCGGTGAATCCGGTGGCTTGGCAGAGACGCTTGAAATCTTCGATGTACATGGCGCCGCCGAGGCACTCGCCGAGTAAAATCTCGTGCGAACGCAAGTCTTCTGGTAATCTTCTGTCGCAGTAGACGTCGGAAAAGTAAAATTCGCCGCCGTTCGCCAAGACGCGATGTGCTTCGCGCAACACCGCGGGCTTATCCGGACTCAGATTGATGACGCAGTTGCTGATGATCATGTCCACGCTCTCATCCGCCACGTTCGCCGCCTTCAAATCCTCAATTGTACCCTTTTCAAATCGCACGTTCGGTTTCGCGTATCCGAGTGTCTTCGTGCAGTACTCGTCCACGTACTTTCTCGCCACCTCCAACTGTCCATCCGTCATATCGACGCCCAAAACGCTCCCGTTTTCTCCCACCAATCTCGCCGCGACGTAACAGTCCCGTCCGCTTCCGCTTCCCAAATCCAACACTCGCAAACCCTCGATCCCCGTCGGCGTCGGGCTCCCACACCCGTAGTACTTCGCCTTGACCTCATCCGGCACGTCCTTCAACGCCTCGCGCACCGTCTTCGGAATTTGATCCGCCGGCGTGCAACACGCGCTCGTCTTCAGGTCGTCAGACGTCGCCAGCGTCTCTCCGTAGTACTTTTGCACCGACGATCGCACGCCCGCGTCGCCTCCGGGCGCGACGATGGTCGCCCCGAGGAGCGTATCGAGCGGCGACTCGCTCGACGACGCGTTCGCGCGCGTCGCGGGCGGTGTCTTCGTCCGAGAGGCTGATGAAAAAGATCTCTCGGGGACGGACGTCCCGCGCGCGCGCGCGCGGGTCGGCGCGAGAGACGCGCGCGCGAGGGCCATCGATCGATGCGCGCTCGAAAGAGGGTTCGTCTGCGGGCGAGCGACGGCGAACGCGTCGGCGCGTGACGAGAACTGGGGATGGGAAAGAAAGATGAGACCAGAGAGAGACCGAGACCCTCTCCGCGCGGTGGTATTACGCGAAAGAATGCGCGCGTGATCGAGGCGCGAGCGACTCGGTGAGGACGTCGACTTTGTGTTATCACCGTAGTCGACGTCGATGGAACTCGCCGATGACGGTCTGATTATCCCATTTTCCCCAATCGGGAAGGCGTAATCGCGCCTCGTTGACGCCGTCGACGAGCGCGCGGACGAGGTCGTTATCCATGCCGTCCGGTGGTGGAGGAATCTTCGGTGGGTACGCGTACGAGTACGAGCGCTTGTCGAAGCGCCACTCGCCGGGCGTTCCCGGCGTGGGCGTGCCGTCGAGCTTGTAGTCCATGCCGTAGGTGAAGTGGATGGAGATGAATTTCCCGACGTTCTTGTCCCACGGAGGTTGCGCCTGCATCTGCGGACGATAGTCGTGTCGCAAGCCTAGTTTATACGACGCGAGCGCGTAGCCGTACATCTCTATCACCCATCCCCACGCTTTCTTCGCCTCCGGGTCTTTTTGAAGCGCCACGGACATCTCCGCCCACTCGGGCGCGAGACGCTCGAGATCGTCCTTGCGAATAAAGACGGGCGAGCTTCCGATGGTGTCGATCTCCCCGATCTCCTCGTCCGTGATTCCCGGTAAAAACCGCTTGACTATGTCCGGTCGATCTATCGGTTTAATGTAAAAGAACGGAAACGCCGCCGGGGTGTCCCCTCGCATTAAATTCGGCACCGGTTTGATGTACATGTGATCCGGCTCCGCCATCAATATGAACTCCTCCTCGATGGCCGGACACTTTTCAAAGAATTGTTTGAACGCGAACGGTCGACTGAGGACGACGAACCCAAGCTCATCCTTCAATCTATCCACTCGACACGTCGGAATCTCGTCCTCGAGTCCGTCGGAATCGTCGTGAAGCACCCGCGTGAATCCGCCCATCTGTCCCTTTGGCCCCTGCGCCGCCTTTTGCTTTAAAAAGTGATAATACATCACGCGCGCCTGCCATCCCTGATAGACGGCCCTATTCGTCGTCACCACGACGTGAAACTTTCTCTTCGGATCGGGATCACCGTCCACGCCGTCCTGTACGTAGATCGATCCGCTCGTCCACGGATTGGATTCGCTCTCGGCGCCCGTCATCGTCGTCGGACGCGCCTGCTTCTTCAACCAACACGACCTATGTTTCTGTCCCAGACACCCGTCTTCGCTCCCACACCACACGTACGTCGTGCACCCTTTTTCCTTCAACTCCACGCACGCATCGTGACACTTCTCCGCGGTATCGACGAAGAAATTCTCTCCCCACTTGACGACGTCGCCGTCAGCCTCAAAGTGCTCCTTGGGCGCGAACGCGCTCATCTCGAGCGTCTCCACCCTCTTCGCGCGAGGACGCGTCGCTCTTCCCGCCGTCGTCGACCGAGACGTCGGTATCTCCGTCGTCCGTCGCTTCTCGCGCGTCGCGGCGTCGTCCACGATGGGCGCGGCGTCGTCGAGCGCGGGACGATGATGATGCACATCGAACGCGTCATCGCGCGTCGTCTCGTCGCTCGGCGCGCTCGAGGACGGTGACTTCACGATCGGATACGCGAGGAAGAGCACGCTCGCGCACAGACCGAGCGCGACGACGCGCGCGAGTCCTCGACGACGCGGTTTCGTCGCGCGCATCCGGGACTGAGGACGGTTCGGGACGCGACGAAGACGAAAACGAAAACGAAAACGAAAACGCCGTGGAACGACGGATCGGAATCAATTATATAAGAATGAATTATCGTTCGCGCGCGTCGTTCGCCGCGCTCGCGTCACCCATCTCGACGTCGCGTCTCCGCGCATCTTCCTCGGCGAGCTCGCGCTCGAACTCCTTCGCGCTCGCGTCCTCCGACTGCGGCGCGTCGAATCGCATCCTCGGCGGTCCGATCCTCGCGCACCACACCTCGAAACAATTTTTAAACACGCTCCCGGTGTTGAACGGATTCGTGCGCCAACCGTGCGCGTCTTTAAAGTTTTCGTACGTCGTCTGATTGGTGGAAATCAAATACGCGTGAAAACAACTCAACGCTCCGACGAAAAAGAACCCGAACGCGGCCACGATGAACACCGTGATCGCGACTCCGCTTCGTCGCATCCCCACGTGCGCGCCCTCGCCTCTCGACCGATAACTCACCGCGTATCCACACATGACCATCGTCCACGCGCACAGCGCCGCCGTGCTAAACGTAAACGTCAAAAACGCCCTATAATTCCTCCTCCCGATCGTCGTCCCCGTCCACGGACAGTGATGATCGAACCGTTCGACGCAATCGTTCATCACGCTGCAGTGATGCGCGCGCAGGGGTTGAAAATACCCACACGTATCGTTCCATCGAGTCGTCGCCGTCCGACCCGTCGTCGCCACCGTCGTCTCTCGCGTCTTCCCTCGCATCGAGCTCGTCCCCGGTCGTCGCTCCAGTCTCGGCAGGATCCCCGGATCGGTGAACGACGTCTTGAACAACCAAAACACGCACCACAGTGGCATCGCGATGGACACGGCGAGCGTCCAATCGCCCATTCGTCGTCGAAGACTTTCATTCACCACGAACACGCAAAACACCGCGGACGGCACCAGGACGAGCGCCGCCGTCCACACCGCCGCACCGGGCGACGGTCCGCCGACGACGCGTCCATTACACAGAAAAGTCTCGTTCCCGGGCCATTTTTCGTGCACACGCGTCTCCGAAGACGCGGGATTCGTCGATTCGGGCGAATCCATCGTTCCATTCCCCCGCCGCACTCTGCGGGTCGCGACGCCCGCGCGCGCGCATGTCATCGCGTCGAGCGACGGCGACGCGCGCGATGCATCTCGTGGACCGCGCGCGCGAGCGCGTGGTGCCCGCGCTGACGCGCGCGAGCGCGCACAAAGGGTCGCACGGAGGGAAAATCATCATCCTCGGCGGGTCCGAGGTGTACGTCGGCGCGCCGTACTTCGCCGCGGCGGCGGCGATGCGCGCGGGAGGGGATCTCGTGCACGTCGTCACGCACGCGGCGTGCGTGCGGACGATGAAGTCGTACGCGCCGGACGTCATCGTGCACGAGGGATGGGCCCGGGACGCGGCGACGGCGGCGGCGGCGAAGACGACGCGCGACGGCGAAAACACCGTCGTCGACGGCGTTTTGGACATCGTGAGAAGATATAGGATCGATGCCGCGGTGGTGGGTCCGGGATTAGACTCTGGGGCGGGATTAGAGTGCGTGGAGGCGATGACGAGGGAGCTCGGGACGTGCGTGGTGGACGCCGACGCGTTGAAGACGCTGACGCCGGGACGAGAGACGAAGAGGAGAGACGGCGGTGACGCGCCGTTGGCGACGCCGAATAAGATGGAACTGTGGCGATTGGTGGATAAGGTGCTTCCAGAGGCGTTTCCGGGGGGGGTGACGACGATGGATCTGCGAGAGGAGGCGGACAGAACGGAGGTGGCGCGCGCGCTGCGCGAGTATCGACGGTTTGATTTTCTCGTCAAGGGCGACGATGATTACTTATTCGTACCGGATCGCGACGAGGACGACCCGTCGGTGTTCCAATCGGTCGTCGATCGCATCAACGGCGCCTCGTCGTCGACGAGTTCGGACGAAGAGGATGAACGAGGGGAAGACGCGCGCGCGAGCGCGGAGATTACGGAGCGAGGCGTCCTCGTCGTTCGTCTTCCGTGCGTCGGTTCACCCAAACGTTCGGGCGGTCAGGGCGACGTCTTAGCCGGCGTTCTCGCCGTTTTCCTCTTCTGGTGTCGCCGCGCATCCGTTGACGCGGACCCCGCGCCCACGGACGCCCTCCTCGACCGCGTCGCCGCCGTCGCCGCCGCGTGTCGACTCGTCAAACTCGCCGCGCGAGACGCCTACGCCAATCTCGGTCGAGGTCTCATCGCCACCGACGTCATAGATCGAATCCCTCGCGTCTTCATGCGAGAATTAGAGCCCCGATAGCGATCGTAACCGCCGCACGGTCGGTCGTTCGACCCGTCCCGAAAAGCGCGCCGCCCGCCCTCGCCGCGTCCCCGACCCATCCATCGATCGACCCATCGTCTCCCCGCACACCCCGCCGAACGTCCGACTCGTCGCGATGCCGCCGAAAAAAGTCGTCGAAGAGGAAGTCCTCGGACCTTGGTCCCTCGGGAGATTCTCATCCAACCTCAAGGTGCGCGCGCGACGCCGATGAATGAATGAATGATCGACAGAGACGAGGAAAGAAAAGAAGAGTGACGACGACTGACGACGACGCGACGACGACCTAGGTGGGCATCGTCGGCATGCCAAACGTCGGAAAATCGACGCTGTACAACGCGCTCACCAACTGCACGATTCCCGCGGAAAATTTCCCGTTTTGCACCATCGACCCCAACTCGACGCGCGTCTACGTCCCCGACGAACGCTTCGATTGGTTGGTCGAGCAACACAAGCCGAAGAGCGTGGTGCAACCGTTTTTGGAGATTGTCGACATCGCGGGATTGGTGAAAGGAGCGAGCGCGGGTGCGGGACTCGGGAACGCGTTCTTGTCGCACATTAAAGCGGTGGATGGCATCGCGCACGTCATGCGATGCTTCGAGGACGCCGACGTGATTCACGTCGAGGATCGGGTCGATCCGGTGGATGACATCGAGATCATCACGAGTGAATTGCGAGAGAAGGATATTGAATTCGTTCGAGCGCTCAAGGAAAAATTGGACTCTGGACTGGCGCGCGCGCCGAGCGCGACGGTGGCCAAGGAGCAAAAGAAGGAATTGGAGACTGTGGATAAAGTGCTCGCGTGGCTCGAGGATGGAAAGGAGGTGCGCAACGGCATGGGACACTGGAACACGACGGACGTCGCGTACCTGAACACGTACCAATTGCTCACCGCGAAACCGGTCATTTACTTGGTGAATCTCAGTCGTAGGGATTTTGAGCGCAAGAAGAATAAGTTTCTGGTCAAAATTCACGAGTGGGTGCAATCGCACGGCGGCGGCGTCATCATTCCTTTTTCGGGCGAGGTCGAGAGCGAACTGCAGACGGTGCCCGAGGAGGAGAAGGAGCAGTGGTGTAAGGACCAAGGCGTGCAATCCATGCTTCCCAAAATCATCAAGACGGCGTTTTCGACCGTCCATTTGATTTACTTTTTCACCGCCGGTTCGGACGAAGTCAAGGCGTGGTGCATTCGCAAGGGATTCAAGGCGCCCCAAGCCGCGGGGGCGATTCACACCGATTTCGAGCGAGGTTTCATCTGTGCCGAAGTCATGGCTTTCGACGATCTAAAGGCGCTCGGTAACGAGCACGAGGTCAAGGCGGCCGGTAAGTACAGACAAGAGGGCAAGACGTATACGGTGTGCGACGGCGACGTCATCTTTTTCAAGTTTAACGTCTCCGGCGGAAAGAAGAAGTAAGTGAAAAACAACAATGTTACACTCGTCCCCGTTCGCGGTCTCGAAAATAATAGCGGAGAAACGAATTGTCATCAAAGTCAATACAAATCTATCATTACAACGATCTAGCATCGAGGCGCGGTGCGCACGCCGAGAAGCGTCGCATCATACTTTTTCAGTGGACGCGTTGCTAGAGTCGTATCCGTCGCTCAAGTCTGCTTCGTCGCACGAATCTTCGGGTAAAACTGTTGGAACGTCGGCGAGCGAATTTAAGAGCTCCCTGCGGAGCGCGACGAGGGCCGCGAGCGCTTCCTCGAGCGAACGATATCGGTTTGAAGCTTCAAACGATATGCAGTTGTTTACCCATTCGCGGACGCGCGGCGACATCCAATCCGTGTTTGGAATCATTTGACCCGTCGAAATCATGAGCACGAGTTGCGCGTCGACCAACATGTTCCGCTCCTTCTTATCGGGCATGACGTCTTCGATGAAGCGCTTTGGTGTGCCGAATTTTGCGTAATAGAGCAACTCCCAGGCGCACAGACCGATTCCATAAAGATCGGCTTTTTTGTACACTTCGGGCGTAAGCTTCGTCGGCAAGAGACTGAGTCGCTCGGGGGCGACGTAGGAAAGCGTGCCGGTGATTCGCGCGCTCGAGTCAAACATCATGCTTTCTGACTTGGCGTAACCGATGTCGCAAATCTTGATCACGTGATGCGCGCGACAACGGCCTCTGAGAGTGGATCCGCGATACTCGTGGCAGTTGCACGACAAGAGAAAGTTGTCCAGCTTGATGTCTCTGTGCACCAACTTGGAATCGTGCACGTGCATGACGCCTCTGCACATCATCGTCAGAGCGCGGTGAATCGTCGAACCGTCTCTCGGATACGTGCGATCTTCTAAACATTTACGCAGCGAACCGTGTTGACAGAGCTCAAACATCATCATCCAAGATTTGTTCTGGTGATGCATGACCGGCCTAATGAACTCGCACACGTAGCGACTCCTCTTCATCGTGCTCAAGACGGCGATTTCAGCCTTGGCTTTGGAGCTATCGTGCGGTGCCTTGATCGCGACGAGCATGTCTGAATCGGGTTCATGATCGTTCACCGTCGACGCCAGGTAGACGACGCCCGAACCGCCTCGACCGATGACGTCGATGATGGTATACCCCTCACTCAGAGAATGTTTGTCGCTCCAAGGCGTGAGGCGAGTCGAACGACGCGACTCGCTTCGCACGCCCTCGGAGGAATCCGCGTCATCGTCGAATTCGCCGACGGAACCCGTGTGCACCGCTCCGTCGTTGAAGAAATCCCAGCGCCGAGAGGCGTAAATCATGATGAGCAACGTAAACCCGGAGAAGATTGAAAACGGCACGAGGTCGTACATTCGACGATTGCTCAGATAGCTCATAGCGTGCTCTGCGACGTTCTTAAAGTCGGACTTTGCGCACGTCTTCGTTCGTTCGGCTCGTTCCGCGAACAAAAGTTCACACGCCGCCGTCGAAAAGTTTGACCCGAACGCCGCGTCGACGAGCTCGACGAAAGCCACCGCATCGCTCGCTCCGGCGTCGTCGACGACGAATTTTTCGCTCAGCGTCTCGCCTGGGATTCGACAGATGGCTCGACGATACGCCGCCATCGCGCCCGCGGGAAGGCTTTCCGCGACGAAACGAGAGATGGCGATCCTCGTCGACTCCCCCTTCGCCAGTAAGAGTTGCCGGTTCAGTCTGGAGGAAAACTTGTGATCAGATCCGAGGTATAAACCGTTGTGACCGACGGCGTCGATGAGTTCGGGAACACCGTTCGCCACGCATCGTATTATCGAGTCGTACACGCGCCTCGACCAACGAGTGCCGAGACTGCGACGAGAAAACGCCGAAACGTCATCCCCCGCGGTGACGACCCCAGCCGCGACGGCTTCGGGTAAATTCGCGCGCATAAACTCCAAGAGATACCAAGGGTACGTCGGCGACAAGCGCTGAATCGCATCGTCGACGTGCCTCGCGCTGATGCGAGTCGCATTCGGCGTCGGAAAATGGTCTTCGAGCGCCTCTTGATCGTCGTAGTCGCACGGCACCGCCATGCCGGCGAGCGCCGAGACGAAGGATTTCAACTTGCCGCTCGGCTCGACGTGCACGCGCACGTCGTCGAAAAATTTGCCCCCGTACACTTCTTTTTCGTCGTAAATCAACGAATACGCCGTCGGCGAGTTGGTTTGTTCCAAGAGGGGATTGTGTTGCGAACTCGGGCTATTCTCTCGTATGAGCGACGTCAGGCGATCGTAAAATCGATACGGTCTCGCCGCGTCGACGTCAACGTCACCGACACCGTTCTCATCCGACGACGACGCCCCTGACGCCGCGCCGAACGCGTCACCGTCCTCGTCGGCGCCTTGCACGTCGCAATACCCCCACTCCCCCGTCGACGCGTTCACGTAACACCACGGCGCGTACCTCAACGGGTGTCCCCGACGTCCGTTTCTACATTTGTTCCCGTCCTCATCCTCCGCGCCCACTTCGTCCGAAAGCTCGTCCTCCGCGTTCTCCGCGTCCGACCACGCCGCGCACCGCTCGCCTCGCGTCGTCTCCCTCGCGTCGCCTCGATACTCGCTCCCGTCCCCCAACCTCGCGCTCGTCGCGTCCTCGAACGCGTCAAAGTACCCACACGGCGATTCCAATCGTCGTTTCGCCGACACCCGATCCATCGACGCGCACCTCGCGCGATCGATCGGCGGTCCGCGCCCGCTTCGCCACCGTCGCGCGCCGCCGTCGACGCCGCCTCGTCCCGAACTCGAGGCGCGCGCGCGCGCCGCCGCCGACGACGACGTCCCCACGGTCTCGCTCGCGCGCGCCGCGTTCGCGCGCGCTCCCACACCGACGACGACGACGATCGACACCAAACCCGCGGTCCACCGCGCGCGTCGCCTCGACGTCGTCGCGCGCGCGTCCGTCCTCATCGAGAGAGAAAAATCAATCAATCAATCAATCACCGCGAGTCACGCACGACTCGATCGACCGAACGCCTCGCGCGAGGACGACTCGGACGACGAGACGACCGCCTCCCGCGTCACCGTCGCCGCGCTCGAGGAACGATCGACGCTCGAGGGACTGTCGAGCGACGCGCGAGACGGCGGTGCCCATCCATCCCATCGTGTCATCACACGACACCCGGTCGTGTTTTTTTAAAAAAAAAGTAGTGACAGCGATTTTCTGCCTTTTGTATGGTTATGGTCCCTGGATTGAATGAAAGCAACCTCGCGGTCAGTGGGATGTTCGCGTAGCGGCTTTTATCGGACGTTTTGCACGCATTCGAAACGGGATAGGTCGATCAAATCGACACTTACCTATGGGGTTCGAACCCATGACTTAGGCGTTACTCTCCTACAGTACGGACCGTGGATCCGAATACGTGTAGATAGGATTCAGCTCTCCCACGATGTGACTCGTGGGTGACAACATAGTCAATCATGTACTTCTACATGTAAGTCTGAAATTTCGATGTGGTGTATTAGCACCTCACTCTGACCAACTGAGTTAAGGGACCCGTCACGCAATGTACGCGTGTTAACTGAGGGAGCGAACGAGGTAAAATGACTTGAACGCACACCGTCAATCACACGCGTCAAGGTTATGGGTTGTGTGACACCCACCCGAGTCCGACGATCGCGATTGCGTGTTCGAACGAGGGGCTGACGTGGGACGGGGAGGGACAAAAAACGAGCGGCTAATGAAAGATATCGTATGAAGAACAACGCGACGAGTGCGTGAACGAACGACGCGCGATGTCCCACACTCACTTTCGCGGACGAACCCATCCCATCCCATCGGAGAGAGAGAGAGAGAGAGAGAGAGATCTAGTACGGCACCTGCCGGGCGAGGATCTCGCCGGCGGAGATGATGGTGGCGAAAGAACCGGCGGCGAGGACGTCGACGGCGGTGAAACCAGCCGGATCCTTGGACCCGATGCTCTTCGCGTCCTCTTGGTCCACCATCGTCTTGTACGAAGTCGCGCCGCCGTAGTTCTTCTTCACGCTCGGCATGAAACCGAATCGCATCGCGCCCATGACGGCCGCCGTGTTGAAGCAGACAATCTGCGCGCGCGCGGGGAACGAAAACGAAAACCATCGTCGAGTCAGTCACTCCCCACGACGACGCGACGCGCACGCGTCCCCCACATAAAAAAACCTCTCTCGCGCGTTTCGGGACGTCCACGGCGCGCATCACACCGACGGGGACATGTCCGCGCCCATGCATCCCACGCTGCCAGCCATCGAACGGGCAAGACAAAAAAAACCTCTCCGATCGCCCGATGCGATCGCGACGCCCATCGCGCGCGCGCTCGACGTCTCGCGTACCGTGTTGACGTCCGAACCCACGGACCAATCCGCGCGAACGGTCACGTCGCGCTTCGCGACCTATCGCGAGACGATCGAGACGCTCGTCAGTCGCGCGCGCTCGCGAATCGATCGCACGAATCAAATCGTATCGCGTATCTCGCGCGCGGGTCGAGATCGAATCGAATCGTGGGCGTGTCGTACCTTTGCGACGCGAGAGTCGCGCTTCAGGGCGGATCCTCGGGCGATGGACGCCTTGGCGGTGACGATGTGTGCGTTCGCGAGCGCGGAGGCGGACATGACGACGTGTCTGTGTGTGCGGACGCGCGGGACGATGGCGCGCGCGAGGCACCGGCGATGGCGCCCCGTGTGCGTGTATGGTGTGTTGTTGCGTTTTTAGACATTTTTTGTGTACACTATGGATGGTGGGAGGATCATGATCGCGATCGAGCCATCGACAGACGGACCGAGCGCTCGAACGAGCGATCGTGGTCACGCACCGCCGGTGACTTTGATCTCCAACAGACTCTCCACGGGATTGCGACAGATGGGACAGACGGTGCCGGTGGTCTGATCGCGGAGGTGGTGCGCGCACTCGGCGCACATGCACAGGTGGCGACACGGGAGGACGGTGGTGTCGCGAGGCTCGGTGAGACAGATGACGCACTCGTCGGATTGGGCGAGAGCGGTGGATTGGAAACCGTCGTCGCGATCGGTGGACGCGGCGCCTGGGGCGGCCTCTATGCCGTAAATCTCTTGGAGTTCGTACGAGACGCCGCGAACCCAAATTTTTTGTTTCGTCGCGCGACAGGTCCACGCGGCGTTCTTGTTGGACGCCGACGACGACGTCTCGGCGTCGACGCTCGACGCGCATCGCTCGAATTCGACGTACGTCGTCTGACTCTGGACCCACGGTCGTAAAGGCGCGAACCCACCCGGTGGATTGGCTGGTAAATCGTCCAGCGTCTTGTCGCCGTCTTCGACGCACTCCAACCGAATCGCGAGCGGGTACGTCCTCGTCTCCGCGTTCGTCGTCGTGAGTTCGTGTTCACCCCCGAACGAGCGCGTATCGATGAGTTCACTCACCGCTTGTTCGTATCTCCCACCCAGTCCCGCATCGAATCGCGCCGACGTCGTCGCCCTCGGACTCGCGCGCGCCACCGGATTCGTCGACGCCGGCGCGAACGACCCTCCATCCTTGGGCGATTCTCGCGCCACGTACGCCAGGCTCACGCGATACGGTACGTCCGCGTCCACTTTAAACGCAATTCCGAGCTTGTGTCGATCACCGTCCGGCGACGCGACGCACTCCAGAGACGCTTTATTCAGATTGACGTGATTCCGAATCGTCGTCGTCGCGTGCGTCGGCGTTCGATCTCCCTCGCTCCTCGGTCGCCCTCGCGCGGACGCCATCGCATTCTCGCTCTCAGTCGGCGCGCCGCCGGCGTCGTCGACGCGCGCGGACGCCGCGTGCGCGCGAAGATCCGCGCGAGGATCTTCGGCGGTGCCTCGCGCGCGTCGATGGCGACGCGGTCGCGCCGCGCTCGCGCTCGGCGTCGCGCCCATGTCTCGACGATGCGGTCGCGTCGAGGACGCGTCCGAGTCGTCGGTCGACGCGTCGCGTCGCGCGGTGGCGTCGCGCCGACACTGCGAATCGGAATCATTCTCATTCTCAGTCATGTCCCTGGGGTGAGAAAAAAGAAAAAGCCTCGGGACGAATGAAAAGGTGAATGAATGAATGAATGAAGTATTACAGATGAACGTGATCTCTCCCGCCGTCGTTGTCGCTCCCACTGGTGTCGTCGATCTCGCTCTCGTCGCTCTC
>Ga0208410_1000272_pt1 | contig 31556 bp, 20 predicted proteins | sample ETN02SmetaG_3_FD_185787 | JGI IMG/M metagenome (GOLD analysis project Ga0208410, IMG submission 185787) | Marine microbial and viral communities from oxygen minimum zone, Eastern Pacific Ocean - ETNP2014F10-02SV257 (SPAdes) (version 2) | ecosystem: Environmental > Aquatic > Marine > Oceanic ... | reverse complement strand
GGCCGTCGACCGCGACCGCGACCGCGACCGCGACGTCGCTCGCGCGAGCGATCACCGCGTCGGTGTCGACGTCGTCGTCGTCGTGTGCTCGTGGGGTCGGACGAGGGACGACCGTCCCGGGATCGACGACGATCGGGAGCGGGACGGCGCGCGCGAGCGGTGCGGGACGGCGCGGGCGCGTGGTGCGAGGAACGACGACGACGACGACGACGCGCGAGGAAAGGAGAGGGAGGGGGTGGGGAGAGACGAACGCGAGGGGTGGGAAGCGCGGACGACGCGCGGGCGGGATGCGATTGTTCGCGAGCGGCGGGAGAGACGCGCGCCGAGGCGACAAAGACGCGCGCGTCGCGGGCGAGGTGCGGTGCACGGAGAAGGAGCGAGAGGTGTTCGATACGTTGTTGGAGGTGGTGGAACATTTTAAATTGGACGTGACGCTTCGCGTGGCCGGGGGATGGGTGCGGGATAAACTCATCGGGAGAGAGAGCGACGACATCGACGTCGCGTTGGATACCATGCTGGGGAAAGATTTCGCGGAGAAGGTGAACGAGTACATGCGAGAGAAAGGGATGGAGACCAAGGGGATCGGGGTGATTCAGAGCAATCCCGAGCAGAGTAAACACCTGGAGACGGCGACGATGCGCGTGCGGGACGTGTGGTTGGATTTGGTGAATTTGCGTTCGGAAAATTACTCGGAGGATAGTCGCATCCCGGAGATGGAGTTTGGAACGGCGAAGGATGACGCGTTCCGACGCGATTTGACCATCAACGCGCTGTTTTATAACATCAACGCGAACGAGGTCGAAGATTTCACCGAGCGCGGGATTCCGGATTTGGAGAGAGGCTTGGTGCGCACGCCGCTTCCTCCTCGCACGACGTTTCTGGACGATCCTTTGCGGATATTGCGAGCGATTCGTTTCGCCGCACGATTCGGTTTCGACGTGGACGAAGAGATCGGCGCGAGCGCGAACGATCCGGACGTGCAAGAAGCGCTCAAGCACAAGGTGAGCCGCGAGAGATTCGGTAAGGAGGTGCTGGGTATGCTCAAGGGACGCTCTCCGGCGGATGCGGTGGCGCTGATGGCGGCGTTCAAGATTTCTCCCGTCGTCCTTCAAGTGTCGACACAAAGCGTCGTCGACGCCGTGACTCCCGAGGCAGACGCGATGTCCACGTACTGCACTCGATGCGTGGAATTATCGCTAGACCGCGTGAAATCCGTCGACGCTTGGATGGATGAGGAGAACAAAGTTTGGCTCTTCCTCGCCGCGTGGTTGTCGCCTTACCGCAACCTGCAATCGACGGGTAAGAAGGGCAAACAGATTCCCGCGGTGAGCGATATCGTGAGTAACGCCTTGAAGCTTCGCACGAAGGACGCTGACATGGCTGTGCACGTGCACGAGTCGATGACGAGCGCAAAGGCGTTGTTGGAAAACAAGGATTTTTCTCGATTGGAGGGCGGGCTCGCCTTGCGTAAGATGGGAGCCACCTGGCGTCTCGCGCTCTTGCTCGAAACGATGCAGTCGGTTCCCGGCATGAACGAGGCGTGTGTTCCCGAATGGGCGTCCGAGTACGCCTTCAATCCGGAGGATGCGCCGCAAGATGCTCGAGACCGAGTCGACGCCGGTCTCGAGGAGGCGACGAGAGCGTTCGCCGCCGTGGAGGGGCGCATTCTAGAATTGGGATTAGACGAATGCTGGGGCGCTAAACCGCCGGTGAACGGCCAAGACGTCATGACGGCTTTGAACATGACAAAGGGAGGTCCGGAACTTAAAAAATGGATCGATCAAGCCACCGAATGGATGTTGGAAAATCCCGACATCACGAAGGACGAGTGCATCGATAGGATCAAACGAGGGTGAACTCTAGCGATAATAATGTAATCTACTTGTACAAGTGCAACATCGTAAAATAATTACAAACTACCTACCACCATGGGTCGTCGAAGGCTTTCTCATCTACGACGACCGTCGCCACCGCGGGAACGGGCGGTTTCCCCGGCGGACTGAGCATGACGAACACCTCAGTTTTACCCTTTTTGAACGTATCGGCGAGTGATCTGATAGCGCTCACGCGCACGAGGGCGGATGCCAATCCAACCGCCGCGGGCGACGGAGAAGCAGAGGTGACGTACCCGATGGGCGCGCCGAGCTGACCGGCGAGCGACGGATCGTCCCGACGGGGTCTCGTTTTGTCCTTCTTGCCGATCCACGCGTCGTACTGTGCCTGAGTGGGAACGTGGACCGTCGACCCAAACGAGGGTTGACCAGACCACGGACATCTCAGGGTCACGCGAACCGCGTCTCCTTCGTTCGTTGTTGACGCGATCTCGCCCTTGTCTCGCAAAACGCTTCTAACATCCGTCGTCTTCTCCCGGGTCGCCAACGCTTTGAGGCACGCAGAGATTTTACCCTTTGGCTTTGATTTCACGTTCGGGTCTGATTTCAGACCCGCGAGAATTTCTGCGTCAGAGATTAATTCACGACGTCTATCAGCACCAGCGACCGTGTCCAAGTAATCGTCGGGGAACACGGGGCGCTTGAAGCGCAGCGCGCACCACGACCACTCCGTGACGCCAGCCGCTCTGGCTCCGGTTCGATTCACGCCAAGCCACAAGGGACGTATCCACGACGTGGGGACGATGAGAGTGTAACCATCCATCGCGACTGGACCTCGATTGATGAGCGTCGCGGCGTACGATTTCACGCCAACGGCGCAGTTTTCCACCCATGGTTGTTCCAACGCCAACTCGCGCGAAGCCTGTCGACTCGCGTCGAACTCAGCCTGAGACGGTGCGACGTCCGTCGGCCCATCCATGTGTTCTAGGTCTAATTTCAAATCCCACGCAGCCGCGCGCGGGTCTGGCAGCACCAGCCGACGAATCCCGCGAAGTTCGTGTTCTCCGTCTAGTGACGGAGCGAGCTTCTGCACCACCTCAAGAGCTTTCGCTCCCACAATCTCGACGCGAGCGTACGCATCTGACGACGTGACGTCGACATCGGAAGTTGGACAGTTACGTTTGAGACACTCCATGGCGCTATCCTTGACGCGCGGATGCACCCACACGTGCGCCTCTGAGACGCCGGATCCCTTCGTCCCCGTCACGCGATACACCAAAGCCGGACAGATGACTCGATTATCCCGATCTCCGAGGTGTACGGCGCACGCCTTGTGACCCGAAAGAAATCCCTTGCTCTTGAGTGGTTTCGTATCCAGCGAGCAACTCTGTAAAACTTTACGCACGAGACTCGCCTTCCCGGCGACTACGAAACACGCGTTGTAGGAAGAATCGTGTACAACCGCGTGTTGTGAGATTGAACGCATCATGAAACGCCATCCACGACCCTTTCCCACCCTCACTTCCGGTAAAACGCACCCCCAACCTCGCGGTTTGTGCATCTTAAATCTGCGCGGTGAACGAAAACGGCGGTCAGTCTCCTCCCGAGCGCGAGCGCGAACCGCGCGGTCACATCACTCATCGCCTCAGTCAGTGTACCGTTCGGTAACTTATAAACGCTTGTCTCCAAGGAACGCCGAAACATTCTCGGATTGGCTGGGTGCGTGATTTCGTCATCACCGGCGACGGTTGGTTCTCTCGTCGAGCGCGCGACGAGTCGAGACGTCCCGCGTAGCGCTCACCTCTTCGCGTGCCACGTGTGCGTGCGCATCGTTCTCGCCCCCTCATTCCCACCTCCACCTCCATCACCGCTCACCACGCGCGCGTCGTGTAACCTCCCTCGCCTTCTCACCGCTCTTCGACACCGCCGAAACGCGTCGCCGCCGTCGCCGCGACGCCTCTTCAAGTTCGGTCGTCTTCGCACCACCCTCGGCGCGTGACTCGTCGCTCGCCGACGCAGATGCCGCGCCAAAGAGTGCGCGCCCGCACCGCGTCCCCGCGCGCGCCCGATCGCCTCCGTCGTCGCATAAATCTCGCTCGCCCGCGCGCTCGCGTAGTCCCACACTCGCACGAATTTGGGCGTCGACGTCTCCGCCCCCGTACTCTCGCCGCGATTCGCCACGACCACCGCCGCGCGATCATCCATCGCGCGCGCTCGACGCTCGACTCGCGCGCGCGCGACGCCCGATCGCGCGCGCGACGGTCTCGCGCGCGATGCGGAATTTCCCAAAACCTCGACATCGCGCGCGCCTCGCGTCACATCGAGACGCGCGTCTCGCGCCGTCGTCGACGCCGCTCGACGATCGAAGTCGCGCGCGTCGAGTCGCGCTCGACGCCCGTCGAGTCACGGGCGCGTCGAGTCGCGCGAGCGACGCGCGAGGGCGTCCGTAAAGATGGATGAGGTGAAGAAGGCGATGGGCGAGACGCTCGCGGCGGCGACGGACGCGATGGGCAAGGCGGAGATCGATCCGGAGAAGGCTGCGAAGAAGGCTGCGAAAATCGCGGAGAAGGAGGCGAAGAAGGCCAAGGCGGCGGCCAAGGCGGCGGCCAAAGCGAAGGCTGAGGAGGAAAAGAAGAAGAAGGAAGCCGAGGGCGGCGGCGAAAAGAAGAAGAAGGGCAAGGCGGCGAGCGGACCGAGCGAGGAGGATAAGCTCGCGTTGGAGAGCGCGCTGAAGACGCCGAAGGGTGAGAAGAAAGATCTCGTCGATACACCCATGGCGAAGTCGTATAACCCGGTGGCGGTGGAGGCTGCGTGGTACGAGTGGTGGGAAAAGTGCGGGATGTTTACGCCAGAGATGGGAACGAATAAACCCAAGTTTGTCATCGTGATTCCACCGCCGAACGTCACCGGCGCGTTACACATCGGACACGCGCTCACGAACTCGATTCAAGACACCGTCGTGCGTTGGAGAAGAATGAGCGGGTACGAGGCGTTGTGGGTTCCGGGCACTGACCACGCCGGCATCGCCACGCAAACCGTGGTGGAGAAGAAGTTGGCGCGCGAGGAGGGCGTCACGAGACACGATCTCGGCCGTGAAAAGTTCCTCGAACGTGTTTTCGAATGGAAGAACGAGTACGGCGGCAAGATTTTCAATCAGCTTCGCAGAATCGGTTCTTCCATGGATTGGACTCGTGAGGCGTTCACCATGGACGAAAAGTTGAGCAAGGCGGTCAAGGAAGCATTCGTTCGCATGTTCGACGAGGGTTTGATTTATCGCGATAACAGATTAGTGAACTGGAGTTGCCAATTGAAGACAGCGATCAGCGACATCGAGGTCGACTACATCGAACTCGAGGGACCGACCATGCTGTCGGTGCCGGGACACACCAAGAAGGCGGAGTTCGGCGTCATCACGTCCTTTGCGTATCCGTTTGAAGACGGTGAAGGTGAGGTCGTGGTGGCCACCACGCGTATTGAAACTATGCTAGGCGATACCGCGGTCGCGGTGCACCCGGATGACGAGCGCTACAAGAAGCTTCACGGCAAGTTTGTCGTGCACCCGTTCAACGGACGTCGCATTCCGATTATTTGCGACGCCGAACTCGTCGACATGGAATTCGGTACTGGTTGCGTGAAGATCACTCCGGCGCACGACCCGAATGATTTCCAAACCGGTAAGCGTCACAACCTCGAGTTCATCAACGTCTTCACCGAAGATGGTTTAGTGAATGAACAAGGGGGTGAGCAGTTCCAGGGCATGAAGCGCTTCGAGTGCCGCGTCGCCATCACGGAGGCGCTCGACAAGCTCGGTCTTTACCGTGGCAAGGCGAACAACCCGATGCGTTTGGGTTTGTGCAGCCGCAGCAAGGATGTCATCGAGCCCATGCTCAAGCCGCAATGGTGGGTCAACTGCCAAGACATGGCCAAGGAAGCTTGCGACGCCGCGCGCGACAAGCGCCTCGAAATTCTTCCAGCTTTCATGGAACCGACTTGGTTCAGATGGTTGGAAAACATCCGAGACTGGTGCATCTCTCGTCAACTTTGGTGGGGGCATCGTATTCCGGCCTTCTACGTTCGTTTTTCTGGTGAGACGGACGATGACTGCGGCATGCCCGGTGGCAGTTCCGAGAAGATGGATCGATGGGTCATCGGACGAAACGCTGAAGAAGCCCGTGTTGCGGCCGAAAAGAAGTTCCCGGGCAAGGAATTCACTCTTGAGCAAGATGAAGATGTCCTCGATACTTGGTTCTCCTCTGGTCTCTTCCCGTTCTCCGTCTTTGGCTGGCCCGATGAGACGCCAGATTTGGCTGAATTTTACCCAACATCGCTTCTCGAAACCGGTCACGATATTTTATTCTTCTGGGTCGCCCGTATGGTGATGATGGGAATGAAGCTCACCGGTAAGGTTCCGTTCAAGCAAGTCTACCTCCACGCCATGGTGCGCGACGCGCACGGCCGTAAGATGTCCAAGTCTCTCGGTAACGTGATTGATCCTCTCCACGTCATCGAAGGCATCGATCTTGAGGCCTTGCACGCGACGCTCATCGGAGGTAACCTCGACGAAAAGGAGCGTAAGAAGGCGCAGGCTGGTCAGAAAGCGGACTTCCCCGGCGGTATCCCGGAGTGCGGCACCGATGCGATGCGTTTCGCTCTCGTTTCTTACACCGCCCAAGGCCGTGACATCAACCTCGACGTCTCTCGCGTGGTGTCGTACAGACACTGGTGTAACAAGCTCTGGAACGCCATTAAGTTCGCGATGATGAACTTGGGCGAAGGATACGTGCCGCCGAGTGATATCAACACCTCGTTTGATCTCAAGAAGCTACCGCACGCCGCGCAGTGGATTCTCAGCCGCTTGAATGAAGCGTGCGGAGCGACGAACGTCGCGATGGAGGCTTACGACTTCACTGTCGCGACGAGCGCTGTGTACGCCTTCTGGCAATATGAGGTTTGCGATGTGTTCATCGAAATCATCAAGCCCGTCATGAATGGTGACGATGAAGTGGCAAAGAAGGGAACGAGAGACGCCCTTTGGATTTGCCTCGACACCGGTTTGAGACTTCTCCATCCGTTCATGCCTTTCGTGACCGAGGAGCTCTGGCAGAGATTGCCGAGAACGCGCGATGAAAACACGCCCAAGAGTATCATGATTGCCGATTATCCGGTGAAGATTGATTCGTGGGCCAATGCCGAGGTTGAATCTCAAATGCAAACCATCATGGACTCCGTGAAGGCGTTGCGTTCGCTCAAGTCAAACTACAACCTCCCTCCGAAAGCTAGACCGGAGGTCTTCTACAGCGCGAAGACGGAGGAAAGCAACGTAGCGATGAAGATCGATCCGGAAGGTTTGACATCTCTCGCGGGCGTTGGAGCTATGAAACAGTTAGCTGAGGGTGAATCCGCGCCGCCGGGCTGCGCGGTGAGCATCGTCAACGAGTCCGTGACGGTGTACATTCTTCTCAAGGGAGTCGTGGATGCGGCAACCGAGATCGCAAAGCTCGACAAGAAGCTTGCTGCGCTCAGGAAGACGAACGAAACTCTTCAGAAGAAGACTCAAGAGGACGGTTACGAGGACAAGGTTCCGGAGAAGGTTCGTAATGAAAACACCGAAAAGCTCGCCAAGCAAGCGGAAGAGATCAAATCGATTGAAACGGCGCGCGCCGACTTTGAAGCTTTATTATAATAATTACAACATTAACCAATGACCAATAACTTACAGTTTATAGCCTGTGCAGCGTTTGTTCTTTACTCTGTGGCGACCCCGGCTGTTGACTATCGACACCGGGCGACGTCACAGGCTTGAGATTGATGTGCACTCTTGTACCAGAGAGGGTTCGATTGAACGTAGGACTGGGAGTAGACTTTCCACTTGATGGTGAATCAGTGTTTGGCGTGTGGAACGTCGCGGACCGCTTGATCTCTTCTAGCTTTTTACGCAACTCTTCCCGTTCTCGAGCCTTGTTGAGCGAATCCTTTCGCGTCATTTCCGCTTGCGACTCGCGAGTGATTTTTTCGCGTTGCATCTTTTGCAGTTCTCGCCAGCGACGAGCGGCTTCCGTTCGCATTCTATCTTCCGACTCCTTGGCTTCTTGTTTCGCCTTTTGCACGAACTCAGCGTTCGCCTGCGCCTGCTTGGCACGCTCCTCAGCCTCTGCCGAGCGTCGCCCAGCTTGATACATGTTATAGGCTGCGTTATTCGATGGTGGCGATGACGAATTCGTCGTGCTCGCTCCCGGCGGACGACTCCAGCTTCTCGTGTGCGCGGACTGCGTGCGGGTGAATGACGCACTCGGTTTGCCCATATTTTCCCACAACTTGCGACACGCTTGTAAGAGCTTGAACGTCTCCTCGCACCGAGCGTTGTCTTCCAACGATCCTCCGCGCGCCGCCGATCGATCGGGATGGTACTTTAAGAGAGCCTTTTTGTACGACGTCTCGATGTTTTTACCATCTTCGTGCGTTCCCAAACGCAGTAAAAGGCTGGAAAGATCACCGTTTTCGGCGATGAAGTACAACCCTTCGGATTTCAACGTCGTCTGCGCTGCGGTTCGATATTCGTTGAGCGAATCCGCCTCTTTCGCGCGATCTTCTGCCTCCTTTTTGTGTTCCTCCGTGCGTTCCTTCATGCGCCTTTCTTTCCTCGCCGCAGCCTTCAGTCGACGCGCCTCCTCGCGCTGCTTGGCGAGCTCCACGGCGCGTTGTTCCCACTCAATCTTATTCGCCTCTGCTCGCGCTCTGGATCGTTCGTCATCCGCCGCGTCCATCGCGCTCGTCGCCTCGGACACTTGATCCGCGACGAACTGCATCTTTTCCTTCGTCTCCACGGAATCACTGTCGTCCTCATCCTCCGCGGATGTGGGTTCGTCGCTCGGAGATGACGCCTCCAACGTCTTCTCGCTCGTCGAAAACGATTTCTCCACCTCCTCCTTGGTCTCGAAACGCGTCGGCGCGCCTCCAAAACCGGCGGTAAACTCACTCGCGGGCTCTATTTCGGATTCATCGACGAAAGCGTCCTCCATCTCGTCGTCCACGCACGTGAACGCCGACTCCGCCTCCTCCTCAACCGCCGCCTCGACGTTCCCATTCGTCTCCACCTCCATCGGCGCCACGTTCGTCGTCGTCCGCGTTCCCGTCGTCCCCGTCGACGACACGCTCGGTTTTTCATCCCCTCTCTTCACCGACGACGACGACGTTCGCGTCGTCACCGACGTCTTTTTCTTCGATTCTCTCTCCTCGCGTGTCCTCGCGTAACCGTCGCCGCGCGCGCGCGCGCTTTCGAGCTCCCCGCACCCACCCCTCGCCCCTCGTCGACTCCCCCTCGCCTCCTCCGTCTCGCCCTCATCCCTCGCCGTCCTCGTCGTCCGTCTCGCCCACGGTCCCCACCGCGCGCTCGCGCGTCCGAGCGCCCATCCGCACGCGAACCAAAACGCGCACGCGAGCCGAAACACAATCGTCGCCGTCCACCGCGCCCGCGCGTCCGCGAGCGCGCCGGCGAGCGCGTAATAGGGGACATCGTTCGAATCGAAATCGACGACGACGTCGTCTCCGCGCATGGCGCGCGAGTCGCGTCGCGCGATGTGCCACCTGCCCGCGCGCGCGTCGAACGGATCGCACGTGGCGGGGAGGGGGTGCATTGGTGGGATATGACCCGTGGTTCGTTCGTGTTTCGGGTCAGGACTCATAAAAAAGAGTCAGGACTCATCATAAAAGAGTCAGGACTCATCATCATAAAATGAGTCAGGACTCGTAAAACAGTCCCTCCGCCCCACCCATCACCATCATCATCATCATCGGCCGACCGAACGATCTCGAGCGTGGACGCGAGAGCGCGACGGAAGTCGGTCGAGTCGACGGACCGAGGAGAGAGACCGACCGAGGAATCGTGGGAGAGCGTCGCTCCCGCGCGCGTGGTCATGGGTCAGGGTCAATCCCTCGACGGCGACGGCGCGAACGGTGGAGGTCGAGACGGGCGCGGGCACAAGAAGGAGAAAAAGAAGTACGTGCCCCCGGCGCCGCCCATGCGCGTGGGGAAGAAGAAGAAAAAGACCGGCATCGAGGGCGCGTCGAGATTACCGGACGTCGCGCCGCAGAGCAAGTGTAAGCTTCGAATGTTAAAATTGGAGCGCGTGAAGGATTACTTGCTCATGGAGGAGGAATTCGTCGGAAACCAAGAGCGGTTGAAGCCGAAGGAGGAACGCGCGGAGGACGAGGAGAGCAAGATTGATGAGATGCGAGGGGCGCCGATGAGCGTGGGGTCGTTGGAGGAGATCATCGATGACACGCACGGGATCGTGTCGTCGAGCGTGGGACCCGAGTATTACGTCAACATCATGTCCTTCGTGGACAAGAGTCAACTCGAACCCGGGTGCGCGGTGCTGTTGCATCATAAGAATTCTGCCGTCGTGGGGACGCTGGCGGACGATGTGGATCCGATGGTGAGCGTGATGAAGGTGGATAAAGCTCCGTTGGAGTCGTACGCCGATGTGGGGGGGTTGGAGGATCAGATTCAAGAGATTAAGGAGGCGGTGGAGTTGCCGCTGACGCACCCCGAGTTGTACGAAGACATTGGCATCAAGCCGCCGAAGGGTGTGATTTTGTACGGTGCGCCGGGCACGGGTAAGACTTTATTAGCAAAGGCGGTAGCGAACTCGACGAGCGCCACATTCTTGCGCATCGTCGGTTCTGAATTGATTCAAAAGTATTTGGGCGACGGTCCGAAGCTCGTGCGAGAGCTCTTCCGCGTGGCGGACGAGATGAGTCCTTCGATCGTCTTCATGGATGAGATTGACGCCGTCGGTACGAAAAGATACGATTCACAATCCGGCGGTGAACGTGAAATTCAGCGTACGATGTTAGAGCTCCTCAATCAAATGGACGGTTTCGACTCTCGCGGCGACGTCAAGGTGATCATGGCGACGAATAGAATCGAATCCCTCGACCCCGCGCTCTTGCGTCCCGGTCGCATCGATCGTAAGATTGAATTCCCGCTCCCGGACGTCAAAACGAAGCGTCACATCTTCAACATTCACACCGGCCGCATGAACCTCTCATCGGACGTACAATTGGAGGAATTCGTCATGGCCAAGGACGAGCTCTCCGGCGCCGACATCAAGGCGCTGTGCACCGAAGCCGGTTTACTCGCCCTTCGCGAGCGACGCATGCAGGTGACGCACGCCGACTTTTCCAAGGCGAAGGAGAAGGTTCTGTACAAGAAGAAGGAGGGCGTGCCGGAGGGCATGTTTACGTGACACAGCACGACCACGCATGTAATAGAAACGTCATCCGTCTCGCGCGCGCGATCCCTCGAGCCGAGACGCCACACACTCGAGCGCGATGTCCACCGTGGATGAGCTCCGACGCGCGCTCACCGCGTTGGGCGGCGAGAGACGCGAGGTGCGAGCGCGACGAGAGACGACGACGACGACGACGACGAGGACGACGACGACGCGAGAGAGAGACGACGACGACGACGACGACCGACCGACCGACCGACTGACATTTGATTTTGATCCTCGGGACAGGCGAACGACCGGTTGAAAGCGCTGGCGACGAGCCGACGACCGGTGGGAGGGAAGGGGACGGGATCTCGGGAGGGGAGACCGCCGCGTCGATCGTCGCGGGACGACGAGAGGGCGAACGCAACGTGGGAGGAGCCCGAGGAGGGGGCGGCGGCGGCGCCGAGACCGAAGGCTGAGGCGGGACAGCGAGAGCGGCGCATGTTCGCGGGACTGTTGGGAACGCTGAAAAAGAGGAAAACGAGCATGGAGGAGAAGGAGAGAGATGTGTTGGAGAAACGGAAGACGATCGAGGCGGCGGTGTCGGGGAAGAGCGAAGAGATTAGTAGAGAGTTGAGAGAGTCGCAATACAAGGCGTTTGTGGAAAAACGCGACGCCGAGGAAAAGACGAAATTTGAATTGGATGTCAAGTTCAAGGAGACGGAGAGGGCATTCATAGAAGCGCAGTACAAGAATATGCACGCGCAGATGCTCGAGGGCGCGATTTTAACCACGACAGAGCCGATGATTGTATACAAACCGAAGAAACTGCGCGCCGGAGATGAGGAGGCGTGCGCGGCGAGCGCTAAAAGATTAGAAGACTGGCGCGCATCAAACATGGAGAGGGTAGAGAACGCCATCAAGGTGATACATTCGAGACGCGAAGGAACCTTGGAACGTCGCGCCAAGGCGAGAATGAGAAACGAAGAGCGCGAAGAGGATGTGGACATCCACGACGTCGTCGACGACGACGACGACGTGTTGGAAGACTTTGACGAAGACGCGATGGAAGACGCCGGCGCTGCCGCTTAGAGAATACAACCTGCATGTGAATAATGATAAAAACTAGACTAACTACTCTTCCTTGAGCACGCGAACGAAATCGCGCGTGTAAGGCTCCAAATGGTCCCGCCCTTCGGTGGCTTTTTTCGCGGCGCCCTTCTCGTTCCAGTTCAAAACAAAGTCGACGTGTCCCTCCTTGAGATACAGCAGTAACCTGGACGGCACCGCCGCGTCTTGAAGCTTCCAATAGAAATCTCCGCTTTCGTGCCACGGAACGGTTATGTCAGCGCAACCAGCCATCAGAACGGTCGGTGGGAAGGTGAACGGCTCCGTCGAATCGTCGTTCACGTCGCTTGGCGCGCTTCGTCTGTGGAAACCAGCCATTTTAGACATCACATCTCCCGCCAAATCTGACGGTCCCGGCACGGCCAACTCTTCTCTGACGATTCTCTGCGGCATGAGTTGCGCTGGACTGCAGACGTCAAAGTTTTCGGCCCCATTCATGGCGCGCGCCATCGTGCTCACGATGGCGACTCCTCGAGAGTCTTCGTAGTCGTAGTGATAACCGATATCGTACACTCCCGCGATGCCAACGAATCGTCGCGGCATTCGCGAATCCGCGTGAAACTCTCGCGCGTTCGTTTTCGATGGCACGTTCTTCACCCCCGCGCGTTGTAACAGCGCTCGCGCGCACAACTGCGCGCCCGCCGAGTGCCCGACGAGGGACACTCGCCTCGCGTCGCCTCCGTAACTCCTAATGTTATCCATCGTCCAAGAGATGGCTCGAGAGACCTCGTCCCACATCTGCATCGCATCCGCGCTCGGATAGAGAGTATAAGTCACCACGCAGCACACGACACCCTCCTTGGCGAGCGCCGTCGCCATGGGCGAAAATTGCCACTTCTCGCCGCTCGCCCACACGCCGCCGTGCACGAAGAGCGCCACCGGCGCGTCCTCCTTCCCCTCCAACCCATCCGGCGCGTAAATATCCATAACGCATCGTTTACCGACGTCGTATCGAACGTCTCGCGACATGGTGACCCCCGACGCCGCGCGTTCTCGCGCGCCGTCGCTTCGTCGAGGGAGTTTTCTGTGCGTGCGCAGCGCCCTGTATCCGTACGGCACCTTGACGACGAGTCCCGAGATCTCGTCCGCGATGAGCTTGGCCAGTTGCGTGCATCGCGTGAGTTTTTCTCGCGGCGTCACGCACCGGGCGAGATCCTGGCGAGGGCGACGACGACGCGGGCGAGAGAGTCAGTGGGTGTCGGGACGACGCGCGGTCGATTCGTCGAAGCCTCCGTTTCGCGTCTCGCGTCGTCGTTCCGCGCGCACCTGCGGGATGGCCTTGAAGGCTTCCGTGAAGGACATCGAATGACGCGCTCTCGACGAGGGTGGACCTCGAGCGCGTCGCGGTGAGACGATCGATGGCGTCGCGCTCGGCGCATCTTGTTCGTCTACGGGACGAGCCGCGGCGCGCGTTCGAGACGTGACGACGGGGACGGTGGCGACCGTGGACGATTGCGTTTACTAGTACGATGAGTAATAACATCAATTCTTTACGAGGAGGACTCCGTGGATTGCGTGGCGGCGGCGGCGGCGGCGGTGGCTTCCTTCTTGGCCATTCTCTCCGCCGTCTTGCGCTTTTCGCGCTCCAAGAACTCTTCTTGAAGCTCCTTCGCGGCGGCGAGCTTGGAGAGCAACCCCTTGTACATGGACAAATCACCGTTCACCTTCTTCGTTTGCAATCCACCGGCTTCCACAAGAGCCTCGAGCGCCTTCGGGTCCGTCGCCTTGGCGAGCTCTAACATGCGGAAGATTCCGATGGCGAGGTATCTGGTGTACAGAAGCTTACCCGCATCGCTCTTCTCCTTCGTGGACGCAAAGATCGGGTTCGTCTTCAAGCCTTCAACGCCATCCGCCGACGACGCGAACGCTCCGAGCGTTTCCGCATCCGCGCGAGTCTTCACCGGGTCCTCGCCGAGGGCGCTCAAAAAAGCGCTGAAAATTTTCCCCTTTTCCTCCTCGCTCGGGAACCCTTCGTACAACTGATCGAACACGCTCACGAATCCGAGCGATGCGAGCGCGTTGTACTCGCTCTTCACGTTATACTTGGCGAAGTGTCCCTGCACGAGCAATTCCTGCGTGATGGTCGACCACACCGACGGGATCGGGTACGGGTACGCCTGTAAAAACTTTTGCTTGGTGTCGCTCACGGTGACGTCTGCGCGCGCGTACATCATCCTCAACTCGTCAATCTCTCGCCCTCCCCGCGCGACGCGCGCGCGGTCGCGTCCTCTCTCCCCTCGCGCACCGCTCGTTCGCCTCGTTCGTCTCGACCCTTTCGCGCGCGTGCCCTGCGTCCCGATCCGCGTCGCCGTCGCCGTCGCCGTCGCCGTCGATGACGCACCGAAAACGCCCGCGCGCACGACGACGGTGGATCGTCGTCCGCGTCGAGACGCGCGCGTCGCCGCGGGGGCGCACGCGCGAGAGAACTGCGCGCTCGCGAGGGACATGCGATGGGCGCGTGGGAGAGTGACGTCGCGGGCGCGCCCGTCGTCGACGTCATCGTGGGAGGGGGGGGGTGGTTGGTGAGTCGTGATTGGTGGTTCGTGCATTGTGGGCACGCGCGGCGCCGCGAGGACGACGAGAAAGACGAGGACGACGAGGAAGACGGCGGGATGTCGGAGGTGGAGGACGGTGTGTGGACGGTGTGTGGTCGTTACACGCGCGCGGGGGGGTCGGTCAGGACCGGTGACGAGGCGTGGACGCGGTAAATGAGGGTTTGGGCGGGAATTTGCGGTCGTGCGCGTCGGCGGCGCGGCGCAAGTCGTCGGCGTCGCAGCGGAGGGCGAGATCTTCGATCAGAGCGCGAGCCGAGGTGAGTTGAGACTCGTACTCAGTGATGAGTGAGGCGGTGGCGGCGTCGGCGCGGGCGGCGCGGGCGGTGGCGGAGGCGACGCGCGCCTGTTCGGAGAGGAGGAGGCGCTCGACGCGGGCGAGACGTTTGGAGACGCCCTCGGAGTGTCGTCGCACGAGGCTCATCTGTCGCTCTCGACGATCGACGTCGGCGAGTTTGACCGCCATGGCGTCTCGCTCGAGGGTCACGGCGCGAAGCGCGCGACGGAGATGGACGAATTCGTCTTCGCCGTCGCCGGACGCCGCGTCGCCTCCGGAGGACGCTCTCTCGCGAGCCTCGGCGTCCTTCGCCATCGCTCTCGCCAACGCTTGGTGCAATTCCTCTCGCAACGAAAAGTTCTCTCGTCCGAGTCGATCTATCTCGACGTCGTACGACTCGAACACGCCCAACCATCGCTCCGGAACGTCTCGTCTCAACTGTTTACACCGCTCTCGCCACTCCTCCGTCTCCGCTCGCGCGTCCTCGAGCGCCACCCTCGCCTCTTCATCGCGATCCGCCATCTCTATCTCTAACGCGTCCACCTTGAGTTCAACCTCACCGCGCAATCGCTGTTCGTCTCGCAGGTACCGCAGGAGACTCTCCGGCGTCTCGCCTCGCGAGACGTCGACGCTCGAATAATCCATTCGCGGCGATTTCGACGCCGCGCCCACGCTCTCCCACCTTTTCGATCCCATCGGCGTCGCGCGCGCGCGCTCGACGTCATCGCTCTCCTCCTCGATCTCGATCTCGATCTCGTCCGCGCGCGCGCGCGCGGACGACGACGGCGCGGGACGGAACGCTCGAACGTCGCGCGCCAACGAGCTCAAATCTTTTCCCGCGCCAGACGTGGACGTCGGGCGTCCGGACGTCGCGCGATCGTCCATGAGCTCGGCGTAGATGGCGTCGAAGTCATCCTTCGACGTCGAGGAGGGCATGACGAGGCGACGCGACGCGCGCGCGCCTCGCGGTGGCGCTCGAGGATGAGGAATCGAGTCGAGTCGAGTCGACGGCGCACCGAACCGAACCGAACCGAACCGAACCGAACCGAACGAGCGCGAATGTCTAGTGAGTATTAATATTATACACGCGTCAGGCTACGAATAAATACGCTACGCAAAGGGAGACGCGCGCGACGAGCGCGTCGCGTCGTCTCGTTCTCGTTCTCGTTCGTTCGTCCGTCACAACGAATAGGTGGCCATCCAAAAGACGAAGTGGACGTACGCCACCGACATGCCTAAAATCGCCCCCACGACGACTTGTATCGGCGTGTGACCCAACGTATCGCGAAGCGGTCTCGAATCCGTCAACGGATGATCCCTCGGTAACTCCACTATCAATTGATTCAGCACCTCCGCCTGACGTCCCGCGTGCAAGCGCACGCCCGTGGCGTCGTACATGACCACCAACGAAAACACCAGACACAGCGCGAATATGCTCGATTGCATCCCCTCCTTCAATCCGATGGACGTGCACAGTCCCACCACGAGCGCGGTGTGCGAGCTCGGCATCCCTCCGCTTCCCACGATGCGCGTGTAATCAACCTTCCCCGTGGCGTGATAGTGCGTGAACACTTTCGCGATCTGCGCGATCGAAAAACTCAACAACGCCGCGACGAGCGCGGGCGAGCTCACGACGGCGGGTATGTGCGAAATCTTACTCGCCATCTCTCCCCTCCCCTCCCCTCGCCTCGCCTCGACTCGACTCGACTCGTCTCGACTCGTCTCCACGCGCGCGGGACTGTCTCGAATCCGCGGGCGCGGGCGCGGGCGCGCCGAGGTCTCGCGCGCGAGGCGTGTCTCCATGGAGACGGACGAATGATTCATACTTTCACGAATGAAAAAGTATATACATACGGTTACGATTACGATCACGAACCCATCACGTGTGACCCATCACCCATCACGTGTGACACAGTGTGACACATCAAGCGACACATCATGCACATCACGTGTCGCGTCGACGTCGAACGCGCGCGCGCACACGGTGACGCGTCATGGGACGCGCGATCGCGGAGGACGGCGTCGAGGCGTCCGCGGATGGAGCGTTCGTGAACGAACGAGTGGAATCCTTCGTCGCCTCGCTGGACGCCGAGCGCGCGTCGCGAGGGGCGCCGCCGCGAGTGGAGGTGTCGTGTCGATTTTCGTGCACGCTGTCGCTGGATGCGGATAAAGCGTCGCGCGCGATACAGACGGTGCCGGGAGCGTTCGCGAACGCGGCGACGGCGCCGTTTCGTGCGCTCGGGGGTCTGGTCGCGCGCACGGGGTCGGCGAGCGACGGTGGGGTGGCGTCAAAGCAAAAGACGGAGTTGAAAGTTTTGAGAGACGTCCGAGGGAATTTTCGACCGGGGACGTTGACGTTAGTCTTGGCGCCGCCTGGGCACGGAAAATCGTCGCTGTTGAAGTCCATAGCGGGCGTGAACACGGCGATTCCGATCGACGGCGAAATCACGTACTCTGGACTCACCAGGGAAGAACTGGAGAAGAAGGGCGCGTCGTTGAACAGACTGTGCGAATACGTCACGCAGCTCGACGAACACTTGCCGTTCCTCACGGTGGAGGAAACGGTTAAATTTGCTCACGAAAACGCGTGTTGCTTGCCCGAGGGTGAGAATGGGCGCGAGGTGTACGACGAAAAAGTGAGTAAAGTGATCGAGCTTCTAAATTTGGACGGGTGCAAAGACACCATCATCGGAAACGACCTCATTCGAGGCGTCTCTGGAGGGGAAAAGAAGCGGGTGACGATCGCGGAAGCTCTCGTGAAGAACGCACGGGTACTGTGCATGGATGAAGTGTCGACCGGTCTCGACGCGTCGGTGACGTTTAATATCATTTCTGGTCTGAAAGCGTGGGCGCAGAGAACTCAGGGTACCTGCATCATCGCTCTTCTTCAGCCGACGCCAGAGGTTGTGTCCTTGTTCGACGACGTGCTCCTTTTGAAGGAAGGAGCGCCCGTGTATCACGGACCGATGGAATCAGTCGCATCGCACTTCAAGAGTCTGGGATTTACCCCACCCGCGGCCAACTCTGGCGCCGATCTCGCGGATTGGCTCATCTCTCTGCTCGTCTCTCCCAAGGAGGCGCTCGCAAACGCCGGCACGAAGCTCACGTCAGAAATTCCAACCGAAGTCGACGACTTAATCAAAGCGTGGCGCGACACCGAAGCGTACCGCGCGAGCATAAAAACGACGTGCGGTCCCGCGGACATCGAGTTGAACACACCGTTCTCGAAGAGACAGTTTTCTCTCAGCTATCCGCGTACTTTTGCCGATCACTTCAAATCCGTCTTCAGGCGGCAGACTCAGGTGACTGTGAGGAACAAATTGTTCCTGCAAGCGAGAATTTTCGGCGCGTGCGTCACCTCGCTCATTTTAGGCTCCGTTTGGTTTGACCTGTCGCTCGATCGTGGCTTTGAGAAACTCGGTATGCTTCTGTTTTGTGTCCTACACATTGCGTTTTCAAACTTTTCCGAGATGACGTTTAGCGTCGAACAAAAGTACGTCGCCTTCAAGCATTTAGATTCAAAACTGTTTCCTGAATTGACGTACCTCCTATCGTGGGCTCTGGTGCACCTCCCGATAGCGATCATCGAGACTCTCATCTTCAGCTGCGTGCTTTATCCCATGGTGGGTCTGAGCTTGGTGTTCAAACAGTGGGCTTTCTTCTATTTGCAACTCGTCCTCGTGAACGTCGCGATGGCGTCATTCTTCCGTGTCATCGCTCTTGTTTCGCCGACGATGGAAGTGGCGCAGTCATACCCCGGTCCATTCATCGCGGTCATGATACTTTTCGCTGGCTTCTTAATCAGTCCGGAGAAGATGGGTGGTCTGAAATTCATGTATTGGACGTCCATCTTCGCGTACTGTTTGCGATCGCTGTGTCAAAATGAATTTCTGTCCAGCCAGTACAAAGTGCTGGTACCCAACGATCCCGTGGGTGCGGCAACTTTCGTGGCGAACAATCCGCAATACAACACCACTTCGATGGTGGAGCTTTGCACTCAAGGGCTGGTGACGCCGTGCTCAAACATGGGAGAGATTATCCTTGGTACGATCGGCATCTCCAAAGATACGTCGTTCAAATGGGCTGGCCCTGGCTTCTGTCTTGGTTTCTTCGTGCTCACTTTTGCGATCGGCTTACGCACTTTGCACACGTTTCGAATGCAACGTAACATCGGATCGAGTCGCGAACAAGCAAAAGAAGAGAACGATGATGAAATCGTTCAAGTCATCGACGTCGCCGCGGCTCAACAGGCGATGGATTTCACCGCCATGGCGATCGCCTGGAAAGATTTGTGTTACACGGTCGAGGTAGCGGCGGCAACGCCGAAAAGTGAAGACGCGAAGAACAAGCAGCAGATGGAGACGGCTTCGAAAACCGTGAAGAAGCAGTTGTTGCACAACATTTCGTCCGCGGCTCAGCCGGGCCGCATGTTGGCACTCATGGGAAGCTCGGGGGCGGGAAAGACGACACTTTTGGATGTCATTGCGGGTCGTAAAAATACTGGAATCATCACCGGTGAGATCAAACTCAACGGTCACGTCGTCAAACAAGAAACATTTGCTCGTTTGACGGCGTATTGCGAGCAAATGGATATGCACAACGAGTTTACGACGGTGCGCGAAGCGTTGGAATTTAGCGCGAAACTTCGCTTAGATCCATCAATCAGCGATGAAACTCGACATGCTTTTGTCGATGAGGCGCTTGAAATTCTCGAGCTCGACAGCATCGCGGGCCGAATGATCGGAACTGCGGGGAGTGAGACTGGTCTTGCTCCGGGTCAGCGGAAAGTACTCACCGTCGCGGTGGAACTCGTGTCGAACGCCCCCGTCTTCTTCCTTGACGAACCCACGTCCGGTTTGGATGCGAGAAGTGCGTTGATCGTGATGAAGGAGGTTAAGAAGGTTGCTCAGCTGGGTCGCACAGTCATCAGCACCATCCATCAGCCTTCCATGGAGATCTTTGTCATGTTCGATGACATGCTTCTTCTCCAGAGAGGCGGCTATCAGGTTTTCTTTGGTGAGCTCGGACCCGGGGGAGCCACCATGGTGAATTACCTGCAATCACTCAATATGTCGTTCCCTCTTCCCGCTGGAATGAATCCAGCCAGCTGGATGCTCGATGTTCTCGGCGGTAACGATTCAAGCGGAGGCGTGAGCATGAAGGAAGGAGCGCCGCGCCACAATAATTCAGTCAAGCGTAACAGCTCAATGAGGCGCAGTGGTAGCGGAATCACATTGGATGGATTAGTTCTCGATCAGAAATTTGCGGCGAGTGCTCAAGGTCAAGAAGCGATGGAGTTGGTCGATACCATAAGTAGACAAGGTGCGGATTCAACAATGATCAGCTTTGCGTCACCGTACGCGAGCTCTCTGAAAACGCAGTTCGTCACCGTGCTCGCTCGCGCCAGCAACTCTCAAATGCGCGATATTGGTTACAACTGTGGACGAATCGGTATTTTGACCGTTTTGTACATCATTTTTGGTGTCATTTACGTTGATCTGGATACCTCCGATGAAGCTGGAGTGCAGTCCATGGTCGCGTGCGTCTTCATGACGAGTATATTCACGGGCATCATTTGCATGAACAGCGTCATGCCAGTTCGCGTTCGTGAACGTGCCGTGGCGTTCCGTGAGCGAAGCTCATACATGTACGACGCCATTCCATTCTCCCTGGCTCAGGCGGCGATAGAAATTCCGTGGATCGCAGTCGTCAGCATCGTGACGGTGATTCCGATGTACTTTCTCGTCGGTATGATTCCAACCGCCGAGCGACTCTTCTTCCATATCCTCATCAATTTCATGGTTTCATTCACCTTTTTAAGCTTTGGGCAAGCTGTCGCATGCCTGTGCTCGACGATTGAAACGGCACAGGCCGGTACCTCCGTTTTCATCCCGATCGCCTTCTTGTTTGGGGGATTGTATTTGCCGCTTCCGCAGATACCGGTGTACTGGCAATGGGCGTATTACATCAATCCTGTGTCTTACGCGATTCAATCAGTCGTCGCTCCGCAGTTTGAGCGTCGGGATTGCACCGGACCTTACCCGAACGGTAACTGTCCGACGATTCAAGCTTTCCGCGGAACGTATTTCGAGACAATCGACACGTTGTCGTACGTGGAGCAAAAATACAGAGTCAAGTTCAACGAACGCTGGATGGCGTGCGGATACCTCGCCATTTTTATGTTTGGTGTGCAGTTTCTGCACTCCTACTTCTTCAAAACGAGTAAAGTTGTGAAACGATAGAGGGCGGCGTTCGCAAACAACTCTCGCGCGTATCCGCCGCGCGCGCACTCTCGCACGAGCGAGGTAAAACAATTACTTTGGCGTTTGTAATTTGTCCATCTTTATCACCATCACTTCATCGCGTTCGTCCTCCGTACGTCCCCCCTCCCGCGGCCTCGTCGAGGGTCTTTTCCACCGCCGCGTGGCCCTCTCTCGGCGTCTTTCCCCACCGACAGGACGGGACGAGTTGGTTGACGCCGTACGCACTGCGAGGCGGGCGTACCGGCACGCGTCGATCGCGCGCGACGTCGACGCGAGGAGAGAAGACGCGAGTTTCCTTCGTTTCATCGTCCGTTCGTCGCCGTCGTCGTCCCCGGTACCGTTGACTCGGTCTAGTCGCGTTCGGTAGCGGCGCCGTTCCCCTCGATCGAGAATGAGCGCGACGAACGCGACTTCGGCCATAGCCGGCACGTCCAGCGCCAAGACGAACCCACAGGATGGCATTAGCTCAGATTCCGCCGCCGTGGCGAGAAGGTACGACGCGACGCGCGACCATCGCGGAGAGGATTCGAGAGAGGTTCGCGAAGCGCGAGACGGACGCCGGGCCCCGCGCCGAGGCGGGGCGGAATGCGACTGATTCGACGCGTCGAGCGCGCGGATGCGCGATCCGATGCGTGACACTGACGTTTTTCATTCATTTCGTTCGCCGTTTGCGTGAAAAAGGTTACAGAGTGAGTTGATGAGCTTGATGACGAGCGCGGACAGCGGCATCTCCGCGTTCCCGGACGGCGATAACATCTTTTCTTGGGTCGGTACAATAGAGGGAGCGGTGGGAACGTGCTACGAAAAGTTACGGTATAAACTTTCGCTCACGTTCGCGAATGATTATCCATTCAAGGCACCGACGGTCAAATTCGAAACTCCGTGTTTTCATCCCAACGTCGATCAGTACGGAAACATTTGCCTCGACATTTTGAAGGAAAAGTGGAGTCCCGTGTACAATGTGCGGACCATTTTACTGAGCATTCAGTCCCTGTTGGGCGAACCGAACAATGATTCTCCGCTCAACGTCGCCGCCGCCCAGCTCTGGGCGTCTCCCGAAGAGTACAAAGCGGTGCTCTTAAAGAAGTACAAAGAGGATGTCAAGCTTTGACGGCGCGACCGCTAGCCCTTTTGTCGACTGAAGATTTCAGCTCTGCACGTCCCCGCGCAGGTTCGCGTGCACCTTGTCTGTAACATTCATCATCATTTTACCTCCACCTCCCCATTCCTCGCCCGCTCGCACTCCCGGGGAGAATCGCGGCGTCCGCGTCTCGGCGTCGTCCCTCCCTCACACCGCTCCTCGCCATGGAGACGAGCCTGCGTTACGATCCCTCGCGTCGCGCCCTGTGTCTATTCGCGAAAGAGCGGTTCGCGAGCTCGGATGATGTCATCCTCACGGTGCGTTCGCCGTCGACGCCTCTCGCGCGCCTCGTCTCGCTCGAAAAAGAGCGCGAATCGTCGTCCAGAGACTCACCATTCTCATCCCTCGCGCGCATCCTCCGTCGCCGCGCAGGTTTCTGGGAATTTAGACACTCGAGATGGACGCATGGAGGGCAAAGCGCACGTTCGTAAACGACTCTTCGCGCCGTCCAGGTCCACACCGCTCCTACCGGACAGGGCGGACGTCGGGTTGACGTACGAGACGGTGAGAGACGACGTTCGCTGCGGAGCTCGGGTGAGGAAAACGGTGGACGTTTCACCGTCTGGAAACGGCACGAGCACTCTGGAATTGAAAGCGGGCGTCTCGTACGGGATGAAGCATCAGAAACCTGAGGTGGAGGGTAAACTAGAGCTCACGCAAAAGGTGTTCAACTTTCAAGAGGACCAAGACTTGCGTCTGCGCGTCGGCTACGATTTGGTGACGAGAAAACCGTACGCAAACATTCGAGAAAACAATTGGAGCTTCAAGACGGATTTCCAAAAGAGCTGGAGCGTGTGTTACGATTTATGAGTCGAACCTTGTAGTGGATATGTGTGCGTTCATTATTACGTTTATTACATGTGCAACGTGAGCGTGCGCCTCCTCGCGTTTACGCGATGACGCCGGCGCGTTCTTCTTCGTCTGAGTAGTCTTTGAGCGCTCGCAGAACGATAGCCCAAGCGTCACGCTCGGCCAACAACTTTCTATGTAAACTCTCCGCGATGCGCATTGATTTACCGGCGTATTCGCTGTCAGCGCTCCCCTTTTTGCCGGTTTCTTGCGTCTTCGTCGGGCGACACTCGCGTCCCTCGTCCTTTCCTCTGGACGTCGTCGTCGCGCGAGACTTCTGGCGCCCGTCCACGTGCGCCTCCATGCCAAAACTGGTCTCGTCCGTGTCCACCTCTATTTCGGGCTCTTTGAATTCGTATACATCCGCGCTGCAATCTTCCTCCGCCTCTTTGGCGCCTCCCTCTTCTTTATCGAGAAACGCGAGAAACTGCGCGTGCGCGTCTCGGCGCGGCGACAATTCCAATCGCACTTCGTGTGAAAACGTCGCCACGGGTCGATGACAATTATTCGGCTTAAAGATCGTCCTCACGCCGTCGCTTCGCGCGGCATCGTTCTCCGGCGGCACCACCTCCCCCGACGCGGCGCTCTCGAATATCTCGACGTTGCCCGTCCGTACGTTCTTCGCCATGAGAAGCACCACGTGCCGCGCCGAGCGGTCCGCGTGACGAGAGACGACGTCCCACACGCCGGACGGACCGAGCACGTCCAACATGTACCCGACGCACGGTCCCGGAAACCCACGCAACGCCTCCACCTCCAGACACTCGAAATCTACGACGACGTAATCGGGTTCGCCGCCCAATCCCTCGATCAACTCGTCCACCGTCCCGTCGTCGTCGCCCTCCTCGCGCGCGCGCGAGACGAGATCGCACATCCAATCCAACTTACTCAATGCGATCTCCCTCGACGTCGCCCCCTTGTACACCACCGGTCCGAGCGTCTCCACCGTCCCCACGCGCACCGTCACCGGCGCACCACCGCGTTCGCGCATCGCCGCGCGCGCGTGATACGCCGCCGTCGTCTCTCGCATCGCCACCGCGCCCTCCTCGCAATCGACGCAGTGCACGATTCTCCGGTGAATCGTTCGCGTCTCCGTTCGCGTCTCCGTTCGCGCGCGCGTCGTCGACGACGGCGACCGACCGCGCTTTCCCATCTCGGACGAGCGCTCGAGGCGCGCTCGGGGGGAGACGACGGGCGCGCGATCGAGGCGCGCAATCGTCGCGACAATCAAATCAATCACCGGCGGTGGCCCAACCAACATCCGGGCACCCGACACGAACACACCCGATTTCTTACTTTCAGAGATTCGTCACATAGTGTGCGCACTGTAGAGCCATCGATCTCCTTTTACACATGAAATTTCGACCGGAGATGCGACCGACGCGAACGAACACTGCACTGCAATGAACGCTCCGAGACCGGGGGTGGGGTGCGTAAACCCTTGCACAGGGTTTAGGGTTTAGGGCTGCGCGAGGGTTTAGGCATCCATCGACCGTCGGGGCATCGCTCGAGAGAGGATGAGAAGAGGAGACACGGAGACGAAGAAGACGCGTCACTCGTCGCTCGTCGTGGTGTCGGCCGCGCGTGACGCGGGAGGTGGTGCGGGCACGCATGGCGAACGTCGCGCGCGCGGTGCGGTTTCGACCGTGCGTCGACATACACGACGGTAAGGTGAAACAAATCGTCGGGAGCACGCTGCGGGACGGGGTCACCCCGGGGGACGCGTCGTCGGAGACGCCGGCGACGAATTTTGAGACGGAGATTCCGAGCGCGGCGTACGCGGAGATGTACAAGCGAGATGGAATCTACGGAGGGCACGTCATCTTGCTGAGCAAGGACGAAGGGACGACGCGGGCGGCGAAAGAGGCGGCGGCGGCGTTCCCGGGCGGGTTGCACGTGGGCGGAGGCGTCAACCCGACCAACGCGGGTGAGTTTCTCGATGCCGGCGCCTCGCACGTGATCGTGACGAGTTACGTGTTCAAGGACGGCGCTCTGGACGAGCGCGCGCTGGACGAAATGGTTCGCGCCGTCGGCGCCGATAAGCTCGTCCTCGACCTCAGTTGTCGCCTGGACGGCGACGGCGTGTATAAAGTCGTCACCGATAGGTGGCAAAAGTGGACGGATTTAGCCGTCGACTCGGCGACGATGGAGCGCTTATCGAAGTGTTGCGACGAGTTTCTCGTGCACGGGGTGGACGTAGAGGGGATGAAACTCGGCATCGACTTGAAGCTCGTCGAGCTTCTCGGAGCGTCGTGTCCCATCCCCGTGACGTACGCGGGCGGGGTGCGAAGTCTGGAGGATCTCGAACTCGTCAAGGCGGCGGGTAAAGGCATGGTCGACATCACCGTCGGATCCGCTCTGGATTGCTTCGGTGGCGCGCTCAAGTACGACGACGTCGTCGCGTGGCACAACCGGCAAAAAGTAGACGTAGCGTAGCGTAGCGAGCGCGCGGGCACTAGAAAAAATGTGAGGACGAACACTGTTTATTTTTTAAGCTAGGCGTGAACCACTGTCTTACACCGGTGTATATGCTATAATTTCGACGCCGACACGCACAACCCCCCTTATCGGTTCGCCTTCGCGACGCGCTCCAACTCATCCTTCTTCTTGATGGCGTAAGAGTTGGAGGAACCCTTCGCGGCGTTGATCAACTCATCCGCCAAGCACTCCGCGATGGTCTTCACGTTACGGAAGGCGGCTTCGCGAGAACCAGTCGTCAACAAGTAAATGGCTTGGTTGACGCGACGAAGCGGGGAAAGATCAACGGCTTGACGGCGAACCACACCGGCGGAGCCGATGCGCGTCGCATCTTCACGCGGACCGGCGTTGATGATGGCATCGACGATGACTTGGATCGGGTTTTGGTCCGTGAGCAAGTGAATAATCTCCATGGCGTGCTTGACGATGCGCACAGCCATCAACTTCTTACCGTTGTTGCGGCCGTGCATCATGAGAGAGTTCACCAAGCGCTCGACGATCGGGCACTGCGCCTTGCGGAAGCGCTTCGCGGCGAAACGGCCGGCGGTGTGCGGAACGTAGACCGCATACTTCGGCTTCACCGCGATGTAATCCTATAAATCAAACACAACACACGCGGTCGAGGTCAGTCTTCCGTTCGCGGGATCGCGCGCGTCGACTCGAGCCCCGGGTGACGTTTCGAGAATCGCGCGTGCGACGACTCTCGACGTCGAATCGCGCGAGAACGATTTCGATGCGTCTTTTCGCGCGCGTGCGACCCCATTCACGACGCGAGACGCGCCGGAGAATCGTCTCGATCCGTCCGCGCGCCTCGGTCAGGGTTTTCGCACGCAACGCATCGCATCGCGCGCTCTGCTCGTCGAACCGCGTTCGCGCGCGCTCACCTCCAACGAGATGTCGTTGATCTGCGAGCGCAAAATCACATTCGTCAGTCATTCGTTCGCGTCGCGGTCGCGCATCCTCCGTCGCGACGCTCTTCGTCCGAACGTTCGCGCACTCAACCATCGCGCGTCTGACCCTAATACGCCCTCGGTCCGATCTCCGTCGCGACGTCACGCGCTCGACGCGCGACGTCGCGACGCGCGCGCGCGAAGCGAAAGACTCACCTCGACGTCATCGAACGTCCACTTGCCGAAGAGCTTGATTTCTTGCGTGGTCGCCATGTTGAGCGCGTCGCACAGAGGCGGGTCTCAATCGCACCGCGCGCGAAATGGCTCGGGATGGCGCGGTGGCGAGTCGTCGATGGAGATCTACTCTCTCACTGTTTACCCATATGGGATGTCATAGTCTCATTTTCGAGTCGAATGGGGGAAACGATGCGTTGAATACGAGAAAGAGAGAGACGAGACGAGACGAGACGAGACGAGACGAGAGACGGGTGCGTCGACGGTCGACGGGAGAGAGCAAGACGGCGCACGAGTTGCAAAAGACGGAGTCTGGCAGAGCGAAGTTGGCGCGCAGACAAGCGGAGAAGGAGCGAGTCGCGAACTTTTGATCGACGCGTGTACGCGTGTTGTGACATGTAAAACGGCGGGTTATACCACCGACAGACGCTCCGCGTGTAATTAGATGGCTACTACATAACATAGTCGCGTCAGCCCAATCGCAAGTGCGGTTTCGTCATGGCTTCCAGCTTGGACCCGGGTGAGAATTCGTCCCAATCGAAGTAAACCTCCAGCATGACCAAGTGATGGTATATTTCTGTCAAACTGCGAGGCTCGAGAAACAGATTTCCGCAGTGCGCGAGAATCATTTTCATATCCTTCTCGATCGGCGCGAAACGCTTACAGCGCAGGCGCATCAAAAAATCATTCACGAGAAGTTGACAATAGTGCACTCTCTGGAAGTGTGGGCTCTCCACGGACGCGCCTCCGCCCCATTCAATCTTCCACGGTGGCTTTCCCACCCAATTTCCGACCCCTTCCTTCAGGCTAAAATGCACGCCATCGCTCTGGCGCTTCGCCAGGAGCGCAATCTTCTTCCCCGCTCGCACCTGCACGCCCCTCTCGAGATATTGCAACGCTTGTCCCCAGTAGTGTTCTTGATTCTCCTCACCGCCTGGATGATCATCCCGCCCATCGTCGTCGTTCATCGATGCGACTAGATCGGACGCGGTCGGCGTCGCCGCGGGCGTCGCCGGGGCGACGAAATCCTTGCTCCGCGGATTGGCGGCCATGTTCTCTCGTACTCGTCGAATGGAGTCTTCCATGTTTTTTTTCGCCTTTGCGCCGTCGAAATCTCCGAGTATCGCGTCACCATTTTCAATCTCTCCGCCTTTCCCGATCCCCGGCGGCGCCGTCGTGATCGTCTCCTCCTCGTCCATGTGCAAATCGAACCAAAAGCACACCGCGTTCAAGTATCCGTGCGCGATTGTTTCGACTTTGAGCACCGTCTCCCGCGACTTGCTCTTTTGCGAATCGTCGAAGAAGAACTCAAAAACCTTTTTCGGTTTCGTCAACACGCGATACGATTGGTCTTTCATGTACGTCGCCTCGTACGAGCTATCCCATCGGTACTTGTTGAACGAGCTCATGTCGAAACCATCCACCTCGCTCGTGTACGACTCGACGCCGGCGCAATAAATCGTCGCCGCGGCGGGAACGACGCCGCAAGACGACGCGGCGACGTTTCGCTTTACCGATTCAAGCAGAAAAAGCACCTGATCTCCGGTGAGACCGGCATCGAACACATCTAATGTGATCAAATTCACGCCTTCGTACGGCGTGTGTTTGCCGCGTTCGAGCAGGGTCGCGTCCTTCTTGAGCACACTCACTCGAGAGCCGAAACCATTCGCCGCGACGTTGCGTCGAGCGACGGTGACAAGAGAAGGGTGAGTGTCGCACGCAACGACCGACTCAGCGCCTGCTCGGGCGGCAAGAATGGCGAGGACACCGCTCCCGGTGCCGACGTCGAGAGCGCGAACGGTTTCTCCGCGAGCGTGAATTCGATCAATCTGTCTCGCGATGGCGTCGGCGTACGCGTGCAAGCGAGCGTCGTCGCGCAACATGTGGAAATGATACTTTGGAAAACTGGCATCTCTCTTGGAAAGGTCGTCGTATTCAGCATCCTCTACACTGAATTGAACGCCCACGGTGTTGTGCGCGCACGTAAGCGGAAGAACCATGCCGTTTTCAACTTGTATCTTACCGGGCATAAACTGCACGGCGGCGCGCATCGAAGACGGCGATTCGCTCTCACCGGGTCTCGTCGATATTCGTATGTCATCGATCAGAGTCATGTCGTACCAAAACACGATGGCGTTAAACTTGCCTCGTTTTGTGAACGTCAAATCAACCATGCATTTTTCGCTCGAATCTGGAGGAATCAGAAAATCAAACTGGAATACTTGCAAAGGCTCGCTCAGCGGGACGAAGGCGTCGTCGCAAAGGTCCACACCAGATAAATACGTCGGATGAAAACGATAACCATCGATCGCGTTGAGGCTCAAACCATCGAACGCAGGCGTTCGCATCTCCACTGCTTGCGCGTACATCGTCGCGCTCGATGGCACGACGATTGCGTCCGGAAGGAGTAAGTTGTCCAACGCGTGGCGCATCGCCGGAACGATTCCCGAGCTGAGCAATCCATCATCGAATACGTCGCAAATGCACAGATTGCACGATATCGGGACGTCTCTAAGCAAGGCGAGATCGGTAGGCCTCTTGTACACAACCTTGACTTGATCGTCGCTGTATCCGTTGCTCAACAAGTTCTCTTTACACGCCATTGCGAGATACAGCCAACGCTCCGTCGCCGTGACGTGATGCGCACCGGACTTCAAAGCACACATGGCGTTGAGTCCAGCGCCGCATCCGATGTTTAAAACTCTTGCATCTTTCGCGTCGCCGTGCAATTTGTCGACGGCTCTCTGTATCGCCGACGCGAATTTTGATCGACGAACTCCGTCTTCGAGCACCTTGAAATGACGTTTCGGAATGCGAATATCAGTTTGAATCGTCATGTAGTTGTACGTATCCTTCAAATGATAATCGTTCTCCGCTTGAAACGGCGTGAGAAGCTTGTTCGGTAACATGTCGCGAGGATGGACGCGATGCAGAGGCGCCGAGAAGGGCAGCTGCGAGATGCGTTCGCTCGTCTTTCCCGAGCTCGGTAGAGCGTGTTGTCGTTCTTTACCGCGCCCGTGGTACAAGTCACGAATGATCGCCTCCGTCGATTCCTCGAGACCTCGCTTCAATTCAAGATCGTTCGGCGACATGGAAAGACCTCGCTCAAACTCCATTTTCGCCAGTCTCGGCTCCTTCAATCCCATCAGTGCGAATCCTTTCCTCGCATATCCTTTCACGAAAGTCTTCACGGTGCCATCGTCACTTTGCGTCTGCGTGAAACGTTCGTTGGCGAGCGTCTGAGCGCGATGACCGTCCCACAAAGCTTCTTCGAACAGACCTAAATTCAAGTAAGCGACGGCGCGATTGGCGTGACAAACGAACAAGGTCGGATGCGTGACGTTGTTCTCGGCAATTTTTCTAAACAATTTGGCGTACGACACGATGCACCGCACGTCGTCGCCACTCTTCAAATGTCGCACCGCTTCGTTATTCAGATCTGTCAGCGACCGCGATTTGAACGATCTGTCCGCGGCGAATTCGGCGTCTCGCTCCCTGATGAGTAAGAGTCGCACGCGCGTGTCGCGTTCGTCGACGTCATCGGCCACGACGTCGTCGTCGTCCCCCAAGCCCTGACGATCCAGCGTCGCTCGAACGGCGTCGACGGCCTCGTCCTCGAACTCCGACTCCGACTCTGATTCCGATTCCGATTCCGCCTCGCCTCCGTCGTCATCGCTCGACGCGCTCTCTCGCGCGTCTCTCGTCTCGGCGGGCGTTTTCGTCTCTCTTTCGTCAACGCGCCCATCGGCGACGATCGTCACCGCGGGCGACGTCGCGGTCATCGCGCGAGGCGACGCGGGCGCGTATGACGCGCGACGTTCGTCTTCGGTGCGTCTAGGAGACAGCGCGCGCGTCGCGCGCGTGCGCGTCGCGCAGTGCCGCGCGCGCAAAGGCGGTCGCGAGTCGGGCGTTTTTCGTCTCGAGCGTTTTTTCCATCACGCGCGGTGTTCGGCGGAAGATGAGAGGGACAAAAATGATGACGTGCCATACAAGAGGAAAGGGAAGTTGTCGACTGGAATCGAGTTGTCGTGGACGTCGCAACTTCGTTCCTTCTTCATCCCCATTCCTCCCGCCGTCATCTCGCAAAACTTTTCGCTCGCGACGAGCGAGGTACCGATTGCTAGGAATTCATTTCATGTCTAACTTACAGGCGACCGTGGCGTTGGACGTGCCGGCCTCGTTCAAGCCGCCGTGTAAGAGCAAATAGCTATTCTTTGTCGCGGCGGACGCGACGATCGTCGCGGACATTCCTTCTCGACCGACGAGCTTCGCGTCGCACATCTTTTCCCACGCGCACTCGTCTTCGTCCACGCATTTCCTCACGTCGAGCCAATACGCGTCGCACACCGGTTTTTCGTTGTCTCCACCGCCGACGATGATCCATTTATTCCCGAAAGTTGCGGCGGCGTGCATGGCGCGCCGGCACGGTGCGTCTTCGCGTCGATCTGCGGGGCACGCAACGGTTTTCCAAACGTCGCTCGCGGCGTCGTACACGTCGACCGATGAGCAATCGTGCAGTTCATTTCCGATCGAACCGCCACAAACCAACAAGTACCTATCATCGACGGATATCGCCGTGTGACCGCTTCGCGCGTGTCCCGCGCTCGCGAGTTGACGCCACGAAGACGTCGACGGAACGTATTGCCATAATTCATCCAAGTCGTCGCCAGACGCGTCTACGCCTCCGAAAACGAACA
>Ga0208410_1000270_pt1 | contig 31667 bp, 21 predicted proteins | sample ETN02SmetaG_3_FD_185787 | JGI IMG/M metagenome (GOLD analysis project Ga0208410, IMG submission 185787) | Marine microbial and viral communities from oxygen minimum zone, Eastern Pacific Ocean - ETNP2014F10-02SV257 (SPAdes) (version 2) | ecosystem: Environmental > Aquatic > Marine > Oceanic ... | reverse complement strand
GCGCGGTGTGCTGTGCGCGATGACGCGGGTAGGCCGAACGCGCCGTTTCTCGCGACGGGAACCATGGCTGGGGCGATCGATTTGAGCTTTAGCACGACGGCGTGTTTGGAGATCTTTTCCACGGATTACGCGTCGATGGAGACGGAGATGGAGAGCGTGGGGAGAGCGGTGCCGTCGACGGAACGGTTTCATAGGCTCGTGTGGGGATGCGGGGGGGCGGCGAGCGAGGAGACGCGGTTGGGATTGATCGCGGGCGGGCTCGTGGACGGGACGGTGAACGTGTACAACCCGGCGAAGATCGTCGACGGGGCGACGAGCGGGGCCATCGTCACCAAGCTCGCGAAGCATCAGGGCGCGGTGCGAGGTTTAGACTTTAACTCGTTCTCGCCGAATTTGCTCGCGAGCGGGGCGGAGGATGGAGAATTGTGTATTTGGGATTTGGCGAGTCCGACCAAGCCGTCTCTGTATCCGGCGCTCAAGTCGACGACGGGGGGACCGACGGCGGGTGAGGTGTCGTACTTGGGGTGGAATCACAAGGTGCAGCACATCTTAGCGTCATCGTCGTTGAACGGGACGACAGTGGTGTGGGATCTGAAACGTCAGCGACCGGTGATTTCGTTTACGGATCCAAACTCGCGGCGACGGTGTTCGGCGTTGCAGTGGAACCCAGAGGTGGCGACGCAGCTCATCGTCGCGAGCGATGACGATCGATCGTGCTCGTTGCAGGTGTGGGATTTGAGAAATTCCATCTCTCCGGCGCGTGAGTTCGTCGCGCACTCCAAGGGTGTCCTCGCCATGGCGTGGAACTTGCAAGATCCGTCGCTGTTGCTCACGTGCGGCAAGGATAACCGTACGCTGTGCTGGGACACCGAAGCCGGTGAGGTCATCTCCGAGCTCCCGGCGAGCGCGAACTGGAACTTCGACGTGCAGTGGAGCAAGACGTCGCCGGGCATCTTGTCCACGTCGTCGTTCGACGGCAAGGTGACCCTTCACAACATGCAACAGGCGGGGGCGACGCAACAGGGATCCACAAACGCGCACGGGGTGAGTTCAGACTTTTCCGAGCTCGCACATCAGCAATCCTCGGGTCCGAAGGTGCCGATGAAGCGCGCACCGAATTGGTTGAAGCGTCCGTGCGGGGCGACGTTCGGTTTCGGCGGTAAGCTCGTCGCGCACGGCGCCACCATCAAGGGCGGAGCGCCGGTGTCGCCGAGTGGCATCTCCGTCATCTCCGTCAAGAGCGAGAGCACGGCGGGTGTGGTGGTGAAGGAAGATAGCGCGGACTTTGAAGAAGCGATCAAGAGTGGGAACCCTGAACAAATGATCGAGTTTTGTGAGACGAAGAAGCGACGCGCCGTCGGCGACGATCAAGAGGCGTGGGCGTTTATGAGCATTTTGTTTGCAAACAACGCGCGACAAGAAATGTTGCGTCATCTCGAGTTTGGTGACGCGTTAGAGGCGCGAGAGAAGTCGCTCGCGGAGATGTCTTTGAACGATGGCGACGCCGCGTCAGAGGACACGGCGACAAGCGCGCCCACGTCCCCGGTGTTGCCGCCGGTGGAGGATAACGACGCGTTCTTCGATAATCTCGGAGACGAGGCGGGGAGCAGACCCCCGCCGCCGAAACCGGCGAGTCCGAAGATGATCCCGTCGCCGAAGAAGCCCAACGCTCCCAAGGCGCCGCCACCGACGGCCGCGGACTTTGAGATTCAACGAGCGCTGATTGTCGGAGATTACAAGGCGGCGGTTCGCGCGTGCGAAAAGGCTGAACGCTACGCTGACGGTCTCATCCTCGCCGCCGCCGGTGGTCCGGAACTTTGGGCCGAGGCGCAAGCCGCCCACATCGCGCGCGTGCCGCGACCGTACATGCAAGTCGCCGCCGCCGTGGTGGGCAAAAACTTGTCCAACCTCGTCAAGGCGAGACCGGTGTCGGCGTGGCGAGAAACCTTGGCGATGCTCTGCACGTACGCCCCGAGCGAGGAGTGGGGACCGCTCGCCGAAGTTCTCGCGGAGTCCTTGGCGTCGAGCGGCGATCACAACGCCGCGATGTTGTGCTACATTTGCGCCGGAAACGTCGACGCCTCCATCAAGTACTGGTTGGCGTCCCTTCCGTCTCGCAATTTCACGCCGAAGGATTTGTACAACATCGTGGAGAAGGCGGTCATCATGTCGCGAGCCGCCGGTCAAACGGAATCCACCCAAGGATTCAACTCGTTGATAACTAACTACGCGGAGATGTTGTCGTCTCAGGGTGATTTGGACAGCGCGTTGGATTATTTGGGAATGGTTCCGGGCAATCCGAGCGAGGAACTCACCGTCTTGCGAAACAGAATCATTCGCAGCGGACTCTCCAACACGGCGAGCACGAGATCGCCCGCCCCGGCGACGCCCGTGGCGGTGGCGTCCCCGACGCCCGCGCCGGCGTACGGCGCGCAATCTTCGCCGTACGGTGAGTCTCCGTACCAGACGACGTCGCCCGGACACCAGGGCGCGTACGGTTCGAGCGCGCCGGCGTATGGAGCGCATCAACACGCGCCGTCGGCGTACGGTGCGCCTCCGGCTCCCGGACCTCCGCCGACGACGTTCACGCCGGCGCCCGCCGCGCCGCCTCCCGTGCCGCAGCGAGCGCCGCAGCAGCAGACCGCGATGGCGCCGCCGAGACCGCCCGTCACGGATATGCAATCGGGATACTTTTCCGGCGCGTCGTCTCAGCCGGCGTACTCCACGATGACGCCCGCGGCTCCGGCGCCGACACCCGCACCGAAGCCCGCGGCACCGCCCGCGCCGCCTCCTAGACAGACATCGTACGATAGTGCGCCCGTGGAGAGCGCGTATTCGGCGCAGACCGGGATGGGACAACCGTCTCAGCCGTCGATGCCCGCGTCCATGTCGTCGGCGTACTCGGTCGCCGCGCAAGTCGCCGCCGGTAACATGGGGGCACCGCCCTCGATGCCGTCGGCGTACGCCGGCGGTAACATGCCGCCCACTGCGCCGCCGCCGCAACAAGCGGCACCGCCGATGACTCCCGGGATGGTTCCGACGCCGATGCAACCGCAGCAACAGATGGGCGCGCCGCCGCAACAGCCCCCGCAGGCTCGCGCGCCGCCGCCGCCCCCTGCGTCAGTCGCGCCCACCGCATCGTTCAATCCGACGCCTACGGCGCCGCCGCCGAGCATTCCACAGCGTCCCGAGCAACCGGCGTACGCCGCCGCTCCCCCGGCGGCGCCTCTGACGACTCCGGCGTACGCCACCGCTCCCCCGGCGGCGCCTCTGACGACTCCGGCGTACGCCGGCCCGCCGCCGCCGCAACCGACGAGCTTCGCGCCGCCCACCCCGCCGCCGCAACAGCCCCCCGCGGCGCCCGCGGCGGCGCCCGCGGCGCCCGCGACGCCTCCGAAGCCGCAACCTCCGGCAAAATGCTCCATGGAGACGGTGGACACGTCGAGCGTCCCCGACGACCTCGGTTCGGTGATTCAGTCTCTCCGAGCCCTCTACGACGCCTGCGCCGCCGCCGCCGCCTCTCACCCCGCCAAGCGCAAGGAGATGGACGACAGTTCAAAACGGCTCGGTCTTCTCCTCTGGAGACTCAACGCCGGCGACGTGTCCCCGTCCGTCGTCGCCAAGCTCAAAAACTTGGCCTCGGCGCTCGCCGTGGCGGATTTCGCCGCCGCGCAAACCGCGCAGATGGCCCTCACCACCGGCGACTGGGACGAGTGCAGCGCCTGGCTCACCGCCCTCAAACGTCTCACCAAATTTCGCGCCACCCTTCCGTGAGTCCCACGGACGGTGACGACGCGAACACGACGCGCGCGCTTCTCCCGTAGACGACGGCGCGCGATGATGTCACCCTCGCCGTAGATTTCACTTCATACACTCGCGCCCCTTCCCGCACACGTCGACGCGCGCGAGGGGACATGACGGCGGCGAACGATGACGTAGACGAGGAGGCGCTTCTGTACGGCGACGTCGGTGCGTGCGCGACGACGACGGCGACGAACGGGGAGAATTCGACGCGCGCATTGAATTTTGAGCCCGCGCGGTGGATCGCTCTTCGACGCGCGCGACGCGACGACGCGAGACGATGGGCGACGACGCGAACCGACGCATGGGTGACTGACGATGATGCGCGCGTAATGGACCGCGCTCGACCGCGTGCGCGCAGACGACGACGCGCCGGTGAAGACGACGGCGGCGAGCGCGACGGCGGCGAGCGCGCCGACGCGCGCGCCGGTCAAGGCGAGCGCGCCCGTGCGCACGGCGTCGCCGAACGCGCCCGATGACGGTCGACCGACGGCGGTATACGTCGCGTCGCTCACGTGGTGGACGACGGACGCCGAGTTGGAGACGGTGCTCGGGGAATTCGGTCGAGTCAAGTCGTTGACGTTTTTCGCCGATAGGGCGACGGGGAAGAGCAAGGGGTGCTGCGCGGTGGAATTCGCCACCGCGGACGCGGCGGCGCGGTGTAAGGATGAACTCCACGGGCGAGAGGTGAATGGGAAGAAGTGTGTGGTGACGTTCGCGGAGATTCCAAAGACGCCCGCGGCGGCGATGATCGGACCCAACGACCCGCTGCCGCCGCCTCCGGACACGGCGTGGAAGGGGCCGATTCCTCCCGATAAGCCCGGGTACGGGGGCGTGCCGTACAACGCGCCGTCGATTCAGCAGCAACAGGTGATGCGTCAGCAGCAGCAGCAGCAGCAGCTCATGATGCAAAACGCGACGCCGACGATGCGCGCGCAAATGCTTCAGCAGATGCAACAGGGCGGCGGCGTTCCTCCGAGCGGGAAAGCGCCGCCGCCGCCGCCGCCGCCGCCGCCGGGCGTGATCCCGCCCAAGCGTCAGCGAAAAGACTGAAAGAGTGAGTGACTCTGAGCGAGAGGATTGTTGAATACACAGATGTAGTAGGTAGTAGCGGTCGACGCGGTCGTCCCCGCGCGTTCCCGCGCGTTCCCGCGCGTCCCGCGCGTCCCGAGCCTCACTCACGACCTCCCGCGCCAGCGCGATGCCCGGCGAGGGCGCGCGCGCGGGCGCGGAAGATTCCGCGCGCGCGAACAGACTCGCCGTCGAGCGCGAGCGCGCGGAGGCGGCGTGTAACGCGGCCCAAAACGCCGCCAACGATGGGAACAGAGCCGGCGCCAGCCGCCTCGTGGGTTTCGCCGCCTCGAGCAGCGTCGAGCGCGTGGACGCCGCGTTCAAGGAGCAAACGGTGGGGTTGATGACGCGCGAGGATTTCGTCAAGCGTCAGGAGCGCATCGAGGCCGAGATGGAGCGCGAGAGGAGGGAGAAGGAGGCGGAGAAGACGCTCAGAGAGGAAAAATTAAAGAAGAAACTCAAGCGCAAGAGAGCGGCGAAGACGGCGCATAAACTGTCGTTTGACGACGATTTAGAGGGGATAGACGTTGACGGTGCGTGTTCGAACGCGGTCTCGACCCGGCGCGCGACCATCGAACGCGAGATTGACGAAGACGACGCGAACGCAGGAGGCATGGACGAGGCGGAAACGTCGGACATGGCGCGCCCGATCGACGACGCGAAGCGAAAAGGATTCGGTCTCGGGAAGGACCCGACGGTGAACACGGAGTTTTTACCGGACAGAGCGCGAGAGGAAGAGGAGGAGCGCGAGAGAAAGGAGATTGAGGCTGAATTTCTTGCTCGGTCGAGGCGAGAGCGCGCCGAGAGCGTTCGGATAACGTATTCCTATTACGACGGATCCCGACGCGCGGGCGGGAAGATCACCTGCGTCAAGGGCGATACAGTGGAGACGTTCCTCACTAAGGTTCGTCACGAATTATTGAAGGACGGCGAGCGCACGGTACAGCGAGACATGCGTCACTGCGACGTCTCCGGAATGATGTACGTCAAAGAGGATTTGATTCTCCCCCACGACTTGACCTTTTACGATCTCATCGTCACCAAGGCGCGCGGCAAATCCGGTCCTCTGTTCCGTTTCGACGTCAAGGACGACGTTCGTCTTCGCGGAGGCGCGAACGTCGAGGTGGAAAATTCCCATCCCGGAAAAGTCATCCTTCGCTCGTGGTACGACAAAAACAAGTCCATGTTCCCAGCCAACAGATGGGAGGTGTACGACCGAGGGAAGACGTACGCCGAGGACGGGTATCGCATCAAGTGAGTCGGTCCGAGACCCCGCGGCCGCGACGTCGATCCGCGCCCGTAGAGATTGTAAACGCGCGAAGACGGTCGGCGCGCGACGACGACTCGCGGAGAGAAAAAGTGTCCCCCTCACAGCGCGCCCACCTCCCGCCCCGTCCTCCCCCATCGCCGCGGTCTCCCGGTCAACGTAAAGAGTCCCGTCGTCATGGTGCGCGGGAAAGTCCTCGTCATCGCCGGGAGCGACTCGGGAGGCGGCGCCGGGGTCCAGGCGGACATCAAATCGATCCTCGCGCACGGCGCCTTCGCCACCACCGCCGTCACCGCGCTCACGGCGCAAAACACCACGGGCGTCCACGGCATCCACGCCGCGCCGTTGGAGTTCATCGAACGACAGATCGAGATCGTGGTGCGCGATTTACCGCCCGACGCGGTGAAGACGGGCATGCTGGCGACGGCGGAGACGACGACGCTGGCGGCTGAGGCGATCGAGCGTCATGGATTGCGAAACGTGGTCGTGGACACGGTGATGTTGGCGAAGGGAGGCGCGAGTTTGTTGGAGGCGGACGCGTTGCCGGCGATGCGGACGAAGTTGGTCCCGTTGGCGACGGTGATCACGCCGAACGTTCCGGAGGCGGCGGCGCTGTTGGGCGTCGACGAGAGCGCATTTCGACGCGATACGATGGTGACGCGCGCGGAAGAGCTGGGAGAATTGGGGTGTGAGTGGGTGCTTCTCAAGGGAGGGCACGTGGACGATGATGAGGCGACGTCGGTGGATTATTTGTATCATTCAAAGACGAAGACGACGATTCCGTACTCGGGCGAACGAATTCCGACGACAAACACGCACGGGACCGGATGCACGCTGGCGAGCTCGATCGCGGCGTCTTTAGCGCAGGGATACGACGTTCCGACGGCGGTACAACGAGCCAAGGCGTACATCTCGGAGGCGATTCGAACGAATCCGCGATACGGCGCCGGTCACGGTCCTCTGAATCATCTTCCGTTTTACTCGGCGACGGCGGCGACGGGTAAGCGGTTCGATGCGAGCGTTTTACGACTCTACTTGGTGAGCTCCCCGGCGTTGACGTTGGACAAGCTCGAAGACGCCCTTCGCGCCGGCGTGACGATCGTGCAGATGCGAGACAAGGACGCATCCACGCGAGAGCTCGTCGAACGCGCCAAGGCAATGAAAGCCGTCTGCGACAAGTATTCGGTCCCTTTCATCGTCAATGATCGATGCGATATCGCCGTCGCGTGCGACGCGGACGGCGTGCACTTGGGTCAATCGGACATGACGTGCGTCGAGGCTCGACAGATCCTCGGTCCGAACAAATGGATCGGCGTGAGCTGTCGGGAGGAGAGCTTGGCGCGCGCCGCCAAAGCCGACGGGGCGGATTACGTCGGCTGCGGCGCGTGTTTCGGCACGGATTCCAAGGGCGACGCCAAGGTGATCGGCGTCGACGGCGTCGCGAGAGTCGCCGCCGTCGCTCGCGAGTTATCGCTTCCGATCGTGGGCATCGGTGGGATCTCTCCCGAGAACGCTGCCGACGTCCGCGCCGGCGCTCCGGTGGACGGTATCGCCGTGGTGTCGTGCGTCGCCAAAGCCGACGACGTCGGCGCCGTCGTCGCTCGCTTGCTCGAAAATTAGTCACGATAGATTAGCACGCGATACAATTAAATAACTATCTATTCACTCACGCGCATGGACCGAGCCTACGGTCACGCGTGCGCGGCGAAGAAATCCCGTTCGAGACGCATCGCCTCGACGTACCGCTCCGCGACGACGTCCTCCACTGTCTCCGGCAACAGACTCTCCAACCGCCGCGCCAACGCCTCCATCTCATCCGACCCGTACGCCTCGAACCACTCATAATACGGTGAATCCTCCAATCTCGCCCCTCCGAGATCCGGCGCGTCGTCGTCGTCGCTCGGATGTAAAAACGCTCGACCCAGCGACGCGTACAGTCGCATGCACGGCACCATTCCCGCCACCAGTTCCCCCATTGATCCCTCGTGCAGCGTCTCTAAAAACTCCACGTACGCCCTCGACGCGTCGTGCACCTCGACCGCGGTCAGATCCACGTTCCATCGAGCGCACGTCGTCTCGTGGAGTTTTAATTCGTCCAGCACGCCTCCGATCAACGCGTGAAACGTCGCCTGCGCCTCGACGTCCTTCGCCTTGGTCAGCGCGCGCGCGTACGCGCGATTGAAGTGAAACAGGAAATACGCGTCTTGTGACAGGTATCTGAGGTATTTCTCTCGCTCGAGCGCGCCGGTGGCCATGCGGTGGACGAAAGAACCCGCCGCCGAGCACTCGCGCGCGTACGCGCGGACCCGCGCGTCGTCGAAGAGTGAAACCGCCGCCGACGGGCGCGGAGCGGCCTGCGCGCGCGCGATTCGTCAGTTCCGTTCGGGATTTCGGGTTCACGATGGACGAACGCGATGGACGAGCGTCGACGCGCGACGTCGGCGGCGGCGGCGGGAACTCGCCGGCGGCGCGCGTCCCGCGCGCGCGCCTTCGCCGTCGCCGCCGTCGCCGCCGGTTCGCGTCCAACGCGAGACCACCGCGAACGACCGCGGAGGAAAACGCGCGATCGTTTTTCGTCCGTCACCCGACGTGACGTCGCGCTCGCGCTCGCGCTCGCGCGCCGTTCGCGTCGCTCGAGTCCCTCGACGCCATCGCTCGGTGGAGACGTCTCGCCCGTTCGCGTCGCGCGCGGCGCACCTCTTCGTTCACCGGCGCGGACATGTCGTCCGTTGCGGATTCTCGGACGTTCTCGCGCGCCGGCTCTCGAGCGCCGATCGCGAGGGGCGACGTCGTCGTCGACGATGTCGAGTCGGCGAATGAATGCGCGCGTGCATGAAATGAATGCACGCGTGCATACCGATCGATCGATCGATCGATCGATCGAATCGATTCGATCGGTACGCGTGGTTCAATCGACACCAACCAACCAACCAACCAACCAACCAACCAACCAACCTCTCGAACAAACGATCGATCAATTCCACCGATTCGATCGGTACGCGTGGTTCAATCGACACCAACCTCCCGAACAAACAAACGATCGATCGATCGATCGGTGACCCACCGTTCGCACCATCACTCGTATGGTTCAAAAGTTGAAGCATCCCATCATGGGTCAATCGAACCCAGAGAGCATCGATCAGATCGGTACGAGGGGTTCAATCGATCGATCGATCGATCGACACCGATCGACCGACCGCGAGGGACACGCGCCCATCGGGGTCGGGAATCCATCCCGCGGCGTCCCGTCGTCGGCGGCACACGCGCGCACGAACGAGTGGCCGACGACGACCGACGAGGTCTCGAGGTCTGAGAGAGCATCGTTTGAACTTGATTCAGGGTAATTCCTGGCGGAAGGATCGTCGCGCGACGAGACGGAAGAAGGACCGAACGACCGGTCGGTGCGATAATCGACACGGGAGGGGAAGAGAAACCCTCGAGGGGAATTCATCGTTCGTTCGACGACGTGAGTGTCGGCTTGAAGGGGTGAATCATGGCGAATTATGGATGGTTGTATGGACTCATCTCCGTCTACGCGGTCGCCTCCGGGTCGTGCGCGGCGTACGCGTATCGACAGAATAAAGTCGCCGGGAACGACTCGGGCGACGTCATGCGAAACCACTTCGGCGCGGGGAAAGGTTTGAGCGGATTGGCGCTGTTTTTCACCCTCTCCGCGTCGTTATTCTCGGGATACACCGTCGAGGGGATCGCGTGGGAGGCGTGGTTGAAGGGATGGTTCGCCACGCGATGGATTCCCGCGGGTGTGGGCGTGTACATGGGCTTTTTGGTCATGGCGCCGAGACTCAACGCGTTGGGGAAATCTCGCGGGTATCTCACGCTGAGTGAATTCGTGTACGATCGATTCAGCGCGCCGAATTCGAGAAATCAAGCCACGGCGCACGCGCTTCGTGTGTTGACGTGGGGCAGTCTCTTGTTGCCAATCTTTTGTTACCAAATCTCGCAATTCGTGTCGATGGGTAAAATCGTCAAGGCGTTCACCAACGGCGCCATCAGTGAGCACGGTGGTATTCTCATCTTTGCGCTCATCATGTTCGTCGTCGAATCGATCGGCGGTTTGCGAGCGGTGGCGTACACGGACATCATTCAAGGCATCGCGCTCATCTTTGGGTCTTTGATCTTTTTCATTGCCAGCGGCGTCGAGTTCGGCGGGTTGAAGCGAGCCAAGCAATACTTTGAGGACACTCCCGTCAGTGTCTTCTTGACGATTCCAAAGGCTTCGGGAAGTTGGTCCATCATCTCGTACACGTCTTTCGTGCTTCGAGTGGCGGCCGCGGCGACCATGTTCCCGCACCTTGCGATGCGACTCTTCGTCGCCAAGGAGTCGAAGACGCTTCGCCAAGGTCTCGCCGGGATGAATTTCACCTTTTTCTGGACTCAATTATCCACGATGATCGCGGGTTGGACCGCGAGGTATGCGTTGAGAAATGAATCATTCTTGACGCTCGCGACGAACCAACAATCTATCTTTGGTCACTTGGCTTTGAAGTTGAAAAACGCCTCGGCGTTCGGCGACTTTGCCGGGTCTCTGCTGGTGCTCGCCGCGTTCGGCGCCATGGTATCGACCGCGGACTCGGGTCTTCTCGCGTTCAGCACCATGTTCGTGCGTGATATCTACCAGCCGTATGCCCAGCGCGTCTTCCCCAAGGCGAAAGTCGACGCCGCCACCCTCAAACTTGTCGGCTCACTCGCGTCCATGTGCGCGCTCGCCATTGGTTTGGGACTCTCCATCGTCAACGTCCGCGAAGGCAAACCCGACATCACCGGTCTGTTTTCCATCCAGACCGTCACCCCGATTCACTCCATCCCCGCCGTGTGGGGGGGCTTACACCTCCACTGGCTCTCCGGCGAAGCCATCTTGGCCGGTCTCGTCGCCGGTCTCGTCGCCGGCATGAGCATGGTCTTGGACACCGACTTCAACGTCAAGCGTAAGCTCGGTTTGGATGAACACTCCACCGGTTGGAACACCTCCGTGTTCGCCTTCCTCATCAATGTCGGCGTCGTCTTAATCTACACAGTCGTCGAAAAGTTCATCCTTCCGAAGATGATGGAGCTTAAACCGCCCGCTCGAGTCGAAGGGCTTCGTCCCCTCTTCATCGGGAAAAAAGTGGACAAGATGTTTTCCAACCCGTTCCCGTGGGTGATCATGCTTTTCACCCTCGTCGCCGCGTGTCCGATCTGGTACGATCCAGGCTCAAACGCCAAGTTCACCGGTAACATGGCCGCGTGGGGATTCACCTCCCTCTTGTGCTCCTTTTTGCTCGCCGTGCAGGTGAGCTGCATGTACCTGTTCCGTTGGGAAGACTTCGTCCCAGAGGAGGACGACGAGTTTACATCAGAAGCGACAAAGGAAGCGGTGTAGTTCGTTATACTACACTACATCGAATAACACTTTACTTTATCGTTGATGCTTTCACTGGACGGTCGAGCGCGAGGCGTTAATGGTGACGACTACTCCTCTCGCCCTCGCCATCTCGGTTCATATCCGATATTTAATACATCCAATAAATATTTACAACGCCATCCGCACACACCGCGCGCGACCGAGACGACGCCGCCGACGAGGACATTGACGATGATGGACGCCCGGGCCGAGAGGGGAATTGCGAGAGGGGAACTATTTCGCGTCGCGAGGGAGCTCACTGGAGCACATCTTTCATCGAATGGTGGTGTTAAATGAACACCGATTTTTAAGTCGGTCAGAACGCTCGAAGCTTCCGAGGACTGCGTCCGAAGACATAGTTTTTTTCGTTGTTTTTTGTAGGTAAAATCTAGAGAGATTGAATCGCGCTCGATTCAAACCAAACGCCGCGCGCCTAGGCGGAGGTGAACTTGGTCACCGCCTTGGTGCCTTCGGACACGGCGTGCTTGGCGAGCTCACCCGGCAAGATGAGACGAACCGCGGTTTGAATCTCACGGGACGTCACCGTCGGCTTCTTGTTGTATCGCGCGAGCTTGGCGGCTTCGGTGGCGATCTTTTCAAAAATGTCGTTGATGAACGAGTTCATGATGGACATGGCCTTGGAGGAGATGCCGGTGTCCGGGTGGACTTGCTTGAGCACCTTGTAGATGTAGATCTTGTAGGTTTCCGTCTTGGACTTGCGGCCGACCTTCTTGGCGCCGGACGGCTTCTTTTGAGCGGGCTTCTTCGCCATTATGTCTGCGTATTCGCGTCGTGGAATGCCGCGCTCGACGACCGCGTCGGCCGGTCGGGGCGACGACGCGCCCGCGCGTGAGCGATCCGAGTCACTCGGTGAGTAGGAGTCATGATCGGTCGATGGTGGTGTTTTTCACGCTCTCAACCAATCAAATTATAGAATTGATGAAAAAACACGACACCACGTGTATACACGAGTGTTTACACATACACCAACGTCCCCGATTTGTCTACCAACCAATCAAAACTCGTCATGTGTGAAATTTCACACCCTCTCACTATTCCGTATGGGTACACAGTATACACGGTCCGCCTCGCGCCGGTTCGCGCGCCATCGCGCGCCGTCGACGACGTCTTCCCGTCACACATCGACGCGAGCGCGCGCTCGAACGCACGACAATGTCTGGAAGAGGAAAAGGAAAGACGGGCAAAAAGGCCATGAGCCGATCCGCCAAGGCTGGCTTGCAATTCCCGGTCGGTCGCGTCGCGAGATACCTAAAGGCTGGCAAGTACGCCACGCGCGTGGGCGCGGGCGCCCCGGTCTACTTGGCCGCCGTGCTCGAATACCTCGCCGCGGAAGTGCTCGAATTGGCCGGCAACGCGTCCCGCGATAACAAAAAATCGCGCATCGTGCCGAGACACATTCAACTCGCGATCCGCAACGACGAGGAGTTGTCCAAGCTCTTGGGCACCGTCACCATCGCGGCCGGTGGTGTGTTGCCCAACATTCACTCCGTCCTGTTGCCGAAGAAATCCAAAAAGTAAACGGTGGACGATGAAGGCGAAGGCGTGTCTGTAGACACGAATTTTCTGTACGATTAAAAGTTTAGTAGACTCTAGCCATCGGGTAATGAACGAACGAAAGAACGTCATCGAATCGAGCCGAGCGCGGGCGACGCCGTTCATTCATTAACGTAATCAATCATGAATCCACCACTCGATCCGCCACTCGATCGCGCGTTCCGCGACGACGACGCGCGCGATGGGCGATATCGGACGTCCGCCTCGCGTGCAACTCATCGTGAACGCCGCGGTGGCGTCCAAGTGCGCGGACGTCGCGCTCGCCGCGGGAGGCGCCCCGGTCATGGGATGCACCACCGCGGAGGAGGCGCGCGAGTGCGCGTCCAAGGTGGACGTCACGCTGTTGAATTTCGGCACGCCGACGACGGAGGAGATCGCGAACGCGGTCGTCGACGCGAGAGCGGTCGTCGTCGATCCCGTGGGCGCGGGGTTGGGGACGAGGGGTGGGGTCATCGAGCGGTGGTTGACGCGGCGGCGCGCGGCGACGCGCGCGGCGAGGGCGGAGGGCGACGATGGGTACAAGACGTGGGTGAAAGGGAACAGAAGTGAGATGGAGGCGCTGGTTCGGATGTTTTTCCCCGATCGTGAGGGTTTCACTCTGGGTGCGGAGGTGAGCGCGACGCCCGAGTCGGTGGAGTCGGCGGAGTCGGCGTCGGCCGCCCAGCCAGCGGAGACGGTGTTGCGCGAGCTCGCGATGGAGCTGGACATGGAGATCGTGTGCACGGGACGCACGGATTTCGTGGTCGGAAAGGATGAGGAGGGGTACGTATTGAAGTACGCGGGGGATGATGACGATGTGGTCACGTTTGGTCGGTTTTCGGGCGCCGGGTGCTGTCTGGGCGCCGTCTTGGCGGTCAAGGCGGCGTCGGGAATCGAGCCGGGCGTCGTTCTCAAAGAGTACAGAGTCCACGGGAAGCGCGCCGAGGCAAAGTCGAACGGGCCCGGATCGTTTCAAGTTAACTTTCTAGATGAGTTATGCAACGCCGGGACGTCGTCGTAGTCATAGTTTGATTGTGATCGGTACTCATACAGTAGGTGCCGTAGTTTACATAAATGCATACATTGTCGTTTCGTGCGTCGTCGTCTACTCAATTCGTCTCGTACATCGCCGCGATGTCTCTTTGAAAGCGTTCCTTCGCCTGCGGTCGCTTCAACTTGAACGTGGGCGTGATCAAGTTGTTCTCCACCGAAAACAACTCGTCGCAAAGCGTGATGGCGCGGACTTGTTCAAAGCCCTTCAAACCAGCCTCTCGACCCGTCTGAATCATGCTCTCGAGGATGTGTTGTCGCACCTTTGGATCGGCGCAGAGCGCGTGCATCGTGTTTCCCCGGAAGCCCTTTTGTTTCGCCCACGGAAGGAGAATCTCAATATCCGGGACGACTATGGCGACGAGGTGCGCTTGTAAACTGTCGCCGTACACGAAGGACTGCGCGACAAACTTGTTTCTCGCGTAGACGTTTTCAATCTTTTCCGGAGCGACGTATTCTCCTTGAGCGAGTTTAAAGATGTTCTTCTTCCGATCGATGATCTTCAATCTTCCGCCGGGAAGCCACGTGCCAATGTCTCCGGTGTGTAACCAACTGTCTCGATCCAAAACCTCCTCCGTCTGCTCGGGACTCTTATAATATCCCACGAACACGCTCGGTCCTCGAACGCAAATCTCACCGCGAGGGTGAGGTTTGTCAAGATGCGTGTATCGCATCTCCGGAACGTCGACGAGTTTGATCTCGCAACACGGGGCGGGGACCCCGACGTGACCCGTCGTGAAATCGTCCTCCGACGTCTTGGAGATGACGCACGCCGACTCTGTCATGCCGTATCCCTCCAACACGGTACCGAAACATATTCGTAGAAATTCCATCACCTCAGCGCTGATCGGGGCGGATCCCGTGGACATGTACCTGACGTTACCGCCGAGCTTGGCGCGGAGTTTGGCGAACACGAGCTTCTCGAAGAATGGATTCGGTGCCTTGCCCTTCATCAGCGCGCGCTTCTTCGACTCGTATGCCCAGTGAAATAACTTTTGCGCCACCACGCTCCCCTCGCGAACACCCGCGTTGACCTTATCGTAAATTCGGTTCCAAAGTCTCGGGACGGAGCAAAAGACGGTCGGTTTCAATTCGGCGATGTCGTCCAACAATGCCAAGACGTCTCCGCGATAAAACCCGACGTGTGCGCCGTTGAACAAACACACGAGCATCGTCACGCGCTCGTAAATGTGCGCCAAAGGAAGATAAGAAATGTGACAATCTGACGGTGAGAGTTCCAAATCGTACGCGTAACCGGCGGCGTTGGAGATCAAATTTCTGTGCGTCAGCATCACGCCCTTCGGCGCGCCCGTCGTCCCCGACGTGTAACAAATCGTCGCTAAATCATCCGGTCCAGCCGGCGTCGCCGGCGTCGGATTCCTCGCACCGATCTCCAAACACTCCTCGTACGTCACCAACCGCACGCCCGGAGGTAACCGCTCCCTGGCTTCGCGCACCGCGCTCTCGTTCGTGCTCCCCGCGCCTCGTCCTCCGTACGAGATGATCAATTTAACCGTCGGCGTCTCCCTCAGACACCCCACCATCGTCCCCAACACCGCCTCAGAACACGCCACGCACGTCAACGCCGCGTGATTCGCGATGTACACCACCGCATCCGGCCCCAGCGTGTCGTACAGCGGCACCGACGTCGCGCCCCGTCGCGTCGCCGCCGCCTCGAGCGCCACCCACTCCGGCGTGTTGATCGAATACAATCCCACGCACGCCCCTCGCTCGATCCCGAGCGCCGCAAACGCCCCACACAAACGCACCCGCTCGCGTCCCACGTCCTCGAACGTCGAAAATTCGTACGCACCGTACGTTTTCGTCCTCGCGTCGTATCGTCGCGCGCCGAGACACGGCGCCGCCGCGAACCTCCGCGTCATGGATTCCCACGCGTCGTGAAGCGTTCGAACGTCCTCAAACGGCGGCGGAAACCCGACCACGAGCGCATCGGGATACGACGCATTCCTACGTCGAGCGTCATCTCCCGTCAGTCCTCGCACCGACGTCGCTCTCGGGCGTCGAGCGCATCCACCACTGAATTCGATCCACGATTGATTGATCGATTCACGCGCGCACATCGCGCACGTCACGCGCGTTCCCTTCGCGCGTCGCCTCGCCCTCGCGCGCACCTTCGAACCGCGGACTCCGCGCGCGCGCTCGCGCGCGACGTCTCGACGCTTCGCTCCCTCATCGCGCCTCCGTCTCTCGCGCGTCTCTCGCCTAACGACCGGTCGGGGCGCGTGGACCGCGCGGGGACGACAAGGGACACACGACGAGTCACGACCGGTGAAAAAACCCCACCCACCGCGCGACCGCACGCGGGCGGCGCCACACATAAAACATAAAAAAAAACACGCACATCGGCTTCACGAGTACCACACACCGTGTGATTCGTCCCCACGGACGCGCGGACGTGCGTCGGGGGTGGGCGTTCGCCCGCGCGATGGGCTCGAAAGCCCTGCGCGCGCGATCGCTCGACGTCCGCCTCTTGACGACGCGCGCGATGAAGTACTCGTCCTCGGTCACCTCGTCCCGTCGTAAAACGCGCAAGGCGCACTTCGCCGCGCCGTCGAGCGAGCGCCGGAAGCTCATGTCCGCGCCGCTCGCGAGCGAACTCAAGGCGGAGTACGGCGCGAACGCGGTTCCGATTCGCGTGAACGATGAAGTGCGCGTGACGCGCGGGAAGTACAAGAACCGCGAGGGGAAGGTGTGCCAGGTGTACCGCAAGAAGTGGGTGATTCATATTACCAACATCACTCGCGATAAGGTCAACGGTACGTTCGTGACGCGATCGAGACGGGGGGGCGGTGGATCTTCGCCACGGGTGATGAAAGCCCTAGAGGGTTGGGGGAGCCGTCGAGGGCGCGCGCGCGCGCGGATGAGGAACGCGAGGAGGGTGGTCGATGGATGACGCGGGAGGCGTATGGATGGCGAAGAGAAACGCAACGTGCGCGCGATGACCGCATCGATTCTCCCGTTTCGTGACGCTCGAAAGAATCGCGCGACTGACCGAGACGCGTCCTCTCGCTCGCTTTTCCCTCGACTTCGCAGGCGCGACCATCAACGTCGGCATCGACCCGTCCAAGGTGCTCATCACCAAGCTTCACATGGACAAGGACCGCAAGGCGCTCTTGGCTCGCAAGAGCGGTTCCAAGGGCGGCGCCGATAACGAGATGCAAACCGTGGCGTAAATAGTTGTGTGCGAGTTTCAGTAGCATAGACAAAAGACGAAGCCGGTGGTTTTCTTTCGCGTTTGTAAAGCAAAGTACGGGTTTTATTTCCTATGTCGTACGCGTGATAAATGCGTCACGCGCGCGCGTCGTCGGCGTCGTCGCGGTCGCACACGTCGACGCGCGCGCGGTCGCGCGATCGCGCGTCATGCCCGACGACACCGGTCAGCGCCAGCGCGTCGTCGATCGCGACGACGTCGCGTTGGCGAGACGTCGGTGCCCGAAATCGTGGCGCGCGTACTTTCCCGACGTGTCGTACGAAGAAAACGATCGTCGCGCCGAGCTCTCGCGCGCGCTCGCGACGTTTTTCGCGTCGAGCGAGGGGCGAGCGTTCGTTCGAGAGGTGCGCGCGGTCGACGCGCGGATGGGCGAGGCGGGAGAGGGGGGTGGCGCGCGATGAGTGGTTGACTGATTTGATTTAAACTCTTCGACGGCGATGACAGGTGGAACTGTTCGACGAGAACACGATCGCGGTGACGATAGATTACGGGAAATTACGCGCCAAGGTTGGAGATGGGACAGATTTACACGCGGCGTTAACGTGTGCGCCGGCGGAGTGCATCGCGTGTCTGCGATGCGCAGCGCATGAGGCGATTTTGGGAGACGACGCGGGACGCGCGCGTCTGCAAGACGCGCACGGGATTCCGGTGGGTGACATGCGGGTCGTGACAGCGATGACGACGTGCGTGAAATTGGTGAATTACGAAGAGAGCGCGGTGCGATTCGCGGCGATGCGAAGCAACGTGGTGGGACGTGTGGTGAGTCTGCGAGGGACGGTGACGCGAGCGGCACCCATCAAACCGGCGGTGACGCACATGGTGTTCGTGTGTCAGACGTGTCAGGAACGGTCGAGATGCACGTTTAAGGATGGGAAGTATCGACCGCCAATGTCGTGTCCCACGGACAGGTGTCGAGGGAAGAAGTTTGTGCACGAGTTGAGTAACGTCGAGTGCGTGGATTCGCAGAGAGTGCGCATTCAGGAAATCGCAGACGACGGCGTGTTGAGCGATGAGGGACGCGTGCCTCGTTTCATGGATTGTGAACTCCGCGGGGCGTTGACGGATTCGTGTAAGACCGGAGATGTGGTCACGATGCTAGGAATGGTCGAGAGCGACGTCGTGGAAGCCGGCGGTGGCGGCGCGTTGGCTCGGAATAGAAATCAAGCCCTCAGCGAACTGTACTTGAACGCTTGGTCGTGCACCGTTGCGGCGGGTAAGGGAGAGAAGATGAGCGATGACGGCGAGGGAGACGAAAACGCCGGGGACACGGTGAACGCGCCTCTGACGCCGCAAGGCGGGGAAGACGACGTCTCGAAACTCGGGAAGAAGAAGTTCATGGTGAGCGATAAACAGACCAAGATGAACCCCGACGACGACGTCGAGTCTACACAAGCGCCGACGCTCACCGCCAAAGACTTGGAATTTATCGCAAAGTTTAGTCAACACAGCGGTGCGGACATTGTGCGGACGTTCGTACACTCGTTGTGCCCACAAATTTTCGGACACGATGTCGTCAAGCTCGGTCTCTTACTCTGCCTCTTCGGCGGCGTACGAAAATCCATCGCGGGCTGCGGCAAAGTTCCCACGCGCGGGTCTCTGCATTGTCTTATCGTCGGCGATCCGGGTCTAGGGAAGAGTCAAATGCTCAAAGCTGTCTCCAATCTCGCTCCTCGGTCGATTTACGTGTGCGGTAGAACAGTCTCCGCCGCCGGTCTCACCGCCGCCGTGGTCAGAGATCCAGGCACAGGAGCGCAGACCTTCGAAGCCGGAGCCGTCGTACTCGCCGATCGAGGCATCTGCTGCGTCGATGAGTTCGACAAAATGCCGAACGAGCACCAGGCTTTGCTCGAAGCTATGGAACAGCAGAGCGTCTCGGTGTGCAAAGCCGGTCTCAACGCCACGCTTCCGGCGAGAACATCCATCATCGCCGCCGCGAATCCGGTTCAAGGGCATTACAACCGCGGAAAAACCGTCAACGAAAACTTGAAAATGTCCGCACCCTTGCTGAGCCGCTTCGATTTGATATTCATTTTATTGGACACGGTGGATGAAATTCTGGACGAGCACCTGAGTGAACACGTCATCGCGCAACACAGCGGTCGACACAATCAAGCTCGCCGAGCTCAAGCGAGACAAAACTTACACGCATATTACAACGAGATGGATGCCGACGGACAAGCGCTCGAGGACGCGACGACCCGCGCTTTGACGCAAGGTTTGAACGACGACGAAGAGCTGTACGTACCGCTTCGGGCTCGTCTGCGCGTCGTGGACGACTCAATGGAACTCCTCTCGCACGACGTCATGCGCAACTACATCTCTTACGCGCACGCGTACTGTCACCCGAGGCTCACGGGCGAAGCTGCTGAGATATTGCAAACCTTTTATCTGGAGCTTCGCTCTCGCGCCCCCGCGGATGGAACGCCGGTGACGGCTCGACAACTCGAGTCGCTCATTCGTCTCGCCGAGGCTCGCGCCCGTCTCGAGCTCCGCACCGAAGTCACCGCGAACGACGCCAAAGACGCCGTCGAGGTGATCAAAACTTCCCTCGTCGACGCGCTGAGCGATCAACACGGCCGATTACGATTCAATCGCGCCGGCGGTAAATCCACCAAACGCAGCAAGACGAAACTCTTCATCGACGCCATCAACTCTCGCACCGCCTCCAACGACTCCGCCTACTTCAGCATCGGTGATCTTCACGCCCTCGCCGAGGATCTCAACCTCGGCATCGCCGACGTCGACGGATTCATAGAGAGCCTGAACATCGCCGGCGAGTTGTTAAAGTGCGGTCGACTGTACAAGTCGGCGAGCGCGTCCATCTCCGAGACACCGTCCAAGCGTCGACGGTGAGTCCGGTGCGCTCGCGCTCGACGTCACGATTCATTCCTACCCTCACCGTTCCCCATTAACCCTCAGATTTGTTGTACATCACCAGAATCCACGTTGAAAATCGTCGCCGCGACCGCCTCGTCGCCGCGCCTGGCTCTCCCGCGCGTCATCGGTCGTCCCGTCCGCACACGCCCACGCACCGCGCCTCCGCCCGAGACGCGCGCGCGACACCCACGGCCATGTCCACCACCGCTCGATCGTTCCCTCGCGTCGCCATCGCGCGGGGCGTCCCCCGCGCGAGCTCTTCCTCGACGCGCCCTCTTCCCGGGCCCGCGCGCGTCCCGAGTCGCGCGCGCGTCCCCCCGCGCGCGAGCGCGTCCGAGACATCGTCGTACGCGTCGAAAACCGTCGTGTGCACGCGCGAGGCCGGGAAGAACGGGGCGCTCATGAACGCGCTCAAGGCGCGAGGGGTGCGGTGTTTAGAGCTCCCTCTGGTGGAGGCGGTGCCGGGGGACGACGCCGAGGCGTTGCCGGATGTTTTGACGAAAGAGCGATGGGATTGGGTGTGCGTGACGAGCCCCGAGGCGGCCAAGGTGTTCTTGCGAGGGTACGAGGCGGCGGGAAGGCCGGAAGGAGTGCGAGTGGCGGTGGTGGGGGCGGCGACGGGACGCGCGTTGGCGGCGGGCGCGCCGGACGCCTTTGCGCTCGAAAAACAGTTCATACCGTCGAAAGCGACGGCGGCGACGATGGCGAGAGAGTTACCGTGCGAACAGGGATCATTGATTTTATATCCGGCGAGTAAGAAGGCGGCGTCGACGCTGGAGGATGGTTTAGAGGCGCGCGGCGCGACGGTGGTTCGACTCAACACCTACTCGACGGAGCGCGTCGCCAGTCTCGACCCCGCGGACATCGCGCGCGCCGTCGCCGCCGACGTCGTCACCTTTGGCAGTCCCTCCGCCGTTCGCGCGTGGGTCGAACTCTGCGGCGACGCTCTGTACGACCACCTAGTCCAAAACGAAGGCGCCCTTCAACCCGCCTACGTGTGCATCGGCGAAACCTCCGCCGAGGCGTGCGCCAACCGCGAGCTCCCGGACGTCTTCTACCCGGAACACCCCGGCATGGAGGGCTGGGCCGAGACCGTATTCACCGCTCTCGACGTTCCCGCGTCCAACCGCTGGACCGGCGTCGATCTCGTCGGCCGACGCGACGACGCGTGACGGCGGCTGACCACCCGCCTCGAAGTCGTAACCGACGAAAGATCCATCCACACACCCCGACGCTCGACATGCACCTCACCCTCGCGCCCGCGCCCGCGTTCACGAACCGTCCGACCGCGCGCCCCCCGCCGCGATCCGTTCGCGCGCGCGCCGCCTCCTGGGACGCCCTCAGCGGCTACACCAAGAGCCGGATGCGCGCCGCGAAATCGGACGACGATTGGAAAGCCATCGAGGCGGACCTTCCCGGCGCGCGCTTCGCCTTCGAAGACGCCGCGACGCGCGAAGAAAATTTCGCGCGCGCCAACCGCGGCGCGAGAATTCGCGCGCGCGATCCACTGGACGCCCTGTGCGCCGAGAATCCCTCGGCGAACGAGTGTCGAGCCTTCGATTGAGACGACGCATTCTCGACACGCGCGCGTCCGTCCCGTCGCTCGCGCGAGACCGCGCGCTCGTTGAAACGAAGACGCGCGCGCGAGAAAAAATAGAGTCGCACCGACCGCGACGTCGCGAGACCGCGCGCGCGAGATCTCGCGACGCGATTAATCCGATTCGGTCGCCACGTGTCCACGGTCGTGCGTCCCACGACGAGTCATGACTCATCAGAGAGTCCCTCACGCGGTCCCTCGACTCGGCACGTCGCGTCACATCGCGTCGCGTCTCGTCGCGTCGCGTCGCGTCGTCTCCCTCGCGCCGGCGAGCGAGCGACGCGGAGGATGGCGACGTTTTACGGCGTTCGCGCCAAGCGGGTGCGTCGCGAATCGCGCGCGCGCGCGGAATCGGGACCGCGGGACGAGATTCGTCGATCGCGCGGTGCATGCGCGACTGATTCGAACGATGGATCGATTCGCGCGTAGGGAGGGTCCACGGACGTGGCGGCGCCGTTGCGCGCGTACGTGGAGAACGCGTTCTCGGCGTCGGACGCGGACGCGTGCGGAGAAGATTTCGGGGAGGCGCAGCGGTTGCGAGACGGAGCGATTCGGGCGTCGACGGCGGCGGAGGGCGCGTCGACGGCGTCGACGGCGGAGGCGACGCGGGCGAGGGAGGCGTTGACGACGTATTATCGAGCGTTGTGCGCGATTGAGTCGAGAATACCGATATCCCCGTGCGAAGGACACGCCGAGGTGGAGTTTGCGTGGTTTGAGGCGGGACGGGGACCGAGGGCGTCGCCGGCGGCGGTGTCGGCGAGGGACGTGCAGTACGAAAAGTGCGCCGTGTTGTATAATTACGCGGCGCTGTGGTCAAGAATCGGGGCGTGGGAGTTTGGTTCCGGGAGTGAGGATGGGATCAAGCGCGCGTGCGCGGCGTTTCAGGCGTCGGCGGGGGCGTTTGGGATGTTGGGAGATTTGAGCGAGAGAAAACTCTTCGAAGGAAGCGTCACGATTGACGTCAGTCGAGAGTATTGCGACGCCATGTCGAAGCTTCAGCTGGCGCAGGCGCAGGAGTGCTTTTATGAAAAGGCGAGACAAAACGCAAAGACGAGCGCGGCGACGATGTCCAAGCTGGCGCAGCAGGCGCGGTTGTATTACGACGAGAGCGCGACGGCGATGTCGCGACTCGCGGGGTACCTGGACGACGACGTGTTGACGCACGTCAAGCTCAAGGGCGCGCAATTGGGCGCCATGGCTTTGCGACTTGCGGGTAAGGTGGTGCTCGACGCCGACGAGACCAACGTGGGGCAGGCGATCGCTCGAGCGCGGCAGGCGACGAGTCTGCTCGCCGCTGCGATTCAAGAGGCGCGCGTCGTCGCGAGCGACGCCGGACTCGAGCGAGCTAAGGCGCTCCTCAACGATGAACTTTTACCAGAGTTGAAGAGTTTAGAGCGAGATAACGATTGCGTGTACATGGAGCGCGTGCCAAAGGTTGAGGACTTGCCCCCGCTCGCGGCGGCGAACTTGGTCAAGGCGATCGAACCGCCGGCGGAAGAATTTTCACCCGTCGGCGTGACGCTTTTCCAAAACATCGTCCCCGATAGCGGTACCAAGGCGCTCAGTCGATACACAGAAATGGTGGATGATTTGATTCGAAACGAAACGGACACTCTCGCGCTGGCGAGCGACGAGGCGCGCCTGGCGTTGCGCGAAATGGAGCTTCCCGAGACGCTCATCGCTCTCTCGACGGCGGTGCCGCTGGAAAGCGATTTAAACGAGCGCGTGATGGCTTTCCGATCCTCTGGAGGTGGAAACACGCTGACGAAGAGTCTAGAGCGCGTCGATGAGCTCAATCGTCAATGCTCTGGCGTCGTGACCACGATTAGAGAAACCTTGGAGGTGGAAGCCGCTGAGGACGCCTCGTCTCGCGCCATGTTCGGTGAAGCCGCCTGGCGACGTCCGCCGTCGGCGTCACAAAACGCCGAATTGATGCGTCACTTGAAACGATTCGAGGTTGATTTAGAGGTGGCGACGAAGAGCGACGTGCAGTTGAAGGGTAGGGTGGAGGGCGCCGACGGCGTGCTCGAGTTGCTGGATGAAGAAAACATGAAGCACAATGCGCCGACTCTCAAGCAACCTCTCGCCCTGATCGAGGAAGACGCCTCCGTAGCGACGGACATCCAAGAGACACTCGAGATGCTGGAGAGTATCGGTAACGAACGGGCCGGAATCGAGGACTCCATGCGAAAGACAAAGGCTGAGGACAACGTTCTTCCCAAGCTCATGGCGCAGTCGGGTGAGAGTCTGGATGCCTTCTTCGACGCGGAGATGAAAAAGTATGAACAAGCCAAAGACAACGTCATGTTGAACATCTCGAAACAGGCGGATGCCCTCTCGCGTCTGCGTTCGCTGCATGAAAAGTTTGTAGAAATCTACGACGTGGAGTCGTTGAGACGAGACGTTCAATCGCACGAGCACGGCATCCGTCACGCGTTGTCCGTCGTGGACGATTTGCGCAACGGCATGGAACAAGGTGTGCGCTTTTACTCGGGATTTCTCGATGCGGCTCGTCGCACGCTCGTCGACGCGCAAGAGTATGCGAGCACACGCAAGCTGGAGAAGGAAGCGCTCGCCGAAGAGCTTCGGAATGAGAAGGCTCGAGCCGACGAACGCGCGGCACACATGGCGAATCAAATGAGTCAAATGCATTTTCATCCTCCTCCGCCGCCACCGCAAGGATACTACCAGCAACATCCGCCGCAACCGTATCCTTCGCCGCAGTACGGCGCGCAAGCAGCGCCACCGATGCCGCCGCATCAGTATGGGTACTATCAGTCGTGAAAATTGCTGTACAATTTACATCTACCTGCTATGAGGTATCTAGGCACTAGAAATCTAGCATTTGTGATCGTGAAGTTCAATTCAAGTTTAAGAGAGATCAAAGCTTCCTTGACCCTCTGTCATCGCGTATATTAATCGCTCAGACATGATTTCTTTGCATGAATAGGGCGGTAATTTCAAGTAGCTCGCGCAAGTCATGGCCGAGGGTAAGTCTCCATCCGCGAGCGGCGTTCCAGCCGCTACGGGAGGAGAATCGGCACCCAATCCAACCGCCGATGACGGCTGTTTGCACACCACCGTGAGTCGAGGTTGGAGAGCGGCCAAGCCTCCTGGAGGAAGCCTGGGAGCTCCGGTAACGAAGCGCATGAACGCGCGCTGTTGATCGCCGTTGAAGCCACTGAGGATGTCGCAAAAGTTCTTGACGGGCGGAGATTGCGTGTTGTAGCCGTGATCAAACGTGATGCACTCTGTGAGCATCTCGGGCGTCCATCTTTCACCTTCTCCACAGATGATGGCGTCGAGTTCGCTCTCGCTGAACATTTTCAGCCTGGCGAGAGGGAACACTTCTTCCAAACCCGCGCGAACCGATTCGAAATACGCAGCGACGCCAGAACCGACGCACGCATCGATAACCGTGTCGACATATTCTCTCAGATTCACCGCGGTGACAGCGACGTCGGATCCGCCCTTGACGAGTTCCATCGAGTCTACGCCCGGAACTACAAAGGTGAGGCACAAGTCTTCAATCTTCGCACCGTCGATCGTGATCTGACTCCACTCACTCTCTGAAACGCCTGCGCGTTTCATTTTCTCGATCTCGTTCGCAGCAGCGCCGAGTCGACGAAGCGTGTTTCCGAGCGCCGGATCGAGTCCGATGATATCGTGAAGTCCGAGAGATTGTCCAAGAAGCGCTCGGTAAAACGCCGGAGCGAGCGGTAAATCCAACATGCGACCATCTTGTAACGTCTTACCGATGACTTTACCCAAGAGATTGAAGCTCTTCAGACGCGAGGCGTGTGTCTTTCCGTTCATTCGAGGAGGCGTGATGGGCGCCGGGAACAACCCGTGCGGAGCGATGACGAGGTCGTCTTGGCTCGCCACGCCAGTATCCCACCACATGTGATGCTTGCGTCGTCTGAACTGCTTGGAGAGTAAGAAGAAGAATTCGAGCGTTGGACCAGTGCCCGTGCCAACCTCTTCGAAGAATTCGACCTCGAGGACCATCTTCGTCGCGTTGGGAAGGTTGAACACCTTCTTCGCGCTCGCGAAGGTGTGCTCGCGGTTCACTCTCACTTTCAGACGTTGAAGACGTCCAACTCTGATTTCGCGTCCGCCGTCCGTCGTGACCGCGCCGCTCTCACTTCTAGCGCCGTGAAGATGATGCAGAGTTCGGGAGAGCGAGAAGGCGACACATTTGAAGAGCTTGTAACGACTCTCAAACGGGAACAACCACGGGCATGAGCGAGCCAATGAAGTGCACCAAGCTGGCGTCGACGAGCTGCAAAGAGTCACGGTGTCTTGTAATTGACGTGTGAGCTTGCCCGTAAGCTTGCCGTGAATGAATGATTCCTTCGGCAAGGAGACTCTGCGGATCGCTGAGGCGGCGTCCTCGCTTTCGCTCACAAACAAAATACGAGATGACGAGACGCTGAGTTCGTGTAACACGGTCAAAACGACAAGTAGATCGTTCAACTGGCCGGAAGCTTCTTCATTCGCGAGAGCTTTCGTCACGCTATCACAGAGAGCGGGCACGAAAGAACTGAGCGTCGCCCGCATCTCACTGTCACCAAGTTCGGCGACGGCTTCATTCACCTTCGACAGCTCCTCCTTGGATTCGTCGACGACACCACCGTGTTGGAGTGTTTCTGGAACGACGTCCGTGGCCTTTGCAATTTGATACGTGATGGTGTTCGTTTTCTCCCAGTTGAGCTCCGTCATGGATACGCCGCTTTGTCGCGCGATGAAGGCGACGGCTTGCAACACGGTCGTTTGAGGATTCAATATCGTTCCATCGACTGAAAACGTGAGACGTCTCGTCGATGCACCCGCAGCCGCGCGAGCGGCGAACGAGTTCGGTGGGTGCGCCGGAGCGCCACCTTCCACGTCGCCTTCCTCATCGTCTTCCTCGATGTCTTCGTTCGTCAAATCCAACTGTCCCCCGTCCTCGTCGGCGTCCTCACCGACGAGCGTCGCTTCGTCGTCGCTCATGATTTCGTCTTCATCTCCTTCTTCATCCTCATCGTCATCTTCCTCGTCGCCATCGTGCTCCATGTCGGCTGGCGGAGACAATCGAGAAGATCTGCGAGGCGCCTCCGGGCGGCTTCCTGGCTTGTGTACTCGCGGATACAAGAAATCCTCAATGGCGCTCAGCGTCGCGAAAGGCTCAACCAACACGACATTATTGGAATAATCACTGAGACAATCTGTAGAATTGACGGCGAGTTTGAACCGAATCTTGAAAGGACGAACCAGACCAACCAAGTTGGCGTCGTCGGCCGAGTTGTCTCGACCGCGTCGAGACGACGACGGCTGGATGCTCGTCACTGCTATGGACAAGTCTTCGCACGATGCCAACGCGTCGGACAAACGTTTGATCAAATGTTCAAACGCCGCCGAGTCCTTCGCGCAAGTGATGGCCTTGATGAATGCGGCGTACTTCTTCACGAGCATCTTCGTATCTTTCCAGTCTCTCGGCGCGAGGTATTCCTTCAACGCCCCGATGGCGTCGCTCTCGAGAAGCTCGAACGTGCTCGCACCGGAGACAGAGTCCAAGAACTCAGTCAACGAGGCGATATCACCCGTCATGCGAAGCGAAGAGCTCGCCCGTCGCAAACGTTCTACGCTAGGATCCTCCGCCTCAGATTGCTCGGAAGCTGAAAAGTACTTGCTGTACACTCGGCTCGCGTGCGCCAAGGCGGCGCGGTACTCGGGATCGTCGGACGTCATCGCCGCGTTACGCGCGGCCATACCTCTTAATCCGCCTCCGAGCGCCGGCACGAGTCCGCCCGGAGTCTTCGTGGCATCCACGGCGGGCGACGTGGAGGGCTCGGCGGCGTCCATGGCGTTGTCTAGGCGATCGTTCTCTCCAAAGAGTTGCTTCAACGCGTGAACAGCGCCCTCCTTTCTGAGGATTCTCGCCATGTCCAACGTCTTCTTTTCCATGCCAAACTCCACAAGATCCAAGCATCCTTCGATTTGTCGCGCCTCTCGAGAAGAGAGCTGAGTCGCGCAGAACGCCGCGAGCGGGGTCGTTTCGACGATAGTCTTGAATGATTGTTCGGATGAAAGCTGCGTCCATTTCGTGAGCGCGGACAAACACTTGACCTTGACGCTTTGCGGGACGCTAGAATCAACCGCTTGCATCAAAACGTTGATCAGATTCGTCGCGTAGTTGACCAACAATGCTGGTTCTCGAGTGGTCAACACCGGCACGTTTTGCGAGCACGGCGACTGTTCCTTCTTCGCAGATCTCGACTTGGAATTGACCGTCGGTAACAAGGCGTCGGCGAGCGTGGCGACCTCCAACAACTGATCCGACGTCATGATCGGAGACGCGACTCCGCTACTCGCGGGCGACGCCGACGACGGACCGGCGCTCGCGGTGGTGAGAACCTTGCATCGAGACAAGGCGACGGATAAGGTCTCGGGCAAATTTCCGCGAAGAAGCTCGAGCGCCACGTCCGGGTTGTGCTTCGTGCACACGTTCAAGAGCTTGATAAGCGCGTGATGCGTCAGCGGACTCACCGTGCGATTCGACGACGCGGAGATGAGATCCATCACCTTGCCGACGAGACCGCTCTGGCACAACGCGACGACGCGCTCCGAGGAGTCCTTGGCCATCTTGGTCGCCAGATTGGTCAAGCACGCGCACGAAGAGTCCACGAGACGCGGATCTTCGTGCGCCAAGAGATTGGCCAGGATGGGCACGGCGTCCATGGCGCCGTCTAAAGTGGAGCTCGGAAGCTGTCGACAAATGTTGGCGGCGATTTGCAAGCTCACGCGCTGCATGCCGAGAGAGAAAAAGTCCAGGTACGAGAGACAAGCCGTCAGGGCACCCTGCCGCGCGCACTCCGCGCCGTAATCTTGACTTAATTTCTCCAACGCTTGCAGCGACTGTTCCGCGAGATCTATGTACTCGATGGTGAGCAAACGCGAGCAAAACAGCGGCAACGCGCCGTGGTGAACGATGGCGCCTCTCGACGGAGGTATGACGTCCGCCATCGTCGTCAACGCGCGCGCAGCGAGCAGCATGATGTCCGGCATGTACTCCATGGTCATCATCTCCACTAGAACCGGAACGAACGAGTCGAGAGGAATGCTCATCATGAGTTCCTCACCCGAGATTACGAGCAATTCGTTGAGTTCGCTCAGCGCCGCCATTTGCGCCGAGGGATCGTCCATCTGCTTCATCCCCCGCAAGATTTCCTTGAGCTTGGCCGATCCACCCGGTCGACCGAATCCCGCCTGGACGCCACCGCCCGCGACGTTGCTCAAACGTCTCAACAGCGCGCGCAAACCAGCCTCGGGATCGTCTCGGTCCATCGCGTCTCTCAACTCGTCCAACTCGTCCTCCGACCCGCCTTCCATCTCCTCGTCCTCGTCCTCGTCCTCACTCTCATCCTCGTCCTCGTCCTCGTCCTCATCGTCGTCCTCATCGCTCTCTTCATCATCCGAACCATCGTCACCGTCGTCCTCATCGAATCCATCGTCGTCCGAATCGTCGTCCGAGGACTCGTCGTCTCCCGACCCCCCCGGCGCCTCCCCTCGCCTCGCGCCCTCCTCGTCCTCCTCTCTCCCCTCCTCCCCACCCCCGCGACGATCCCACATCGACAACGCATCCTTCCTCCCGCGTCCACTCCCGCTCCCGCTCGCCCTTCGCCTCGCACCGCCTCCCCGTTCGCCTCCCCGTTCCCGTTCGCCTCCCCGTTCGCCCCTCGCGCTCGCCTCGGCGCGCGCGCGTCCCCTCGCGTTCCCGAACTCATTCCCTCGCCCTCGTCGTCCCTCCTCTCTCGTCGTCATCGACAGTATCTTCCTTCGCTTTCGTCGCACCGCCTCGGCGTTCCCGTTCCCGTTCGCCGTCGCCGTCGCGGTCGCCTCGGTCCTCGTCGTCCCGCGTTCGCGGTCGCCGTCGCCGTCGCCGCCGCCGCCGCCCCTCTCTCTCGTCCTCGTCGTTCCCATCGTCCCACTCGCGCGCGTTTTCCCCCTCTCGCGCGCGGATTCCGTTCGACGTTTCACCCCTCGCGTCTCTCGTCCCTCCTCGCGCGCGCGCCTCGTCGTCGTCGTCGTCATCGCGTCGTCATCGTCGTCGTCCCCGCGCGACGCCGTGGGACGACGCCGACGCCGATGACGACGCGTCGTCGCCGTCGCACCGCGCGCGCGATCGCTCGCGAGGTCCGCGGTGCGCGCGTCGAGAGACATGACGCGCGACGCGACTCGAACGGTGATCGAGCGAGGCTCAAAGTGCGGAGGATCGATCGAGATGGGCGTCGGGACGCATTCGCGCGGGGACGAGACGGAGACCGAGGACGAAGACGAGACGACGGGAATGCGGTGGAGGAGGCGCGCGATGGGTGAGAGGGAGACGTGAAGCGAATGGGATGGATGTTCCAATGCGTGCGTGGGGGGTGAGGGGTCACGGGAGCACGCCGGAACGGACGATGCGAACGGTTTCGATCGGTCTGTCGCCGCGACCCGTGGGCGCGCGCTCGACGGCGCGGACGACGTCCATGCCCTCGATGACGTTCCCGAACGCCACGTGGCGACCGTTGAGCCAAGGGGTCGGGGCGGTGGTGATGAAGAATTGCGATCCGTTCGTGTTCGGACCGGCGTTGGCCATGGATAAGACCCCGGGACCGACGTGCGGGACGGCGAAGGTTTCGTCGGGAAATTTTCCGCCGTAGATGGAGTACCCGCCTCGACCGTCCCCGCGCTGGAAATCTCCCCCCTGAAGCATGAAATTCGGAATGACGCGGTGAAAAATTGAATTTTCGTACCCGAATCCTTTCTCCCCCGTGCACAGCGCCTTGAAATTTTCGACGGTCCGCGGCGCGTCGTCGCCGAACAGGCCGAGGACGATGCGTCCCGCGGGTTCGTCTCCGATCGTCACGTCCATGTACGCCTTATCCGTCACCTTGAGCACGCACAACAACGGCGCGGTGTCCTTCGTCGCGCACGTTTGGTCGCTCGCGGCGTCGGCGTCGGCGTCGCTCGCGCGCGCGGAAGATGTCTTTCCGAGCGCGATGACCCCGATGGTTCCCGCGAGCGCGCGTCGTCGCGTCGTCGCCTCGTCCTCGCTCGCGCGCGTCGCGACGCATCGTCGTCGGCGCGTCGTTCTCGCGTCTCTTCCCGCCGCGGACGCGGACGCGCGAAGCGCGAGCGTCGCCATGACGACGAATGACGTCACATCATGTCGCGCGTCATCCTCGCCTCGAGTCGCGGTCAAGCGTCCGTCGCGCGCGCGAAGAGCGAACTCCGTCGCAACGCGGGCGTTCGGCGCGGACCGAGACGGAAGATCGTCCCGATCGCCAGCGCGGAGCGTCGAATCGCGAACGATGATGAATCTGAATCCCTCGAGGATGATCTCGACGACGACGCGCCGCTCGAATACGACGCCGCGTTCGCGCCCGACGCCGGCGGTGCGCGCACCGACGACGACGCCGCGTCGACGCGCGCGCGGAGAGGGACGTCGGCGTCGACGCGCGCGCGGGAAGACCCGACGCACGCCGCGTTCATCGCGCCCAGGGTGGCGATCGGCGTCGTCGGAGACTTGGCGAATCGCGCGTCCAGAGGGCCCCAGGACGGGTTTAAGGATGTGTTTGAATTCGCCGAGTCGTTGCGAACGTCGACGGACGTCCTCGGGGACGTGATGCGACGGGCGGAGCGAGAGATTGATCGATTGGAGGCGATCGGCGTGCGGGCGACGGCGGAGGCGCGCGAAGCGGCGCGCGGCGCGGTGCCCGAGGAGGTGTACGAGGCGTACGTGATGCCGGCGGTGGAGTACGCGGAGGATGAAGAGAACGGGGTGGATGGAACG